>JAABUT010000227.1_pt1 | contig 104669 bp, 105 predicted proteins | sample 5559281 | NCBI WGS metagenome assembly JAABUT01 (sample SAMN10711880, study PRJNA513359) | rock metagenome | isolation source: Antarctica rocks | place: Antarctica: Victoria Land, Ricker Hills nord | collected 2016-01-04 | reverse complement strand
CGCTAACTAAAACTATTTATATTAGTGCCATTTTTAGCACGCTAAACCCGATACTATCTGTTGCTAACCTTTCTAGGTTAGAGTGCGCAGAAACCCCGTTTGCGCGGGAACCCCGTTTATACGAGTACGGCAGTTCATTTGAAACATACCGATAAAACTCAAAATTGAAAAAACACATTAAATACATAAATCTAAATTACAAAACGCTATGTTTTGATAAAGAATGGCTTGGAAGCAAGCTATTCAGATCTACCTAACCTATGCTTCTTAGCATGACTGATGAGAAACAAAGACATGACGAGATGTGAAATTATACCTAGTTTGCTTGCACAGCGCGACTGGCGCTTCCGGCGGCTGTCTCAGGGCTAAATCACATCCAATAGCTCCCCCAATGAATATCAACATAGAGATATCGTTCCCAATGGAGTTACAACCAGTTTATTACGATGTCAATTCATCTCGCCCAGAAACGTCATCCCCTAATCATTCCCTTGGGATAGGAAATCGCGTGCATCAGGTTCCGCACAAGCGCCCACGATTAGTAAAATCTTGTGCTATATGTAGGAACAAGAAGCTCAAGTGCGACCGGCTTTTGCCCTGTCATCAATGCAGCAAATCTGGGCGTGCACCACAGTGTTACTATGGCCGTGAAGATGAGAATATTCCTCAAGCTCGGGCGACCGAGGAGTCGAGTTTGGAAAGTGGTCAGAGGAGAAGGAAGATTCCAAGCCCGACAGGTTTTGCGGAAGTCCGAAGTCACGTCGGACTCCCTGCTATATTACCCCCAACTCCAGCCCTGGAGAACAATGAGAGTATAGGGGTGATCGAAAATCTCCAAAACCGGGTTGACAAGCTTGAAAAACTACTAAGCAGCCATCCAGAGCTTTCAGCTGAGAGCTCTAGACAGTTCAGCCTTGGATCCAAGCCAGGAGCCGGCAGCTTAACAAATGTTGGTACACTGAATGTAAAAGGATTGAGATCTCGATTCCAAGGGCTGTATCAAAAACATACTTTACTAAATGAAGTGAGTCTCCAGCCCATGCTTGTATTGTAGGAGCAATTTATTTACTAAATGGCATAGTTTGATGAGGCAAAAAGGTTCATTCGAGGTTGCTTTGAAGAACCGAGCATTATTACGATGGTCAGAGAGTGCCAGTCATTACAAAAAGATGCCATGAAGAAATATTCGGCCTCCAAACATCACAACTCTATTGATGACTCTTCTACGCTTTCTGGGATGTTGAGAATGATTCCTCAACGAATCGTTTGCGACAGGCTTGTGAGAATCTACGTTGACAATTTCGAAAACGCATTAAGGGTTTTGCATATTCCAACATTTCTAACAGAATGCGACAATTTTTGGACATCTCAGAAAGACAGCACAATAACTTTTACTGATTTTATACCTCAATTATGCATTACCATGGTAATTGCATCCAGTCTAGATGGTCCTACCACCGTTGAAAGTGAGATGCCAGAGAAAGATTTTGGGGCATCAGAAGCTTGTGACATGGTAAGGCGCTGGATGGACGGTCTTAAAGGAAAACAACGAATAAAGCTTTCCACTATACGCACACAGACTCTTCTCGTGCTTGCTCACCAGACCAGGCACAAGCGTGCCGAAGAGATATGGAGTGAGACTGGTGCACTAGTCAGATCCGCAATGATAATAGGCCTCCATCGGAATCCGACCGAGTTCCCTGATCTGACTAGGTTTGAACAGGAACAGCGGCGAAGGCTTTGGATGACCATAGCGGAGATAGACCTTCAGGTTTCGATGACCTGCGGGATGCCAAGTATGATTCGAGGAGCCGATTTCGAGTGGTCTATCCCAGCAAACGTCAACGATAAAGACTTGTTCGAAGACATGGCTTTACCTCCAATGCAGCAGTCTTCCGACGAGTGGACTGACTCTTCGTGTCAGGTTGCTTTAGCTAATTCACTCCCATTGAGATTAGACGCAATGGGCATTGTCAGCAATATCAGAGTTGAAGCGGATTGTGAGGAGATCTTGAAGCATGCAAGGAAAATCGAAGAATATCTCCGAGACCTACCTGCTATCTTGAAGCCTGATAGTACTTCAGACCAGGCTAATGATGGATCTGGACGTCTTTTTGGCCGGACTCTGCTCGATGTGTACCTTCGCCGAGTAGTTTTATATATCTACCGACGACTTGCTTGGCTGGGCTCTGCTGAGGCTCGAACTGCGTGCGTCCGATCATCTTTAATCATTCTCTCACATCAAGATGCTTTCGATCCAAACGTGGCGGACCTTGACGTTATCAATTCGAAACAGTATTGGGATCTTTTCTACACTTTTTGCAAAGTCGATATCGTGCAAGCAGCATTAAGTGTCTGTTCTGAAACCAAAGCAATGACTCACATTTCTTCCTCCCCGAGTAACAGGATGATGTCTAGCAAGGATAAAGAGAGAACACACAACCAAGTGATGCCAGCAAACTCTCTGGAGAACACTTCGGCGTGGACAAAAGCTAGCCTCACAAGAATCGTCGAAAATGCGGTTGACGGTCTTGTAAGAAGAGCTGGAAAGCTTGGCAGCGATTTGAAAGACCCTGTTTGTATTTCTATCATCTTACAATCTGTGAGGACAAACGGCTCTGCAGTTAGCAAAGAAGTATTGATGCGGGAGGGGTTGATTACTGTCGTAAATGGATATCGCCAAACGCTCAAGGACGAAGTAAATACCGGCTATAGTGCCAGCAAGGCCAAGAATACTGTAATGAAGCACCTTTTGTCCCCTTTGATAAGCTTTGTTGACCGCAGCTTAGGGATTACGCCCATCTATTTCAATAACAGCTGAAATTGGGAGTTGTGTCAATGGAGGCTCAAGTCCCGTTACGCTGTCCCATCGTCAAGGTTACTCAGTCCATGATAATGCTGCTACACAGAGTATAAATAGCTTTGTAAGCACCGCTCTCTTGTCATCTGCTCTGTACTCCAGCATATCATCGGGCAAAATGTGGCCGTTCTTTTTAGCTGTTCAACGCGTGGTTTTCGACTGACACTTGTCTTTCCTTAGCTACCAACCTGGGAAATCGATTTCGAAGCGGTCGACTTCGGCTTCGGTGCGGACTGGGACTTAGATCACGCTTGGCTCTGACTTGTTATATATGTTACTATACTCTCGAAGAGCATTAAGTACAGTCGATGATATCATAGATATTCAACATGGGGTAAAGCCTTGCGAATTTAGACTCTATGACCACCGCTAACTATGAAGTGCCCCTCCTAAGTAATAGCAGATCCGGGTAACCTCGCTTTTCACAAATGATCTCGAGCAGAGTCCCTTTTCCATCGGCCATAACAGCCCAAGAATGATCAGTGGCAGCTCAACTTAATTCGAAATTACTGGAGACTTTCCATCCCACGTACTCTTCTCTACCGAAGCCACCAAGAAAACCGCTACACTTCTTCGAGATATCGCGCTCATCAAACCGATTCCTTTACCCTGGTCCCCATATTCCTTAACTGCTTTCGCATCCTCATCCGTCAGTCTTGCCGGTCTCACTAACACAAAATCCATCCCACTTTCTTTTACAGTTCGGTCAACCACATCATGGTCCTCAAACGAGGCCGCCATATTTGACTTTCTGAACAAGCACCGGAGCGGGAAACTCAGACTGGGAAATGAATCACCCGCACCCAGAGCAGCCATAACCACAAGCTTGCGAACGCCGCATTTCTTCATGGCGGCTATAACATTGGTATTGCAATTGGTCATTAGACGAGGTGGCGAAACGACGGCCGAAAAGGGACTATCACTCGCGCGGACGGAGCCAAGCGTAACGATTATAGCGTCTGGAGGTTCATTCGGGATAGAGTTGAAGGCTGAGAAGACGTCGGACTGATTGAGAGGAGTTCCTGAACGATCAGTGCTTGTACCACGTATTTTGGGGTCTATCGTGCATACCTTTCACGATGGTCAAACCAATCCGCGGTTTCAGAGCATTGGGATCTCGAGCCAATGTCGTAACCGTATAGCCTATAATTACACCGTATAAGCATCTGCCTACGCAGAAAAGGTGGAAAAACAGACCTCGCTCCAACGCTTCATCAATGACAAGCTTGCCCGTCCGACCAGTCCCACCAATAACCAGGACACGCATTGTTGGTCGCGTATTCGAAGTATAAAATTGCTGCAAATCCAGGTGCGGTTGTGAATATCAAGAATTGAAGTGGACGACCGAATCTTATATATTACGGTTAGTGTTGACGACCTTTGGGATATCGTGGCCTTTATGACACAGGGAATTGGGAAAGCCGAGACCCAAGGACTACAGAGGTTGGATAAGACCTTCGTTACCCAAGAAAGGCAATCGGACTTTGTCGGATGCGATAATCGGATCCGAATCCCGGGCTGGTGTCGGGACCGACAATTACACAACTCAAAACCATATGTCTAACTACTTAAAGTTCAGCATCAGTCTGGAAAACCCGCAGTTGTATCATCAGTATATATATATTGCATCCGATTATTTCTTGGGCTCAACATTCACCGATTGAACTTCAGCAAGCGGCACAGGAAGACACTTGACACCCGAATTAAAGCCCTTACAAATCCGAACCGCCATGGGCTCCATGGATTGTATCCCCATGACTATTATCGGTGGCGGTTTAGCGGTATGTCTACTGTGAAGTCCGCAGTCACGACAGTTAGCTGACGGATTTAGGGACTCAGCCTGGCCGTTGCATTACACGAACAGTCCATTCCATGCAAGATATATGAACTCCGCTCTCCGAGCTTCAGCCATGGAGGCGCCGTCATGCTCTCACCTAATGCCTTACGGATCCTTGATACATTAGGCGTCTACGAACGGGTTTGCAACAAGGGCTATCACTTCGAGACTATAGCGTTCAAAGATGACAAACACGAGACAACTGGCTTATACTATTTCGGCAACCAGGAACTCTATGGCTACAAAGCCCTTAGGATCTACCGGCAGGTTCTCATCAGTGAACTACTACTGATGATCAACGAACGTCACATTCCTATCGAATTCGATAAGAAATTCTCTCACATAATCTCGGAATCCGAAGAAGGCGTTTCCTTTGCATTTGCAGATGGAATCATCAAACATACCTTACTGCTCGTTGGTGCTGATGGCATTCACTCCAAGGTCCGCCGATATATCTCTCCCACCGCAGCCCCAATATATTCTGGCCAACTAGCCATGACCTACACCCTCCAACGCTCACACCTGCGTTTCCCACCCGCTATGACCTATCACCTCCCTGCAGCCATCTCTTCACCCAAAAACGGCATGTTCGTGCTCGCTCCCCAAAGCGTTGACGGCGAGGAATTACTAGCCGGGACTCAGCGCACTTATCCCGAGACTGATAGAGCGGGATGGGATAAACTGTATACCTCGAAAGACGAATTACTGCAACTCATCCAGACGAATATGGAGAACTGGCCCGACATGGTGCAATCCGCTCTTGAACATATCCCCCTAAATACCCTGACCATCTGGCCCTTCTACACCCTCCCCCACCTCCCCAAATGGTCCTCCCCAAGCGCCAAAGTACTCATCATTGGCGACGCCGCGCATGCGATCCCCCCCACCGCAGGCCAAGGCGTAAACCAAGCCTTTGAAGACATCTACATGCTTTCCTTGCTCCTCTCAAAGCAACCATCATCTAACATCCCCATGCGCGAAACCCTCAAGTTCTGGCAAGAAAAGAGGCAGGAGAGGGTAGATGGGGTGTTGGAGCTAACGAGGAAAATGAATAACAAAAGACTGCCCAAGGAAGAGAGGGAGAAGCTGGGGGAGGGGCAGGTGTGGGATGAAAAGAAGGGTGGGGGTGGGGGGGAGGAGATGCGATGGTTGTATTTGCCGGGGATTGAGGAGGTGGTGGAGGGTTGGGGGGCTTTGGACTATGATAACAAGCGCTGCTAGGTTAGCTTGTTGGTTGGGTCATACGGGAATCAGCTCAGAAAGGGTTGGGAAAGGCGTTAAAGGAATCTCATGTAAACTCTGATTGCCATTAGCTGCAGATTCAAAAATCGTCTAGTCGGTACCTATCGTATCTCCTTCCTAATCTCCTCTCCCACCTTGACATCCCACATGACACCACACCCAACCCCAAACCCCCCATCTCCGCCCCCTTCCTCTCCCTTCCCACTCTCCCACCTCCCTTCGGTCCCAGCTCAGCAGCCCGACATCAGGGAAAGGAAGAGAGCGCTGGGATGATGAAGTTGCTAGCCATGTTGGTGTTATGTGTGTCCGTCCACACCGATGAAGGCCCGTATGTAACACGTCAACCCCCCCCCCCCCCTGCCCTCAACATCTCCAGCATCCAAGCATCGTCCGTTTCGGGAGTAGTATCGATAGTTAAGACCGTACTTCATTGCTTAAGAGAAAATGACTCGAACTTCTCCATGGTGCTCTCTGCCTTTTCCCCGAATCTCCATACAACAACAACCCCCCTTGGGCCTCCGCATGTTCATGCTTGGGTTACCGTACTGTGGCTATGGTCGCTGAATCAGGTGGATATGAGTTTAATGGTTAGGTACTCGTTTCGGATGGTTGTTATAGTGATCGAATCGCCTTCCTCTTAGCGCGAGAAGAAGCGGTAACGGAAGGGTTGTGGGTTTCTGGGGCGTGGTTGGCTGGGTTTTGAGTTGGAGAAAGATGAGGGAGTTTGTTGGGGGGGTTTTTTGAGGAGGAATTGGGTTTCCGGGAGGTGGAGAAGGGCTCGGTGAAGGAGAACAGGGGGTGGTTGGGATTTGTGGAGGGATGTAAAGGGATCTTGTTAGGCGCAGATGGGAAACTAAGGTCTGAGTTGAATTATCCAGGCAAATACATTAGGACTATTCATGCTCCTGCAGTGTCCCTCAGTCCATATAAAATGTATGGGCAGAAATTGGGAAAGCCATCATGGTGGTCATACTTTCAGTTTCGTCAGTAGTCGATGTTAACGAGAAAGCCTTGAGACAAGCTCAAATACCGTTCCAAGCGAGTGCATTGAAGTTGAAAAGAAAACGATAGCACAGATAATAAATAGCAAGGTAGATTTTAGGTTAGACTGGGAGACAGATAAGAAGTTTAGTAGAAGATCTGGATATTCTTGATAGTAATTAGACTCTGATATCTGTGCGGTGGTTGAACTTCTACTTTTGCCAGCCTCAGATGCCGCGACTCGACGAATCGTGAGGATGGGACTATAATGGATCGATATAAGAGAGACTTTTCAGCAGTTTTCTATTTGCAAAATATGATTTCTCATGTGGGAAACATGGAACAATACGCCAATTGAATAGCCACTCAAGCGTGGGCGTATAGTGAGGCTTGCGGAAGTGGCTCAAGATGTTGGAGAACCGAGATAGATCAATTGTTTGTGTCGTAGATGTCTGGAAAACCTTGTCATGGATGGCAGGCTCAGATATGGGTAGAAAATCATCGGTTCGAAGCATAATGTCACTCCTTTTCTTTTTTCGCGACATCATAGTTCTTTGTTAGCCATCAGATGTCTGCCGGCAGATATAAGATGTAACAGCTCAGAAGTCAGACAGTTGCGCATCTCAGTTGCTTCCCATTACTGGTTGAGGTCGTCCAGTGGGCCATGCTTAAGATTCCATCATAGGGCCTCTCAATAATAGTCCGTCCACAAGTCTGCCGCATACGCATCTGTCAATCTCCTATCCGTTCCATATCTAGTTCACATTGTTAGCGATATTGATGAATTCATCTGAAAACAAAACAATAGACACAAGGACTATAATCACAAGGGCGTCGCGCACTTTTCCTGCCACTTCACAAATCCCCCATCAAGTACGTAAACCTCTTGATCTACAACCTTTGCTTGCGGGTCAATGCCTTCAGCGCTCAAGACGCCCAAATTCTTGCTCCCCATACCCGAGTCCGGGTTTGTTACAGATACTGAGACTTCCCGGTGATCCTCTGAGGTCTCTTGCCTCTTCCTCTGATCCATTCTCTTCTCATCCATATACTTTCGTGCTGCACGAGGACCTCTCTCTTGGCTCAACGCGCAATGAAAGACCACAATTTCTTTATCAGCCAAGGTTCGGAAAAGTTGCGGGATGCGATAGTCCAGGGACGTTGATGGCACATGGGTAGAAGTATGAATGTGACCTCCTACATGGTCGTCACCACGGACGTCAATGATGGCGACTTTCGACGCATCAAGAGACAGTAGGATAGACGAAAGCTGCTCGCGAGTCATGCGTTGCAAGGGAGCGTTAGGAAATTGGGCTTGCATTTTGAACGCTTTGGTTCCAGATGGAAATGGAAATTCGGATATCAGATGAGATAGTACCTCAGTCTATTATTTTGTGTTGTATGGAGAAAGTACGTTCCCAAGGAAAAAGACAAATGCTTGCCGTGGTCAGGCGGTATTGCATATGCCAAGACTGGTCAAGGCGGGTAGGTAGTTGTCGTCGACGTCGTCGTCGCTGTTAGTTTGTCGTCATCAATGGTGGGAATCGGGTGAGGGAAAGGCGGAAGAGCAGCAACGGGAACTAAGGGGTAGCTCGCTTATACCTTCCCTTTCAGGACAGAGAGTATTGTTTCCGTAATGTATTTTCATATGCAACCCATCGATATTCGATAAAGATTACATTACGCTGGCCTCACGATCTTTTCTGCAGCGGTCGAGTTAGAGTTACACAGTGCCCACAGTACTCTGGATTCCTGCAGCTAATCCGTTCCTATCTTCTCGTTCGATAATCCATTGGACAGCCCAACCACGTATTCAACGCCAATTTATTCCCCGAAAAAAACCGTGTACCGCTCAAGCCTCTTTCGAAGTCCTACCCCACACACCGCAAAATCGAGAAGGCAAACACCGTGGTGCATGTCGCGACAGCAGGCAGATAGGTGGGCTCGGAAAAGGTACTTTGGTTAGCAGGCTCAGCCACAAGAAGACAGGAAAGCTGTCAGGCCTAGCAATCTTGCTTTTTGGGTCGGTAGAGAAACCAAACACCGGCGTGCTGGCCAACCTGACGTACGCAACACACCTAGCACGCTACTTGTCAGCTTCTTGCCTTTTCTTTGTATGAGTCTCTAGGAACACAGATACTGACACATCTTTCACTCAATAGAACTATAGCGGTCCTTAGAAATTTTCAGAATGCATATCAGCCAAAAGCTTGCGGAGGCGGAGCGGACGGGGAAGCCAATGTTCTCTTTCGAATTCTTTCCTCCTAAAACGGCGCAGGTAAATATCTCTTACGACCAATCTCGGATCGTATCATTATACTGATGCCCGGTGTAGGGAGTTCAGAACCTTTACGACCGTGCGTTCCCGCGAATAGAACTCCGTGTCTAATAGCTTTATAGTGTCTTGACTGACGGAGAACAGGCATGGATCGAATGCACGATTTAGGCCCTTCATTCATTGATGTCACTTGGGGCGCTGGTGGGACTTTGTCACATCTCACGTGTGAAATGGTTAATGTCGCACAGACATTCTACGGTCTTGAAACATGCATGCACCTTACATGTACCGATATGGAGCTAGAGAAGGTCGACAATGCGTTGAAAGAAGCTTACAAGGCAGGTTGCAGCAACATATTGGCTCTTCGTGGAGATCCTCCGCGAGAGAAGGAGAAATGGCAGGCAATAGAGGGAGGCTTCCGCTATGCTAAAGATCTCATTAAATACATCAGGGAGAGATACGGTGATCACTTCGATATCGGTGTCGCTGGCTATCCGGAAGGCTGCGATGATCAACAAGATCCGGATATATTGCTGGATCATCTAAAGGAGAAAATTGATGCTGGCGGGACTTTCATTGTGACCCAGATGTTCTATGATGTTGATAATTTCCTTGACTGGGTGGGGAAGTGCCGTGCTCGAGGTATCAATGTTCCTATCATCCCAGGAATCATGCCCATACAAACACACGCGGCGTTCTTGAGACGCGCAGGCTGGTCCAATTGCAAAATTCCGCAGAAGTGGACAGACGCCCTAGAACCCGTAAAAAACGATGATGCCAAGGTCCGAGAAGTAGGAAAAGGCCTCGTGGCCGAAATGTGCCAGAGGATTATCGGCGCTGGTATTGTGCATCTACATTTGTAAGCATGCCATTGACACATCCCACTTTCACTGTGTTCACGCTTTGCCTAGTTACACCATGAATCTTGCACAGGCAACGCGAATGGTACTCGAAGAACTGGATCTCGTATCCAAGGACGGGACACCAACCAGCAAGCCGCTACCATGGCGACAATCGCTGGGGCTCAATCGCAGAGAAGAAGATGTAAGACCCATATTTTGGAAAAACCGTAACAAATCATACATTGCCCGCACCCAAGATTGGGACGAGTTTCCCAATGGCCGCTGGGGTGACTCTCGATCACCCGCTTTCGGCGAATTAGACGCCTACGGCATCGGTCTAAAAGGAACGAACGAGCAAAACATCAAGCTATGGGGAACCCCCAAAAGCCTGCGAGACGTCGCTAATATCTTCATCCGCTTCCTCGAAAAAGACCTCCAAAGCCTGCCGTGGAGTGAATCCCCCATCACAAGCGAAACAGACTCCATAAAACCAGGACTTATCGACCTAAACCGCAGAGGTTTACTAACCATTACTTCTCAGCCCTCCGTCAATGGCGTGAAATCTTCCCATCCAATCCACGGCTGGGGGCCACACGGCGGATATGTATATCAAAAGGCTTATCTGGAGTTACTTGTCCCACCGCAGATTATCACAGAACTAATTGCTCGCATCGACAAGGACCCAGACATGACCTTCCATGCCGTTAACAAAGACGGGGATCTCAGGACCAATGCTCCAAGCGAAGGTCCTAATGCTGTGACCTGGGGTGTCTTCCCAGGTAAGGAGATCGTTCAGCCGACCATCGTTGAGACTATAAGCTTCCTGGCATGGAAGGATGAGGCGTTCAAGCTTGGGTCAGACTGGGCAAAATGCCATTCCGCGCTAAGTCCCAGTCGGCAACTCATTGACGGGATTATAAACAATTGGTATCTGATTAACATTGGTATGTTCCCCTTAATACGCTTTTATGTTCCCACATGTCGTATGTAATATGAGCCAAAATTTGCTGATTGATATAGTCCACAACGACTTCCACTCCACCCATGGCATCTTCAGGCTCTTCGACGGCCTCGAGGTTAAGAACATGGACGATCCAGCGGCTGTCACTAAGCCAGTGATCAATGGCGTCCACGCCAATGGTACCGCCGAGTTAAATGGGTCCTTTAAGACCGACGAGACGGTCTTCAACGAGGTCAATAAATAGACCTACAACTACAACATCTTTACACATCGCCTATGAGAGGATAGAGCAAGCAATAGAGTAACCACTGAAACATTCACCATCACCACTGCACAACCACTCCGCCTTACACGACCGCTTCTCCTAACCTTCTATATCAACCCTCCCAGCTTATCCATCACCATTTCCAATCCTGGACGTTTACATATTCCTCGCAAATTCAACATATACCAGCATAGCGTCGGCGTTTTTCACCCTTGGACTTTTCATATACCATTCAACACATATCCCCCATTTTATACACAATAATTTCTCAACGAATTAAAAATCACAAGAGATGGGCACGCAGAACGGCGTTTGCGGTCTTCAACGACTAGACGAGCGCATGATCGTTTTATAACATGATGGCGACGGCGCAGTTGTTTTGTCGATATTTAACTATTAGACGATGTTTCTGTGGTGGGATAACTGAAGAGGGGGTGGGGGGGTTATATCTTTTTGGGGGAGAGTTGGAGAGGAGAGGCCTTCAACGGCTGTACGTAGAGAAAGCTGAGAATTCGATCCCTCAAGATCTTCTCATGCGATGCATATACCGATTCTCTGTAGAACATGTGCAGTTGTCATATCAAGTCCCTAATCGAGCCCATCGTAACTCGAGCTTTCTCCGCTACGCCTTCAGCCGGCAAAAGACCAGAGTGATTGCGTAAGAAACCCTCTTTATCTTATCCTCATGTACGCGAAAGGTACCGTTGACATTCTAATCCCCCGTAATGAGTCCACAATCCCATCTACCGCCTCTGCGTCTTCCCCATCCCTCTCTTGCCCGAAAACTATTGCGCACACAAACCCATTAGCTCTCAAAACCACCAAAACACAGAAAAGCATAAAGAAAACTCACCAAGTGCTTCGGCATCGCACTACTAGTATGCCGATCCGCCTCCCCCTGTCTCGCCATCCGATTCATCTTCTTCTGCCCCAGCTTCTGCAATTTCTCCGCTTTGCTCCGCGCGCCGACACTCGGGACTCCGTCCTCGCGTCTATTGCTCTGACTGCGCGCTCGGCTGCGATCTCGCACATTGATTGTGCTAGCGCTAGTGGCGCCGTCGATGTCCATGGCGTCTTCGGTGGCGGTGCGGCTGCGGGAGAGGGGCCGGCCGCGGGATTGGGAGCGGGCGCGGGCGGAGATGGAGGTTGTGTCGTAGCCGAGGCGGTCGAGGTGGTCTTCCATGGCGGAAAGTTTCTTGGTGGTGGCGGGGCGGGGGATGACGGCGCGGTTTTTTAGGGATTTGCGCATTTTGTTTTCGTTAATTATGAGTTGTCTTTTTTCTCGGATTAGCTCCGCTTTCATTCTCGTGTCGGCTTCTGTGGCACTTTCGACGCTGTCGTCGGAGTCGTAGTAGCCGCTGGCTTCGAGCTTTTCTTCCTCTTCTTCGAGGGCCTCGAGTTTTGATTCAATGTCCGGGTCGATAAAGTCGTAGACGTTTTTCCCGTCGAAGACTTCAGGAACGCGATCATGAGTCCAGTCGGGGTTTTCCAGGAGGTATTTCTGCTTGAGATCGACATTGAAGACGCCTGCACCGCCGTTTTCTTCTTCGATGTCGCGGGCTAACTTAGGTTTATTGGGGTCATTCTTGTCGTACTTGCGGAGCTGCTTTACGGCTTCGGGGATATAAGGCTCGCGAACCACACCGCCGAGTGGTTGGGCGACGTGGATTCGTGTCAGGACGTCTCCAAGTCGGCCGCCGATAGTACCGCTGGTGTTGTTTGCGGAGCCGGCTTTTAGTTTCTGGGCGACGCGATCGGCGATGAGGCGGTCACAGGCGGCGTTCTTGACGGCGGTGACGCCTTCCGTTGTTGTGCAGGAGAGTAGGAGGAGTTCGACGGTTCCTGGCGTAATGATGGAGTCGAGGAGGACTTTGGTTTCAGGATCAAGATCCTCGGGGCGGGTGATGTCAATTTTGTTGATGACTATGAAAACGAGTTTGTTTGCGAAGAGCGGTTTGATGGATTGGAAGAGCTGGATTTGTGCTTGGACAGAGTAACCGCATTGTTCGGAAAGATCCATGAAGTAGAGAATCGCGGAGCGGAGGTGGGCAATTGCGGTGATGGATTGCATTTCGATAGTGTTCATTTCTTCAAGTGGGTGATCGAGAATACCAGGGGTGTCTATGGCTTGGAAACGAAGGTATTTGTAGTCGAAGTGGCCAACAAACAGACTCTTCGTTGTGAACGCGTATGGCTGAACATCGACATCTGCTCTTGTAACACTTCGGAGAAAACTCGACTTCCCGACATTGGGATATCCGCAAATGAGTAAGGTCCTGGTATTTGGATCGATTGAGGGTAGACGGCCCAGATGCTGCCGAACTTGTTCAAGATACACGAGAGGGTCTTTCAGCCGTCTGCATATGGTAGCCATGCGCCCGAGAGCGGCACGTTTGAGTTGCTTGCATTGGAACAACGACTGCGCATATTTGAGTAGACGGACATAGTCTCGGGAGACAGTCTCGATCAGATGCTTTGCTGTAGAAAGCTGCCCAAGGGCAATTCGAAAATGGTCCGCATCGTAGAGTGTATTCAGCAAATCCTTGTCTGGACATCGCTGTCAGTTATGGCATCCACAGGATAGGAATACGAAGATTAGAGCTCGACTTTGAGGGGACTGACGAAACGGATGTATATCTTGCAGACGCGGAAACCCATCCAAGATAAGGGACAACTTCTCCGAGAAAGTCTCCTGTGTGTACTTGACCTTGCGAGTATAGAAACCTGCCGTACGTTAGCTAATATGACCAAAACGTGTGCCGCTGGCGCATACCCCTTATTCTGCTAATCTTGAATCCTGATCTGATCTGGGTAGGCAAGCGTCGCTGTGTGCGACTGAGAACCACATCAAGGAACTCTTGGCTCGTAGGCACCGGTTGTATCTCCTTCCAGGTGGTTTTCATATTTAACTCTTGAGCTCAGAGTGGGTGTCGGGTTGTGATGCGCTTGACATTCAACAGCTGTGGAGGGGCGGCGAGAAGGCGGTCGAAGATTAACAGCGAAGTCTTTGTGGGGCAACTTTTCGCGAGGCGGAAGCTAAGACTCGCTTAACTGTTCACAGCCATCAGGCCATGCGCAGGACTTGTTCCTCACAGGATCAACACAAATAAACGCAACAATCCACTCTGCCTTCGTTGCTGTCTAAAGTGGTGCTTTGCAGTCCCTAACCGACCAACTCTCGCTTCAACACACTAGCCGACGTCAGCGCTATCATGGACCCGCCCAATCCTCCCCCCGCCAACCCGATCACCGCCCAAACCCCCACCCAAACAGACGAACCCGACGATCTCAACGCCCGCATCCAAGCTCTCCAAGCCCGCCTTGATGCCATGCATCCTCTCCCGGTCGTCAAATCCTCGCAGACCTCAAACAACGCCCCCAACACCGCAGAATCTCTCACCACCGCTATCTCCGCATCCGCCTCCCTCCTGCCAGACTACAAGCGCTCCTTCCTGCACTCCTGCCTATCCGCGCATGTCCTAACTTTCGGCATTTACACCCTGAAATCCGGCCGCCGATCCCCCTACTTCTTCAACGCCGGCCTCTTCCACCGCGCCTCGCTGCTGCGCTCCATCAGTAGCGCTTACGCGCACACTCTCATTACCTACAGCATCTCCAATCCGGGTTTCAAGTTCGATATTGTATTCGGTCCGGCGTATAAGGGCATCCCTTTGGCTACGGCTACGGTCGATAAGCTGGCGGAGTTGGATGAGAGGAGGTATGGGGATGTGAGCTTCTCGTTTAATAGGAAGGAAGCTAAAGATCATGGAGAGGGAGGGAGCATTGTGGGGGCAGGACTGAGGGGGAAGAGGGTACTAGTTCTGGACGATGTGATTACGGCGGGGACGGCCATGAGGGAGGCTTGTGGGATAATCGCCAAAGAGGGAGGCTCTTTGGTCGGAGTAATCGTGGCCTTGGACCGCATGGAGAGGATGCCAGGAGATGGAGTAACAACAAGTGCGATTGGACAAGTGAGGAGGGAGTTTGGGGTGCCGGTGTTGAGTATCATCACCTTGAACGACTTGATCAAGGAATTGCGGGGAGTAGGAGGGACCGACTTGACGCGCATGGAAGAATATAAGAGATCCTATGGAGCGAGTGATTAGAGATCAGAATGTTTGGGCATAGGCAAGCAAGAGGAGTAAGGGGCGGCAGCGTAATGATACCCAGGGATTGAATAGGAATCGGCAGGCAAGCCATGATACCATACGCACGCGAATTAGGATAGAAGATGGCAGGAGAGCCGCACAAGTACCCATTTACCGTTTTGCGCAACTCTCTCATCTAGTCTTGTAGACACAGGGCTTCAGCACCTTTGCCTCGTCCACATCATCCTCTCGGGTATCATCCAGGAACCGCTTCCCCCTGAAATTTCTTTGTCCCCTTTCTTCGTCCTTTCCGTGCGTCAGGGCATCGTCTTTAGGAACATCCTTGCCCTTGGTTGGGGTAAGTTTCTTCACGAACCTCATCTTCACAAACATCTTGTTCCCCGTATCTACCTCGCCCCTTAACTCAAAACCTCGCCGCCTCCAAACCTCCACGAACGCACTCACGTCTGTCTTCTCCCCGTGCTTGTCCACCAGGTCCTCCTCCACGTCCGCAACCACTTCCTCCTCATCATCCTCCTTTCCCTTCCCCTGCTTCCCCTTCCTGTTCACCGCCGGTCGCCCAAAGCGACTCCTAATCTCCGCCACCCAGCACTCCCCGCCCCACCTCACCACCCTCCCCACCTCCTCTACAAAATCGACCCAATTCGTGCCCATGAGCGCTAGACACAAGATTGCTACATCCACGCTTCCATCTACGAGAGGGAGGCTGGAGATGTCTGCGACCGTAATAAAGGAGGCGTTAAGGCCGTCGCCTTCAGCGAGATCGAAGGAGTGGAGGCGTAGGTGCAGGGACTTGGAGAGGGGGCTTAGAGTGGCAGCGAAAGTGGCATCACCACAGCCAAGGTCGGCGATGGTGCATGTTCCGCGTGTGCAGGGGAGGGGATCCAAGTCCTGGGCCGGCTTCGAATCTGCCGCAGCCAGTACGCTGTCGACGTCTCTCTTTCCCTTTCCCTTGCCCTGACGCTCCTGCCTCCAAAGCTTTTTTTGACTATCTCGTCCTAATCTCACTTTCCCTCTTGTTTTTACATCTTCGATGAACGTATCGACAGGGTTCTGCGGCCATACGGCGACTTGGGCACGGAAACCCGCGTGGTAGGACGAGAACGCGCTGGGAGTTTCAGTGAATAGCTGTGAAGCTTGCGTAGATGCGGTAGTATAGAGGGTTTGGTTCAAATGCCGGAAGCGGGCGGAGACGAGCTTGGCTTGCATGCTTTGTTGGAGGGGAGTTAGCTTGGATGCGGGGACCTGCACATGGGGCTTTGAAGGGGCTTGCTGGGCTGGAGGCTTGGTTTCGACGGTGGTTGTGGGCCTATCTGTAGTGGTTATGGGGGCAGGAGCATTTGTACTCTTAGGAGGTGGATTTTTTGGAAGAGATTTTATAGGTTTGGCTGTGCTGGGAGAGTTGGGACTGTCACTGGAGATAGACGCATCTTGAATATTTGTAGGACGCTGCGGTGGGATGGTACCGTTGGCTTGGAGATAGGCTTTCTTTTCCTTCTTTTCCAAAGCCATGCGTTTCCGACCCTCGAACTTGGCCTTAGCAGCCTCTTTTGGGTCCATATTCTGTGCTTCGCCATTCACGGTTTCCGTTGTAATTTCGGACTTTCTTGCTTCCGCTACCGGACTTGATTCCACATGCTTCTTGCCTTGGCTCTCTCCAATTCCGACCTCAGACTTCTCAGGGTCTTCGGCTACCTTGACTAAAGCTTCGGCTTTGGTAGTAAGAGCTTCAGTCTCATTCAGCACTTTCTCTTTCCGCCTCTTCTTCTTCTTTCCCATACTGCCTGCGCCATCCTCTACTACCTGGCTCTTTCCTTCGATATGCTTCCTCCACAGGTCTGCGAGGTTTTCTTCTGTAACATTGACGCCATTTGCCTTGCCATGACCTCGTTTCCTTTTCTTCGATGTCAGACTAGTCCCTTTCTGATCCTTCGGCGCAGAGTCGTGAGTCAATTTCTTGCCTGCAGGATCTTTTTGAATTTTCAGAGCATCTGCTGAAATGGCCCAACCGGGCACAGCAAACATACTATGAAGTGGGTGTGGTAGTCTCTGTTACTGGATTCTTCGAATGTAATGTTTTCGTATTATTAAATGTGGGGTTGAAAATTACAGCTCTAAAATATTCTGAACCTAAGAGTTTGATACGTCATAAAACAGTCACTGCATGATCTTATGGGTTTGAAAGAGTGGTAATGCAGTGAGGCTCGTGATTTGATGAATCTGGACATGGCTGTAAATTCGATTGGTGATGACTGGAAGGCCCAAGAGGCATCGAGTCCCCCTATGCTAATGACTCAGTACCTGATAACGGATGCCTTTGCAATGCCACCCAAAAACAATGGCGCTAAATGATGCACGAGGTTGCCCAAAGGCATCATAGGAGGATCCCAGCAGCCATGTCGACATTGCCTCCCGCGAGCTCCAAAGCATGAACGGCCTCCTCTCTTGAAAACCCAAGGTCGGTCAGCTTGGCAATATCTTCAGGAGGAAATAATCCTCTAGGCGCTTGTTGTCCCCCGGTTGGTTCTCCGGCTGTCCCTGAGGAACCTTCAGTTGCCTGAGCTTTACCTTTCGGTTGAGCATCTGTTGCATTTGATTGATCTTGTGAGACAGCCTCAGATATGGCACCCGACTTCGTACCCAAAGGCCCATCCATTTCCGCTTCATCTTCTTCATGCTTAGGAATATCCGCCTCACCCAAAAAATTCACCTCTTCCCCTCCGATTATCAAAGCCCCTTTCCGTAGATCTATGCAGGCTTGATGCCTCCTCAGCATGTCCAGCCCTAGGAGTAGGTCCACGTCTTTCCCCTCCGTGACTGTGAAACTAACTGGGAGAAATAGATTGCCCACCTTAATTTGCGCAGAATGAACTCGTCCAAGGATCATAGCGGTACCGACACCTCGTACTATTCCAAAATAGCGCTTATCGATCAGCCTCATGATTCCACACTTTTCGGCGCAGGTAGGTGACATGATAGTAATTTGGGCGCCAGAATCGACAAAGGCCTTGACTTTGTGATTGTTAACCTCTACGTCAATGTATAGCATTGTCACTCTGCCGAAAACTAATGGAGCAGCCGGTCAGTAACCAGTATAGATGCTGAGCATGAGTCTGAGAGAGAACCTACCTTCCGGTGTATAGTCCATGGCGTCTTGCAGATTTTCCATTACCCGCTCTTGCCTAATAATCTCTTCGATTTTCTCTTGGGCGTCCACATTGAAGGGGTCTTCGTTGAGCAAAGCTAGCTCGCGTTGTTTGTCGGCTTCTTTTTGCTGGTGTGTGCTATTCGTATGTTCCAACAGCTGCCGAAAGCGGGCGGCATCAGAGACAGCATTCGCCAGCTCAGGATTGAGGCTTCTGATCTGCTGGAGGACCCGTGGATCACCCAGCGCTTGCAACCTTAATGGTTCTGGGTCTTGTCCACCCTGCCTCCGACCAGCTGGGGCAGTGCCCCTTGTTTGGCCACCTTGCGCCGATCTATTTGGTCCGCTGCTCGATGCTCGTGGGCGCACAAGCAGTGCTAGCATGTCATCCTCTTTGATCTGACACTGACTCAACGTCTGCGAATCGTCGGAAAGCTCTCGTCCGTTGTGGTAGAGGATCTGGGCGGGCGGTGCAAGGTTGGTCTCACTTTGTATGACCACTTTGAGATCGGCGAGCGTCATGTCTGGGGCGAGGTCGATGGTGACAAGATCTTGGCCAACGACGACGCCGCGAGGGGCTGTGATGGATATTGTGATATGCCTTGTTCAAATCAGCTTCAGCATCAAGAGCGTCATACGCAACATACATTTTGCTATCGGTTGTGTAAGATGTTGTAGTTTGGGGCAGCAGTGGCAGACGACAATGTCGTTGATAAGGTTTTGGTCACGAAAAGCGCATCCTAGCAGAAGTATATGACAGATTGTCTTTGCTGAACCTTAGAGCCTACAACCCGCAAGCTTGCAGGGAGAAAGAACCTAAACAGCCGGAGCAGGGCCGCAAGCGGAACCATATGGAAAGTCGCGGCTGGGTGATGAAACGGGATTCATCATCGTCAAAGTATGATGTGATCGGCGAAGAGTAAGGAGGTAGCCCAGAGGTTTCTCCGGTTTCACTTTGGGGGGGGGAGGGTTTAGTCTGAAGGTGAAGTTTATATAATACTTTACAGTATGTATGAAGTTAGATGCGGATGCTTGCTGTGCTCCATCACGCACGGGGTTAATATCGAAAGTAGAAAGTCAGCAAGGGAAGTCCGAGGCATATGTCATCGTTAGTCATCCTAGACATCGGGGCATCCATGGAAACTCCAACCCCCAACGATCAGGTGAGCAGTACGGAGTACGTAGGTCATGAAGGTATGATATGATAGGGTAAGGTCGGTGGGCAAACAATATATGGAGATTGGGCATAACATCTGAACAATAGCAAACCACGTGCCAGTGATATACTCTCGAACACCTTTACTGTGTAACCGGTGACCGGCGTGGGGGCAATACCACAACATATCGAGTAGCTGCTGCAGGGTCACTTCCTAGGAGCCTGCAAGTGTCCGTTTGAGGTCGTCTGGTCAACGCTCCAATCAATATCATCCGCTGCAAAGCAGACTTCCGCCATGCCTAGAGATCTCTTCGCCTCTCAATCTACAGAGGATCCCGCTCTAACCAGCAGCCCGTCCCCCCAAACTCCACAGTTTGGGGGTGGCTCAATCGCCACCGGCGAGGACGGCTACAACGAGTTTACCATCCACAGAGATGAGCCATCGGGAACAAATGCCCAGCTTCGAGACTGGAGGGCAAGATCCAATGAGAAGAACGATTTGCACCCTTATGTGCAGACGTTGTCGAGGTCCAACGTGGATAGTTGTGTAGCACTTGAAGACTCGGTTTTTCCAGAACATGAGAGATGCTCCAAAGAGAAGGTGCGCCTAAGATCTTCTATGTATCCTGTCAAAAGCCCGCATCATTCGTTTCTGATGTCTCTGTAATGCTGTACATCTGTTCTTCATGCACACCGTATGTACAGTCACCTATCGCCAATATCTACGCCACGTCTTGTAATTGCAGCCCCAAGAGTTTTTGGAAGTATTCCAAATAGTCTAATACTGTACCTACCTCAATTCGTATCTCTTGCTTGTCGGTTTGCGACGTTCAATTCCGACTCACATACCCAACAGTTCATCTACCGCCTCTCCGCCTGCCCCGAGCTCTCTCTCGGCCTCTTCTCAACAGCCGACACCTCCACCCCCGTCTCATCCGCTCCCACCTATCCCTCAGCCCGAGCCCCCGACTCCGTCTCCCCGAACAGAAAGGGCGTTCTCATCGCCCAAGTAATAGCAACCAAATGCACTTCCCACTTCGTCACAGACGAATCCATGGACCTGCCCGAGGCCTCGCAGTCCGGCCCAGCATTCGCCGACACCCGCGGCCACCATGAGAACGGTCGCACCGTTGCGGTACACTCCCTTGCTGTTTTGCCAGCGTATCAGGGGAGGGGGCTTGGCAAGACGGTTATGAAGAGTTATATTCAGAGGATGGAGACTTCGGGGATTGCGGATAGGATGTCGTTGCTTGCGCATGATGGGCTGATTACGTTTTATGAGGGACTGGGGTTTGAAAATAGGGGGACGAGTGAAGTGAAATTCGGGGGCGGTGGGTGGGCTAATATGGTAAACTTTGACTTTCGAATGATGTTCTGCTCCTACTTCTGAATTGACATGTCTGACTCGCGAGGCTTTAGGTTTACGATTTTTCCGAGAACTCGCTGGGAGCTTCCTCTAAATAACTCTCTTATGGAATCGTACAGCAAGTGACTCCATGTTGATACATGTTGCTTTCTCGCATCGCAATCTCATGTCGGCGTCTTGCACCCTCTACTGAAGCGGGATCTTTATGTCATATTCTACACATCTATCAGGCTACCACGGCGAAAACATCGAGTCACTTCTGCGGTTTCTTACATGTACATTGAATAAATCGATTATTCCTTGTTCAAGGAATGGAATCATGCATTCATGTAACCCCTAACCCAAGCGTTGGTACGCCAAATCCCTTTCAGAACGCCCCGCAGACGTATCATAATCCCGAGCGGCAATACCGCTTTTTGTTCGTCAATTGTTATCATCAATCCCTCTTGAACCCTCTCTCTCTCTCTCTCTTTGTGATTCTTGACTGCCTTCTCCTCATTCGTTCCATGCACGTTTCAACGCCGATGGTGTTTGTCCTTTGCCACACGGACGATTCTCTATTCCTTTACGCCGCTTTCTCCCTTTTCCATAGCACAGCACATCACGCTTCCCCTCCGGCCTTCCTCTTCTGGCTTTTATTACCCTTTTAGCCTCTTATAGAAAACCCCACAACGACACCTTTGCTGAGGGGTATCCAGCTAGAATTGGTCGTATAGTAAGTAGCCTAGGAGGTCCTGCATCCTCAGGAGCGACTGCGGAAGGAGCGCAGCGTTGTTGACGACTATGATGAAGACGATGACGTTGATAGCGACGACGAGATCAAAATGCTCGACATGGAGTCTGCGGCGAAGCAGGCAGTGAAGGAGATGACAGAGGACGACAAAGCACTTCTCGCTCTATTCGAGGAATATCGTCGAACCCCGACGGTCGGCACACGGGGCTACTGGTCTGATCGACTTTTATAGTGGGCCCATCGGAGGATCAGATGGCGGGCGAGGGTTACCCGGAGGCCCTTGAGTATTTGCAGGCATTTGCGGGGTGTCCAGGAAGAGTAGGCGAGATTGGGAAGTGAGGATGAAAGAATATGAGGACTCGGCTGGCGGTGACGTCGAAGGCGAGGCGGACGACGGGGTAAAATGAAGGTAATGATGATAGTTTCCGCCAGGAAGAAGACGCCCGAGTTACTATCACTTTGACTCTTCCGGTATGTCAGGGTACGGAAGAGGAGATTAATATCATTTCAGTGCTACTTGTTGTATGAGTAGTCCAAATCCCTTGAGTCACAGACGAAACGTGGTAGTAGATGGACATTATAGCGATAAATAAGATAGACGGTTCGGTCCTAAATGCTACAGCTCTAGAGTGATCTCCCCGAGAGATTATCTAGGCCCTAAGTACCACTTTTTAAAGTTATGTTTCAAGAGTCTGACTTTAACGTAGTAAGGCATAATCGGTTCTCAATCACAGCAACGATTTCGTGCCAATCACACATCCCACCTTGCCCGAAGTCGCCACAAGCTAGTGTTTTTACCTGCGGGCGTAATACTTCTATCCATCCCTCATCCGGATTCACGCCATTAACACCCCATTCTTCTTCTAATAACCGTATCTGTTTCGCCGTAATAGGGTGAGCCCACATCGAGCTGTTCATGGCTGGCGCAACAATGATGCGGGCCCTTTTTGAGTTCATAGGGTTGATATCCCATGCACGAATAACACTTGTCAGGAGGTTATCAGAGAAACCGCCGGAGATCTTAGCTAATGTATTTGCTGTCAATGGGGCAACTATGAGAAGATGAGACCAACGGCGGAGTTGAATATGAAGTATGCTTGCACCCCGCTTCCAGGGCTCAACCCACTCGTGTTCATCCTGGTAGACAGCATCGACGATAGGGAGCGCGGATAGGGAGGCCACGGTAGGCTGTTCGGGGGACTGGCCGGTGAGAAAGCGAGCCGCGTTTTGGGTCAGGATGATACGAATGGAGAGGTTGGGATGGTGTGTAAGAGAGGATATGATGAGTGGTAGCTTTACGATTGCAACAGAACCGCTAGCAGCGAGAAGAAGGTGCGTTTTGCCATCGTTGAGCGCTGCGGTGAGGGCTGGAGCAGAGTTGCGCTCAGCTTCATTGTGATAGTCATCAGAATCATTGGACATAGTCCGCAAGCTAGTGGCTAGCACTTGGAGCACCTTGTGAATCACAGGATGTTTAGATCAGGATTTGAGATATAGAAGTAGAATCAACTTACACAATGTTGTCGTGTCTCTCTAAACACCCCTTTCCGAATCACCTGGACGAACTTTGGTGTCAATACCCAGGTGACAGAGCGTGCCAAACAAAGCCTATGAAAGGTGTGACTCTGGTCGAAAGACTTGCTTGGATTTTACCAGAATTATTTCCTTGTGATGTTCGGAGAGTAGGGATGAGTAAAGCCTGAAAAGAAAAGTATCGAGGGAGCAAAGGAGCATATTGACGGAGTAGGTTTTAGCGAGGGAGCAAAGCAGTGGCCCTTTAGTCAGCCAACGGTCACGTGTTACATCATGTTCGGGAAGGATACGAGTACTCCCGAGTATGTGCTTATGCACCGGACTCAGATCTCCACGTGACCAGTCGCTGACTAAGATACCACCGCTTTGCTCCCGCGCTAACGCTCATTTCGTCTATCTGCTCGTTGCTCTCCCTTGATGCTCTCTCGTGTTCCTTTTCTGCTCCCTCATGCTTTCTCTCTATAATTTTACCCTAGAGGAATTTATACAGGTAAAATTAATGGGTACCCTCCCTAGAATGCCCCCACAAACATGCCAAGACGAGAGCTAGGTCGGCCCGCAAAGAATAAGCAGTCTCCGCCAAAACAAAAACCTCGGAGCCTCTTCATGGCTATGTTACCTACTCGTTGAAATCGAATTGCAAATAAACCTCAATCAAAGAGCACTGTTTGAGTATTTGCTTCATAGACTGCTACATCGATTGTGTATTGCAATGGTGATACATTTGGGTTCGTCTTTTCACCATCCACCAATCGTAAAAAGCCATACACAACCCAATCTTCACGAATCGAAGAGCATTCATAGGCATGATTCGTGAGATACAATCGTGGTGATAATGATACTAAGTCTAGTCGGCAACGAAAGGACAAAAAGGCATTATAGTGGATTCACAGATTGAAACGAATCATTGAGACAGTCAACTCGACGGAAAATCTGAAATGGCTGGTGAGGAGGACAATCCAGAAGCTGAATCGTCTCAAAAGAACGGTGAAGGCGAAATCAAAATCCTGGGCCGTACGATATCAGAATGGGCCGAATCACCGGCTCCAGACCGAGCGATGATCGCTAACCATATCTACTGGACATGGTATGGAAAGACATACCCAAAGCCGGCACCTCAAAAGCAGGACGTGCCAGGAAATAAAATTCAAGAGAAGGCTGAGACTCCATCCAAGCGCTGGTGGATCGAGAGCCCGCAGGAATTGCAGGCAGATGAGCCGGGCTATCTCTGCGAAACCTGCCGGCACATCGATTTTAAGTACCTCATCAACAGTCCTATCGAACAGATGCTTGAAGAAATCCAGTTGAATTCTTTGGCACATATTCTTGAGAATGAGAAGTGCGCATTTTGTCGCCTGGTGGCATCCACCATAAGAGACATGGTTGGAGGACGTGAGATTGACACCACAGTTGCTGAAAAGCCCGTTATGTGTACCATGAGAACTATGCCTATAGAAACAGATACTCGTGGTCCTCGTCAAATGATGGTGTTCACGTTACCCCCTCCTGACGGAATAGACGGTTTAAGCTCAATATATAGCTTGACCCCAAAGGACGAAACCTTAGTAAGCGAGGTGAATGATCATAAGTCTGTCACATTTTCTCAAATTAAATATGACTTGGTCAAAAAGTGGTACATTGATTGCAATGATGGTAATTGCGGCTTAAACCCCAACGAATCCCGTGGAAGAGAGATGCCTAAAAGCTTTCGACTAATTGATGTCAATTCTGATTGTATCGTTCACTCTGTCCAAAAGCCACGGTATGTTGCTCTGAGCTATGTCTGGGGCGCAGCCAGAGCGTTACGAAATATGAAAGATACAAGAAAAGACCTAGAAGTAAAGGGCTCCCTCCTTGAAAGAGCGAAAGAGCTTCCGAATACCATTAAAGACGCAATATCTCTGACAAGAAAACTTGGAGAACAATATCTATGGGTAGATAGTCTCTGTGTAATCCAAGATGACCCCGACGACCAAGCACAGCAAATCGCTGCTATGGATCTGATCTACAGCTCTGCCGTACTGACGATTGCGGCTGCATCAGGGGATACGGCTGACGCGCATCTGGCTGGTATGCCATCAAATTCACGCGAATTTCGTCAGCATATCGTAAACATACAGGGCATTAATCTCGCTAATCGTCCTGCCCATTTTGCGCAGGCAATTGACAAGTCCGTATGGAATTCAAGAGCTTGGACGCTTCAGGAAAGATTACTATCCCCAAGAGTCCTTTTTGTCGGCCAACAGAGATGCTTTTTCTCATGTCAACACCGTCAGGATGTTTTCATCGAAAGCGATGATGTGGTTGAAAGTGGGCTGGACAGAAAGTTCATGCCGAAGGTGTTCGAAGATTACGCACCAATGATGATGCCCTCTTCGGGCCGCGTCAATATATCTTCGTACCGTAGGGTAGTGGAAGCCTACACCTCGCGGCAGTTGAGCTTTGCGTCTGATATGCTTAATGCTTTTGAGGGCATAGCAACTGGATTTCGTCCGCTATTCAGGAGCGACTTCGTCTTCGGACTGCCCCGATCTGAACTAGACTCTCAACTTCTCTGGCAGCCCTCTGGCCCCTCAACAAGACGACGTGATCCCGTATCTGGACAACCGCTTTTCCCAAGTTGGACTTGGGCGGGCTGGGTGGGACCGGTGAAATGCAACATCGATGAAAATCTTTCGCGGATCGAGTGGATCGAGGGTGACGGCCAGCCATTCTCAGGAAAAGACTTCCGCTATCCGAAAGGCGCCAATCAAGATGTTACAAGGCGTGAGGAATATCGTGCACAATGGAAAGGGGCTTTAGACAGTGGTGTGCCCTATTACTGGGAACGGGACAATCCACGCCACTGGTTCTTTCACCCCACAGCACCGGAAGAACAGAGAATATTGGGACCGAATCTTAAAAGTACGACCAATCATTTAGTATTTGAGGCGGAGACCACAGAATTCAACCCAAGCACAATCGACGATGACCACTACTGGCCTATGTGTATATACAATCAAAAATGTACCAAAGACAAGCATATCATGTGCCCCTTAGGTCTTGCAAGCTCGCCTGGCAAGTTAGGAGGATACGTCATGGTTCCCGCAGAGATCTCGATGACATTGAAGAGAGATTCTAAAGATTCTTCGTATGCACTTGTTATGATATCGAGATGCAAACTTTACGATCAGAAGTCTAGAGGAGAAGGCAATCCGGATCTCCTGGTAGATTCGGAAGCGACGACAATGGAGGAACAATGTTTTCCTGACAGGCCTCACATCGATACAGGGGGTGGTCACTTCGACCAGCAGCGATATGACGGGGAGAAACCCTGGTGTATGTATAACATTATGCTGGTGGAGTGGATCAACGACGTTGCATATCGCCTGGGTGTGGGCAAGATGCACATTGATGCTTGGGCTCAAGCTGAGGCGACGCGGAAAATCATCACCTTGGGATAAGAATAGGAGACAAGCAATCGATATTGCTTTTGCGCGCTCATTATCTAGATGGTTTGGCAAGAGAATATGAGAATTGGGATGGTGATGGTGACTAACGAGCATTACGAAGAAACATCGGCATGTATGACTCCGTTGAGGGGCTCACGGCGCTCTGAAGGGTTAGGGTTAGGAGGGTTAGGGTGGTCATCGAGTTACTCAAGACAAAAGGTAATACAAGAGAATCCTCGAAACATTATTTGTGGATGGAGCGTTGTTACTTCCACGAACACGAGGCAGGGGAGCCACGCTGTGACGATGGCCATGAAGAAGTCAGGGATATGTGCATCAGGTATGAAGATTCGGGTACTGACATAAGCGATGCCGAAACAATGGAGGAGGAGGAGGCCAAGCAGTGGCGACAGGAATGCGAGCAGCGGCAGCAAAGACTTCAACCAACAGCAGACCAGCAGGAGGTCGACTGGTTTTATACAAGACTTCCAAACAGCGGCAAAAGGAGGAACGACAGCAGGAGATCGGGCAGCAGCAGTAGCAGCAGCAGCAGCAGGAAATCGACCGTTTTGAGGACACCCGTGTGGGAACAGCAAAGACGCATCAAATGCCGGGACTAGTACTCGTCAAGACCTGACCGTAGAACCTGCCTGGATTGGGTTTCGGAGACGGCTTGATGAGGCCCGTTCGAATTCACCATGAATATCGTAAGGAGGGAAGAACTATCCGCGGTAAAAACTCTTACTACGTAAATAGAAATAAGCAAGCTATCAAACATTGTCGCAAAGGATTCGAACAGTTGGAAAGCCTAGCTCAACCTTTTGTCCAACTTGTCCATGAGTTTCTTATTTTCCTCCTTCTGCTCCTTCAGTAAATCCATGAGCTCCGTGTGTCGCTGCTTGCTCTCCTCCTTCTCCTGAGCCATCTCCTCCTTGTCCTGAGCCATCTGTTCTCTCAGCTCCTCCATTGCCTGCTTCTGCCGCGTGTTTTCCCGTTCCAGCTGCCTTTGTTGCCGATCTCGTTGAGCAAGCTGTTCCTTCAACACGGCAGTCGCCGTGAGTCTCGGTTTCTTCACGCGTTCCGTGTCCTGAGACGCCGGAGCGCTCGTCGCCACCATCTCCTGCGAGTTCGGCAAATCCGCTTCGTTTTCCGCACTGGTGCTGATAGTGAATACTACGAACGACTCAGACCGCGAGTTAGGCAACTGCGAAACTGCGTCTTGGATGATCTTCAAGAGGATTGGGGCGAAATAGTCGTAGAGTTTCCGAACAAAATTGTAAGCCGTCCATTTGTTCTTACCATCATATGCGCGAAGGTCGAAACTGTGATGGGAGATAGATATTCTTAAGTTGTCGCTGACTTGAAACGAATATGTACTGAAATAGCGGCTTAGTCTGATCATTCGATGTCAAGTGTTGCATCAGGTGACCCAACATCAAAACTTCCTGACGTCGACCCGTGCAAGTCGTTTCTTTTCGCTTAAACTACCATCATTACTTTTACAGATTATTGAAGTCGTTGTACGTCAAGTGTTACATCAGGTGACCGTTAATCACCTGATCGAACATCGAAATTTTCTTTGATCTGTTTACCTGTTTACCTGTACATACCTTCTACGCGATTTGTATATCAATATTTATCTTCTTTTTCATGTCTCAACGCATCTGTACTTGCTGTGCTCATAATCGTCTCATTCATGAATTCTTCGATTCTAATTCAACGCGTGTTTTGAATCTTTGTTCATTCTGCCGTGTAAGTTCTGTATACTACATATGGAGCACTGGATAGGCCACATATGGAGCACTGGGTAGGCCACATATGGAGTACTGGATAGGCCACATATGAAGCACTGGGTAGGCCACATATGGAGCACTGGATATGTCACATATGGAGCACTGGGTAGGCCACATATGGAGCACTGGGTAGGCCACATATGGAGCACTGGGTAGGCCACATATGGAGCACTGGGTATACTACATATGGAGCACTGGATAGGCCACATATGGAGCACTGGATATACTACATATGAAGCATTGAATATACTACATATGGAGCTTTGGGTAGGCCACATAAGAGGCACTGGATAGACCGCATATGAAGCACTGGATAGGCCACATATGGGGCACTGGATATGTCACATATGGAGCACTGGGTAGGCCACATATGAAGCACTGGGTAGGCCACATATGAAGCACTGGGTAGGCCACATATGGAGCACTGGGTATACTACATATGGAGCACTGGATAGGCCACATATGGAGCACTGGATATACTACATATGAAGCATTGAATATACTACATATGAAGCATCGGAAGGGCAGTGGGGTTGATTTTACAAATCTATTTCTTATTTTGCACTTTTAGGAGATTCGCCACTGATTTTGATGGGGCTCTCAGCAAAGCCTAAAAAACGGCACAGGTTTCGCATACAACGATACTACAGGCAAAATGGCAGCCGCCGTAAAAGATGAGGTCCACTTTGACGACCTTTGAGCCTAGATCCCGACGACCTGATAGAGCATGCCCGACGCTTTTAGAAATTACAACAGTATAGTATGGCGCTCCCTCAACTCTGCATTGCACCTGCTGTGTGACGTTTGGAGAGACTCTTAGAGTGGCTGTCGCTTGAGTGAGACTTCTACATCTGGATATTGTCTGGGAGACTTTAGGTGATGACCGGCTAAACATAATCGAACGATTGGTTGGGAAAGTACCGCGCAGAATTGTTCCCAATTTAAACAGGGAGATTGTTATAAGAGTGGATTAAATGTCTTTGCTGTAAAAGTGCGACTGGGCTTTAGGCCTCATCCTAGAACACGCTAAGACTTGCCGCACCAATGTCGTTTTGGGCTTAGCGCCCAAAGAAACTCCATCAGCGTTTTTACCTTTACCTGCTGGCGGCAGCACAACCACAGCTTCTCTACTTATACTTCAACTCAGCGGATCGCCCATATCTTGAAATCAGCTGATCACATACACAACAAATTGGCCGCAAGCAAGTCACAATCCCCATCCTGTTTGCCAGCGTCAAGGACTAGTCCTCAATGGCTTGCAGCATGTTAAGAATCATGTAGCGACTATGCGAGGCATCGCCCTTCTTGAATTGCGTCTAAGTCATTGTTGAATGGTCTCTGCCAGAGTGGCTTATATCATACCATTTGCATTTTCGATTAGGTCCGCATCCTAAACGAATGTGGATACCCTGAAGAGCAATATCTGTACTAAATCCCAGAGGACAATCATGGCCTTAATCACAGCATCTCCGCGGCCTAATCTACGCGGTCTCTGAAGCATGGAACCCATGGGTTCAAGGCAGTAGAAGAGCTGGTCAAGCCTTCCTGTTCTTCCGGCTAAAGATTCTATCAAGAATTACGTTTCTAAAAGTAACTTAAGTATCGATTTCACAATAAAGCGCACTAGACGTCGAATCGTGCTGCTCCTTGAAGCCGTAACATAGCCGCTTCGAACACTTGCTTCCCAAGTCTGTCATGGATAAAGCTGACCCACACGACTGATCTTAGTATTTCGCGTGCCTGGGGCCATGAGTTGATACCGGCTTGAAGAATAGCCTCCTCAAGCCAGACACTCTGCCAGTCCGCCGGAGAAGGCTCTTTGTGTGCGACCAGATGTAGCAACATGGCCAACCAAAGTACAATAGGTACGGGTAGGTCGATATCTGTAGAATTGCGCAACGTGAACAGGGCGTTGCTATAGATGTTCAACAGATGATCGTAGGGATGTGCCATAAAATCCCGTTGTATAAAGATTGCCGAAGAAAAAGCCATCAATCCGGTTCGAATCGACTCCTGCAAGGGGTCGCTTTCAAAAGACAGATGGGTGAGTCGGTAAAGAATAGAAATCATAATCTCATTATAGATGTCTGGTGGGAGCTTGCATGTCGTCTCGTAGGCAAGATTGCTGATACAGGAGAAAGCATGGATGTCTCTCAAGGCATTCCGAAGCCTGATGTCCAGGGTAGTTTCTACAAAGGCACGTACTTTGGCGTCATAAGGCTGGTGGTTGCAATGAATTAGGCCACGCTCCGCGATGAAGCAGTCCCATGAGATTCCTTCTTTGAGGAGAAGAAGTGGTCGGCGTCCAGACAGCATCGCATACGCCAAATCGGCCCTGGCTTCCATGTCAATTATACACTTTAATGAAATTGGCGTCGAGGTTTGAATCCGGTAAAGTGAGAACTGAGACTCACTCACCTGCAAACCTTGACCTGCATATTATTGTGTGTCGTCAGCGCCCGCACTCCACCTCTCAGGCTGACAATCTTCTCCAGGCCTTTGATATGGTTTGCTACGGTCGCAAAATCTCCCGTGAGCTCTGCAGCCATCGCCAGCGTGACGACAACCATGATCGTAGCATCAGATATCGCAGATGTCTTGTTGAATTCATTAAGCCTAGCCTGAAGAAGTTGCAAGGTTCGTACATAATGAAAGCAGGCGGAGCGGCTTAGTTGGTCATACGAAGCGCTTTCTAAAAAAGCCCGAACCGAAAACATCATCGAATGGAGGCAGCAGATGTCGCTGATCATATATGGAAACCAGCCCCTGTCTACAACATGAACGTCAAAGCAAATCTCGTAGGGATATACTCCATGCTGGTTGAGATCAATCACTAGGAGTCTTCTTAGTCAGATTCCGTGCTAGGATGCCTATCGTTCCGTTTGAGAGGCAAGTGAGTGAGGATAAGAAATATACATTTGACTAGGTCTTGAATCATGTGAGAGTCGACTCCCGCCGGCAATTGTAGTCCAGAAAAATCCGCGCCGACCCGCCTGGGACTCGGTACTGATAAGATGGACTGTGGGGTTGGTGTTTCCTCAAGTATAGCCTTTTTGAGCGACCCAAGCTTACGATCGGGAGACATCCAGGACCGTAACTGTACGGTCTGTCGGTCTGCTACACTAGCTCTTGTGGCATGGCTCCTGATGGCTTTGCGGTCTTGCGTGTCTAAGGTCTGAGCTGGCGTACTAACAACGAAATGAAGTCCCGCCGGGTCTGTCATGCAAGGCTCAGCTTCGAACAAGATAGGGTAAAGAATGCGAATCAGCAGGCAGTGCTACAGGGTACGTAAGGGCAGGCAATGGATGTGGATATACTTGCACTTCAGCTCTCGAGGCTTTGCCATGGCACTACTATGGAAACCCCAGTGGTGGACCGTTTCCGAAGCGTCAATAAGGCTTGACAAGAAGATCTGATGGACCAGTCTTTAGAATCAGGCACACGAACACAATGACGGATGGAAAATGAGATGAAAGCAGGTATCAATTTTTACGTGTTGGAACTTGAATGAGGTGGTGATGCCGAAGATGCACCGACAGGGATCTCCAATTACTCAGAGTGTTGCCAAGACTTTTGGGGTATCCTATCCGGGCTAGCGCACTTTATGCATGCCAAGACCTTGGGGATTTCCTCTTTGGGAGCTGCATCCCTTTCACGCCCATTCACGCCCATACACGCCCGTTCACGCTGCATCACAACTTCTTCGCCACCGGAAGTAAATATCGAGACGGGAGCATAAGTGATGAGTTCACCGCATACTCCGGATGTTCGCCAACTTTTGAACACCCGATTCCGACAGAGACTCAAGCCTTGCAATATAAATACCCCTACTCCCTTGCCTTTCCCACGGTTTTACAGATTTCTCAAACCAGGTACTGACTTGAGCTTCATCCACACCTTCCACTTTTCCCCTCACCTCCGCAACGAAAATAACATTCTCGCCCAACATGGTCGCTTCTAAGGATATGCCCCCTCTGCCAAAGAACTTCGGCAAGGTCTTCTGGAACAACCAGTTCAAGGTCAAAATAGAAGTCCCGACTCCAGGAAAATCCCCCAGCTTAAAGGGCAAAGTCGCAATTGTCACAGGTGCCAACTCTGGCCTGGGGTTCGAGTCAGCAAGGCAGCTCCTGACCCTTGGCCTGTCCCGTCTTGTGGTAGCTGTGCGGTCTATCGAGAAAGGCAAAGCCGCTGCTTCAAAACTCAGCCCGGCAAATCCGGCAGCAGTGATCGATGTCTGGGCCCTGGATATGGAGTCGTATGACTCTATCCAGGCCTTTGTCCGCAAATGCGATACCGAGCTCTCACGCATTGACTACACAATCTTGAATGCGGGTGTCTCCATGACGAATTTCAGCACAACCCGCTCCACTGGGCATGAAACGGACATCCAAGTCAACCACATTAGCACAATTCTACTTACTCTTCTCCTGCTGCCTGTTCTCAAGGCTAAATCAACCCGAGATAATCCTCCGCGACTGACGGTCATCAACTCCGTCACGGCCCATTTGTGCAAGTTCCCAAATCGTGACCAGCGGCCACTCCTACCTTCCTTTGACGACACCAAGATAACTCCATGGGATCCCCAGGAGCGATATGGCGTGTCAAAGCTTTTGGCTCAGCTTTTTTTAGTTAAGCTGGCAGAGCATATTAAGTCCGACGATGTCATCATCAACATGGTCGACCCAGGCCTGACGAAGGGCACAGCTCTAAGTCGCGATGCAAGTGGCTTAGTTCGTATAGGTGCAAAAGCGTTTTTCGGAATCGCTGGCAGAACTGTGGACAAAGGGGCTGCCACATATATTGACGCCTTGCTGGACCACGGCAAAGAATCACACGGATGCTTTCTCATGAATACCGAGATCTCGCCGTAAGTATATCCAGTCGGCTTTTCCTTTCCATCTGAACTCAAAGGGCTTGAGTGGGTTTCGTAACCTGACTGACAGTGGCACCAATCGCAGACTTGCTACCTTCTACTACACCGCCGAGGGAAAGACGGCGAAGGAACAGGTCTGGGAAGAGACAATGAAGGAGCTGAGCTTTGCCCATGTGGAGGAGATTGTCGCCTCCATGAAGTAATTGCGACCAAGCTATAGCGCATCTCTTTTGTTTTCAACTCCTAGCGTTATACCAAATGTGTGTTTTGAGTCGATTTCAGTTCTATATTTCAACACAACTTACACCTCTTTCGTTCCTAAATCCTCAGACTTGCCTCGCCTTGCTTGAGAAGCTGGAGCATCTCTCACTCGACTCCTTACGTTCTTAATTCACTAGATAGTTGGCAATGGCTATGTTGGTAGTTTTGTTGCGAAGGAAGCTAGTGTGGTCATTGCTAAGAGCATTGGTCCTGGGCTCTGTCACGTGTTAGTCCCGTGATTATGTGCGCTGCATACTGCTATGACGAGTAGTCGTCCCTGTAATACCTTATGCCGCACGCGGATGCATACGAGTAGCTAATGCATTATTTCATACATTAAAATCTTGGCATGTATAAGTCGGGGCACGGCCTGGTGCCAATTCTGACCATAAGGTAACGTCAGACCTCTCATCTTCTGTATTTACGTATGATCGATCATCGAGGTTGAACCTCTGTTACGATCTTTATCTTAGCTTTAGGATGTATCCACTTCATCTACACGCTCTGGTCTAACAGCCCAGCTCAACAGGGTTTTCCAAGCTCTGCCGTGGGCGGAGCGACTCAACGCCGCTTTACAAGATGTCTACTTACCTATACTCGAGATCTGGCTTCAACCTAGAATCAGCTACTCTACAAAAACGACTCAATTGCGGTGATATAGTCACATTCCTCGGAATCGCTCAAAGGCTCAATATTGATTTTCTTCCCATCACCTGGCAGCCGGCACTTGATCGCATCGGCCAAGGCGCAACAGCCGAAATACGGGAAGCGTCCGCGAATCTGCAGTTCAGCTTCGCTTTCAAGCGTCTAGTCTTTGAACTATGTTTCGAATATGAGGATTTCGAAAGCCGGCTATTGCCTTGCTTAATTGCCGAGATTTCGATCCTAGGTCTTAAGTCGATCCGCAAACATCCCAATACTATCAATCTGGAAGGTATATGTTGGGAAGTCATATCTTGGGAAGAGGAACATATTTCGAGAGAAGCGCTATACACCTCCAGAAAAGGGGGGATCATCCCAGTCCTTGTGTTCGAAAAAGCTAAATATGGGGATTTGCACCATTTCATGATGCAAGAGGCGGGGAGGAACCTCAGCTTCGCACAGAAAATCGTAATTTGCACAGACATCGCAAAGGCAGTCGCAGAAATGCATTTTCACGGTAAGCCATACGAAAAATGGTCACAGGACTTTTGATTTGATCCAGCATTAGATATCGTTCATGGTGATCTCAAGCCTCAGAATGTGTTAGTTTTCGATAACGAGGCAGGAGGTTATATCGCTAGAGTGGCAGACTTTGGGTACTCCACTCAATGGGCTTTGCCGAATGACCTTATCCAAATGCCCAGATCTCGGCCTTGGGATGCTCCTGAGTGGCATCATCGTGGTTTTACGCCTGCACAAGCCATGAAAATGGATTCCTACTCTTTTGGTATGGTAGTCCTATGGCTACTTGGCTACACTGCTGTAAAGGACCCATATCATACCTTCGAGAGGGATTTGGATACAGCATCAGAAGCAGCAGACCTTGCACGTCCACTGGCTGATTTTATATTTGAGGCCCATAAGCTGAATCTGAATCGATTCTTCAATGCAACTCTCACCCATGACGAAACAAATCGTTGCTCGGATTTCGATCATCTCCAGGAGCTGCTTACTGCGGATAAGTAAATCACTTGCCGCTCATTGGAGGACAGGACTAACAATACTAGGATCGCAAGCCGCCAAGAAGTTTTCAGGAAAGCAGATGGCTCCCGATTCGTCAGGACTAAGAGCGGCTACATCGTGGAGGTGCTCAAGGATGGCGTTAAACTAGAGACTGTTGAGTTCCAGGTATGTTTGTTCACATCCGTTTCAAAAGCTGCCTGACTTTGGTCTAGTTGATACCATCGATGTATCAGTTCTATCATGCCGATTTCCGAGTGCGTATACACATGGCCAATGCTTTATTGAGGAAAATGGCCAGCTTAGAAGGAGGCCAAGATGGAAATCCCATATTGCAAAACCTGTTTCTCCAGTGTGCTGTATGTTATGAGATCGGCTTTGGTGTTGTTAGAGATCCACGCAAATCGCAGGAGATGATAAGAAGGTGTGACAAATATGACCGTATGAACTTCACTCGCGAGCTTGGGTTAGTGAAAGGTAATTGGTACGGTTGGGGGTGGATTGGCCGGGAGAGCACCAACTACAGAAAAATGTTCTTGGCTACCACAGGCAATGGCGCTCCGAAACACAGCCTCTCACTTTCCTATCTCAGGCAGGGAAATGCCGAAGACATCGAGCTCCAGTATCGGAAAGAGATTATAGATGCCGAGAACGGCCTGGGAGCTAGTCATGATTTCGTATTTTCCCTGAAGAAAGAGCTCGGAGAGATGTTAATTCAACGCGGACAGCAAAGCGAGGCTGAGGACATAAGAGCACAAATAAGAGAACAAATTAGAGATAAAAATATGAGGCTGTCACAGTATGATCCATCCCGGGCTGCTGGTAGTAGAGCCAATCTGGCCGCAATACTTTCACTTCAAAGCAGGCAGGACAGAGTAAGGGACGCGGAAGAGTTGTGCCGGAAGGCACTTGCATCAGCGTCCAGATATCTAGGTATCAACCATATTGCAACTGCGGAAGCTTTATCTGCCCTATCAACGATAGCAGGAAACCAAGAGCGGTGGGAGGAGGCGGAGGAGTTATTAGTACAAGCGATCGAGACGAGTGTAAAAGCGCTAGGCCAGACACATCCCGACAACTTATCTCTCACCAAAGATCTAGCGCGTATATTAGCCAAGCAAGAAAAGTGGGAAGAGGCCGAGACTTTGGTCACGCGGTCGATAGAGACAAGTATGAAGATACTGGGTGATGAGCATCCAATTTCCATTACTATTATGGCCTCTCTCGTGTGGGTGTGGGCGATACAACAACAACGGCGACCACCGCGTCGACGCCAATGGACGACAATCGAGACTCAACAAGTAGAAGTGATGAAGAAACACATCAAAGTGTTTGGTCGGGACAATACCGACACAGTCACCTCCATGAACAACCTGGCGATTATATGGTCTGAGCAACGGCTGTGGAGAATAGCAAAAACCCTGTTTGGACATATGGTCAAAGCAAGTGAGGAAGTCTTTGGCAAAGAGCATCCACGCACGCTCGAACACATGGCCAACATGGCGTACGTATATCAGGAGGAGATGATCCGTAAGGACTCACTAGCAGCAATAATCGGAAGACGGCAAACGTGTGACGGAACATTGCATCGGGAGATACTTGAATTGAGTGCCAAAATCCTCGGATGGGATGATCCTCTAACTTTGACCCGTGCGCGTTGGCTGGTGTGGATCCTGATAGACCAAAGACGATTCAAAGAGGCCGAAATATTACAAGTGCAGGTCATGGAAACAAGAGTGAGACTACAAGGCGAGAAACATCCGGACGCCTTGAGAAGTATGAGAAATTTGGCAGTAACGATTCGAAAGCAAGGACGATGGAGGGAGGCTATAAAGCTGATGGATAAAGGACTACAGGGTAAATCACTATTTGCCAGGCTCTTTTGGCGGCTTCAGCTCTCACTGAATCTGTTCAATCGTTAAAGCTCCACCTCGAAGCTGAATCTGACAATAACGAATATAATAGATGTTACAATTTGACTCGTGATTCCTTGTCTACTGTACCTTCTATTCCATATCATTGATTACTTTCCACGCTGACAGATTTACCGGCACCAGACGACAGTGTCCGCTACGGTAAAAGACGCGATACTCTTTCACTTGCAAGTACTTGCACGCCCTTCCCACACATTTGCTCTTCCAAATATTCGCGACACCAAAGTTTTAACCTTCGAAGAACTGATTGATACAAATGAAGTACATCGAACGTCCTGCAAGCACAAGAGTTCACACACCAGAAGTAGCAACTCTACCTTACTTCTTTGGCGCGTGATCAAATGAACTATAAATCGAAGACACTGTAGTATACGATTCACTCACCGCTAACATTAACCAAGCATGAACGAACCCCATTTTGTCTGACCCCAAACCTCCGCAAGCACTGAGATTCCCACCCACAGTAAAATATAGCAAAGGTGCTCACTACTACCCCTATCTATGTACATTCAAAGATTCTGACGATAAGTGTTTGCACCGCCTAATCAGCAGCAGCATCGCAGAGAACGCTACAGTACATATGTAACATTCTTTTGGAGCACTGGGTAGGTAAGGTATTTCCCCAATCGCGAACGCTGACTTTTTTCAAATAGATAGGCGGTTTGGGAGTACAGAATCAGCAGAAAGTAAATCAGGGTAAATCGAGTGATCATCTCTAATACCCAAAGTGGGGATCTTTCTTAGGCTCTCTTTGTGTGGTTCCGGTATAAGATGGACATTTTTGAATTTATTATAAATGAAGCTTATATGTACTCGCTATCACCGAACCCCCCCCCCCTCCCCCCCCCCCCCCATTTTTCACTTACGCAAACACACCCAGATCTGTAATGGTATTCATACTTGCAAGCTCTGGCTTGCAAAACAATACAGAAATGTCTTCTGAATTCGAGGCAGATATTGCTTGGTAAACAACAATATGCAATGCTCCTCTGATATCCCTTAATGCTCAAACGCGTCCTTGCCTTCTGGACAGCGTCAATGCCATCTAAATGCTTACATGATGTGCTATTTTATTCTGTAGCCTCATTCTACGGAGCAGAACATATCGAAGTGATGTCTCAACTAGACTGTTTAAGCACCGCTTAACAAAAAAAAAAAAGGCACTACACTGTTACATTGAGAGCGACTGTAAAAATATGCGTAGTGTATCTGCGATTGATAGACTGAGAATTTTGATTAAGACTGCATTTAAATATGTAGCGTGATACTACTCTATTACGAAACTCTTCAACGAAACTTCCCTCTGATCCAGGTGTTCATCGAACTTATCTTCTTCTTGTCGTTATTTAATGCCTTCGCATTGCTTATAGATTCTTTCACAACTTATTGATGGTGCAGCTCGTCTCATGATTCTCGTTGTGCGACCAATATTCCGAAGCAAGGATTATCCAAAAGAAAGATCATCAGTCATCGATCATATTTAACTATCCAATCCTTCTCTTTTACAGACGCCTTGTTTCACGTCTGAGCTGCCTGACTTTGTTTTGACCTGGCATTTCCTCTTGAGCTGGCCACCCAATGCTCGAGTATGACGATTCCAGCTTTATTGGAGTCGGAGCCTGCGCTGAGCTGACGTTCGAGTTAGTATAAAGTGAAGTTGCTGCGGTGCCTTCACTGCTTTCGTGGCCCTGAGATCTACGGCTAGCAACTGATAGATTGTCGGCTCGAGTCGATGACCCAGAACTAGAACTGATAGGTTCGGTGGTGATTTGGTCATCATTGCTCGGGACGCGAAGGGAATCGTGCCATTCTTCCAAGTCTTCATTTCCGTCCTCTTTCCAGCGAAATTTCCATTCGACATTGTGCCCAAAAACAACAGCACCTGCATCTGCCACTTTGTCTGGTCCTCCGAGGCGTGAGTACTGGTGCCAATTTCTGGGATAGAAGACTTGAACCGGATCGTGGTGCTGCTTGAGAAATTTCCGGAGTCCGCTAAAACTGTAGCTTTGGCATTGACAACGTGCCACGACGTCTCCGGGACAATGCCACACGAGGCCATGAACTGTTTCCGGGGGACTCGCAAATTCGTTGCCAAAAACTGTTGTGATGTTTTTCAGGTCATACACACTTGCGGCCAGATAATACCTATCTGGCGGGAGATTGTTCCACTTGGGACACATTCCGTCGAATTTCATCGGCCGAATGATGTCGCCAAACCCACGGCCAAGCAGTGTCACGGCTCCTATTGAGCGGATAAGATCTACCCAGCCGTATCCGAGAGCCTGAAGAGTTGTAACACGTGGACGGGGGTCGCGGCCTGTGGCTAGGTCGAAGAAATCCCATCCTTCGAGGTGTTTTCGCACCCTGATCTTGATCTTTTTCCCGTTCTGTCCCGCCACACGTTCCTGATGTTCCAGGATTTGCGCCAGGATGCTGTAATATTGTTCGACGAGATCGCCGAAAAGAAAGTAGCCCTTCTTTCTCTTCAAAGTCTTTGACTCTTCGATCTCATCGCCTTTTCGTTTCGTTTCCTCTTCTTCGAAACCTTCATTTTTCCCTGGATAGATCGCAAGCTTCATATTCTCCTCGTTGGTGAGAACATCAATGGCGGAATTGGGTCTGTGGTCAACAGAATCATTCATTTTACTAGGGTCGAAGAGGAAGTGAAATGCAAAGTTGTCCTTGCTGGAAAACTCCAGCCATGCGCGGACCAGATGGAGGAGTGCGCTAGTACCGTTGACCAGCCAGCCTTTCTTAAAGGCGTCGTCCCATAGCACAACGTACTTCGTTTCAAGCCACTTGAGGTTCATGAAGTATCCATTGCGAGGAAGATGAGGCGGAGTATCTTTCATTCCGATCGCAATCGTTGCTCCTGCGGAAAGCCATTTTCCACCGGATATCGTCACTTTCTCGAGCAGGCAGCCGGCATGAGGTGGTGGAAGCCCAGTTCCGCGAATGTTATACTGCGCATCTTTCGCTCCTATCTAGTGTAAACAGCTAGTTATGAGCATCAATTTGGTCGAAACTAACCAGCGTAGTACATAGAGTCCCAGCACCAACCTACAACGTGTCGAGAGTTGTCCAGTTGGAGCAAGCTGATATCATCAGAAACTTGGAACGAGTGGTCAAGGTAAGAGATCTTCTCGCCGGTGCGATTGTAAAGATAATGCCAAATCAGTAGGTCATTTGTTATCCTTGTGGCGATCAGCATGGCCGAAAAGCCTTTGATGAAGACTTTCGAATCGAACTCATTCGCTCGTTCCGTGCCGGCCAGTCTAGCAATCATATTGAGAGGCATCTCAAGACCCAATTCTTTCACCTGTTTGGTCATGATTGGGTACCCCTTCACTATTACTGGGTTTCTGAACATACTATGCCAGCATTGCCCAAGCCATGCTTCTCCGTTCATGACGCGATCATTGATCTCAAAATCAATGTTGCAAAGGATTTCAACTAGCCGCGTTAGGTCAGATGGTTGAGCTCGAGTCGCCGTATTCCCTAGGTAGGTGTTTCGGACGAATGGTGAGCAGACCGCGACACCTGACTCAAATGGTGATGAACGGAGAGCTGCACCGAGCCATGCGAATTGTTGGCCAATTTCTGCGATAGAGTCGGCAGTGCCGATGGCAGTCACTATGAACTTGCGTCCGGGGACCTCGTTTCCGGAAATTCGGGCACTTATTTCTGTCCCATCCGATAGAGTAGCTAGAGAGTCAATATTGAAGCATCCGACACCGGGCTTATACTCATGATTACCAATATGTCCCTCAGGTCTGCGGACAACATCTTTCACCAGCCGCATCACTTGTTTTCCGGTTGTCGGCCATGTCTGGCAGAGGTATGCCTTTGCAGTCAGAGCCTGCGCATCGTTCGAACAGCCGGTCAGAGTGATGGCCCTCTCCAGCGCTTGTTCGGGACTTTCAGTGTACTGTTGCTCTCTCACAAATTCCAGTGGGTCCCAGTCTAGCTCAAACGTCGCCTTGTACGCTTGTGAAGGTTCCTTTCTGCTGATTTTCTGTAAGGACGGAAGGGCAGAGAAGATAGTCTCCCTAATGCTCTCCATGAGGTCTGGCGTTCCCCGTGCTAATGTCGCTTCTCTTTGCAAAATTGCAACAAGCCATCTGTAAGCCGGCGTTTCCAGAATGAAGTCACGATATGGACCAGAATCTGGCACTGGTTCCTCGTGATCTTTGGCGGTATAGTTGTGCTTGTCTATTATTAAGTTGTTCAGGCTAGGCTCTAGTTCGAATTGTATATCAGGCTCCAAGTCGTCTTGTATATCGGGCTTTGGGACGTCTTGTGTTTCAGGCATCGTTTCTTCTAGAAATCGCCCAATTGCAAAATCTCCAGTCCATATTCTGTCAACATCCGGGAATTTAACGTCCTCAAGTGGAAGCATCTGCTCAAACAAGCCTTGAATTCTCCTAGACTACAAGTTAATCGAATGAATAATCAGCGGGGTGCGGTCAGCCTACCTCCGGTGTTTGTGTACAAAGAATGAGACGTCTTGATGCATCGGATTTTGGGCTTTGTGCCCAATTTTCAGGGCAAATGCCCTTAACAAGTCCGGAAGCTTGCCCGAGATCCGCTCTAAGGTGGTCCTGTCGGACTCATACGACTTGACTGAACTGAACAGATCTAAGGCCAGCTGAGAAAGGTATTTCTCATCTCTCGGAAGTGGTAGATTTGAAGTCTCGGACGCAGAATATGTAGTCGGTGCAGTATAGAGTCCGAACTTCGGGATGACCTGCTCCTGATCGATCGAGTGCTCGAACTCGACAGCTGGATTTGTATCGGGTAAGCTGAGGCCTTTAGCTATAACGTCAATCCCAATTTGAGAAGTATCGAAGACCGGGACTGACTTACCGTGAGCCATCGACGCATAACCCGAATCCGTTGGAGCCGAATTAACCTGCTCGTCTGCCACTGATTTCAATGGCGACTTCTCTTTTTGCATGGCTGAATAGTTGTTCAAGCATGCAACAGTTTTTGGGTGATCTGGGCCAAGCGTTTTCCTGAAGCCATCGCATGCTCTCTGATAGAGCTCGGACGCCATTTCGTAACGCTTCAGCTGGTGCAAAAGTAAAGCAAGACAGTGTATAGAGTGCAGCGTATCCGGGTGTTCTTTCCCCAGCTGCTTCTCGCTCCCTTCTAGTGCTCGCTGATACATCTTCTCCGCCTCGTCGTACTTCTCCTGGTCCTGTAGCACCAAAGCAAGATTTCTTACGCTCGTGAGCGTATCGGGATGCAGTTCACCCATCTCCCTCTTCCGCTCTTCCAGTACTCCCCGGTTCAACGTCTCTGCTTCGACGTACTTCCCCTGGGCCCGCAGGATTAACGCCAGGTTGTTCAAGCTTGTCAGGGTGTCTGGATGTTCTGAACCAAGCACTCTCTTGCGAGTCTCTAATGCTTGTATTTCCAGCTTTTCGGCCTCGTCCCATCGACCTTGGTTTCTATACGTCGACGCTAGGTTTGCCATGCTAATTAACGTGTCTGGATGCTCCAGATCAAGCACTCTCTTGCGAGTCTCTAACGCTTGTATTTCCAGCTCTTCGGCCTGGTCCCATCGACCTTGGTTTCTATACGTCAACGCTAGGTTTGCCATGCTAATTAGCGTGTCTGAATGCTTCAGACCAAGCACTCTCTTGCGAGTCTCTAACGCTTGTATTCTCAGCTCTTCGGCCTGGTTCCATCGACCTTGATTTCTATACATCGACGCTGAATTTGCCATGCTAATAATTAGCGTGTCTGAATGCTCTAGATCAAGCACTCTCTTGCGAGTCTCTAATGCTTGTATTCCCAGCTCTTCGGCCTGGTCCCATCGACCTTGATTTCTATACGTCGACGCTAGATTTGTCATGCTAATCAGCGTATCTGGATGCTCTAGACCAAGCACTCTCTTGCGAGTCTCTAATGCTTGTATTTCCAGCTCTTCGGCCTGGTCCCATCGACCTTGGTTCCTATACGTCGACGCTAGGTTTGCCATGCTAATTAGCGTATCTGGATGCTCTAGACCAAGCACTCTCTTGCGAGTCTCTAATGCTTGCACCTCCAGCTCTTCAGCCTGGTCCCATCGACCTTGGTTCCTATACGTCGACGCTAGGTTTGCCATGCTAATTAGCGTATCTGGATGCTCTAGACCAAGCACTCTCTTGCGAGTCTCTAATGCTTGTATTTCCAGCTCTTCGGCCTGGTCCCATCGACCTTGGTTCCTATACGTCGACGCTAGGTTTGCCATGCTAATTAGCGTATCTGGATGCTCTAGACCAAGCACTCTCTTGCGAGTCTCTAATGCTTGCACCTCCAGCTCTTCAGCCTGGTCCCATAGACCTTGACCTGTAAGGAGAAATGACAGACTATCAATCAGGATAGTAACTATCCTGCTATCCTCCGCGGCATGCCATCCTGCATCGCGAATCTCTTGTCTTATCTTCGCCTTAGCATCATTCAATTTGCCGCTCTTGCGATACTCGTTTGTTAAATCAATGGCTTGAATATAGCCTACTCGTAGTAGGTTCATATGAACGGCTCCTCTCAGTCTTTCCCATTGGGTATCCCATCTATGAACTGAACTAATCGCCTTATCGAGCTCTTCTCGAGATCTTCCGCTCTTCAGTAAGTTCTCCTGTGTCTTGGTATCGCTTCTAGCCACACCAAATCCAATACTATGGCAAAGTGCTAGTTGAAAAGCAAGATCCCGATCAAACGATGTAGGTTGCTTTGTTGCTACGGAAACTTTTTGCTCTAAGCAACGGCGAATGTACGATCGAACGCGATAGTCTGATCGATAAAAGGAATCAATCGACGGCAAAATCTATATCCATTAGATCAGAATAGAAATATTCGTTCATAAACTTGCCTCAAAGCGATATTCCAGCGCCTTGAAGCTATGTTCATCTGGTTTTGAAGTAGAAGGACGAGCCCTTTAGTAGCGTTAGCTGAATATAGCTGGATTCAAAGGTCGTTATCTTACTGATCAGGAGCTAAAAAACTGAATGCCTGCTTCAAGTCGGCGGCTCTCTCATCTGGTCTACACCGCAAGGACGCGCTGAAGAACTCCTGTAGTGCTTGCTTCTTGCTATCGTCCAAGTCTTGCTCTGTCGTCACAAGTTGTTGGGCAAGTAATGCCAGTTTGTCTTCGTTCTTCAACTCCTGAAGGACATTTTGGCAATCAACTCTTTCTCCCTTATTCTGGAAATATTGTTCTGCCCAAACCGCTTCCTGGGGTAATATTGCTTTCGCGGAGAGATATTCTTCAAACATTACCCACAGGCAGAGCAATCCAAACGAGAAAACTTCCATTTTTCGGGCCTGGGCTGGTTTGCATCTGAAGTGGAATTCGGGTGCACTCCATGGATATGATTGTGGCAGTATGATATATTCGTCTTCGTTCACGAACCTGCTCGAATGGCCAAAGTCGGTGACCCTTGCGATAAACGTAGCCGCATTCGAATCATTCCTGAATATAAGGACATTGTTAGGTTTAATGTCTCCATGTATGATTCCTGAACCATTTAGTCTAATCCGTGATCAGGATCGTATTATCATACCATGCGAATGCATATGAATGATTGCAGTTCCAATATCAACAGACAGGCTCAGTCGCTCGGGGATAGAAAGGTCTCTTCCAACCGGCCGCTCCAAGAAGGTATAGAGATTTCCAAACGGGGCCTTCTCGAGCACGAGGACTGGCAAGACCTCGTCATCGGCTGTGACGTCCCAGCATATGCCTTGCAGCTCGACAATGTTCGGATGCCCCCGAAGCTGGCTGAGCGCGGTGACCTCATTAATGAGAGTCCGGAAGTTGTATGTCTTCAATAACTCCCCCCCCCCTTGGTACTTAATGCATTTAAAGGCAAAACTCGGTTGCGAGTTGATTGATGCTTCGTAAATTGTGCTTGTTGCTCCTACCCCAATTATACACCGTGCAGACTGCCATGTGATTGGTAGGATATCGACTTGCACCTTTTGGGCAACAGCAAGAAAAGTAATGAGATCACACTCGGAAGTTTCTGCTTGTTCAGTATAATCCGATCCCTCCTCGAAGTCAGTGAAATATGGGGAGATTATAGACGCGTCGACAGACATTTTGAACGCATTTCATATCGAAAAATGGTATGGTAAGGTAACTAGATAAGCGGGATGATTAGTTGCTTTGAGTCAAAGGCTGCCGCATCAATGAAAATACACGCTAATCTCATTGCGCTGCTGACTAATCTCTATATGAGTTCTCAGACCACTAGAGCGTTCGTCGGCAAAAGTGCACAGGACGTAGGTTGCGGGTTTCAGCTACCACAATCACATCCTGTATTCCTGCCCCTTTATCGGCTTACGCAAAGAACACGTGATGGAAATAACGTCGTCGTTGCTGCGCACTCGTAACTCCCGCGGCCATAATCTAATGTCATCTCGTGCTCGCTCGAGACGTCGAGAAGGTTCACAAAAGGGGAGGATTCGCCTTGTGGGACGGGACGGTCTGAAAGGTATTCCAAGATGACACGGTAATGACCACAGCGAGCAACAAGGTCATGCGAGGTTCTCTGGGTTCAAAGAAAGGGCCAGCTTGACTGGATGCTATCGGCAAGCGAAGGGAAGGGCATGAAAAGTGGCAGAAGGGGTTGCCATCTCGTTGCCACCGATTACGCAATAGACCTCGGCAGCTAGGCGGGGAACAGGAGGAATAAATAGGCAGTCCCCCTCCTGTTTCTGCCCTTCATCCCTTGAGATTCCGTCAGAAACTCGCTTTTGCTTTGCCTGCTACATACTCTGCTACCCACTCTGCTACATACTCTGCTACCCACTCTGCTACCCACTCTGCTACCCACTCTGCTACCCACTCTGCTACTCACTGCTATTCACTGTCATCGCTGCCGATGACCGCTGCTACTCGCCGCAAGGTTAACCCCTCTGCAAAGGCTCGCGCCAACGCTGCCGCTAGAAGACGTAACTTCAACCTCCCTCCCTCTTCGATCCCGCTTCCGGTTCTTAGAAGCTCGAGATGCAACGCTGAAAATGTGGGAACACGAGGTCATATGGGGGCATTTTGATTTTTTTGGTTGTTGCTGAATAGGAGTCTGTCTACTCGTAGGAGCGAGCAGGTGAAAACTCTACTAGCGGGCCCCAGCCCTATCAGCCCCATGAGGCGGAGATTACCATCTCCCCTATTTCCAACAGAAAATTCAAGCGTTGAGAAGCGACTCAGCATCAGAGAGCATTGTCAGACGAACATTAAATATCCATCGACAAGTCGGAAAGGTCAGCCCCGAGCGCTATTGACGAACAATTAAGCCCGTCGGCTAGACTGAAAATAGCAGCTTTAGCAACTTTTTCAGCTTTCTGCGTCATGTTAGATAAATTATTAAATGAATCAATGAATTTAGATATCGAATAAATCTTCAAATAAATCGATGAATTGATTATCTAGTTATTTATTTAATCATCTATTTAAACGAATTGTTGACTATATAGGGTGCTTAGGAGGGAGCCATGGAGGGAGCCATGGGGGTGTTTGGTAGAGAATCATGGAGGGAGCCATGGGGGGTGTTTGGTAGGGAATCTTGGAGGGAACCATGGAGGGAGTCATGAAGGTAGGTGAGTATTTAGGGTGGTAAGTAGATAGGAAGTCATGTAGGAAGCATTGTTTGAAGCACTGTTGAACGTGTGTTATGCCGACCGAAGCGTATTTTGAAGCATGTAGGGTGTTCGATAAGGAGCTCGATAGGGAGTTTGGTAGGGAGTTTGGTAGGGAGTGGTAGGGAGTTTGGTATCGAGCCATGGAGGGTGCTTTCTAGTGATCTAGTTAGCATGTGCCATGGAGCATGTATGAAGCATGCTATGGAGTAGGCCATGAAGTAGGCCGTGGAGTAGGCCGTGGAGTAGGCCGTGGAGTAGGCCATGGAGCGAATGACGAGTGTTCGAACACGTCGCATGAAGCATGTTTTGGAGCGAATAGGCTGGTGAGTAGGCGAACGGGATAGGTAGCTGAGTAGGGTGGTGAGCATGCAGGGTGGTGAGTAGGGTGGCGAGCATGTAGGGTGGTGAGTAGGGTGGTGAGTCGGGTGGTTAGTAGGGTTGGCAAATCTCAACCAATGGAAGCTCGTTCGGTATTGACTATCGTCTTCCATGATGATGACATCGATATTCTCAAGGCGGAATAGTCCGGCCAATTTGATCCGAGACTCTGCGTTCATCGTTAAATTTCCTGATCCGAGAATATTTCGCTGTGACAGGAAAGGTAATTCTTGTTGACATTGACGACTGGGCAAAAGACATTCGTCAATAAAACGAGATAGGAGAGCTTGACACTGGTGGATAAGTCGTAAATTTGGTACTATCACAGTAGGGAAAGAGAAATATAAATCTGGACAGGAATAGCGAGCACCAAATGCAAGTCATGTGGATCGATATTAATCGCACTGCCCTTTGTTATTGAGATCGTGCTAAGCCGAAATTGTGTCGTACGCTCTGTGTGTAACTTGATGGCTTTGGAGTTCTTCGTAGTTCTTCACTTCAAGTAGACTGGTAGATACTGTGTTCCAACCATTTCAAGAGTGACTGTCGTAGGTCAGCGATAAATATAGAAATTGGCATCAAGTCGTGAGGTACTTCATAGGCAGAGAAAGTATAGTATTCCGCGGTCATAGTATTTTCTACCAGCGCCTAGAAGATATAACGGGACTATAATATTTCAGGTCAATATATGCAAATTCTTGACAAAGACGTACTTACCACTATCACACTGACTCGTTGCCTTCAAACATTGCTGCTGCTTGTGCTATACTATCGGAACCGAGCGCGGACAGCACACTATATGTAGTAGTGATCCCAGGTTCGCTACTAAATGCAGAGAAGTTGTGCATGTTGAGGGTTGATCTGATTGATGTATATCCTGTATTTTTTGAGCGGTTTTCTGTACTGTTCCGAATGGTTTAGCTTCAACTTGATTTGAGAAGAATAGCCTGAACGACTTGACTGTAGCGCTAAATGAAGACCGTAATCATTAGATATAATCTGAGTGAACGTTCACGCTTCTTATTTTGTTCCATATTTATACTTAAGTGTTCACTCATTCGTGATCCTTTACCTCTTTTAGGCATTTGCCATGGCGATGATGCTCTCCCATTTGGGTTCCAGGCCACATTCGACCACCTGATCGGGCGATGTATAGTATCCTTGATGTTTCCCACCTCCCATGACTTGTGGATCTCATCGTCGCCTTTCATTTCTAGCTGATATGGGTGACGTTGATCGTAGAGAATGTGTGAAGGAGATGCAGGCATCGGTTCATAGCACTGCTTCTATCTGTATCATGAAACAATGCAGTTCACTTCTGGTCGGTCCCTTTGTTTCAAACCACATGATGAAGGCCTAGGTATTTGTTGAAGATCGGTCAATTGACGAAGCAGGAGATTGAGAGCTGCGGTAAGGTGAAGAAGCCAGACGAAAGCAAGAGGGGCGAGGACAGGTAAGAATGCTTCAGAGGCATGAATGACGCAGCGCTGGTCTGTGAATTTCTATCAATGGTGGGAGTAGAATGTCTGAATCGTGAGCGAATCGCGTCGGTCTACTCTATCTTGTGGGATCTGAGTAATAGTGCAGGCGACCCCCTGATTTGGTGATTGTTAGGCCTTGCAAAGGTTTCACGTTGAAGCAACGTGTTCAAGTCGCTGCGTACCTGTTCCTACTCTATGTAAAATGGAATTCGTTGACTTGGAGGAATAAGAGCGTTCATGGGATTAATGATACATCAATGTACCAGTTACATTTCTCACCATGCAGCTCTTTTAGGGAGACATGAATGAACTTGTATATCAATATTGACGATTGATTCGATGCTACTTCACTCCGGGTGCGGAATGTTTGTTGTCACTATGCTCGGTAAGTACTCGTATATTTAGATTCGAGGGTGGTCAGCATACAGGGAGCCTATCAGGGTGGGGTATCGAAGGAATAAGGTACGCATGTGCAAGATTGTTGAGCCCGTTTGAATGTTCCGAGAGCAACTGGGCATGTTCTAGCCAATGTCGTTGTGGAATTGAGAAAGTAATTGGCTTATGTTTCCATTCCAAGTCCCAAGAGTCAAAGCCTTCATAGCAATTACTCGAACCCATATCATGCTGAATCATTTTACCGTCGTAGAATAGGCAGCCAAGCAACAGCGCTTGTTCTCAGGTTCCTGCAAGACGGAAAGGAGATAACAGTACGATATCTCAAGGTCAACTGCTGCACTGGTCCGAGTCCCAATGCTAGACATGCCTCCAAGTGGATCACCCATTGCTGCGTGCGAAGCAAATGAAGCCCCCACATCTGCGATAGCTTAGTCTAGTAGACCGACGACCTGAGAGGAAAATGCCATGGCGAGGGTTTTTTCCTCTGCTACTCCGATGGAGAACAGATTGCAGTACCGAGGAACATTCCGTGGACGGTCGAATTGCTGACGTCATATTGAGATACAGCAAACCCATTGCAAAGGGGCCAATTGCCTCTCTTCACAAAAGACAAAAAGGAAAAAAAGGAAGAAGAAAAAACAGCCCCCATTAGTGCCCCACGAGTATCCCGAGTAATTCAGCGGTTGTATCCTGAAGGGCACTGTGGTCGTTGCCATATGCCATTGGCCATAGAAAGGCCATTGCCCCACTCCAGCCCTTGGGCCGGCAACGAGATTTACCTGTACGAGGTGCTGGCTACGAACCTTCTGCAAGCTATGCTTGTCAGAAGAGCTGAACAATCTCATCGACAGAGCAGTAACAGCGCGGTACGCGCATGTTACGCTCACATACACAGATCGAGCATCGCATTGCGATGCTCACAAACAACAAGACCACGTGGTCAAATGACCATGTGGCCAAACAGCGAACGAAAGCCCACGTCGAAGTGGCCAGCTTTCACAATACACAGATCGAGCATCGCATCGCGATGCTCACAAACAACTCAAAGCCCACCTAGCCTGCTCAACTAGGTGGCCAAACAGCGAACGAAAGCCCACGTCGAAGTGGCCAACTTTCACAACACATCGACCGCCCGTCTAGCTCGCCCAGCTAGATGGTCACACAGCAAATTCGAAAGCCCACGTCGAAGTGGCCAGCTTTCACAATTTCGATTTGTCTATATGATTACTTGATTATATAGACATGTCGCGCGCTCGTATGCGCACCCTAACGGTCTGACTGCTCAATGGGAAGATATACAGCAGCGATTATGGCTAGATTACATGTAATTTAGCATACACACAGCGCTTCAGTGCTACTATTTAGGTAGATAGCATCGTGTTTCATAGCCTTAGGCTGCATAAGCACGTAAAACTTGAAGAAGAAAAAAAAAAAAAAAAAAAACTCCAGCCCTTGAGGTGGGGCTGAAAGCTTCACCCGGACTCCCCCCCGCCCCCCCTCCTTTAGACACGACAGTAAACGGAGCAAGGCTCCAATGTGGTGTATGGAATTCATCAACGATCAAAAACGCCATCTCCAACCGATGGTTTTAACTCGAGCCAGAGATGCCATTTTCAGCCGGACCAATGATGGGTAACATGCTTTACTCCCATCGCAAGGCTGAAAGGACCGTGCTTGGTTTGAAGGCCACATGGTTGGACTGAAACCATACGCTCGCCGTGAACGGCCCTCGGCGATATTGTTTATTGGGAAAGTTCCGTGGAGGTGTTGAGATGGCCACACGGCCACACGGGAGCCAAATGATCATGTGATGGCCATTAAGGTTTTCGATGTGGTCTACTCTAGCCTCGGCCCGCCCGTTCGAGTCCTATGAGGGATGCACACGTGACACAGCACATCACTGACCATGATGATGTGTCACTGCACAAGATGGAAAGTTGAAAAGACTCATGCGATAGATTCGAAGCGAGAAAATGTTCATCTTTGACGTAGTCACGTAGTCAAATGCATTGATTTTTATAGAACAATCTGTCGTTTTGAATCAAAATGTCGTAATACAACTTGAAGAATTGAGCCGACTTTCTTCTTTAGATCATTGAAAGCTTGAACACAGACTTCGTTTCAAACAAAAGAAATGTTCTTTCAAGTTAGTTAAATGAAGAGTTCGACTAGCTTTGAAAAGTTCTTAATGGATCATCAAGAAAAGTTATCAAATCTCACGAAGTTTTGAATCTCTTTTAGAATCAGTTGACTTTCATCTTAATAGAATTCATTTAAAGATCTTGTTCGTTCACTTCTCTCCCCGGTCGGCCTCTCTCCCGTTCCCGTTCCACGATGATCTGTTTCTTTCATCATTTTGTATCAGTCTTACAACAAGCAGTCGTGATGCTTTTTATACTTCTAGAAAACGAAGAATACCCTCGAGACCTTGTAAATCGCCCTTCATACTGTTCGCTAACTCTGGATGAACCCAATGTTCTGTCCAGCCTCCTCCGAAGTCAATTACCCAAGTATCGTCGCTTCTGTCGATGAGGATATTGTCCGCCTTCGCATCACCCCATATTACTCCAATATCATGAAGTTTCTCGACGACCTCTTCGATTTGGCGGGCCCATTTCTTCCTCCGAGAGAGTGTGAGAGTGCGACGGTAAAATCTACGTATTAACCTCAGGTGTTAGCTTGGTTTTTAGCTCCGGACATTTTGCATGGTCAGCCGAGCTCTAGCTTGGCACCTTCATTGGGTCAGCCGAGCTACATCCTCATGAGGGATGCACACGTGACACAGCACATCACTGACCATGACGATGTGCCACAAGGTGGAAGGTAAGGAAAGGCTCATGCGATAGATCCGGAGCGAGAAAATGGCCCGTTATTACATTATGCCAACTGTGTGGTGCGCAAGTATGATGGAGAGAGACCGACTGAGAATCCAGCCCCTATCTACCTCGGCCATGGAGCAACGGTACCTTATCCCTTGGATGTTAGTTATAATCTTATCGCTGTAACGGCTTGATGATTGTAAATGATCAATTGATCATACCCTTATGTAAAGCCCTATCCCCCCATCAGCCCCGTGGCGGCGGACGTCAGGCGGAGCGACGTGGGTTACGGCTGGAGCCTGCTCCCCCCCGCCTGCAGCATTGCTCTCGTTTCGGGCGACTTCTCGCACACCTCGAAGACCGACAGCCCTATGTCAGTGAAGCGTCTCCACAAGGGAAAACGCCCGATCTTCTAAATTGCTTCCCAGCTGAACATCACATGTTCTCGTGCCTGGATCAAAATCAAAGGACTTGAAATTCGTCGACCCCACGTTGGATTTTGGCAATAGTCAATCATATGCTAGTCACCAATATCCCCGGAGTACATTTACAAGCTACGCAGAGGCAAAGCCGTAGCCCCAACTGCACGAGGTAACGTGGTTCTCATGCTGAGGGGTGCGTTGACGGTGTGTTGCTTAGGACCAGGAGCATGGATCGACGTCGGCGTGCGGCTTGTGGGGTTGTGCTTTAAGGCTTGATCCGCAAATAGTACAACACGCAGAAAACTCCCCACGGGCGACTACGGCCGTAATCTCCAATGCAGTTTAGCGGAAGCAGTCTGCCAGCAATTGGCACTCCAGTCTCCAGCATCCGGATACATATCTCCTCCTCCAAATCCTAGCGGTCGGATGAAGCCGACCGTCAGCCAAATGCGCCATAAAAGGAAAGAATCCTGGTATATTGTGGTACTCCAGGCACCGCTTTCGGTCTATCAATCCACAAGTGTCGGTCCTTGTACCGACGCCCCTGATGTTGTACGGAGGTACAAGTGGTAGGTGCGACTATATCGAGATAAGGCCCCAAGAGAGATCTGCCATCTGTCCCTATAAGGTTATTGGAGGGTCGCCAAGAGCGCGGAAAGAAGGGGCCGGTGATGGGTGGTGGTGGTTGGAAATGGACAGCTCCAGAATCCGGATGGAAACATGCGGCAAGCCATGGAGGATCGGGATATATTCAATTCCAGCACATGGGCATACTGTATTAGAAAAGCATTGATCCCGGGGAGCTGGCCATCTGGGGTACCGTGCTTTGGACGTGCAGGTGGGATGATATGGTTTGGAAGAGCGAGTGGGGATCCAAAGGGTCATCTGGAAGCAGTGCTTTTACTCATACAGTACAATAAGTACGAAACCTTGCCTTACTACTATTGCACACTGTAAGAAGTCGCATATCGACCCCAAAGATTTAGCGTGCCTGCATGGTTCAATCGAGGTTAAAGCTCCCCCCCCCCGGTCAATAACTGAATCTCGCAATTTCAATGGAGGAGGTAAATACTGCAGCTACCGAGAGAGAGAGCGAGTATATTGACCACCACTTCTTCCACCTCACCATCATGACCCCACCATCTACATCTCTTCGTTTAAATATGCAGCCGCTCCGGGGGCTGTCAGCTATATGTACGGTTTGTGCATATACAGGCAACAATCCTGACGCATCCGCAACGGTCATGGAAGGGCAAGCCGGAAGATTAGCCCCCAAACCGCAGTGCTTGTAATGCTGCGAAAAACCGTTATGACTGCGTGAGATTTATTGTCTTTACAGCTAGATTACAGGGTCGAGGCCCCCAACAGCCTTACCGGTCGTTGTTCCCCCCATATCATATAGTACGACGTTCAATCCTGTTCTTGAAGAATTCGACCAAGGACCAACACAGGGTGGACGAAACCCGGTGAATCATGTCGGGGATGGAAGGACAAGCGATCATGGGTCTGGCGCAAGGCGCCAGTGTGGTCCAGGATGAATTGGCTTTTACGGAAGCGGAAGAGAGGGATCTAGGCGAAGAACAAATGGATGCTGCTACGGAGGGCATCACCGACCCGGCCTCGAAGGATAAATCAAATACAGCAGACCCTGGTAAAACCTCGAACCCGTTGAAGGCACGCAAAAGAACCAAGACAGGCTGCCTTAGTAAGTTGTAGATTTAGGATCTTTGGGGTTCACCAAGGCTGATCGGAGATAGCATGTCGCAAGCGAAGGATTAAGTGTGGGGAAGAACGGCCAACGTGCAGCAATTGTGTCAAATCCAAACGCAACTGTGAGGGTTATACCCCTCGGGTCATATTCAAACACCCCCATGTTGCCTTTCGTCCTACCGATGGGACCCCTCCAGTGCATACGGGCCAGTTTCGGACCGTGCCGAGTCAAGATGAAAACGCTGGCCACTTTGGGCGCCAGCCAGCTACCTCTGGAAGCCATGTTCCGCTACCTTTCATTGCACCGCGTCCTCCAAGTCAAGAAGAGCAGGCTGCAACGCAAGGCATGGGTAGCATGTTGTACCAGACATTGCCTGGCGGTCAATATGGATTCGGTTTTACTCCAGATGGTCAATCGCATTCGAGCAGCGATCTACCTCCTCCAATACCTCAACACCTACTTCGTCAAGGAACTTCGTTCGAAAGGGGCTTCGTCACTCCCAAAACAGAGGGGTCCGCCGGGAATTTGTCGTATTCGCCATCACATCCTCATTTCCAACATCATCAAAGCACCGGCGAAAGCGATAGTGGAATCGATATGAACTATGCGGGATTCCAACCCGACTGGTCACAAGCCTCTCCCTCTTCGACTATCGTGCCCAGTAGCTTTATGGACGGGCAAACGAACGGGGTTAGCCCCACAGTCGGCGATATGACAACACAGTATTGGACTGATCCGACAATCCAAGCATTGTTGGACGCTCAGGCTGATCAAGGTCATCCTACGAATTGGCATTCCACAACTCCAAACAAGCCTCAGGATGACTATCTAGCCTCCTTGCCTCAAGCAAGACAGAGATACCAGCAGCCGAACGACGCATTGCTCAATTGTGGTCCCACTAGGGCAACGATCAAGACTGATTCACAGTATAGTGGCTTGAAAGGCAATGGTAAGCACCAAGCCTTTTTTCAATGTAGTTAGAGCATTTCGATTCAAGTAGCTGCGGATAATGTGTAATATATAATCGTCGATTTACTGACGGGCTCCTTGCATGTAGGGTTGAGTTCAGCTAATGTACTTCGTTATCCTGATTCCTATGCGCGGAATCCTACTGCCGGTAGAATTGATACAAATCAAGCTAAACAGGCCTTTCCACCAGACTCTCGGCCCGAAATTGATGACCCAGAAGATGACTATTTCGATGTTGAATCCGATGCAGATACTGCGGTGGACGGTCACATTGCAGGCACCCCAACCCATGACCTTGGTCTGATGCTGGCAATCTCAGCGAGCCAAGGCGACAAAACCTTTAGATCACTGACCAACTATTTGAACGAGCCGAACGTCCTTGCGTCCTACCATCCAACGTACTCGGCTTCCCCACTGATGGATCCCCAGACTGCCCGACTGTTCTGCCATTTTGTGACGTCTTCGGCTCCAACTCTTTCCAGCTGCGAGCGTCATCCTAATAATCCCTCCATAATGTTCTCAGGCGCTCCAGTCCCTCTTTTCCAACGATCCCTTTGGACCTACTCCTTACCGATGCTAGCGCTCTCGCATCAAGGGCTGCTCCATGCAATGTTGGCAATTGCGAGCTTACACATAGCGAAGCTCCAGCACACTTCTCCTACCCCTTCTCTGAAGCACTACCACTACGCCTTGCGGCGTGTCTCGAAAGCCATCAGCCAGCCCTCGAAACGGAATCTCGTGGCAACACTTGCTGCCACACTACTTCTTGGGTGGTATGAAATTACAACCGCGGAACACAATAAGTGGAACAGCCATCTGGCTGGTGCTAGACAGTTAATCATGGACATCGACTTCGCCGGTATGACCAAGAGAGTAAAAGCACATAAAGCGCAGATAGCGGCCAATCATAGAAATCGCTTCTATGATGGTTTCGCATATGGTTATCAACAGACCTATATGCCTACGAACGATCTCAACGATCCCTCATTGAATAACGAAAACGGTCTTGACGAAAATTTAATTAGTACGATTATGGGTTGGGACACCCGTTATAGTGACTACGGCCAGGTCATTGAAAACGAGGAACCTGCACGAGCTTACAACAAACCTCTTACAGAAAAAGAGATTGAGACCTTCGAGATGCAATGCGATCTCTTTTGGTGGTATGCAAAGCAAGACATGTATCAGAGCATCGTCAGCGGTAATCGTCTATTGTAAGTCTAGAAATCCTTCAAAGGTAACAAAGTGGAAGGGGCTGATCCCAAGTAGACTCTCTTACGACCGATGGAGCCACTGCCCCCCGAGAGCACCAATTGGTAAATTGGACGCCGTACACGGAACCACGGATCATCTTCTTTTACTCGTGGCTCGGATTGCCGATTTCGCTGGAAAGGATCAGCCAAGGAAAAGGAAGGTAGCAGAATTAAAAGAACGACAGCAAAAAGCTCAGCAAGCCGCTGCGATGGGTGCACAAGCAACAAGAGCCCCCAACCTAAGCATGCCTCCACCCCAAAAACCCATGTACGGCATGATGCCCGATATGGGCCCGGTCCGCCTACCTGCCGGCTTCGACAACGACCGCCGCGCCCGCATCCCCACCGCCATCCCCCTCAAAGACCAAGAGCTTGACGCGGCAACCCGAGCCGCCGAAGCCGAATGGGCCGAAATCTGCAACGCCCTCGACACCTTCGAAGACGCCTTGGGCCCAGACTACCAGCCCCTCTCCTCCGAGCACATGCCCCCCTTGTCCACCCCCTTTGGCCCCGCTCTCTACTACCGCACTTACCCCATCCACTGCGTCTGGACCCTCTTCTACACCGGCCGCATCATCACCGCCCGCTGCCAGCCCTCCATGCCTCCCGCCGCCATGATCGCCGCCGGCGTCGCGGCCCCGCGCACAGCGGGCTGGGCCAACACCATTGGCCGCATCTGCGCAGGCCTCCAGCCCGTCTCAACCGAAAACACGCTCAACCCGCGCCACGGTGCCGCGCTCATGGATACGTGCATGGCGCTCTTCCACGCCGGCGTCCAGTACCGCGACGCCGCGCAGCGCGGCTGGACCATCACCAAGTTGCGCGATGTGGCGCGCCTCACCGGCTGGCAAACGTCTGCGCTGATAGCCAGCGGCTGCGAGCGCAGCTGGATGAAGGCCGCGGAGATGGGGCGCGGGCCGCCGTATACCAGGACGATGAGCGCGAGCGCGGTGGACGATCGGGTGAGTGGGCGGGCGAGAGATGGGGAGAAGGGGCCGCCGAAGGATAATAACGATCGGAGGTTTATCACGGTCAATCCGGGGACAAGGGTGTACTGGGCGTTGGGGATTTTGGGCATGGAAGAGGATATGAAGGTTTTGGATCTGAAAGGGTGAAGGGTGAGTTTTCGAGAGAGGAGGGAGACTGGGTTAAGATATCGGTGCTGATTTTTCGGGGTAGGGGGGGGGAAGTGGAGATATATATCGATCGGATTTGGGGGGGGGGCTAAGTAACAACGAAGGTTTGGGATACCTCTTACGACAGAAATGAGCATGGCGAAAAGTTATTAGGAGTTTTATTTTGGGCGAATAGGGGGGGGGTTGGGGGGAAATGAAGAATAACGAAAAACAACACCAAAAGTTGGAGGAAAGATGATGATGGGGACCGGGTGTGTAGGATGCATATATATAGGGATGCATATACATGCAAAGTTATACAATGCAATGCAATACAATGCAATCGAGGCACTCTTCTGCTCATTTGGGATTATGTGATCTGTGGTGGATGAAGAGGGGGGTTTTCCTGCGCCGGTGGATTGGACTGGGGGCGTTTTTTTGCTGGGAATGGAAAGTCATGTTGGTTGTGATGAATAGGGGATTGTTGATGGAGGAGAAAGGGTGGTGGGGTGGTGGTGGGGGGTTTGGCGGAAAGGGATGGGTGTGGTGGTGTGGATGGGGATGTGGATGGGTGGGGGGTTTGGCGGAAAGGGGATGGATGGGTGGGGGGCGAGGTGAGAAGGAAGGGGTAGTAAGGAGATCGATTGGTTTATGTTGTTTTTGTGTTGGCTGGGTTTTAAAGCTTGGCGGATGGGGGGGATGGGAGATGGGAGATGGGAGATGGGAGGGGGGAGGGAGGGACTGGGGGAATGATAAGGTAGGTAATGAATGGGAGGAGGCGTTATGGTATTGAAGAATCATGCATGTCGTTCATACCTTTGCAGCGATTCGCTTTTCTATTCTTCGCACCCACCCACCCACCCACCTACGCCCGCGCTCCTAATTCGTAGGTAACCTCCCCACTACCTCTGCCATCTCCCCGTCGCTATAGATCCGGAACCCCTTCTCCCTTGTCACGCTCGCCAGCTGCACGTTCTTCGCATCCAGCTTCTCCTCCATGACTTGCTTCAGCGTCTTGAGCACCATTGTTTCGGCTTCGGGCAGCGTGAGGGATTTGTGGAATTCGTTTTGCAGCTCTGCTTGCGCGCCTTCGGAGCCGGAGCCGATGGCTTTGGCGTCGTAGCGGTAGAAGGTTCCGGAGGGTTCGGCGTGGTATCTGTTTTTTGGGGGCGGGGGGAGGTTAGTGGGTCGTGTTGGGGTGGGAAAGGGTGTGGAGGGAGTTGGGGAGGACGTACAATTGCGGTCCTTCCTCGTCGATCCCAGCAATCAAGAGCGCTACTCCGAATGGCCGGCTCATGATACTCTCCTCGCCCTGGGCGCCCTCGCCAAACCGCAGCGCCAAATCGCAAATCGCCTGTGTGCAGCTCTCGACCCTCAGCGGTTCGTTGTAGTTGAAAGCGTGGTTCTGGCTCTCGACGCGGGCGTGCTCGACCATAGAGCGGGCGTCGGCTTGTAGGCCGGACATGGCACAGCCGATGTGGCGGTCTATCTCGACGATTTTTTCGACCGAGGAGGTTTCGAGGAGGGTGGAGGTGACGCGTTTTTCAACGCCGAGGATTACGCCTTCGCTGGTGGCGACCTGGGGAAGAGGAGTTTTAGTTGGTGTTGTTCCAGGGAGGAAGTAGAGGGATGGATACCCCTATGGCTGTTGAACCTAATTTGATGGCTTCGAGGGAGTATTCGACTTGGAAGAGGCGGCCTTCGGGGGAAAAGGTGCTGTAGGTAGTATTAGATTTGAGAATCCGTATAAGAGTATGGGGGACAGACTTTATGCCCCGATCTAGAAGCTACATTAGTATGCAGATAGCTATTTCGAGGATATTGAGAAGCTTACCATATTCTGATCTGGCAATGAACATTGTGATAGAAGCAGGAGAGATGAGCGAGGATATTCAAGCGTAATATCCCTCTTAGTAGCAAGCTTTGCCTTCCACAGTCCAAACTCTGCCGTGATCAAGACGTGGAGAGCAAATTAGAGAATTGATGTACAGATAGAGCAAAGTAGGCAGAGTGTCTACGAAACACAGAGCTTCCAGATGACGCTAGTCCTAGAATGGACAAATATTTATCCGCGCTTCAAGGTCGCGTTCTGCCCGCATCCACTTCGCAAGCTCAAACCAATTATTTAGCAACTCCAAATGCTAGAGCGAAGTATACATTCGTCTCCTTGCCTCATGCGCTACCAAAATGTCCGGCTCTGCAAACCCTCGAAGCGCGCCGAATAACGACAGACGAACCTCCGCAACAACGAGCGCGAAACCCCGCGTTCCTTCGTCTCGTACTGGAACTAAAGGTCGGCCTGGCTCCGCAGGAGAGGTCCAACCAGATGACTCTGCCAGCAATGCGCCTCATCGAAGGAAACCTTCGGGACCAGAAAGAGCTCATGGATCAACTCGGACTATAACTGAAAGGCGGACGGAGAGGGTCACTGATACGACGAGGGAAAATGTTCGAATTCGGATACGGAGTCCGGTCAAAGCTGCTGCTGGTGAGGATAAGGGAAGCTGGAACTCAGAGTTTCGAAAGTCACCGAGGCCCAGTAGTCCAATATCGCAGTCTTTACCTTCACCCAAGAAAAAAGAGAAGGAACCACCACGTAGGTTGAAGCCCTCATAATTGGGCGTTCAAAGTAAATTGTGCTGACTCGCTTGCATCTCAGCACCCTGGAAGCCAGAAGCAAAACTTGTAGAGCCTACGAAAGCGCCTCTCGCCTCCCGTGTCTCCAAACCCCCTCTCTCAACTTCAATGCCTCAGTCGCTTGAGCCCCAACCGTTGAAAGAACTGACGTCTAGTGCACAAGAAGTTGCGATACTGGACGATATATTGTTCGTGCTTATGGGCTACGAAGGGCAATACATTCGATTCAAAGAATCCTACAAGCCAGCCGAGGAAAAAGAGCGTCTTGCTGGACCAAGCTACCGAATGTTACCAGGCTTGGACCCCAGTCTACGAGATCTTGCGAATTCTATACTGAAGATGGCAACGTACTACGGCGCAATGGAGGCATTCGTGGAGGTGCAAAGTAGACAGGAATTTGGTGCTATTAACCACGCATTATGTGCCTCAATTCGTAAGCTGCTCAAGGATTACCTTGTACTCATTGCACAGTTAGAAAATCAAGTCATCAGCAATAGCTCATTCACCCTACATTTGTTACACTTACATACGCTTCCCACGAGTCACATGATGTTCCAGCTCTACACCCTAGGTCAGGAGATATTACAGAGAAATTCTCTTCTGGAGGAAAATCTAGATGACTCTGCAGATTTCGACGATGTCGATAACATTCTTGAGCAGCTTCGCGAGGGTGGCGAACTAGCCCCTGGGAGCATGGCCACGAAGGTTTGCAAGGGAGGAAATGTCATACGCCTACTCACAGAGCGCCTCTCTTTCATGTCCGGAGATCCCGCAGCAAGGACTTTGCTTCAGACTTTGTTACGAGACTCTAGCCGACCGTATATGGCCATGTTGAATGAATGGTTGCATCATGGTGGTATCAAAGACCCTCATGCCGAGTTCCTGGTTAAAGAGCAGCAGAGTATTAAGCGGGAGAAGCTAGAAGAGGACTATACTGATGAATACTGGGAAAAGAGATATACTATTAGAGATGGCGACGTGCCTCCACAGCTCGAAGGGGTCAAGGATAAAGTGCTACTGGCGGGAAAATACCTCAACGTAGTAAGAGAATGCGGTGGAGTGGACGTCAGCATAGAAGTCAAGGACGTGCCAAAATCCTTCGACGATCCTCGATTCCTGGACAACGTCAATGCCGCTTATGCTCACGCCAACTCTTCTCTTCTTAAGCTCTTGCTTACCACACACGCGTTATCAGATCGCCTTCGCTCCATGAAACATTACTTCTTCCTCGACCGATCGGACTTCTTCACTTACTTCCTGGATCTCGGCGCTTCAGAGCTGAGGAAACCCTTTCGAGCAGTCAATGTTGGCAAGCTACAGTCTCTCTTAGATCTGGTACTCCGCCAACCTGACAGCGTAGCCGCTCTCGATCCTTTCAAAGAAGATGTCAAGGTGCAGATGAACGACGTAGGCCTCACCAAATTCCTAATGGGCGTTGTGAATGTCCGAGGAATAGATCAAGATGCACCAGACGAAAGCCTAGACCGCTACAGGACGCCAGCCACGCAGCCATCTGCCGAGGATCATGAAAGCAGCATGACAGGATATGAAGCCCTCGAATTCAAATTTTCCGTCCCTTTCCCGCTGTCCCTCGTCATAAGCAGCAAAACCGTCCTCAGATACCAAATCCTATTTCGCTATCTCGTATCCATGCGCCATCTCGAGGGTCTCCTTGTCAACAGCTGGGAAGAACACCACAAAGTCCTCAGCTGGACTCACCGCAGCCCCGACCCGAAACTCGAGCGATGGAAGCGAAGAGCTTGGACGCTGCGAGCAAGAATGTTGGTGTTTGTCCAGCAATTCACGTACTACTGCACCTCCGAAGTCATTGAGCCAAACTGGCACAACCTCATGGCTCGCGTCAACGGGGATAGCACGAACGGCAGAGATGGATCAACACAGAAAGTCACAAGGACGGTGGACGAGTTGATGGAAGATCATGTCGACTTCCTCGATACCTGTCTCAAAGAGTGCATGCTCATGAACTCCAAACTCCTACGTGTAAGCCCCCGCCTTCCCCCTCGATCTCACCCCAAAAGCTGACCACCATACAGATCCACTCCAAACTGACCTGGGTCTGCCACCTCTTCGCCACCTACACCACCACCCTCTCCCGCCAACTCTTCTCCGCCTCCCAATCCCTCGCCGGCACCCCAGCTGCCACAACCTACCTAACCGCGCAATTCGCCACCCGCCACCGCCCGGTCCCTGAAGACCTGCTCAAGTTCGACCCCGACCGATTGGGCAAGTTGGACGATATGATGGACAAGTACGAGTATAATTTCAACCATCATCTGAGGCTGTTGCTCGATGCGCTGGATTATTATGCGGCGACGGAGACGGTGGCGTTAGGGCGGTTGTGTGCGCAGTTGGCGGCGGCGGGGGAGAGGGGCGGGGAGGAGGGAGGGAGGGGGGGTTTTGGTTGACGTGTTCTTGTTGTTTTTCTGGGTGGGGGAAGGGTGTTCGTTTTGATGGGAAGGAAGGAGGCAAGCGTGGCGTCTCAGGGCGTTTATATATGCGAAGCAGCTGGGCATGAGACATTACGGGTTAGGGAGCATGAGATATGAGGTCCTATACGAGATTTGAACGAAAGATGGCTTCCTTAAGTTACCTTCATAATCAAAATCGCCTGTATGGAAAAGCATGTATCACTTCGTTGGGCACGAAAAGTTTCGGCTTCATCTCCGTCTCCAACTCCATAGTATTTAATTCAAAGACAGTCAGTCAGAGATCAACAATACATCCATTGTACTAGAGAGAGAGATCCGCGATAGAATCCACGGCTTTTGCCGTGACTTGGGCGATTGGATTTGGGATTGTCTTGTCCTTTGGGTACGCGTCCAGAAGATTGGCGGCATCGTTCTCGAAAGCGAAGCGAGTACCACAACATTCCTAACCTTCTTACCGAACTTCGCACCATAGAATACAATCAAACATGGCGTTTGACCGTCCTCGAGCTATCGTCTCAGCGGGAAAACAATCTCAGTACAAAGAATTCGCCCCTCGGCGCTCGTCTCAGCGTCTTGGCGGACGAGATTGTTATCCCAGAAGCGAATAAGGATAGCTATCCTCCCACTTTTTATCCTCATCCTCCTTTGTCTTGATTCTCGCAATCTTCTCTTGTTTTGGGTCTGCAATTAGATACCTTGGATCGATATCCTTTTTGTCCATCATTTTCTCGTCCACGCTGCGTTGGAGAGCCATCTGTTAATATGTGTTCAAAGCACAGCCATGAAGCGAGAAGCTAATCTTCTCTACCGGAGTGTGGCCTCAACCCAGCGCCTCACCGCCATCATGCTCTCAACTACATGTCGAATTAAGTCTGCTTGTTTCGTACGTTTTACTTTTGAACCTATATTGGAGGGAAGCACCTTGTGACGTCCAGTGAGATCCTTGCAATTGAGGCGTGGGTCCAATGGCCGAATCATGTAAACAGTGGACAATGCCGCTGATGGAGAGATGGGTATTAGGAGTTGTCACACCGATTCGAAAGGTCCCTATGTGTCGCGGTTATGGCAACCTTGCTCCCGTGTCTAAGCTTTCTCTGGATGTTTCAGTAAGGTGGTCCGAACAAGAGCGCATATCGGGAAGTTCTCCCTGTGATACTTATATTAGACCCACAACGACAGACTTCAATACTTAAAGCGTTGGGTTTGTGGACCTTAATCAGGCTCCAGTATTTAATTGTAAGAGCTACGAAATCTACAGTGCCGAAATCTTAAAAAGACTTTCGAAAGATTTATCAAACCGATTGCGGCGATGCGCGATGCGCACAATTGATTTCTTACGTTGGGCGATGCTCCTATACGCTTCACCAAACCTCACATCTGCTCAGCAAAGTAAACAAAGACAAAATCTTTTAGGCCATGGCAAAGCTAACAAAACATCGTCTAGCGCCCAACGACATCCTTCAAAGCGGCCCCTACGTAATCCAGCTCTGCGGTGCCAACGCGCAGTACGTAAAGCAGGACCTCGACCTGATCTGGAACGCACTGCAAGGCGTCATCGCCGATGCCCACTACGGCACATCCAGTCCGGCGTATCGAGCCTTCTTCAAAGACTCCATCTACGACGCCTTCGTCGACGAGATGTTCACGAACATCACTACCGGCGCGTCCATTCAAAAGCTCAACGCCAATACTCCAGCGTCTCCAGCCATCACATGCATAACAGGTCCTGATATAGTTGTTCAGCACACCGCAAGCGGCAAGAGCGATCTCTGGAGCGTATGCGCAGACAACCCGAATTTCGCGGCGTTCTACCGTCCAGGCACAAATTGGATATTCCTCTGTCCCTTTTTCTTCCAGCTCGTCCAAAGACCGGTTATTGCTCCAGGCCGGACATCAGTCTGTCCAATCGTATCTGGGAACCAATTCCGGGGCAAATGGGGCTTGCTGGTGCAAAACCAGATGTATATACTCATGCACGAAAGTACGTTGTTATCGGAGTGACTACCTCCCAATTTGTACCGAGTCTTGAACTGCAGGACATGTTTCTGGGAGCACTCTCCTCAAATTTTTGCTCCAGACATGTCTCATCACTCCGAAACCCACCTTGAAGAAAAGTAACGCTGACTCCTCAATTGGCGGGCAGTCCTGCATTTCTACCTCGGGAACTCGCCGCCACCGGCCATGAATTCGGCGACGGAGGTCAATGATATCAATGCCGCGTTTGAGCTCTCGAGCGTCGACACGATCAGCAATGCGCAGAGTTACGTATTCTATGCTGCTAGTAAGTTTTACCGTCTCGTCAGCGCTGCTACATGTGTGACAACTCAACGGGCGAATGCTGAGATACCGGTGATCATAGTGGCAGCGAACAATTGCAAAAAATTCCCTACGGCTACGGCTGATGATCCTAAACACTGTAGAGGAAGGTGTTTGAAGCAGCTTGGAGGGCCGGCGTACGACATTGTTGATGTGCAAGGGACGTTGGAATTCAACGGTGTGACGGTGGATCAGAACGCAGTGCCGTAATTCTCTTTGCTCTCCAGTGGGAAGTCTCGAGGAGAGCGAGCCCGGATGGGGTACTCGATCCGCACCTGCATAGGTTGGCACTCCTCAGAAGGTATATTGCGCTGAGAAAAACATGTACTCCAGATAAGGATACCATTAGTTGCGTCGAGCGGGATCGTTGATTTGTCTGTATTCTCGATGTTTACACCTCTTTGCATTGAATTGGAAAAACCAAAAAGACCATGGCCTGATAGAGAGCATCAGCTTGGTTTAAAGCTTGGGATTGCGGTCAATACCGTACGTACTTGCGGTAAATATGCTCATCTAAAGGCTTGAAAGTTCCCAAGGTTTCACACAGGTTGTTCTCTCCTAAGCAGATTTCAGGAATTCGAGCACATCACTCCGCGTTGGCCCCGCGAGATTGAAAGATCCTGTCCTGGTGTACTTCCCTATATTCAAAATACGAATGCATTTCGCAAAAAGCTTTCCCCCCGGGATTCAACAAACCCCGAAGCTGGAGACCGCGCTTCGAAAACCCTTCCCTCGCCGATTTTCCCCTAAACTCTAGCACATTCTGGAGATATTAAGGTCGCATCTGCACGGTTTCTTGTTTTTGACTTTCAATCGAGGCATATCAAAAGTTCAGACCATGTTGTGAGAGTGATGATCGGGTACCAGGATGCCTAGACGTTAGTGATGCAGAAGCCTAACCATCGCCAGGAAAACGTAAGTGTTGTCTGGAACCTTGAGCCTGAATGGGTTTTTGAAGCTTGTAAGGGGGCATGGAGAGGCAGATTCGCGGTGGGTATGGATGGCATGTATGAACACCGACCGTTGACCTGCTCGCACATAAATAGTTTTTCTGCAATATGAGTATACAGCAATATATAATATCCTGGGTATCGTCGCAAGCGTCTAGGGAACACGAATGTTTGATCACGACTCTACTCGAAGAGCCAGCTTGACTGGAGGCTATCGGCAAGCAGAGTGGAGGCATGGAAAGGCGTAGAAGGTGGCAATTGCCACCTCGTTGCCACCGATTACCAATAGCTCCGGCAACAAGGTGGAGAACATGGGGATAAATAGGGAGTCCATCCCCATCCATGTTTTCCCTCTAATACTTCGGATTCAGCCAAAAACGCGCTTTTGCCCCGCCCACCTACTCCATAGATTCAGTATAGAAGGAGTGCTTGGCACCTCTGGGCGGCTTCTGGGCGAAAATTTGGCTGGGGCCTGCCAAGGGGCGCCGAGTTTGCCCAAAGAAACGTACATATGTTTATCGTTCAAACGGAGTCGATGCACGATAGCTTTCCAGACCCCGTCTCCTACATTTTCATGAAGCTCCTCCCATCAACCTGACCAACCACATTGCAGCTCTAACCCTCTAACTCCGTCTCTCCTAACTGTCTCGCCGGCTTTGCCAGCATCTCTTCCTCAATCTTCCACTTCCTCATCAGTCTCTCATCAGCCGTAATCACGATCGCTCCAACTTCAGGATCAAGCGCATAGCTCCTTGTCGTGGCATTCGACGAGCCAATAAGCGTAGCTCTGGGACCTTCTGCAGCGCCGTTGTCCTTAGGTAGCGTTACCCAGGGCCTCTTAGCATGATATGTCCATCCATTTTCTGCCTCACGATATCACGCTGCCATTAACGGAGCTGGATGTTCTTCTAACAAGCGGCTTGTAGGAAGCGGAGAGAGGAGTGAATGTATGCTGCTGCCAGCATGCCAGAGACGTTTTAGAGTCGAAGACACAATTAGCGTAGCGGAGAGTCAGAGTTGAGCCTGGAGCTGACGTTGGCAGGGAGATAACTAGCTGCTTAGCGCGACTTTCGTATAGGACCGGGGCTTGTTTTCTATCCAGGCACATCACGATTCACATATCCAAGTATTTTTCTTTGAAAACCCCCACGGATCGCTGAATGTCGGTGATCATGCCTCAAAATGAGTCAGAAGCGTAACTGGTCGTCAGTCGTCCAGCATCCGGAGGTATTGCCCCTCAAGCAAGAAGCGAAGAAACGTAGTAGTAGATTCACAGAGGCCATTCATAGGTTCAGAAATAGAGACTGAACGGAATGAAAGTCTTCGTTATGGAACACACAGAGTTGAGACCCAGTTGGGAGAGTTTTATCGCGTGACTGGCGTGCCATACCGGTGATGGGGGGCATGGCAAGGTGCCTGCAGCGATGATAATGCGCAAATGTGAAACCATCGGAGCGGTAACCAGGTGAAGAAGAGAGTTACTACTGAGCGCCGGACACCACTCATGCATTGCAAATCGATTAATCCATGGCTGAGCCAGAAAATAGACTCCTTCGCAGATTATCGCCATAGCCACCTCGTTTGTGGGAATGAAATTGCTGAACCATGCGTCAAAGCTTAATGTTAAGCCAGGCGCTGGCACAGGAATGAATATAATCGTCTGACCAAATGTTGTACTAGAATGAATGATAGGTTCGCTGTCGGGGTGATTCCTTGGCTTAAGCAGTCCGCATTATCTCGGCAAGCTGCAAGTGTCCCCAGCTGCATTGTGTTCTCCTGTAGGTTGTGGAAGTTGCGAGTCATAATTCGCAAGGCAGACTACATGACGATGAATAATGTACTCGTCAAGGGCAGAAAGTTTAGCTTTGTCGGTAAGGGGCTCCGTTGAGATTCAGTTAGACAAGTGGTCGATTAGGGTACTGGCAGTACGTGTAGACTTGTACCGCGCTTTCGTACCGGGATGTAGAACTCCAGGGGGCAGCTTTTCGCGTCACTGGTGGAGTAGTACAAGTGAGGGCTGCTTGAAACGCAACGCGACTGGTATCCTTCGTCTAGCTTTGGCGTTGAATGTTATCTGCATAGTAAAATTTCTAATGTCCGACCTTTCATGGCAATTTCCATAGACCTGGCAAAGGTCGGGAAAGACAAGACGACCCGAATTCAAAGAAGATCATGTATGATTGCCCATGCACATGGCGAGCACGTTCCGCAGCGTTGGATTGCAGTCTAGGATTCGACACGCTCGTCCAGGGGCGTAATATCTCCGTTAAGTAGAGTGGTTTGAGGATCGAGACGGCATTAGCGTTGTCATGCGCTGAGGTGACATGCACGTAGCCCATTGCGGATGGGACGAAGGCTTCCAACTCCTGTGTTTGCAATCATCTGGGAAGTAGTGCTGCCATCTACACGGGGCAAGCTTACTTGAAATCGCCAAGAACGCATCTAGGAAGATACCGCTGTCGATGAAAGTTGGTAGGATGTTTGTTCGGAATTCAAACCTCGTATTCATTGTGGGGAGACTGAGAGCTGTCTTTCGAATGCCAAGCGAGGCAACAGTGTTTGTCATCCAGGTACTTGCAGCCGCCGGTGGAACCGTTGAAGGAGTCTCACCGGTGTTGAGACGACCATCGCAGCTCTGGGAAGGCCTCTTTGATTGCCCCTGAAGATTCACATTTGTGCCACACTGCCCAGCCATTGAAGGAAGACCCAGGGCCATGTCATCGGATAGAGGAAACTGTAGAGCTACTGCATGGGGTATCCGCAGACTAACGCAACCCCATAGTATAGTCTGAGAACTGCTCTAGAACTGTTTGTGGTGCAGCTAACTATTTAGCTTCGCATACAGCCAGATTTGCACTTGAAGATTGCCATTGCTAGCCACGGTCTCCAAGTCATCGACTTTTGGACTTTTCAACCACCAAGAGTACCCTGGCAACCGTTCGTCGGGGCATCTTAGAATACTAGGGCTGCTTGTACTGTCCCGTCACCGAAATTACAGAGGGCAGCGATGCAGTAGTCTCAAATAAAGGAGATGTGTCCGTCCGAAGATCTGACTGGAAGGGATCGTAATGGCATTAGCTGCAGACAACTCTTGGCCAATGATGGTTTTCTGTGCTGGCGCGAGCACCGTCTCGGTCTGTCGAGTAGCAAGAGTAAGTAAACCGGTGAACAGTGTGTCCGGTGACTCTTCAGTGTCGATATTGATTGGTCTTCTATACCGGCGAGAGAGCCAAATATGATCAAGTGATCCCAACTGCACAGTTTTGCTGCAGCAATGAGAATAGACTCACCCACTTGCGCGATTGCGATCTTACCTGAAGTGTTAGAGGGTTATATTGTTACTTACCGCGGTACAATTGCTCCGGCCATTAGTGCCGCAACAATAGATATCCATAGCAACATTATACAGGATCCTTGGCCAGAGCATTGCCTAGTTCAACAGGATGCAAGATGGCCCCGTGATAGGGCTTCGCAATGGATGATGTTGTAATATGCCAGCGAAGCCGTAGGAACCTTTCCAGTCAAAGGCCCCTTTTCTGACCTAACAAGAAGGCCGCCTCTGCATAACCACCTAGGCTGCCTTGTTTTTGTTGTATCCTTTCTTCAATGAACAGCATTGTACACTTCAAGAAAGAAGGATATAGAAGTACAAATGAGATGAGATGGTGTAAGTCATGCACAGCAATCTGTGCCTCTAAGCATCGCATGCCATCATGTGTACTGACATGTTTCAATTTCGTCACCTAGAGATCCACAAGCAAACACAACGGCAGTCGACGGCCAGTATTTGCGGCTTGTTACTATCCACGGACGAGACTTCCAGCAATACTCAATCGACAAATCAGTTCACCTTGTTCCTGTCGATGATGTGGGCATATGTCCCACCAGTATAGTGACAGGAGAAACAGCTCACATGTTCGTAGGAAGAAGCGGACCGACTCGAGACTCAAAACCAGGTGCTCAACATTGTCTTCGATGGCAGGTTGATCTTCCCACCTATCAACTCTGTTAAAAGTGTCCTGGACTGTGGATATGGTGCAGCTTCTTGGGCAATCGAAGTGGCTGAGAACAATCCCGATTGCACCGTACGACGTCTCAACCTTGTCGTCATTGATAACTGACCTTCTCCAGGTCATCGGTGTCGATATCTCACCCCACATGAAGCCTGACAATCTCCCAGATAACTTTTGGCCACAGGTATGCTGTCATCAGTTATCCAGCAAGTAGCGCGAGGTTCAATAAGAGAGAGCGAGTATATCGTTTGGGGTCTAGTGCCCACGTCGCCAACATTTGAAGCACACCGTAGCCTTGTAACGGTCAAGCCAGGACTCCGATATTATCTTATACCCAAGGGACTATAGCCGGACTCATAGATCAAAATCCTCTAATTACCCAGGTCCCACTGACAATTAGCTATTGTGATTCTCATCAGGAATCTTCCCTCACCACCTGGACACCCTGTCCTCGAAGCTAGGCGCTATTGTACAGCTTTTGGCCCTTCTTTAAAAATGCGAAACCTGGGAGCAACGATAATGACAGCTAGTGTTACGTGGAATAGATGAATATGGCTAACATCTTACATTGTAGCTCGACGACATTAATGAACCCTTCACATTCAACAGAGATAATTTTGATCTGGTACAATCGCGACTCGTAGGCGGTGGTATCAACAGGCCTCGATGGGCAACTTATTTCAGGGATATCAAGAGGTAAGCCACATCGAACCCGGTTTTTGGTCTTCCATAACCAAAGCAAAATCATACGACCACTCTGAGGGAACAGACGCTGACCTCCGGAAGAGTCTTGAAGCCTGGAGGTTGGGTACAGGTTATCGAATGTTATTATATGTGCCAGTCGGACAACGGCTCGATCACCGAATCGCACGCTATCCGGCAGTGGAGTAATGCGTATATGAGATCGCTCGATGGGGTTAAAGATCCGAGAGCCCCTTTGCAATTGCAAAGCATGCTCACAGCTGCTGGATTGGTCAATGTTGAAAGCCAGATGATCCCTTTGCCGCTCTGTGGATGGTCCAACGGTACGTTGAAGCGAGCTCATAAAAAATTGTATACCCATCACGGTTCACAGATGGGTCTTTAGAAATATAGTCCTGCACACTCCAACTGACTAAGACATGTTGTAGATCCCAGACAGCGTATGATTGGGAATGCAAACAAGGATAATGTCCAACAGGCTCTTCGGACTCTAGCTGTCTTCCCATTCACTCGGCGTTTGGGTATGACGATGGAAGAGGTAGATTTGCTTGTGGACCGAGCTCGTGCTGATGCCGCCAATCCAAGTTTAAAGGCATATTTTCCGTTGTAAGTGTTCCTAGCTTTAGGTTAGCTTTTCTCATGGACTCATCATCGAGTAGGTATGTCTGTATTGGTAAGAAAGCAGGTGGATGATCTTGGGATGGAAGATGAAGCGTTCCCATCAGGAGGTGACGCTCGTTGAGAAGGTTGAGGGTGGGTTGTTGAAGCTGGACACTTGAAGGGAGTGGGTGTGTGCAACATGTCCCACATGACGAAACGGCTGACTGTAAGCACTTTCTGAGAAGCATGGTGTCTTCGTATCTTACTCTCAATTTTCACGCCCAATTCACTTGTGCATTTGGCTCGTACTTAGGTCAGTGACCATACAACATCAACGCACTCTTATATAAATGGCAAGATGCTGCAATTGACGTCATTAGCAATTTGAGACTGACCGAAGGCGGCCTGTATGATGTGGTGATGGAGCCTTGGAGGGTGCCTCTCGATGCTGCGAGGGAAGAATAGACAACGAGGAGAAGACAAACGCTGTTTTGGTGGGCGCAATGTTGTGGAAGGAGAGGGTTCCGGCTCCTGGACCTCACGCCAAGAACAACTGCTACTTAATGCCAGCATCTCGTCAATGGAAGTCAAGAGGCGCGGTCATAGCAAGCACGAAGCAATATGATTAATCTTTGGAAGTTAGGTCGGCATGTTCTGAGAGTTGGGTAAGGGGGGTTTTCTTAGGTCTGGAACGGTTTCTGGTTTCTGGTTTCTGAATTCTGATCGATTCTCAAAACCCAGCAGAGTGGTACCGAGAAATACAATCAACAAAGCGGTCAAGTATTAACATGCAACATTCTCCTAATTGGTGTGCTAGTGAATTGTGTGTTCTTCGTAAAGACCGTGGTAAGCACTACTAGACTCTGGGTACGAGGTACAAGATGTAGCAAGGATCGAAAATGCTATCAACCAGACATTTCCCCTGACAGCAATGTCCTCAAGACCAGAGACTTCGATATCCACTTGTACCCAGACCACCAGAGCTGCGGCTCAGGAGGCCATCTCCCGATGAGGTGCTGATTTCAGATTGCTGGAACGAGACTGGTGCAGCACCTGGACGTTATACAAGGCAAGGCAGCTCGCTGCGCAGGCAGCCCGACACGAAGTTGGTTGGGTCCGGATGTCAAAGCGTAGTAGACGTGCCTATGGTGACCTGGTCGAATCGTAAGTTCTCACTGGTAGACAGGCCGGGGATGTTGTCCCGCGCATGGATAACTTATCGGGTTGCCCTAACCAGTGCCCGGTAACCCCCCCCTAGACCAGCCTGCAAGCCCTAAAACCACAGGGTACGGAGTAAGAAAAGACATCCTCCGTAAGGCAGTGTCTTAGGGCAACAGCCAAAACGGGCGCTAGATGTATTAAGCGCCATGCCTTATCCAGCCATTTCTCACTTCCATTCTTCCAGCAGTATGCCAAGTACCCCAACCGGCCTTCAGACACGCTCACCATGCCTTCAACCTACAAGAAGGACAAGCCGTGGGATACTGATGACATTGACAAGTGGAAGGTAAGCCGAAGACTATACGAATTCCCTACACAGCGATACTAAACCCCATCCAAAGGTCGATACCTTTACTCCCGAAGACAACGCTGCTGGAACCTTTACCGAGGAGTCCTCCTTTGCAACCCGTATGATATCTCCACTTTCTGACATTCTCAGTGACGAGCCTTTGCGAATTACTGAGACATGTCTTAGTTTTCCCCAAATACCGCGAAGTCTACCTCAAAGAAGCATGGCCCCTAATAACCCGCTCCCTCCAAAAATACCACATAGCCTGCACCCTCGATCTGCTGGAAGGTAGCATGACTGTGAAAACCACCCGAAAAAGCTACGATCCTGCCTCCATCCTAAACGCCCGCGATCTTATCAAGCTCCTTTCCCGCTCCGTTCCTGCTCCACAAGCCATCAAAATCTTAGAAGACGGCGTAGCATGCGACATTATAAAGATCCGCAATCTTGTTCGCAACAAAGAACGCTTCGTCAAGCGTCGGCAACGGATTCTCGGACCTAATGGCTCGACCCTTAAAGCTCTTGAGCTGCTTGCAGGATGCTACATCCTAGTACAAGGCAATACTGTTAGCGCTATGGGATCTTACAAAGGCCTGAAGGAGGTTCGCCGGGTGGTTGAAGACTGCATGGCCAACATACATCCGATATACCACATTAAAGAGCTTATGATCAAGCGCGAATTGATGAAGGACCCCGAACTTGCAACCGAGAACTGGGAGCGTTTCTTGCCTCAATTCAAGAAACGAACCTTGAGCAAGCGAAAGAAACCGCTTAAGGTAACAGACAAAAGTAAGAAGTCCTACACGCCATTCCCGCCTCCCCAAGAGAAGAGCAAGGTCGACCTCCAGATTGAAAGCGGAGAGTACTTCTTGGGTAAACAAGCAAAGGAGCGAGCGACCAAGGAGAGAAGAGAGGAGAGGCAGCGGGAGAAGCAGGTCGAGAAGAAGATGGCGCGGCAGAAGGAGTTTGTGCCGCCCCAGGAGGAGGCGGATGCTGCGAGGAAAAGGGAGAAGAAGAGGAAAAGGAGGGAAGAGGATGGCAGTGAGGCGAAGAAGAGAAAGAAGAAGAGAGATGAGGAAATGGAGGAGAACTAGAGAGAAGGAAATTCTTGGCGTTTAGTGAGTTGGTGTGTAGCTTAGGAAGACACCTTGGTAAAAACTCTATCTATGGTTTGCCTCGACTTCATGTTTGAAAAGAGCTTCACCCCTATCTAATGCCAACACTAGCATTATTGCCGGAATTACAGCGAAAGACTGCTACTACAGATCCCCGAAGCGATGTCCTGGGTAGTATTATTTTGGCCTGTCAAAAACGGCTCCCGCTTTCTCTTCTTTCCTATCATCTGACCAAGCGAGGACTTCCCCCAAAACTTCACCAAGCTCTGAGAAAGACCGGCGGTGACATGGAAGAAATTCCACGAATGCTTTTCCATTTCGGGTTTCTTACACCTGTCTTACGAACACGAACCTCTATCCGGATCCTGTTCGCTCTCAGCCCCACCACCCAGAACCCCCAAGCCGTCGTTCAGTCATCCGGCCGATCCAATGAGATATTCCCAAACTTGAGCAAACATATAGTGGCATCATGCAAAATCTTACAAATGGGCTTCGTATTCAGATGTTTCTGATACTTGTCGTCAAGGTGACTTCTGCGTTAACGAGCACTTGCTAGCAAGCAGAAGGTCCGATTATTTCGATCGGTCTATGCTACTTGGGTATATTCTTAGTGTATTGAAGCTTACCGAGTATGCGAGCATGGCCGGTAAATTGGGGACTTGTGAGTTTTCCAAGAAATAGTTTCAGGAGAGCTTCTGTAACTCGATGTTGTGGGACAAACGACGGGTTGACGAATATGGGCGTAGTCGTGGTGAGTATAGGTAAAAAAGAGGTGATCCAAACCCATGAGCGTTCTTCTCCAATGGCGTCAACTCAAATTAGAAACCAATCAGCAGCAAATCAGGAGAGGCCTAGGGCATCATGGAACCCACCCACATCTAACCTCCTCCACGCACAAGTAGTCTCTCTCATGTCTGCCTCAAGCTTTCCAGATTTTCCAATCCATACACCCTTCTTCTCTTCCCTGATGTGACTAGCGCAAGGAACCCCCCATCGTCAAATCCTTTGCGTCAAACCCTTTCTTCACCATCAAACCCTCCCTCCCGCATGTCCCCCAACGAACTGACATTTCCCCCCTGCACAGCGTCCTCTTCTCCGTGTCCACTTCGAAAAACACCCTACCGTCCTCGAGAATTCAGTGGCCCAATTGAGAAGGGTTCCCGAGCGCGAACACCGTTTGCAGAACAGAACAAACCATAACCTCCTCCTACGAAATGAGGATAAAAAATCCCTGGATACGCTTACGACCTATAAGTCTGCGTTCGCGGATTCGGAGCGTGAGAGACGGGGATGTGAGTGTTTTAGGGGAGATTTAAGCAATATATTAGGTAGTTACAGGAGAGGTATAAGCGGAGTAAGAGGGCGTTGAAGAGGGTGGAGAGGGAGGTCAGGAAATTGCAGGACAGGTGAATGGATTTTTGCTCTGCTTAGGGTTAGGGAGAGTAAAGAGGTGGACTGCTTGAATTAAAGGAGCTTTCGGGCGGGGATGAAACATAGGGGCAGGGTGGACAATGGGGGACATGGAGTCTAGGGCGTTGAAAGGATAGGGAGTCGATGGGTGGCAGAAGAGCGGGATTGAGAGTTCTGTGCCTAAGGCCAAAGCACTCTAGCGATAATAGTTGGAAATGGAATAGCAACTCATTAAGGGAACATAAAGAGAGCAATATAAAGATGCTCATTAAGTTAGCTCTCGAACGTAGTTTTAAGAAAGCACGATATATGAGGAGAGCTTTCGTAGAATAAAGGGGGCAATGATTTGGCATTCTTGCATTTAATTATTCGAATCACCCTAACAGCTTGCGGAATATTCCATTGATGCACATAGATTCTAGAAAGAAGGGGGGTGCGGAGGATTCGATGGTCAATACGTTCTTAGACCAATTGAAGCAGCTGGTGAAAGGGAGGTAAAACTTTTGGAGAGACGAGGCCTGACGTTCTGTGTTACCCACGTGACACGCTAGTAACAACCCTCGTTTTCAAACGCGGGTTATTTCCATTTGCACCTGCCCAAGTGACTTGCTTTGACCATCAGTTTGGTAGCTTTGTAATGGGCTGACAACAGAACTTCAGTCGCCTCAGCAATGGCGGATCTTACTCAACGTCCAAGGGTGTTCCTGGACGTGCAATCTGGCCCCGAGCATTTTGGACGTATCGTTGTTGAGCTCTTCGCTGACAAAGCTCCAAAAACCTGCGAGAAGTACTCCAACCCGTTACCCCACCCTCTGCTCAAAATTACCTTATTTCTAACAATCCATAGCTTCCGTACAATATGCACATCCACCTGTACACCATCTTCCGCTACGAAGCCGCTGACCTACAAGCTCTCCCCCTTCCACCGTATCATCAATGAATTTATGATCCAGGGCGGGGACATTGGTGCTGGTGATGGAACAGGAGGTACAAGCATCTACGGGGGCGAATTTGACGATGAAAATATTGGGTGGAGGGAGATTGATAAGGAAGGGCTGGTGTGCATGGCGAATAGGGGAAAGGCCACGAACAGTAGTCAGTGAGTTTATCTCATCTGTTAGAAAAGTGGCCTCAGAAGCAAAACATAATCCACTAATCACCTCTTCTCGCAGATTTTTTATAACCCTCGCACCGTGCCCACACCTGAACACCAAACATACCGTCTTCGGCCATGTCATCAGCGGTCTAGACATCCTCCACCGCATGGCCAAAGTCCCCGTCGACAGCAAAGACCGTCCACAAACCGAGATTATCGTTTCCCACTGCGGCGAACTCGAGCGGCGCAAGAAAGCCCCCATTCCCCCCTCCCAACACCAAATCTCGACTCGTGGCCGCAAACACCCCACCCGATCTCCCTCTTCCTCACGCTCTCCCTCCCCTCATCACCACCACACCAAAACCGCTCTACCCTCGTCCCGGCCCCCTCGTCGTAAAAGCGATTTCGCTCTTGACGAAACCCGCCGCGGTCGTACACTGACTCGCTCTCCGTCTCCTCATGCTCTCTCACCCTCGCCTCCTCGAAAGCGCCGCAAGCGCAGTCTACCGCCTTCGCGCTCGCGATCAAGACATAGTCGGAGCCCGCATTTGAGGAGGAGGCATACGAAGAGTAGATCTAGGAGTCTGGGAAGGGGGAGAAGGGGAAGGGATGAGGGAGGGGGGAGGCGTGAGGCGGATGCAACGAATGTGAGATACAACGGGCGGCATGACGGGTATGAAAGAGGATTCCGTGGTGCAGAATATTGGGGCAGAGACGAGAGAGATGGATTCAACGGGCACGGCGGGGACGGAAGATTCGATGATCTGGGGGATTTGGGGGGCAGTGTGAAATTCAAGGGTCGAGGGAGTATGAAATACCGAGAGAAGAAGTGGTAGTAAGACTTGATGACACGAAAGCTTGGTGGATGCTAATATTGGGGACAAGAAGGGGAGCATTGATTTCAAAAGCGATGATACCCAATGGCGTTGGGGACAGCTCTATTCCTTTGGTAGCTATCCGCAAATGTCAACGATTTAGCGACTGTTGGTACTCCGATCCAGTACACATACTTGCAAGGGCTAGCTATATCCATTATCCAGAAAGAAACTTCTTAAATATTAAAGGACAGGACCACCCGTACCAGCGGGGGGCTGTCGTGGTCGACACTTTACCTCCAAAGGCATCGAATATCCACAACCTCAAGGCAACCCCCCCACCCACCATTTCCAGACAGACGCGCCCTCGTCCCATCATCATCAACCCCAATCCTCCCCCCCCTCCCCCGCCACGCAATCCCATACGTTCGGAGCGCGAGCGGGTAGGCGATGTGGCGGGGGTTTTGCGGAGGTTGAGGTGGTGAGAGAGGGAGTGGGGGGGGGGGGGGGGAAGAAGGGAAAGGGGGGGGGTCTGTTGTGAAGTATATATATATATATACATTATATACACCCCGAACTTAGGATTAGGGATTGCCGTTTCCGTCCAGGAAAGGGGCCAAGGCCGCTTTAGAGGGAGCAGTGAGGGAGCAGGGGGGAGCATCGAGGGAGCGGCGAGGGAGCCATGGGGGAGCACGGGGGAGCAATATAGGGCAGTGCAGGCCGCTGCAGTGTTGAGGACACCAAATGGCCGAGACTGATGCCAAGAGCTCTATTTCGTATGTGGCCTTATGTCGTTTGCTCGAGTGAGGGGTAAACAGGTCGAGATGCCATCCATCAATGTTCGCGTTGTCTCAAATCATTTGATGGATGTCTCTGACCAGACAGCACGACGTCGACACTTCTTTGCGATGAGTATGTGGATTACCTACAGCTGTAAAGCAAAGCCGCGATGTTTGAGACTATATGAATGTTGAGATAGTTTCTAATGTCACCGGCCAGCCTAGAGCGCATCAATAGGGGTGTAAATGGATAAGAGAAACTATCTAAGGAGAGAAGTAGTAGTATCCCTTTGGCTGCTGTTAGGATTCGGTTAATTTTTAAGGTTAACCCTAACCAGATTCGGTAAGGTTCCGTCAAAAAGGTTATTTTTTGTAAATAGAAACAATGTCAACAAAGCCCCCTATTGTTCTGACCCACCTCGATAATGCCTTCCTGCGACGTAGTACCTGATTCAACTGATTTAGGAACTGACCGTCCTATTCTGCGTCCTATCACTGATATAGGCGATCGGTTTGAGCCTATTCAGATGCCTTCAAACGTCAGTTGGGTCAATATACCTACGCATACAACCGTCGATGTAGATCAGGAGGACACAAGGCCTTGTACGAGTTCTTGATTGAAATCAGCGTTATCAATGCCTATAAACTCTCTTTGCATTCAGAGGTTTCGAAGGAGGCTAAATACACTGTTCATAGCGAGTTCAGAACGCCTAAGAGGCGAAGGATTCTCAGAGAAATCACACCAAATTTGGGTGGTAACAAGCGGGGAAAGCGTACTACTTTTGGCTGCGATACTTGCGATATCCCCATATGCAAAGACGGTCCTTGTTGGGCTGCCTATCACAATAGCATCAATAAAATGGGTTCAGAATGATAGTTCTATTGTTTCTATTGTTCCTATTGGTAGAATAAGCGAATACACTAATTAATCCACCCGACAGCAGCCAAAGGGATACACGAAATGACTGTGGAAGTAGGAGCGCCAAGCCTCAGCGGGTGCACTACTCGTAAACCCAATCCGTAACCCCCATGCCAGGGCGGTAACATTCGCACCCTACTCGGGGAGTAAGGGGAAGCATGGGGAAGCACGGGGAAGCACCGTGGCTCAGTACAGGAGCACAGGACAAGGAAGCCCGCTCTCAGCAATCTCCGAATACCTGCAGTATCGTTCTAATCAGAAGTCTTCCGTATGCTCCGGGATAGGCAGCTCATGCCTCTTTACCGAATTCCTGCTCCTTCCAATTACCCATTTTCCTCGGCTCCTTTACCGTCGTCGTCGAGATCCTCTGACACCGCATCCACACTATGCCCCCTGCCTACCTCTACCACGCGGCGTTCCTCCAAAAACCCAATCAGTCGCTCCAACATCTTCCCCGAATACCAATGCCCTTGGCCCTCCTCCTCCATCCATTCGGTCCCCGTGCCGAGTGCTCGTAGACAATCCCGCCCTTGCATACCCACATCAATAGGGACTTTCTCGTCGAGAGAGCCATGGGCGAGGAAGACTGGTGTCTGTTGGGGGGGAGCGGTGGGGTGGGATGAGGATGAGGAGGATGGAGGAGGGGGAAGACACGGAGGGAAATCGAGTTCATCTTCAAGGAACTTGATGCCTCGTAACGCAGGCGTATTAACGTCAACTGGGCCCCCCTTCTCAATATTTCCACCACCATCGCTATCATCATCATCATCATCATCTTCTTCTTCCTCTTCTTCTTTTTCTTCTTCTCCGCCAAAAGATATCTCATCCCCATCCCCAGATCGCTCCTCCAACACCTCCATCAACCTCCCCGCCAGCGGCAACCACCCACACAGCCCCACCACCGCCCCCAAAGCCTCGCCCCGCCACAACAACCCCGCCACCAGCGCAGCCGCGCACCCTTGACTCAACCCCCCCAACACCACATTCCTCCCCCCCACCTCTCGGACTTCCCTCTCCAGCAGCCGATGCAGCATGAGGCTCGTCTCTCTCAACCCGGGATACATCGCTTCTTCCCGCTTTGTCGCTGTTTCGAGGGTGAGCGGAGTGTAGTAGTCGAACCATTGGGTGATGACACTGCGTTTGAAGGAGAGGGCGCGGCGCTTGGAGGCGGTGGGGAAGATGAACTTGGTGTGTGGGAGGTGTTGCTGGAATGGGTGTTTGGAGGATGAAGAGGGGAACGGGGAAGGGAGAATGGTGGCGAGGAGCGGGGGCGCGAAGGAGGAGGCGTTGGAGCCTCGGCCGTGGAGGAGGATGAGGGTTTGTTTGTGGGGTGGACGGAGAGGCTCGACGATTAGCGCGTCTGGGTAGGTGGAGGATTTCTTTTTGTTGTTGTGGGAAGGGGTGGTGGAGGATGCCATGGCTGATTGGCAGGTAGAGAGGTGTGGTGTGAGAAAGTGCTAGAGCTATGTCATGTCTCGGTGAGCTCGCTGTCTTTACCTGTGGTGGGTTTCCTTTTGGTTGAAATGATACGTTTTGGGTTGGATCGGGTAGAGAGAGATGCATAAGGTAGTCACCGAAGACGGCACGGAAGGGCCCGATTCCCTCGAAGACGCTGCAAAGCCGGAAGTAAAATACGATTATAAGTTTACCGCTGGGAAGCGCACCAAAAGCTTCGGCATCAAAGACACCGACCACATTGGCACCATCGACGCCTCGGATAGACGGAAAGTGATAGACGCTTCCAAAGCGATCGCGCCTCAACATTGCCAGATGTACGTAGTGGCATTGGTGGCGAAACTGGAGTCGAAGGCTCTTGTTCGCTCTGGAGCGACCGAAAGGTTGAAGCCCAGGGTCCGCATGTCCGAAGCGGCGACACAGTTCCGTCGTTTGCATCGTGTGCTCTCGCCTTGCCGAGAATGGACGGAAGAGAAGAACGATGCCTTCTACGCCTAGGCAAAGAAGTCATGTCAGCCACAGAATCTATTCATGTATGCCATCGTCTCGCGGGGTGAATACGCTCTCTGGGCGACACACGTGACTGCGTTGAATGTATGGAGAGTCTGAGGGATGTGGACGCGAACGTTGTTGGTTTTGCTGATTGACTTTTGGACGCGGTCGATTCGACAACTTGGTCACTCGTTTCAAGTATGGTTTGGCTTTCTGTCTTGAGCAATGCCTTCTATCCACTCAGAGGCAAAAAGGTATAGTGATCGAATGCAGATATAACGATAAAAATTGCTTTGTTCCCGTGACTCTTCATCAAAGGAGTCTTCAGCCCATCTTAGTCTACGAGCAGCCATCAAAAATGATCCCACAAACGCCTCATGTAGGTCAACTTCTTCGAATACGATTCTAAAACTGCATCAAACCTCATCTCTCTTTTCAAAGGAGATTCCGAATCAGCTCAGGACATTGCACTACAGTATTTTCAGTACTCGGGGAAAAATTCGGCAAGCTTTCAGTCCACAATTGCGCACACGTTATCACCCTTTACCATGATATTTCGCGCCACAATATCGTTATGCGTTAACAAAATCCTGTAACCTTTCCCCTTACTCACCTCACTTGAAAAGTGCTCCATGATCTTTTTCTTCGAATCTTTTTCTTTCGACTCAAGAACCATTATCAGCCTCTCGTGAAAAGCGTTCACACCGTCAAACGGCCTCATCATTTCGGGTTCATCGTCGTCGTCGAAGAATTGGTTCTGCACCCGTTCATCGTTCATTGTCCCTATATTTTGCGCCTCTATCGATCTGAGCTGCTCAACATACCCCTTCAATTGTCCAATCACCCTCTCTTTCTCCTCACCGGAATAAGCACTCCACACTTCATTCAGCGTCTTTTTCTCAATGTACTTCATGATGATGCAGGGATAGCCAGTCTCGGGGTGGATGTAGCTCTCAAACACTTCTGGGACCGGTATGGAGATATGTTGACGCACGTAGCGTAGAGTAGCGGCTTCAGAAATGTTGACCCCGTCACCAGTCTTTGCTATTGTAGAAGCGTTGAGACGGTAAACCTGCGCTGCAGAGGAAGGATCGAGGCGGTTGGATTTTGTGATAAAGGAACGGGGGATAGGCTGCCCGGGCACGTAATGAAGGGGGCCTCCGTCCGTGGAGGGAGGAGGCTGAGATGTCATTATCGAGAAATTGTCGCTGTTGGATTAGGTAGCAGAGGAAGTGTAGGGTAAATAAAGGAGGCTCCGAGTCAGCGGGCTGTGTTAAGCAGATGTATTCCACCCCGTGTGCATGCACATCTTACATTCGAAACAAATTGTATCAAGAAATTTAAAGAGCCAGATAGGATACCATGAAAGCAACAATGAATAATTTGTGAAGCTATTATGGGAATGGTGCTAAGCATTCGTACGAGGTGGTGCGTCAAAGTATTCGGAATGGCCATCGTACCGCAATTGCCAAAGATGCAAATACATATCTGCAATAAAAATAGTCTTATCAGGCTTAGCGCTGGTCGGTTGAGCAGGGTGATCGGTTGAGGGGTGAACTCTTCTATAACCCGCGCATATCTTTATGAATCCGTGCAATTTAATACTACACTTGTACATGTCTGTGCATAATTAACAAGAAGTAGTGCAGAGCAATTTCCATCGAAAATGACGACCCCCATCGTTCAATTTCGAGCTGAATTGACCCTCTCGTTTAAACTTGCAAGAACTCGACCGTCGGTGCAAACGGCAAGAGAATAGGAAGTGGCTGAGGGGGAGCAACGAGAGAGTAACGAGAGAGCAACGAGGGAGCATGGAGGGAGCACGGGGGAGAGCACGAGCGAGCAGCGAGGGAGCATGGGGAGCAGTGAGGGAGCAGATGGACAAAATAGGCCTTGGCGGGGGAGCAAAGCGGCGAGGCCTGAGTCAGCAACTGATCACGTGTTAGCCTGGGTTCGGGGAAACTATATATATACAATATATATACCCCGAACTTAGGATTGCGGGTTGTCGTTTTCGATCGGGAAAGGGAGCAGTGAGGGAGCAGAGAAGAGCACCAAGGGAGCAGCGAGGGAGCACGAGGGAGCACGAGGGAGCGTCGAGTGAGCAGCAGGGGAGCAGCAAGTGAGCAAAGGGGCGCAGCATAAAGGAGCCTGAGCTGATGGCCTGGTAGCCGGCTATAGCTGCCTCACGTTTAATTTTCGTCAGTACTTAGGTGACGGTTGCCTTGCACAGCCACCTGCTGCGCGAACTCGAAAAATTGCGTAGACGGAGAGTGGAGAGTTGCAAGCCTGAACCACTAAATGTGTTCTGCATGAGCAGTTCTACTTTCATTTAGATGAAAAGCTGCAGCCACTGATTTCAAAAGAAGATCTGAGATTCAGCAGGCAAGCTCCCCAAACACGCTTGATTCGTCCATGTCGAAAACGAATAGGATTATGGGTACCTCAGTCCAGATGGCTAAATTTGGCGTGACTAGGTGACTAGTGCCATTAGGCTGTAGGGAGGGCAAATCCTGCAATAACTATCATGGAAGCCCTCTTGTTCCTACTGAGGAGCTATGGGCAACTAGGGCACATTCTTGGTTAGTATTTGAAACTTCCCTGGTATAACGCCAGGTGATAACAGTACTTACCATGAAACGGCTGAACAACTCAAACTCCATGCGCTCCGCAGCCTTTGGGCCCTCCTGAATTTCACCCATAATATTCGAGCCAGAAGGGAAATCGTTTTCGAAGATTGGCTCTCCAGCACCCTTCATATTCGCAAGTACAGCTTGTCGAAAATGCCATCGAAGAAGTTCATCAGATGGTCTATCGGAATTATTGCGAAACTGCGCATATTCGCCTGCGATATTATTTCCATAACGTCGAAAACAAACGATTTTGTGATTATTCTATGATTATTAGTAGCTGACTGAAAGTTTGAAGGAAGGCGTAGATAGTTATACGTCAGGATTGATTGAAAGGTCATAATTATCAAAGAGCCCGTGAATATCTGCTCTTAATAATAATCCGTTTTGCTTTGAATTAATTGTCTCCCCGTTAACAGCCGGAATAGTGATCCAACGAGCAAAATTATGCTGGACCCAGTGACCTTCGTAGGCGAGAGGAAAGACGTGTGCAGCTTCGAATCCCGTCCAATGATCTTGATCAATACCCAGTGCTTCTTGACCTGTAATGATACATCTGCCATCTCGTCTGCGAACTTCGTTGCGGAATGGCTGAAGACGTGTGGCTGTAGATAATGAAATCGTACGGGTGAGAATAGGTTCATTGCTGACGGTGAAGGACCCTACAGAGTATAAATCAATAGCCCCTACCAGGATCAGGATCAGAGGTTTACCAATGATATAGTATTTTCCCTGGGGCAGTGGGTCTTTGTTTCTTTCAAGTATAGCAGAGTCCTCATATTCTATAGAGAAGGAGGACTGAAAGAGTAGGAAAATTTCCACCATCGAATAGAAATTGGACTTTGTTATACCGTTGGTCAGGATCAGACCACCGAGTAATGTTACCCGATCTTTGGCATCGTATATGTGGACATTACGTCCTGATGATCTATCAGCGGCCATGATGAGATGGTCGAAGTGCATCTACTTGCTGAAATACTGTAAATAAGAAATAAGCTACATGTTACGGTAAGCTTCGCTTATTACGCAAGTTTTCGGTTCAGTAATCTACTTCCCGTTAGGGGGGATGATACATAGCGTGCCAAGAAAGACTAATTAAATTTCGCTGTTTATATACAGGCCTTCCAGAAGCTTGTTTCCCATCAGCTTTTATAACAGTCTCGCAGCGAACCATGCATTAAATCGATTTGTTCTTGTAGGAAGCTATTTGGTACAGCATCCCATGCCACCTTATCAGCACGTCGCAATTGGTCGTAATTGAGCTTGCTTGGATAGTGATCGTCAATCCAATCCTTCATCCAATCCCATTCCTTTTCAATAGGATCCAAATCGGGCGAATAAGCAGGCCATTGAATCAGCCGAATTCCTTGTTCCAAACGCTCATCACTTTTATAAGCAGTGGAATGCCCTGACGCGTGACCTTGCATCAGTGCGATTTCGGGATGTAGGCGGATCCAGCCATGAATTAGGGGAAATATTCGCTCGCAAAAGGTATCTTTGTTGATCGTTCCCTAAAGAAGTCAGAGAAATCATTGTTTTTTGTATGTAAATAAGGCCAATTACCCATGCTTTCTCCGAAAACAAACAGGGACCTTTGCCCAAGCCGAACATTCATACAATTTTGTGAGCTTCCTTTGTTTCAACACAATCAGGACGGTATTCTTCGCCAACTTTTCGTGTAACATAGACCTTTGTATGTTTCACAGCTATTATTCATGTTTCATCAGTCCATAATACCAAATTCCGCTGCTCGCGGGTCCAATTGAGGTGTTCATAGGCCCAAGCCAATCGAGCTTGGCGCTTTCCTTCAGAGATAGGGGGCTTTTTCCGAGCGACTCTCTGGGCATAGCTTACTAAAGTATTCGTAAATAGCGGAGATATTGAGTAGGATTCTCTTACCTTCTTTTGCTAGAGGTCGCGGCATCACGCTTTCTAAAACATCCCATTCAAGCTCTGAGGCAACGTCGATATACCGCAGGCGACGCGTACGAGCATCAGATATAACATACTGAACAAGACCGCTTCGACGTGGTGTATCAATCCAAGATTTCCGGCCGCTTCGGTGCTTTTGGAGGGTCAATTGGTGGTGGAGGGCGTAATATACTTGATTCGGTGCTAGGGACAGTTTCTTTGCATTTGATCTAGGGGTACAATGTGCCATTTTAGCCAGCGATTGTATACGGATATGCTCATCGCGCGTTGCATCAGGGTGTTTACTGCGTTTCTTAGGGGTGGATAGTGGGGTAGTGAGCGCTGCTAATGGGGCTGTTTGGGAGCTGTGGTTTTCGGAAGCAGATGTGAGCAAAGGGGCATGGCCATTGTCAGAGTCAAAGATCGGAAGTGGCTGTGTTTAGGCAGCAACTTTGGCTACAACTTTGACCACGTCCACTAGGCAATTGTAGCCGAAATACGCGCTTTCCCTGCTTTCTTCGTGCTCCCCCCAGCTCCCTTTGCTGAACGGAAACGGCAACCACCGATACGTTCAATGTATATATATATATATATATACACCCCGAACTTAGGATTAGCAATTGCCGTTTCGGTCTAGGAAAGGGAGCAGAGCTGCTTTAGAGGGAGCAGCGAAGGAGCAAGGAGCGCAGCAAGGGAGCAGCAAGGGAGCAGAGGAGAGCACGGGGGAGCACGAGGGAGCAGAAGCACTGATTGGGCCTTAGTGCGAAAGCAATGCGGCTATATCGTAATCAGCAGATGATCACGTGTTATTTGAAACTCGGGCATACTATATGTATATACATACAATCCCACCCATTCCATTCTGGTGATCTTCGACCCTGGATAGATTCCGCACTCATCTAAGCGGCCAGACAGGGGCAGGCCGGGAGAAGGCACGCAATTCAACGGAGCCCTAGCCCCTAGCCATGTCCACACATAAAGCTGTTCAAAGTGCAAAGTGTTTCAGGCATGGCAGGTTGAGTCTATTGTTCTAGTAACATTTAAAGGCCTAAGAATGGAAGAAAACGAGACCAAAACCTGTCTTCAATCTGCAGGAATGAAAGGATTGTGTGGATTGATTGGAGCTGTCTATCCAAGAAACGCGGATCTAGTTCATTCATAAATTCGATTCACCTGTAGGGACGCCAAAAACATTGGTCTAGACTGACCGTCGGAGAAGTTCAAGGATTGCCAAGAGTCTGCGAGATCAGTCCAACATTGTTTGCAATGATTGCATCGAGGCCTTCTTGTGCTTGCGCCTAAGATCATTTAACATCAGCGGCAAATCTCTTGATGCTTTCAAAACAGTTTTAGGGAGCTTTAGGTCAAGGGCTTACATTTGCGTTCTTCGGGTCGTCATTCAGTCCGCCCCACGATATGCACACAAGCCCAGAGCCCTTGACAAACTCCACAAGCCCAGGGCTCATCACCAGTGGTTCTGACCGCGATATGACTCCCGGCAAGCTCCAGCTCTTTGCAAAATGAATTGCTTCCTGCAGACTACTCGCTCGGGCATCGGCAGACGGGATATGCCCCGACTCGGTGAGGAAGAGGACTGGATAGGAATTTTGTTTGGCAGAGAGGAGGATGCATATCTCTGGACTGAAAGATGAAAAGAAGATGGTACGGTTCCCGCCTAGCTTGTAGACTTTACCAAGGATGGTATCGACAAGGGTATTTAGCTCAATGGCGTAGGTGTCCATCCCCCAATCGTGGGCTTCGAAGAGCATTGGATATTCTGGAAAGAGAGGGAGGTTAGTTTGTAGCATATTTGGCACGACTTCGGGGAGTAATCACTAATCTCAATATCAAAGTTGACGGACTCCGGCAATTGGATGAGTAGCTCTTCCAAAGTCATGAAAGAGGCTTGGATGTAGTCGCTCCGTGTATTGCCTTTGACTTGCTTAGATCCGTTGGACTTTTGGAGCTTGAACTCAAAGGTATGCTTCATTCGCTCGGCGAGATCCTTGGCCCGAGAATCTTCGTAGACGCTTAGGGAGAGGGAGCGCTGTCTACGACCTGGACTGGAGATGCCTCCTGATCTTTCCAGGTACCTCATTTCAGCCATGGATGGTAAGTCAGAGTAAGTTGATTGCGCTTTGCTGATGCACATGAACTAGAGGAATGAGGTTACGGAGACGCTTGATATACGAGAATCTAATAACTAACCTGCTCGAAGCTAAGAGTATGCAATGGTGCGTCTATGCCTGTCTCACTCATGAGAAAGTCATGATACGCGATAGGTATGAGGTCCTTTGTGAGCTGGATATCTTTGATTGATCAGCATAGATGTGGTTATTCTCATAGAGTTCTGTACCGAACTATGAGTAGATTAGTACCTGGCAAGACGCTCGCGAAGACTTTTCTTACTTCAATATATGAGGCGCCCAAATCCACGGCAGAGAGGAATGACTTGTTCCATATCAGCTACTCTCGGGGCTTGAAGTGCTAGTCTCAGTGCATACCTGGAGTGTATTTTCTCCTATCTGGAGTTGCTTGCGAGTAGGGTCATTCTGACCAGTTCCTGGAGACTGTTCAGCAAATCGAGATGGCTACCACCAGGCTGAAGGTACCTCTATGGCCGATAATAATTGGATTTGTACCCTTCCCCATCTCAAGTGTTGCTTTGAATGTAGAAAGCGGGTTTGGGAACGGCGTGACCACCAAGAAGTAGAATGTCAGACTGCCCATGTATTTGAGAGTCTCCTTCTGGAGTATCGGTATGGTGAAGTCTCTTATCAAACTTTCTCGCTTTAGACCCAACCCTTGCTTGAGGCTTCCCAAAAGCGCGACCGCACTACCAATCACCATATTTCCCTCAAGACCGACGGCAGTTGCAGGGAAGATATTGAATACAAGCTTGAAGTTGCTGTGATCCTTAGTGAGGAAACGCCACGGTTTGTTGGCCATATCCTCAATAATTGGCAATTGGATGACAGAGCTTGTTTCGTCTCCGCCAAGAGCACGGATCTCGACAACAAAATCTGCCGCAAGCTGTGGTGTATAAGTAGCAGGAGATACGTAGGGACTAAGATCCACTGCTAGAGCATTCTTATATGAGTCCAGTGCGCCTAAATTCACAAATATTTGGCTTTCCCCAATAGGAATGGATTGGCCATGTGTGCAGGGCAATTGAAATGATGAAGCTGCGCCTTTCTTACCAATCTGTTTTGGCTGAGTCGAGTACAAGCCTGTGGTTTTCAGGTCGGCCTGGTGCTCGGTGTTGACTGATAAAGCCGTGCTTGAAATATTCTCTATCAGTGTTTTTGCCAATACCAAATAGCCCCTAAACGATGCATGGTCTTTTGCAGTCCAACCAAATATATCGTGCGGTCCTGAGTTAGCTCCAGCCTGGAGTAGTAGTTCCATGATCTGTAGATTCCCCATGACACAAGCCATAATCAAGGGTGTCCGCCCGTACGTGTTCTCAGCTATGTCAAGATCGAGCTTCTTGTGACTGGCAGAAGCTTCGAGGAGGATTTTGACGTAATCCTGGTTGCCGGTCCGTACTGCTATGTAAAGAGCGGCCTCTCCGTTGCTGTCTCTGTAATTAAGATCGATAGTGCTTTTGGCTAGAAGCTGGACAATTCTAATATGGTCTGATTTAATAGCAATGATCAGAAGGGACCCAGGCACTACGTTCATGTTGTCAACATCCGTCGCCAACTTCAAAGCCCTTTTTGACTCCATATCCTCCAGTAGCATGCTTGTAACCTCTGTACTGCCGCTGAATACCGCAAGATGTAACGGCGTAAGGCCCTCAGTATCCTGTATGAGTGCGGGGCTAGGGCTTGCGGAGCGTTGAAACATGTGTTCCAGAATCACTTGACAGATATTCGGCAGGCCATAATCCACGGCATGATGTAGAGGTATACGGCCAAGAGAGTCTACCTGATTGAATACACGCTCGTGGCCAGGATTCACTCGGTCTATAATGTAGGTCAATATATGCAGAGAATCTTTGTCTATGCTGTCCAATATTGCGGGTTCTTCACGGCTCCATCGACCTTTCGCCTTCGCTCTCCTACCTATTTTGCTTATCAGCCAATGGAGGCTTTGGTCGCCATCTTGCAGCGACCCCCCTTGAGACAGAAGGCTGTTCACACATTTCCGAGACACGCATAATACGGAGCATTGTAGTAAAGCAGGCAACAGTCCTGGAAACTGTTCGCCTGATTTTGGATCACTGGAGGCGTACACGCCAAGTAGCTGGTCCAGGGCGACCGAGTCATCGCAGCGAATGGCCTGATAGAGAGCACTGGAAGAAAGCAATGGGGGGTCCAACTGAGTACAAAAGTTGTGCAAGAGTATTGACTTTGTGGTTGAGTCGGAGCGAGGTCGAAGAAGTCCGCGCCTGAAGTTGGCAATTAAACTGTTTAATTCTTGGAGACGTTTGAGACACCGTGCTTGCTTTGTCACCATCATTTGAGATCCATTTTGCAATTCCACTTCAGGACTTCCCTGACTACCCAGTTGAAATTTACGCAGCTTGGCAATGATCCGAGAGTTGACGACTCCATACCATTTCAACTCCTTCAGCGCATCGCGCAGCTCAGTGAATGCTTCTGTAAGATCTTCCAGCTCATGATTTGCTATTCTATTCAGCTGAATGTGTTCTGCAAGTCCCGGAGATGTGCCGTAATGATTGGAAAGCGCTGTCGCTCTTTGCCCGACGATGGCCAGCCTGAAGTCATAAAACTCTTCAATTCTGTTGAGATCATGCTCTAGGCGGGATATAAACTCTACTCCAATGTCAGGTCTTAGGTCACCGAGCTTCTGTCGCGTTGCAAACCTGTAAAATCTGCATCCTCGCCGTGCTCATGCGTGTGCATGGAAGCGAGCTTGTAGAGCTGCTTCAGACGATTGTAGTTAATGTAGAAGGGTGCCCAATGTGGCACTTGATTTTTGTGAAGATTCCCACCGAATTTCATCGTAAGAACCTATTGTTTAACGAACATACACATTACCTATTCTACAGTAAGTGGCATGCACTTGAGCTACAAGTGGAACATACCTCGAGCAATGTTCGGGAAACAGGCCACTGAAATACAACTATGGGCGCCAAGCGAGTAAAGCGGCTGGTGGTTTGGAGCGCTCTGTGATATGTAGCCAGGCGTGAAGTTTGTGAAGCCAGTGAGATCGTTATGTGAATGCCTTTTCGACCTCATTTCCATTGCTTGCTGAATCTGGTTAGCTTTTCTCTCAGCCACAGCTTTGGAATGAATGCGCCCAGGGGTGTCCTATGATAACTCCTTACGAGACTACATATCTCAAGACTCTTTTGCTGTGGTCGAGCTTGGTTAAAAGATCTCAAAAGCTTTAGGAAAAGGGTCAAATTCTGGGACAGTAGAATTTAGAGCAAGAGCAAGAAGGTCGAATCTCCGTATGGGATCAGTTTGTAGCGAAATTTGTCAACTTATCCTATGCACTTGTAAAGATGGGTTATCAATAAAATTTTTATGTAAGGCCCAAACCGTGAGCTGGGTCAGTAAATTACTCCTTCTTACTCTTTTCCGCCTCCTCAGGGGAGAGTGTATCGTTGGAGGAATCTGCTGCCGTCGAGACAACATGGAAAGAGAAGTCAACTTCACCAACCAAAGTTTTCACATTCCTACAACAAGTCAGTAAAGTTTCACAAGTTTAAGCAAAACGCTGCGTACTCGATAAGCTTGCTTAAATCATCACTGATCAACTTGCTTGCAACTCTGCAACACAGCAAGAGCGGCATATCCAGGCTCTGCAATGTGACCGATACTCAAGATATCGGCGTCCAGCGCCTCAAGCTGTTCCGTTACCTTGTACGGTTGTGGCGCCTTCAAGTATGGTGGAAGAGGGTGTCCATTTACTACGGAAGCGGAGAGGAGAGAAAGCATGGAAGTTGTTTCATGAGAGGTGACATTAACTGTTTTTAGAAGGCGGCTTAAGATGTGAACCCAGGATTCAGCCACAAACACGCCCGTCTGATCCCACATGTCCTTGCTAACGCCCTTATTCTACTTTTCCTCCAGGTACGTGATCCACTACTCCAGCCAGGGCGTGCTGAGCGAGATCCACAAGATTGATGGAGGCTGGAGCAGAAGACGCCAGTATTCGATTGCGATGTCGAGGGGGAGAGATTTCTGGCCTGGGGTGCGAGCGATGAGAAAGGTGTGTTTGTAAACGCGTTTGAAGTAGGTGGGATCGAAGGTGAGGAGGGTGCGAAGGCGAGAGATGATACTTTGCTGTTTGGGGATGGTGTCGGCGCTGAACAGAGCTTTGTCAGTGACGTCTTGATTGAAAGACGAGTCTTGAAAGAGCAAGAACGTACTGGTGTGCTCTTCACCCTTCGACGAAACCTTCTCCCGTGTATGCGCCTATGAAGGGCGCAGAGAGTTCGGTGAGAACAGCAAGAACAATGACTTCGTCCAACTTCACTCCGAGGTCGTTTGGGTATTTTATGGAGCCTTCGATTCCGATGGCGTCAGGCTCGTTTGCTGAATTATCTGCACGTATCCTCTCAGCTTTATGCCGCAACCCTAAGTAGAAGTCTCTAACCTACCTCTGTATTTATCGAATAGTTTGTTGAGTGATGATGACGATTCTGATCCACTTAGTGGTGCATTTGAGCCTTGAAAGAATCTAGAAGACCGTTCATTAGCGCGAGATCTTATTAGTCGCCGCTCTGTCACATACACAGAAAAAGATTTGCGTTGCGCCAAGACTTCTGCTTCGACCTCTGAGTTGACCTTGTGGTAGTATGAGGCCGCAAACACGCTCAAGTTGTTCGTAGCTGTAATGACAGCGCTGTATTGAGGAACAGAGTATCCGATGACCGCTGAATATCTCGTAATACTAGCTTTCTGCACATCATAACCTGTCTCTGCGCCGACCAAGAATCATTCTTTATGAAAGCGCTCTATGACATCTTTGGGAGAGATGCCACGTTCTGGCCATGGATGGATATCTCGTCCAGTGCGCTTCGCTTCCTTGTCACCCTTGGAAGAATTCCTGGCCAGAGCACTAGTAGACGTACGTTTTCGTGCATTTTCTCGGCCAGATGTTGAGCCACGTTTGAATCTCGAACTATCTGCCATTCCAGCCTCTATTCTGCGGTATACATCGGAAACTTTGGTCTGGTCAGTCTGCTCTTTGATCATTGACTTCAGCCGTAACTCTTCAGAATTGTCCCCAGAGTTATGAGCCGAATATCTTTCTCGGATCATAGCAGATCCGCCGTCCAATGTGATATGCGGTTCTATGCTCGGTATGACGTTGTCACCAGGACCTGTTATTTGATCATTTTGGCGGTCAGCAGAACCACAAGATGTATGCGATGTCCCTCAGCCTAGAGGTGATGGTGATGCTAGAATACCCTTTCTCTTTCCAGACAAGCCGGATAAGTCTGCAGCTTCCGATGTAGTCGAATTTAGGCGAGGGGTTGCTTTATGTCCTGCACCCGGTGCTTGGCCGCCAACGCTTGAGAACTCTTGGCGAAATCTGGCATCCTGGTAATTCAGTCGCAGTTGCTCTTCAAGGAGATGCCCTAAGCCTTCCGTAGCCATTTTACCTGGATCACCGCTGGACAAGGGGCCCCGCCACCTCGTTTGGCTGCATGTTGGCTTTTATAAGTTCAAGTGCATGAGCGGTAACTTGAAAGATTTGCGCTTGGTCCGGCGATTCAGCTCCACCTACACGCTGAAAAGTGTCTAGGGCGTTCCTGTCATTCGCCATCGCTAGAAGTTTGGCGACCAGAGCTCTTGGTGGCTTTGATACAACTGGTCGAGGCGGTGGGCTAGGAGGTCTTAGTAAAATTGGAGCACTAGCTGGTTTCGGTGCACATAGAGAACTAGATGAACTGGGTGGACTGGGTAGTCGTGCTAGCCTTGGAGTGCTCGGCGGCCTCAACTGGACTGGAGGGGATGGCAGATCTGGTGCGGATGACGAGCTTAATGGCCTTTCCGGGTTTGACTGTGCAGTTGGGTTTGCGGGGTTCAACCGCAATCTGACTTTGCTCAAAAGAGCCGGCGAGTACGTAATATCCTGAGGCTTCCCATTGGTATCTGAAGCAGGCGAAGATGCCGGCGTGCTACAATCTGATGACGAGGTTGACGGCGACTGCTCTCTGGAGGTTGGTTGCTTACCATTCGAAAATTGTGAAAAGGTTGGTCGTGTAGCCTTATTAGCTGCTCTATGCGAAGCCGAAGACCTTTTCCTCTTTCCGCAAGAGCACTGCAATTGACGACATTTGGAACAACGACGTCTAGACTCCTCAAGCACCTCTGGGGTGAAGTGATCATGAACGAACTTCTCATGATCTTCATCCTCGGAAGCGAAAAAATCAGGGATAGCGTCATGCTTTGGCAACTTCTCTCGACCTCGAATACTAGTGACCCCACTAGAAGCTTTACGTTTCGAGAGGGAAAAGTAAAATTGATACTTGACTTGATACGCTTTTTCGATTTCACTCTACTCTTTGTGTGAGAGTGGATCTGGTCGTTGATATGATCTGGAGCAAGCCCGATTCGAACAGCGATTTCTCGAGCTTTCTGTGTTGGCAAAGGCAAGCCGAACATCTCCGTTGTTGTTCCTTTTTCTGGAGAAGAGGATAAATCCTTATCGTCCCATACGTTTTCACTGGGCACAAATTCCCTCCAAATGCCGTACGTGGGCATCCGGCGCTTTGGGAGCTTTGGCTGGTTTACTTTCCGAGGAGCCAGGATAGGTCGAATTACATCTGCAATTAAAGTTTCAGAAAGCTCTGCCGGACAGGCAGATGTGGTTGTAAGTTCCTTGCTTTGCTGGATGGGTGACCCGCAAGACGTAGGTGGAGGCATCTTTAATCTGGGAGCACCATTTAGATGAACAGATTCATTGATGCTTTTTGCCATTTTGGTAGGTAGTGGAGAGTCCGAATGTTCTCCTAGGATATTGTCATGAGAATTATGTTGACTTTCCCAGGCGGAAATCTTATTAGTAGCCCCTTCAAAAGAGCCCACTCTGCCCATCGCCTGGTCATGACAATTGGCTGAGATACGGCTGTCTGGCTGGTCCTTTGTAAGCGCAAGCGGCCACATCTCAGCATCCAAAAGCCATTCTGATGAATCAAGATCTGAGTTAGGTCCCTTTCGCGAAGCAGGTGAAGTCAAAGGCGAGACTTGGAGGACGTGTGTCCTATCTGGGTCTTCTGCATTCGAGGATGAAAGAATAGCTTTAGAAGAGTTGCTTGATTGCGCAATATCAGGGCTGAAATCAAGAAGGTGGTGGTATGCTGCTGCCCGTGAGGGATCCAACCTGGAGAGAATGTGAGACTTCTGACTGCTCGTAAGTTGGTCTTCGCCAACCATGGCTAACAGCATAGCGAGAGAGTCTTCTGGTGTCAATTCGGCTCTGAGAACACTATCGCAGGTTTCCGCAAACTCGTAGCTGACGGGTTCTCAAGAATCGTCTCCGTTTTGGACGGTCCTAGCCTTGTGATCTATTATGATGTCTGCTCCCGCAACTTCTTCCCAAGTAGCCTCTGCAATTGAAGCCGCGCTTCTACTTTGACTCATCAATAGATTAAGTAGAATCATATCATCGACATGTAAGCCGTCCAGAACATCCCTAATCAGACATACCACATCAGACAGGGCGACTGCGCTAGAAGTATATAGCTCAACCGTGTTGGCGATTTCGCTGACTGCACGGTTTTCAATTCCTGTAAGGGTTTGGGCCGAATGCTGATCATCATCTAGGTCGGAAATCTGATGTTCAGGCACACCGAATTCTCTTAGACGCTCGATCACTTCGGAATTGCTTAGATTAGCCTGGCCCAACAATTTGCGATACCGATGTGGAGCTTCGACAAACTCGATAAGACCGTCTTGGATGAGGTCGTAGAGTGCCTAGAGGCATTCGCGCATCTTAGCTTCATCGAGCTTGAACCGCTGAGTATTCAGTCCCACTGCCTAGCATTGCCGGGTCGTGAGTCCTTGGACACCTGTGTCTTCTACATCTCTGTTTAGAAGACTGAGACCCATAGGCAATTCATCGCGATATCTGTTACTGACGTGAGGTTTCGCAAGTGGACCAAGTCCGTATAGTTGGCGCCTGAGTCGCCCCTCAGGTGCTCTCTCTATCCTCATCTCACTCAGAAAACTTAGCGTCGGATCGATACCAAATTCTTCCAGCGTCTTCTGAAGCTCACTCTCTGGCATGAGAGGTCGCTGCAAAGCGAATCTAAACATTGCTGGGAGTTCTTCTCCTCGAATCCCGTTGTATCTATCAATAGCATCATTGCACCACTGCGAGAAGAGAGGCACAATAATTTTGCGGTGATGCAAGGGTATTAAAGGTCTGGGGTGGTGTCCTCCTAGAATCGGCGTATCATGTTCGTCAACAACCGTAGGTATGCAATGATCAAAAGGCCTCGTGTCTTCCATGCTAAGCAGTAGCCTTGAATACTCCTCATCATCTGCAATATAGTCTCGTTGGCTTTTGATATCGCGGTTATGTTCCTTTCCACAGCTCGTCTGACCTCGAAGAGATAAGATTCCTTGATAGCCCTCACTAACTCGTCCTCATCCATAGTTGTTACTTCCAAGCTCTTAAGCCCCGTTCGCTCAGTACGGACTGGTGATATTTTGGAGGACCCAAGAATCCAGGACTCAAAGCCAGTAATTGTGTCCTTTGGAGACCGCACGTCAAGATTAGTAAATGAGACAACATGCTGAAAATAACGCGAAAAACATACTTGGAAAATTCATATACGTACGCGTTTATTGCTTGTTCAACGTTCCAACCGTGGTTTTTTAGTTGCTGTCAAACACGCAAAGTCAGCTCGATCGATCTTGCCTCCTCTCTCTAGATCATGAAAATGGACAGAAAGAGCCAGCTAGAACAAGCCAACATGCTCAGGTGCTTGTATTCCCTGTTGCTCTCGCATGCTCCCTCTCTGCTCCCGTACAAATTCTACGGACAAATTGTCAACGAAATTTGATGTGCTTATTTTGTTATCATCTGCGGTTAAAGAATCCAATTCGCATATTGAGGCCGCCTGTTACTGCCTTACGCTGTTCAAACATTTCAGATGGATACTCGTAAACGCTCTATGTCTTCGAAGACAGTTCCAGTCACAACCGTGGCTGTTGTCCTTCACTCACTGGGCATTGAAAGCTTGAACCGGTTATGTTGCTAAGATTTGCAGCGCCTGACTCTTCTGGTGCACGGGAGGCGATGCGAATATTCTTAAGAAACCACCAAAGAAGAGCACACGAGTAAAAGTATGTTAGTCTCTTGTCTTGCATTCTGCACTCCGTAACCTTTCAGAATTCTCATCTTCATGATGTAAGCAAAGCATTTGCATTAAAACGGGGTAGATGTTACCGGACTCTCATCGCGATCAGACTTTCTAACATTTCGAAATCACACAAAGGTCAACTCTGCGTGGTTCTCGGTCTCCATTGTGAGTCCAAATCCATTCTTGCCTTCACTTTCAATCCACTTCTTTTCTTCGCTCTGGCTATCTTCTTCCTCATTGCCCGGCTTCTCGTCATACCACTCATCATTTCTAAACTCCTTTCCCTTCAGATCTCTCTCCAAGTCCCCCCATCTCCACCAAAATGTTCCCAACCCACCCTCACTGGGCCCAATACCCCATTTCTCCCCTTTCTCTGGCTGCACCTCATCCCTGTACCCATTGTTCCTCTTCTTCCAAAACTGCAACTTTTCGACCGGTAATCTATGTTCTACTACAATCTCTTCTCCACTTGCCAAAGAAGGAATGGTAAGAAAATCCCAGTCTTCGCGCAAATTGCGAGCGAAGCCTCCGCGTTGGCCAACTCGATAGCCCAGTTCTGGCGGCCCGCCATATCGGTCAGCGTTGCTAGTGCTACGAAGGTAGGTGAGTGCTGAAGTGAACCAGACGGGCGAAGAAGAACTTTCAGGCGAAAGAGAACGCTCCAGAGGTGTGCGCCATGTTGAAAGAGTGACGGGGAGAGCAGGGTGAGCGCTGTGTTTCACAGAGGCGTGGATTTGGATGCAGATGTCTGGCACAGCGGCAGGATTTGCATCTTGATCCAGGAGTGATATAGTGGTGGGTGACGCAGTAGTCCGTAGATTCAGTGTGACCTTGATGTCCTCGGGGTTGTAACTATACGCAAACTGTGAGTATTCAGTTTGGGGGAATTGGGATATGAGCATGAACGAGCATTATGCGAAAGATGTCCTCATTCGAGGGCAAGGAAACGTGATTTCTGGCTTACCGTCGAACAAGTCCACCTCCTGGTAAGCCTCGTCCTGTCATTCTTGTCTTGCCTGCTTTTCACGTCTCTTCTTCTGAGGGGTCTTCTTTTCTATTCAGGTTCACGCTTTCTATTCTGAATTCAATCTGCAAAACCAACGTTCCTGTTTCTTGTTCAGAGTAAAATGGGAAAGGACCATCCCATGCGCTGTCGCAAATGTGGCGGATTTTCGATTTCAACTCCGTTAACTCCGGGTGGGAACACTGTTGAATGTGGGGGCACGAATAGTACTGGAATTGAGGCTATCCAAACTCTCCTAAAGATCTATGCTACCGCACGGATAGCAGGATTTGATACCACATATGATTATATAAGCGGCCAGCAGAACAAGAGCCTTGATCTGTTCGTCGATGGTAGAAGCGGTATTCCGTATAGATTTTCTATGGTGGGAAGCCTGCACAAGTACTACATAAGGTAAGCTATCACGGCTATTAGGTACCTAGTATTTACGGGGTTTCCGCGCACACTGGGTTTCCGCGCACTCTAACCTAGAAAGGTTAGTTTTAGATAGTATCGGGTTTAGCGTGCTAAACAGGGCACTAAGGTAAGATAATTAGTCATAGTTAGCGTGCGCGGAAACTGCGGAAACCACGAGTAAACTATATTGGGAAGCCAAGCCATGATCACGACTGCCCTGTCTACACCAGCCAGCTTGCTATTGGCTGATGCCCAACAAACACTGTTGACTCAGGGCAGAATACCACTGCAATTAGAACGCTTCATTAATTGCTATACAGGGTAGGAAGAATTTATAACTACTCGCAGAGGTTTCAAAGAACAGGGTGTACCAATGGGATCGCCAGAGGGAGAAGCTTGCTTGAACTACTGAGGCCTACGGAATCCTCCTCATGCTACTACGCTATACTGCTTCAGGAAAGAGCGACCGAAGCACTCCTGTCTACTATTTTCTGTTTAGTAAGCAGCCAGTGGCGGGTAGGCCTGGTAATCTTGTTTATCAGAGGTACTGCCCTATTAGAATTCGACAACATGGGATATTGGGTTGCAATGAAGATGAAACTCAGCTGACTGCAGTAGCTGATAGCCAAGCATGCAAGCCATGATATGGTTTCATGGGCACAAATCAAGCCACGGGTCCTCGGCGTCAATGTCCCTGTTACGGCGCTTACATCAACCGGCTCACGCATGGCCCTAGAGCGAGCGGTTAGTCTGGCATCATATGCCTATCTCTATGGATGTTCAAGTCCGTTGTTTTCAGCAGATTATATTGAACCACACATATCCGATGAGTCTAGTCATAATAGCATGTCACTTCAAATCTCTGTTTTTACACCTGTTTCCTGGGGATGCCGATTATGGCTTGTGATCATTTGCGGCTGTGGTGCATCAGGCAAGACTCAGCTACAGCTACGAGTCTAATACTACATCTAACATACACGCCGCTCGCCATCAGCGCAGACTCCGCATCCTGGTTTCAGCCGTATGCACATGGTGTCTCGTCTGCCATCAGATTGTCAGGGCAGTAAGGCTTGTTGCACTGCCAGCCTCTGCCATACATCACTGGTCTCCCAGATGACGTCTCAAAGCTATCTTCCCACCTTCTCCATTGCATAGCCGACTGATCATCCAACAGTACCCGTTTCGTGTCGGGCTTGGCAGGAAGGAGAAGGAGGTGGTGGTCGTGTTGCGGTGATGGATGGTGTCCTTGAACGGCACGACCATGAAATCCATAAATAGGAGGCTTTCCTCACCGTGAATGCCAGTTCCATACATACTACAATCAAGTCATTTCTGCAATTATACCTTTCTGCAGACGACCGGATTAACGTTCTTAAATCTGCTCGTCTTCAGCTCACACTATGCTTACCCAACTCTTGCCTGTCGGAGCATTTGCTCTCTTCTACCTCTTCCACTCTGCTGGGGCAGCGCCTGGCCTTACTCCAAGATCAGCATCGCCACTGACAAAGAGAGCCAACACGTTTGTTGGCTGTGACGGCGACAAACAAACCAAGGCGGGCCAGGCGGCCGCAGACATGGCAAATCTTGCGCTTCATGCGTACGACGAAGCTACTACAGACAAATATGGGTATGCTCCAATAAGTCTTCACGAAGAGGTATAGATTCGTCTGACAGGTACCTTTGCGTAGCTTCAACCATTACTTCAAAGACGACGAGCTTGGCACATTCAAGACGGCGATGAGCACAATCTCATCGAACAATGATCCTACAAACGCACCTTACAATTTCATCATCAATTGCACTCCAACAGAAGATGTATTAAAGAAATGTAATGATGGAAAGGGCTCGTGAGTGACCATCGTCCATTTTCTTGCCTTGCGGTCACCTTGCGTTTGCCTTTGAAAGAAAGACAAAATGTGAAACAAAGCATATCAAAAAAAACTCCGAAGTGCTTACTAGAACATGGCTTTGTAGCTATGCAATCACCGACGCAACGGTCCCCAAAAACGACAACGATTACAAATCCATTTGGCTTTGCCCTCTTTTCTTCACGGGAGATGACACGAAGAAGGACCTTCCAAACACGGAAGACGCGGAAAATTTGAAGAAATGGTGCGATCAGAAAGATTACACCTTTTTTGTGACCGGTGGTAAGTAATTCACCTAAAGAATTCCATGTCGTATCTGGCGATTGATATGTCGTCCAGGGTCCACTCTCCTGCACGAGATTACACATCTTGATGCCGTAGCAATGAAGTTCCTACCAGAGTAAGTTCTCTCCACAGTTAATCGCCGAAGTCATTACTCCAACCTAAATGCACTGTCCTCGTCGCAACCCCCTTTTCTTACCTGGATCCGCTAATCTGTCTCTCTCTCACAGCGACGCGAATGGAGTCGGCGAACATGGAACCGAAGACTATGCCCAAGGCTCTAGACCCATCTTCGACGCACGCCGCTTGAAGACACTTGTCGATAATGACCCGAAAAGAGATGATGTTCCGGCGCCCCACTTCAACGCTGAGAGTTATGCCGGCGCCGCCACTGAGCTTTGGGCGCAGAAATTCTGCCAGAAAGAATTTATCCCGCCAAAGAATGGGTATCAGACTTAAGCATGCGAAGAGATGTCGTCTTGAGAGAATGAGGCTGGGAAGGAAAGAAGTGAATTGACAAAAGAAGGATGAGATGTGGGCAGACGGTTCAAAGCGAACATGACGCATCTTTACCGTAGAAAGGAGCTTTGGGTTTAAAGTTAGAGTCACAGATTGAACAATAGTGTTCAGGTTTCCTTTGTAAAATAGAGTTGCGTAATCAAATGATCCTGTTGGCAATAGAAAGTGTGCACCGTCTCCAACATCGAAGACACAGTACTTTCGAATTCGCACGTCAAATACCTCTCTTTCTTAAGAAGGGTTTGACTTTCTTTCAAATCATTGAAAGTATGCAGCTTAATTAAAGTGTGACTTGCAGCAAGCCTGCTGCGTACTTACCCAGTAGTTACTTAGTTTCGAGCTATAATTAATACCAAACTCCGGCTTCAAGGGAGCAGACAGTCGCGAGTCCGGTCAGGTTGATGTACAACCCTCACCATATGTTCCCTGCGCCGGGTTACCGTCGGGATGCCGTCTCGATATGTCTGAAGACATAAACCTACCGTGAATATTCTGGAGATCAGTACCATGGTAATGAATGCCACCACATGCATACTCGTGTTGTGCATACCTCCGATGCACGCCACAGAGGCCTCTAGAATGGTCAAATACACATAGCGACTTTACCTTTCTCTACAAGGCGTTGAAGGCTGTGAAAGAAGACACAAGGACCTTTATGATCTTTTGTGCTATAACGATGCAGCTGCTATCTAAATAAATGCGGGGAAACCGCTTTACGTCACCGTAGAATATCATGGAATCTTAGTCACCTGATCAGTCATGTTGGAAATAGGGGAGATGGTAATCTCCGCCTTCATAGGGCTGATAGGGCTGGGGCCCGCTAGTTGACCTTTCACCTCCTACGGAATAGATAGTATTAGGGCTGCCGTCGGGTCGGGTCGGGTCGGGTCTGAGGGGTCTAACCCGACCCGGTTCGGTTTAGGATCGGGTTCGGCGAGATGCAACAGCCTTCCTCCCTACATGCTTATTCTTACAACAGAATCCCCCAAGAGTGCTGTGTAGAGCTACAAGTACACTGCCGGAGATGACACCAAAAATTCCGAAGCCCCCAGGAGCGCGATATTCGATGATGCGAATGTTTTGAACACTAAGCTGTGGGTCTCAAACAACAGGAAGAATTGAAGACAGGGTGAAATCAAACAAGGCAGTCTGAAACAAAAACATATGTAACACCAGATAGCTATATGCACCCGAGATCCAAGCCAGTCCGAAACGAACCATACCCAAATATTGTACATATCCACCAGTATAGCAGCTCGTTCAGAATTCCATGCTCTTAGTTCAAATTCCCAACAGGAGTCAACGGCGCCGGTCCACTGGGCTGCGGGTCAGGGTAGGTCAAATCGTTGCAGTGAGCAGCACATCCAATCATCTGGTTGTCCGGCACCGAGATATCAAAGTCCTGCATCCCCACGGTATAATAGCCATCGGGACGTGCGCTCGTGTTGGGCATGTTGGTGCCGTCACGGTTGCTGTTGCATGAGCGGCGCATGTATCCGTAGATCTTGCGCGCCCGGGTGGCCTTCCAGATGGCGTGGCAGCCCTTATCGTCCCAGGTGCAGGTACTATGAGGGACAGGCAGTCAGCTTTGCGGTTGGGACGCGAGGAGGTAATACGTACCCAGTGTTGGATTCCGAGGTGCAGACTTGGAAGGACTGGGAATTCGACCAGTTGTGGGTGTAGGTAAAGGAACCGCCCACTGAGAGCTTTTCACCGAGGAGTTTTGGGAGCGAGGCTTCGAAGCCCGTTTGGATGCCGTTGTCCTGGCTCTGCTCGTTTGTGGTGCAGGTTTGGTTCATGTTGACGACAATTTCGTTGCAGGTGCTCGTGGTCGCGCAATCGATGACTTGGCCTGCGAATTGTGGGTTATATTAGTTACAGTGTATTCACATGTGGGAAGCTGAATAGGACTGACCTGTGTTCTCCCAGTTCATGTATTCGGCTTGCCAGTTCACGAGGAAGAAGTCGGTCCTGTAGGTCGCACCAGTCAGCCCTTCGTTTCCTCCTATCAAAGGACAGTTTCAAGAAAAGCCTTACCAGCAGTGGAAACGATTCACACCTGCCCTCCACATCCCGTTGTCACAGCCAGAGCTGAACTGAGTACCCTGAATTACCCCAAGTTAGCATTTTCGATCTGCAGTAAGTCTCCATGAGGTTTAGAACATAGTGTAGGAGAGACAGAACAAGTCACCTACATCGCCGTCTTTAAAGTGGCTTTGGCCCGGGGCATAGCTTGGATCGACCTCGCAGCCGGGAAGGTAGTCTTGATAGTTGCCTTGTACCCGCTTCTCGAGATCGCGAACCTCTGCCTCTGTGATGGGAACCGCATCACCGTAGTTTGTTGGGACAGCTGAAGCTAGAGTTGCAAGCAGACCCAGGGCTGCAATCGAGCGAGGTGTGGTGAAAAACATTTCGGAAGATACACTATTCGTATTGCTAAATGAAAACGAGGGAAACGCGGGATTTGAATGACTGTAAAGTAATGAACGAGAGACTTGTCTTATGTGCTATCAAAAACGAGGGAATGGAGACATCTTATATATGCAACCGATATTGCCTCTATAGTCAGCATCTTCAGGGCTTGCCCTTGACAACATATTGCTCAGTAGAGAGCTGACATTTGCCACTGCGATTGAGTGTTTTGAAACCGACTTCGCCCCCTTCATTATACCACAAAATGGGGTTGGATTTTTCATAGTGTTAGATTTGTTGTATTCTGCAATTTCTGCGTAGTGATAGCTTGCATCTTGGCTGGAGGCCTGAAAGAAGTATACATGGTTCAACCACGCCGCGTGTATTCAGCCTCACATTTACCGAAGTCTCGGCCAAAGAGCCGAAAGAGGGGGAAGAGGGCTCAGTTTCGAGCTTGCCACTACTTGCGTCGCTAAGCTGGGATTTGCCTCATATCAACACGGCGATGGAAAGCTGGCGACTGCACCGCGGCAACATCACTAACGGCACATAAGAGGATAGACGCTCCAAAGGAGGTAACAAAACGAGTTGGCGGTGCTGGTATAGTGCAAATGCCCGAGATACTCTCATGTAAAGTACCTACCATTACCGTTTGAGGACAACACTGGTTCGAGCCTGACAAGGCCAATTCCTAAAGCTTATCCGATAAATGCAACCAATTCGTCAGATTCCTTTCTACCCGGCCCGAAACAAAATTAAGGAGAAGGGCTGAAAGAAAGAGCAAATTTTATTCAATATTACCTACTTAAATGATCGTCAGCGGCAGTGTAAACGCCTTTTCCGCTAAATATCAGGCCGCCCGTACTATCTTCCACCAACCTCACGTCAAGCCATCGAGTCCTATTGCTGACATGATCAGCTCTATTACAGGGCTGGTCCTGACAACTCTATGTACTTCTCTTTGATGGCACCATCGAACCCTAGCTCGATCGAACCACAAACAACACGTGACTAGATCACGTGACAATGGGTTTTCGGCTCTACAGCTCTATCCCTTTGACCGCTGTCGGGAAGCCACTTTTAGCGTATTCGCTTAGTCCACCAATAGAAAACCACAGAATATCACCCTGAACTGATTTTATTAATACTATTCAGATGCTATTGTGATATGCAGCCCAACAAGGACCGGTTTTACATAGGGGGATATCACAGATATCACAGCCAAATATAGAACGCTTTCCCCGCTTGCTACCACCTAAATTTGGTGTAATTTCACCGAGAACTTGTCGTTTTCTAGGCCCGACGGTTAAGTCTATCTCCTTGCACCCACGGCAGTCACCAAGGCTCTTTCTTTTTCGGTGATAGGACGCAGATTAGGACGGTCAGTTCCTAAATCAGTTGAATCAGGTACTACGTCGCAGGAAGGCATTATCGAGGTGGGTCAGAACAATAGGGGGCTTTGTTGACATTGTTTCTATTTACAAAAAATAACCTTTTTGACGGAACCTTAGGAGTATGCCCGGCCCGATGCACGTTCCGGTCCCGTGCACACCCCACTTTACTACTTTCATCTTTCTTCAAAAATCAACTACAAATTCAATATGGCTTCAATTGAAGCAGCTCTTGCAGATCT
>JAABUT010000226.1_pt1 | contig 104984 bp, 104 predicted proteins | sample 5559281 | NCBI WGS metagenome assembly JAABUT01 (sample SAMN10711880, study PRJNA513359) | rock metagenome | isolation source: Antarctica rocks | place: Antarctica: Victoria Land, Ricker Hills nord | collected 2016-01-04 | reverse complement strand
CCTCGCTCACACACCTATTCTCCGTTGTTTGCAGGAGAACATGCGACGACACACCGACGCACGAGGAAGGAAGGAAAGAGCACTCGCTACAGGGCAGGACATTTCAAAGCACCTGACCAGTTACATTTCGTTTTAGAAGTCGCGCGAGTGATTCGAGGATCTGATCGGCGGTTTTGATCCAAATGAACGGTCTGGAGTTGGCGTTCCAGTTCTTGGTCCAGGTGCGGATGTCGGCCTCCAGGGCCTTGACCGAGCGGTGGTCGCTGCTGCGTTGCAGCAGATCCGCGGTGAGGTGCCGCAGCACCCATTCCTGGCCGCTGAACCGTTCCACCCGACGCTTCCCCGAACCGCAAGCCGCAGCCTCAACAACCTCAAGAATCATCGTTGCAGTAGCCGATCGTGCTGCGGTGACGAGCCAGGCGAGTCACGCCCGGTAGGCATCAGAACAGTGCCGCACGGCGGTGACCTCCACGATCAGGTGAGTGTCGTCGATCAGGTAGAGGATGCGGTACGTGCCGCGGCGCGCGGTCCACGCGGGGGCCATCGGCGGGTCAAGGGGTTTCCCCACCCGGTGGGGGTCGTTCAGCAGCGGGCCGGTGATGAACTCGTAGGCCGCAGCTGCCACCTTATCCGGGAGCAGTTCGGCGAGGGCTCTAGCCGCCGGCCGGGCGATACGCAGCCGGTAGCGTTCGCTCACTGCGGAAGGCGTCCGGCCTCGCGCATGGCGTGGGCGAGCTGGTCGGCGTCGAGGTAGTCACCGGCGTCAATAGCCGCTCGCCCGTGGTGGTGAGCGGAGAGCAGCTCCGCGTCGGAGAGCACCGCGATCGTGTCCTGCAGCGTGTCGTAATCGTCCGCCGACAACAGTACGGCGGCTCGGCGTCCGTTGCGGGTGATCTCGAACCGCTCATGGGTCGTCGTCGCCTCGTCGATCAACCGAGACAGCTGAGCTCGAGCGTCCGCCACGGGAAGCATCGTCATGTACGTAATCATAGCGCGAATCTTTAAGGCGTACCTGTTTCCAGCAAAAGCAGCCTGACCCGCATCGCCGCTGGACTCGAACAGCGAGGACTCATCCGCCGCAACCTCGCCGCACCGACCGGCGAGGCGCCTACGCCGTGCTCACGACCAGCGGCCGCACCATCTTTCGCGCCGCCGGGCGCACTCATCTCGACGGCATTCGCGACCGCTTCCTAGCCCACCTGGACGACGACCAACTCGTCCAACTCTGGAAGGCCTGGTGGGCCATCGACACGACTTCCGCACCAGATCCCGGACACGCCGACGGTCTGATTGACCAGCGAAGCCGGATCCCTTCTGGGATGCTGGTCATGTTGGGTCAATGAAGCCATCAGCCCTGACAGGGCCACTTTGATCGTCTGCGGCCTGGCCAGCGGCGGCCGACGACACCGCCGAGGAGACCATGGACCAGCGAGCGGCGGTAGCGACCGGTGCTGGTCCGGTCCGGCCGGGTATCCGTGGTTCCGCATGTCCAACAGCACCACGCAGATGAGCAGGCACGTTCACAGCGCGCAAGACACGGCGTACGGCAGGACAGGGCGGCCCAGTCCAGTACGCGGGCGGCGGCCGCCCGGTCTCCGGCTCTCAGGCTCAGGCTTCGCCGGCCGGTGGGCCGCCCTGTCCCAGTTGGCCCGGCGCGACGTTCGGCAGCAGGCGTACGAGGAAGAAGGACGCGCCGAACAGCAGGACCTCGAACAGTAGGGTGCGCTCGATGCCGTACAGGAAGTTCTCCTTGTTGGCCTGGGTGCCGGCGGCTTGAAGGGCACGGGCCACTATGCGGGGTGCCTGCGCGGGCGGGGCGCAGCCGGTCGGGGTGGCGGAAGGGTCGGGGGACTTTGCCCGAGTGACGAAACAGCGGTCGAACATGGCCACGGCCTGCTGCGCCACGGGGGCGGGCAGCGCCGCGGCCAGCTGCTGGCGCAGTCCGGCGTCCTGGGCTCGGGCGCTGGTGCTGGCATGACCGCCGAGCAGGCCGAACAGGACGAGGCCGATAAGCGCAACGCCGATCGCGCCGCCGATCTGCTGTGTCGTCGACAGGACACCGGACGCCGAACCGGCCTCCCGGCCCTGGATACCGGCGAGCACCAGATTGGTGAGCGGAGCGATGAAGCAACCCAGCCCGAGCCCCGCCACGAACAGCACCGGACCGATCGCCCACGCGTGCAGCTCGGTCCCGTTCGCGTGCAGCACGAGGATCGCCCCGGCCATCGATACGGCGAGCAGCCCCGCGCCGACCGCCAGCACGTTCCGGCCCAGGCGCTTGGCGAGGGAGTCTGAACGCGCCGAGGCCAGGCCCGAGCCGATCGCGAAGGGGACCGTCGTGAGGCCCGAGCGCAACGGTGAGTACCCGAGCCCGATCTGCAGGTACAGCGAGAACGTGAAGAAGAACGCCGGGAGGCCGGCGAAGAACACCAGCGAGAGCACCAGGCCGCCGCGGAAGCTGCGGTTGGCGAACAGGGTCATCAGCAGCAGCGGGCCCGAGTCCTGCTGGGTCTTGCGTCGCTGCAGGACGACGAAGCCCACGAGCAGGGGCAGCGAGGCCGCCAGCATCGCGTACAGATAGAGGGGCCAGCCTTTCTCGCGACCCTCGGTGAGTGGGTAGACCAGCAGGAACAGCCCGCTGCTGACCAGCAAGGCACCGGGGATGTCGAGCTTGGGGGAGTCCGGGGCCTTGCTGTCCGGCAGTTCGAGCACGGCCGCGACCAGGGCCAGCACACCGATCGGGATGTTCACCAGAAAGATCGCGCGCCAGTCCGTACCGAACAGGTTTGCGCTGATCAGCAGGCCGCCGAGCAGCGGGCCCAGGATCGTGGCGATCCCGATCGTCGCCCCGAAGATGCCGAACGCCTTACCGCGATCCTTGGCCGGGATCGTCACCTGGATGACGGCCAGCACCTGAGGGAACATCAAGCCGCTGCCGAGCCCCTGCAGGATTCGGGCGAGGACGAGCGTGGTGGCGTTCGGCGCCAGCCCGCACAGTGCGCTGGCGAGGGTGAACGTCGTCATCCCGGCCAGGAACAGCCTCTTGCGGCCGAAGATGTCACCCAGGCGCGCCCCGGTGATGAGCAGGCAGGCAAAGGCCAGCTGGTAGCCGGCGAGGACCAGCTGGACGGCGGCAAAAGACGCCCCGATGTCCCGCTGGATCGAGGGCACCGCGACGTTCACGATGGACACGTCGAGCAGCTGTACGAAGACCGCCGTGAGCACGATCGACAGGACCAGGAACGGGTGCTGCTCGCCCCGCGACGCCGCTCGTGCGCCGGTGCCTGGCGTGGTCGTCGAGGTCATGCTCGCAAGGCTAGTGAGCGCCGCCGTTCTCACGTGCTTTCCGAGATCCGCGTGATCGCCGGACTGCCGGAGCTCGTTGAGGAAGCCCCTCAGCAGCGCCATGGTCAGCTCAGGGTGCTCGAACTGCGGGACGTGACCGCCGTCCTCGAGTACGACGCTGCCCGCGGTGGGCAGTGCCTCGGCCGCATGGTGATCTCCGGTGGATCAGTCGATGATCGCGCCGCAGGTCAGGTTCATGACGGGCCGGTCATAGCGCCTACTTGATCTGATACCAGGAAAGCTGCTGCGCTCGCTATCTCGTCCAGGCGGGGGAGGCGGCCGGTCAAGGTGTCGCTGAGCAAAGGCTCGAGGTCGCTGGTGGACATGTCCGGTGCGGTCTCGGGGATCAGGTTCGGGCGCAACGCCACGACACGGACACCGAACGGTCCGACTTCGCTCACGACGGTGCCCTGGACTTCGCCGTGACTGATCGCGTTGAAGGACACATCGATGCGGCCGTCGGAGGCGAGTATCGCCGCCGCGTGCGCCTCCACCGCGGCTTGGTCATGGGGTTTCAGCCACAACACGTCCTCAAGGCGCTCGAACGGATCGCCCGGCCCCGCCTCGGGACCATACTCAAGTGGCAGCACCCGACGTTCCTTGCGCTCGACTCGTTGAGGCAGGTGTTGACCGCGATGCGATGCAGCCACGTACGCAGCGCGCTGCCCCCTGAAAGCCGGCCCTCCCACGCAGGGCCCGCAGGCTGACCTTCTGCAACACGTCCTCGGCGTCATGATGCGAGCCCAGCATCCGGTAGCAGTGCGCAAACGGCTCCGAGCGGTAGGGCCGAGCGGATCGTCGGTCTGTACGGCGCTCACCGTCACACAATTGCAGAGCAGCGACTATAGGCGGGTCCTGGAGCACGTCGACGATCCGCGGGCGCTCGATGAGATGGGTGCGGACGGACGTGGCGAACGCGCCGTGCACCGCAAACATCACGAAGGTCATCAGCATGAATAGCGCGCTCAGGCCGAGCAGCTTAGCCAGAGCGTGGGGGCTGCCGCTCGGGACGAACTACGTCAGCGTTCCTTGTGGCACCAGGACCGGTTGGCCGGTAATCGCGGCAATTGCCACGTAGGCGGAGTCGTAGTGCAGGACGGTTGCGCCGTGTCGCTGCGCTACCGCGGCGATGATCAGGTCGAGGAATTTCACCATGCGGTGCCGCGATGAGTCGACAAGCGCGCGTTGGGTGCCCAGTACGGTGTCCCAGACTTCATCTGGGGTCGGCAGCCATTGCAGTGCACGTCGTTCTGCTGCCAGTGCGTCCGCATCGTCAGGGCCCCGCGCCGATACCATCAGTTCGGCATCGAACCGAGTGCCCGTGTTGCCACCGCGAGGGCGGTCTCGTCAACATCGACCAGAGTCCGTGCCATAGTGCTCCTCCACGCACGCATCGTTAGTCCCAGAATAACAGCTAGATATAATGCGACCAAGATTCTGTCTAGCCTGGCGACCGAGGCAAGATGTCGAGCGATGGTGTCGGCTGCGCTGACCGGGGCTCGTGCGTCGAGGGCCCAGCCGATCAGGATGCGCAGTTCATCGGGACAGGCCGGTCCGCTCCATGCAGGAATGGCCAATGGCTGCGCCCTCGCCTAGCCGGGTCGCGGCGCGCCTCGCGGTACCGAGAGGTCGACCTGCCAGAAAGCGCAGCCACCACCGAGCCCGCTCGGCCGCCGCACTGCACGCTCCGCGACGTCACCGACCTGGCTCGGCGCACCGTAAGCGAGTGGTCGGGGTGACAGGATTTGAACCTGCGGCCTCTACGTCCCGAACGTAGCGCGCTACCAAGCTGCGCCACACCCCGATGGTGCGAGTGGAGACACTAGCCGACGGCGGGCACCAGCCGGAGCAGCGTCGCCTCCGGCCGGCAGCAGCAGCGGACGGGCAGGTACGGCGACGTACCCAGCCCGGCGCTGACGTGCAGCCAGCCGCGGGGGTCTCGGGTCAGCCCACGGGCACGATCCAGCGGGAGGTCGCAGTTGCTGGTGAACGGCCCGAACCCGGGCAGGCGCAACTGGCCGCCGTGGGTGTGGCCGGCGAGGACGAGGGCGTGTCCGTCGTCAGCGAACGCCGTCAGCAGCCGGTCGGCCGGCGTATGCGTGACACCGATGCCGAACCCCACAAGCGGCACCGGCTCGTAGCGATCGCGCCGCAGGTGCGCGTCGTCGGTGCCGGTCAGCAGGACGCCGGGCAGCGCCTGGACGCGGCGACCGGTCAGGTCGGTCCAGCCGGCCGCCTCGAGCGCCCGCGCCGCCTCGCGCCAGGGCAGGTCGGGCCGCCGTCGCCGTACCGAACTACCGTTGTCCCGCAGGTAGTCCCACGGCCGCGGCACCCGCGGCAGGTGGTAGTCGTTGTTGCCTGGGACGAAGTAGGCCGGCGCGTCGAAGACGCCGAGGGTACGGGTCAGCAGGCCGATTGCGGCGGCCGAGGACAGGTGGTCGCCGGTGCTGACCACCAGGTCGGGCCGGTGCCGTGTCAGCGCTCGCACCCAGTCGCTGCGCCGGTGGTGCCGCGGGAGCAGATGCAGGTCGGACAGGTGGAGCACCGTCAGTGGCTGTACGTCCGGCGGGAGGACAGCCACCGTCGTACGCCGAAGGACCGGGAACAGTGGCTCCACGAAGGGCCAGGCGAGCACGGCCAGCGGAACTGCGTGTCGGGCGCGCATGGAGCCAGACTAGGTTCGCAGGCATGGGAGCGCTCAAGGACAGGCTGCACGCCGACCTCACCGACGCGATGCGGGCGCAGGACGAGCTGCGACGGGCGACGCTGCGCATGGTGCTGGCCGCGATCGGCAACGAGGAGGTCGCCGGCGCCAAGGCCCGGGCCCTTACCGACGAGCAGGAGCTGTCGGTCGTCGTGCGGGAGGCCAAGAAGCGGCGCGAGGCGGCCGAGGCCTTCCGCAGCGGTGGCGCGACCGCTCGGGCCGAGCGAGAGCTGGCCGAGCAGGCGGTGCTCGCGGACTACCTGCCGCAGCAGCTGACCGACGCCGAGCTGGCCGCGCTGGTCGGGCGCGCTGTCACCGAGACCGGCGCACAGGGACCGCAGGCCATGGGCCAGGTCATGAAGGCAGTCGGTCCGCTCGTGGCCGGTCGGGCCGAAGGCGGGCGGGTAGCGGCGGCCGTGCGGGCAGCCCTCGCCTGACGTGGGCGCCGACGACGACCGGGCTCAGTGCCGCCCGCGGGGCCTGGTGGGCCTGGGTTGCGGCGCGGGGGAGAACGTGAATGGCGCGGCTGACGGTGCTGCTGGACCGGGCGTGAACGAAGGCGTGGTCGCCGTCGGCTGTGGGGCAGCCGGGAAGGAGAAGGTGGCCCCGGGTTGTGGCGCCTGAAATGTCGGCACCTGGAAGGTCGGCGCCTCGCGCCCGTTGGAGGGATGGACTTGGACGGTGGTCCCGGCCGGCACCGAGGAGCCTGCCGACGGCGAGGTGGAGGCGACCGCGCCGGCCGGGATGGGTGCCCCTGCGGTCCTCGATCCGGTCTCGACGGCGAAACCGGCGTCGCGGAGCGCCTGCTCGGCCGCGTCCACCGGCTGCCCAGTGACGTCCGGCACGTCCACCATGGCGCCGAGGGTTACGGTCGGGTCGGCGGTGGCGAAGTCCACCGGGGCCACGTCCTTCAGCGCCTGGCTCATCATCTGCTGCCAGATCGCGGCGGGGACGGTGCCGCCGTACACCTCTTTGTAGTAGTTGTTGTTGATCGAGATGTCGGTCAGGGGAGCCGGTGTGGCCTTGCCGACCCACACCGACGTCGCCAGCTGCGGCGTGTAGCCGTCGAACCACGCGGCGCTCGCGGTGTCGGTCGTGCCGGTCTTGCCCGCTGCCGGCCGACCGATCGAGGCATGCGCGCCGGTTCGGAGCGGGTCGGGGCCGTCGATGACGCCTTGCAGGATCGAGGTGACGGTGTCAGCGACGCCCTTCTCCAAGGCCTGGCTACAGGGGTTCGGCGGTAGGTCCACCTTCTTGCCGTCGCGGTCGGTGATCGTCGCGATCGGGGTCTGCGGGCAGAACAGCCCGTGCGCGGCGAAGGTCGCGTACGCCCCGGCCATCGCCAGTGGGCTGACCCCTTCGGTGCCCAGGACGAACGAGCCGTTGGTGCGCGAGAAGGGCTTTCCGGCCGGGTCGCCACCCGGGTCCAGGACTCGTACCCCGAGCGACTCGGCGAGTGCCGGCGGGGTGGCGAGGCCGGTGCGCTCCTCGAGCTGAATGTAGTAAGTGTTCACCGAGTCCCAGGTTGCCTGGATCATGTTGAACACGCCGGCCTCGGAGTCACCGGCGTTCTGGGGTCCGCATCCGGTGGGAGTGACGTACTTGAAGGCCTTCGGGCAGTAGCGCTGCGGGGCGTACAGGGTCAGGTCCGTCGGGATGCCGAGCTGCAGGGCGCGGGCGAGCACGAAGGCCTTGAAGGTCGAGCCGCCCTGGAAGCCGTAGGTGCCACCGAGCGCGAAGTTCACCTTTGTCTGGCCGAGCTTCGCCTGGTCGCCATACGGCCGGTCCACGGCCATCGCCTTGACCGCGCCGGTGCCAGGCTCGACCGAGTCCGACACCGCCAGGGCCCCCGAGGGGTCGTCCTTCGGCACCTGCGTGTCCACGGCCTGCTGGGCAGCGGACTGCACCACCGGGTCCAAGGTCGTCTTGATGGTCAGGCCGCCGCCGAGCAGGGCCTGCTGGCGCTCCTGGCGGGTCGCACCGAGGGCCGTCCGGGCGGGCCCATCCTCGAGATAGCGGCGGACGTAGTCGCAGAAGAACGGAGCGGTCACGCCGGGGGCCTCGCAACCGCTCTTGACCGTGGTGGGGTGCAGGTGCAGCCCCTCCGCCTCCCCCTTGGCCTTCTGCGCCGGGTTGATGTAGCCCAGGTCGGCCATTCGCCCGAGCACGACGTTGCGTCGCAGGACCGCCGCTTGGGGGTGCGCGATCGGGTCGAACCGGTTGGGGTTCTGCACCATCCCGGCGAGCAGCGCGCCCTGGGCGAGGTCGAGGGTGGAGACGTTGCGGCCGAAGTAGTGCGTCGCCGCGGTTCCGATGCCGTACACGCCGTTGCCGTAGTAGGCGATGTTCAGGTAGGACTCCAGGATCTGGTCCTTGGTCATGCTGTGCTCCAGCGCGAGGGCGTAACGCGCCTCCTGGAGCTTGCGTTTGACCGTCCGGCCGCGGGCCGCATCCTGGTTGGTCCGATTGGCGCCGGCGGCCTCCAGTAAGGCGTTCTTGACGTACTGCTGGGTCAGGGTCGAGCCGCCTTGCTGCACGCTGCCCGAGCTGGAGTTGCGGGCCAGTGCGCGCACCGTGCCCTTGATGTCGATGCCGTTGTGCTCATAGAACCGGTTGTCCTCGATCGCGATCAGCGCCTGCCGCGCGAAGACCGGGACCTCCTGCAGCCGCACGGGCACCCGGTTCTCCGAGAACAGCGTGGCGAGCAGGTTGCCGTTCTTGTCCAGGATCCGGCTCCGCTGGGACAGTGGGGGTGTCTTGAGATCAGCGGGCAGCGTGGTGAACTCATCCGCGCCACTCTTGGCGATCAGCCCCGCGCCGCCGATGACCGGAAACGCCAGTCCGGCGACGCAGACGCCCGCAAGCACGCTCAGGACCACGGCCAAGGCCAGCCGGGGCAGGATCGACTCACGTCCCCTGGTTGCCACGCCGCAACTCTACGACGGCTTCGGGCCGTTGCTCGTGCGCGGTCTGTCCGCTTTGCCCAGTCTGGCCCGAAAGAACTAGGCAAAGATGAGTCCTTCGGGTCCTGCCGGTAGGAGCAACGCTTTCCTACGGTTGTACGGCTGCCACCTTCCCCGGCCCTCACCGCAAGGACCCCCTCGTGCCTGTGCTTGCCACCCCTGTTCAGGACTGGACGGCCTCAGCCGCCTGCGGGTCCACCGATCCTGATGAGCTGTTCGTCACCGGCGCGGCCCAGAACCGCGCCAAGCTGGTCTGCTTCGGCTGCCCGGTGCGTACCGAGTGCCTGGCCGACGCACTGGACAACTGCGTGGAGTTCGGAATCTGGGGCGGCATGACCGAGCGCGAGCGCCGGGCCCTGCTGCGCCGCCGCCCCGACGTAACATCCTGGCGCGAGCTGCTCGAGACCGCCCGCGAGAAGCACCTGCGCGAGGTCCAGGCCTCCTAGCGCCGGGTCACGTCGGTGCCGGCGGCGGCGCGGCGCTCAGGCGGGGACGGCGGCTTCCCGGCCCGCGGCCAGGTCGCCGCCGACCGCACGCAGCCCTTCCAGATCGTGCACGTCCCCCGGCTGCGCGGCCACCTCCACGACCGGCACGGTCGGGTGGGCCGTGGTGAAGCGCTCCTGCAGCCGCGCCTCGCGGGCGGCCAGCGCCAACCGGTCTGCGTGCAGGCGCAGGACCCCGGCCGTCAGTGAGTCCGACGGCAGGGCTTCGGCCGCGGCGAGCGACTGCGGGACGGTGAGCCCGTCCACGCCCGAGCGGTGCACCCGGTTCACGACGAGGCCGGCCAGCGGCATCTGCTCGGTGGCGAGCCGCTCGACGAAGTACGCCGCCTCGCGCAGCGCGTCCCGCTCCGGTGCCGCGACAACCACGAAGGACGTACCTGGCGCCTTGAGCAGGTCATAGGTCGCCTGCGCCCGCTCCCGGAAGCCGCCGAACATCGTCTCGAGCGCGGCGACGAACTGCGACACGTCCTGCAGCACGCCGGCACCGATGATGGACGTCAGCACCCGGGTGAACACGGTGAAGCCGGCCGTGACGACCTTGAGGTAGGCCTTGCCGCCGGCCTTGGCCGGTGCCAGCAGGATCCGGACCATCCGCCCGTCCAGGAACGTCGTGAGCCGCTGGGGCGCGTCCAGGAAGTCCAGCGCGGACCGCGTCGGCGGCGTGTCGACCACGATCAGGTCGTAGTCCCCGGTGGCCTTGAGCTGACCGAGCTTCTCCATCGCCATGTACTCCTGCGTGCCGGCGAACGACGACGAGAGCGCCTGGTAGAAGGGGTTCGACAGGATCGCCGCTGCCTTGTCCGGCTCGGCGTGCTCGACGACGATCTCGTCGAACGTGCGCTTCATGTCCAGCATCATCGCGTCGAGCGAGCCCCCCTCCTGTACGCCCACCACCGGTCGCGGGCTGTTGTCGAGCTCGGTCAGGCCCATCGCCTGAGCCAGCCGGCGGGCCGGGTCGATGGTCAGTACGACCGTCCGGCGGCCCTGCTCGGCGGCTCGAAGGGCGAGGGCTGCCGCGGTGGTCGTCTTGCCCACGCCACCGGCCCCGCAGCAGACGATGATCTTGGCTGTCGCGAGGACCTCGTCGATGTCCAGCCGCGTGCCGGTCACGCCATCCCCTGCTCGCGCAGCATCCCGGCCAGCTCGTAGAGCCCGCCCAGGTCAACGGCGTCGGCGAGCAACGGCAGCTCGTACGAAGGGCGGGTGAGCTCGGCGAGCGTGTCGCGTCCTCGCTCCTCCAGCGCCACCCGGGCCGCGTGGTCGCCGGCCTCACTGGCGAGGGCCTCCACCAGCGCGGTCGGGGCGCTCAGCCCGGCGGCGGCGAGGCCCGTGGCCAGCGCGTCGCGGTCGAGCCCCCCAGCCAGGGCGGAGGCGAGGTCGGCCGGGCCCAGGGCCGAGGCCCGGACCATGTTCACGACGACACCGCCGACCGGCAGGTCGAGCGAGGTCAGCTCCCGTACGCCGTCCAGGGTCTCCTGCACGGGCATCTCCTCGAGCAGGGTCACCAGGTGCACCGCGGTCTGGGGGGAGCGCAGCACCTGCATGACGTTGTCGCTCTGGTTCTTGATCGGGCCGACCTTGGCCAGGCCACCGACCTCGTGCGAGATGTTGAGGAACCGCGCGATCCGGCCCGTCGGCGGGGCGTCGAGCACCACCGCGTCGTACGCCGGGCGGGCCCGCTGGCCCTTGGGCTGGGACAGCCGGACGACGGCTTCCTTCACCTTGCCGGTGAGCAGGACGTCGCGCAGGCCCGGAGCGATGGTCGTGGCGAAGTCCATGGCGCCCATGCGCCGCAGGGTCCGCGCCGGCACACCGGTGGGGGAGAGCCGGTAGAACATGTGCAGGTAGTCCAGCAAGGCCTGCTCGGGGTCGATGGCGAGTGCGAACAGCTCCCCGCCGCCGGGTGCCAGGGCGACCCGCCGTTCCTCGTACGGCAGCGGCGCGGTGTCGAACAGCTGCGCGATCCCCTGCCGGCCCTCGACCTCGGTGAGCAGCACCTTGCGGCCGCCCGCTGCCAGGGCGAGCGCGAGCGCCGCCGCCACGGTGGTCTTGCCGGTGCCGCCCTTGCCGGTGACGACGTGCAGCCGCACGCCGGGGAAGTCGGCCATGCGGACAAGGGTAGGTGCGGGCCGCTGGAGCACGCTCACCAAGTCCCCGGGACGGTGGAAACGTTGGCCTCGGGACTGCAGGAACTGGTCCGGCCTGCCGATGACAGCAGGGCCTGGTTCGACGGGCGGCCCCCGGCAGGAGTCCGCATGGTCGGGTCGAACGAACGTATGTGAGGCAGGTCATCCCTGCGCCTCGACCTGTGGGAGACAAGCGATGCAGCATCACGCGTACCCGTCCCAGAGCGTCCTCGACGAGCCGAGCTGGCGGGTGAGCGCCCAGTGCCGCCGGGACAACGCCGTCCACTTCTTCGCCCCCGCGCACTTCGAGCACAAGCCCGAGAAGGACCTGCGGGAGGGCGTCGCCCGGGCCCTGTGCCGGGTCTGTCCCGTCCAGCAGGCCTGCCTGGAGTACTCCCTCGACGTGCAGGAGCCGCACGGTATCTGGGGCGGGCTGAACGAGCTCGAGCGCCGCCGGGCCCTGCGCAAGCGCGCCGCGGAGGCTCAGCAGCGCTCGGCCTAAGGTGCCTCCCATGAGCACCTGGGAGTACATGACCGCGCCGCTGCTGGTTCACGCCACCAAGCAGATCCTGGACAACTTCGGCCAGGACGGCTGGGAGCTCGTCCAGGTCGTGCCGGGGCCGGCCGGCGGGGAGCAGCTCGTGGCGTACTTCAAGCGGCCCAAGTCGTGAGCTCTTCGGAGCAACTCCCCGGCGCCGGCCCGAGCCACACCGAACGGCTGGCCGAGCTGGGACTCGCGCTGCCGCCAGTGGTGCCGCCGGTGGCCGCCTACGTCCCGGCGGTCCGCACGGGGAACCTGGTCTTCACGAGCGGGCAGCTCCCCATGGCCGACGGGGAGCTCGGCGCCGTCGGCAAGGTGGGCGCGCAGGTCACCTCGGAGCGCGCGAAGGAGCTGGCCCGCACCTGTGCGCTGAACGCGCTGGCCGCCGTCGACGCCCTCGTCGGCCTGGACCAGGTCGTACGCGTGGTGAAGGTCGTCGGCTTCGTGGCCTCGACACCGGAGTTCACCGGGCAGCCCGGCGTGGTCAACGGCGCCTCCGAGCTGTTCGGCGAGCTGTTCGGCGAGGCCGGTCAGCACGCCCGGTCGGCCGTGGGTGTCGCGGCCCTCCCGCTCGACGCGCCGGTCGAGGTCGAACTGGTCGTCGAGATCGCCTGAGGCTCAGGCGTCGCAGCCGTCCCAGCGGGACCGGCGGTCGGCCCGCCGTACGATCGCTTGCATGAGCGCTGCTGGCCTGCTCCCGCCCGAGCTGCTGGAGCGGTACCGGGCGCTGCGGCAGGCCGGAGCCGTCCCGTCCCCGTGTCGGGACGCCGCGACGGTGGTACTGCTGCGGGACAGCCCGGTCGGCCCGCAGGTCTACCTGCAGCGACGGGTGACGGCGATGGCCTTCGCCGCGGGAATGCACGTCTTTCCCGGCGGCTCGGTCGACCCGGCCGATGCCGAGGCGCACGTGCGCTGGGCCGGACCGAGCGCCGCCCAGTGGGCCGAGGTGCTGGGTTCCAGCGAGCCGCTGGCCCGCGCCCTGGTCTGCGCCGCCGTGAGGGAGACCTTCGAGGAGTCCGGTGTCCTGCTGGCCGGCCCGTCCGAGGGCGAGCTGCTGGCCGACGTCTCCACCGACGACTGGGAGGCCGAAAGGGTGGCGCTTGAGGCGCGCGAGCAGTCGCTGTCCCAGCTCCTGGAACGGCGCGGACTGGTCCTGCGTACCGACCTGCTGCGGCCGCTCGCCCACTGGATCACCCCGGAGGTGGAACCCAAGCGCTTCGACACCCGCTTCTTCCTGGCGCAGCTGCCCGACGGCCAGGTCTGCCGGGACGTGGGCGGCGAGGCCGACGACCGGGTCTGGATCCGGCCGCAGCAGGCGCTGGACCAGCAGCTGCCCATGCTGCCGCCGACGACCGCGGCGCTGCGCGACCTCACGGGCGCCGAAGACGTCCTGGCCGCGCTCGCCGCCCCCCGCACCATCGCGGCGATCATGCCGGTCCTGGTGCAGCGCGGCGACGACGGCCTCGCGCTCGTGCTGCCCGACGACCCCGACTACCCGGCATGACCTACCCGTGAGGACCCCGCGTCAGGTCACGCCCCGGGCCGCCGTCCTGCTCGCGCCGAACCCCGGTCCCATGACCCTGGAGGGTACGAACACCTGGCTACTGCGCGAGCCCGGGCGCGGGGACCTCGTGGTGGTCGACCCGGGTCCGCTCGACGCCGGCCACCTGACTGCCGTCGCGGCCGCCGGGGACGTCGCGCTGATCGTGCTCACCCATGGCCACGCCGACCACAGCGAGGGCGCCGAGCACCTCGCCGAACTCACCGGCGCTGACGTCGTCTCGCTCGACCCGGCGTACACGACCGCGGGCGTGGAGGGGCTCACGACCGACCGGCAGCGGCTCGGTGCCGCCGGGCTGACCCTCGAGGTGGTGCACACCCCCGGGCACACCGCCGACAGCGTGTCGCTGCACCTGATCGACGACGACGCGGTGCTCACCGGCGACACCGTGCTGGGCCGCGGCACCACCGTCGTCGCCCACCCCGACGGAGTGCTGGCCGACTACCTCGCCTCGCTGCGCCGGCTCCAGGGGTACGGCGACACCGCCGTCCTGCCCGGCCACGGGCCCGAACTCCCCTCGGCGTCGGCGGCCGCGTCGGCGTACCTGGTCCACCGCGAGCAGCGGCTCGAGCAGGTACGGGCGGCGCTCGCCGACGGCGCTGCAACACCCGAGGCGGTCGTGGCGGTGGTGTACGCCGACGTCGACCGCGCACTGTGGCCGGCAGCGACCCTGTCCGTGCTCGCCCAGCTGGCCTACCTGGACGCGCGATGACCCTCGACCCGCCATAGCTCTGGATTCGCGATGATTCTGGACCCGCGCCTGGCAGGCAGGGCGTGACCTGCCCTGTCTGCGGGACCTCGACAGTGCCTGGCGCCCGGTTCTGCTTCTCCTGCGGCACGGCGCTGTCCGGTGCCGCCGGGCCGGACCTCGAGACCGAGCGCCGCGTCGTCACCGTGCTGTTCGGGGACCTCTCGGACTTCACCAGCTGGGCCGAGGACCTCGACCCCGAACGCGTCGGCGTCGTCACCGACCGGGTCCTGGCGTCCCTCGCGCAGATCGTCGGCGAGTACGGCGGCCACGTCGACAAGCTCGTCGGCGACGGCATCATGGCCGTCTTCGGCGCCCCCACTGCCCACGAGGACGACGCCGAGCGGGCCGTACGCGCCGCTGCGCGGATGCAGGCCGTCGTGCGCCGGCTGGTCGAGCAGGAGAGCGGGGGCGGTCGCCACCTGGGCCTGCGGGTCGGCCTGAACACCGGTCCGGTCGTGGCGGGTGTGCAGGCCCATCTGAGCTACACCGTGGTCGGCGACACCGTCAACACCGCCAGCCGGCTGTCCGACGCGGCCGGGGTCGGCGCCGTCCTCGCCGGCCGAAGCACGGCGCAGTCGACCATGCCGATCGCCAGCTGGCACGCTCTGGCACCGCAGCACCTCAAGGGCAAGCGCGACCCGGTCCCGGCGTATGAGCTGGTGGGTCTGCGGCCGGCCGGCGCGACTCGGCTCGGCCTCGGCGACGAGGCGCCGTTCCTGGGCCGCGAGGTCGAGCTCGGCCAGCTCATCGACCGCGCGTCTGCCTCCGGCAGCAGCGAGACGCCGCACTGCGTGCTCATCACCGGCGAGGCCGGGGTCGGCAAGACCCGGCTCGCGCAAGAGCTCGCCCGCTTCGTCGGGGAGCTGCCCGGAGCGCGGGTCCTGTGGGGCCGCGTGGCGCCGTACGGCGAGGGACGGGACCTCGCGGCCGTCGCCGAGATGGTCCGCACCGCCTGCGGTGTCGGCGAGACCGACAGCGTCGAGGACGCTCGGGGGCGGGTGGCGCGCACGGTTGCCCGGCTCGGGCACCCGTCCTACGCCGGCGCGGTGGATGCCGCGACGGGTGAGCGGCTGCAGGCGCTGCTCGGGCTGGAGCTGCCCGACCTCGACGGCTCGCGAGAGATCGCTACCCCCGGCCCGTCGGTGGGCGGTGACCAGGTTCGGGAGGCCGTCGCGGCCCTGTTCACCGCACTCGCAGGCGAGGCGCAGCTGCTGCTGGTGCTCGACGACCTGCACTGGGCCACCCCCACCATGATCGACGGGCTGCTCGCGGTCGCGCGTCGCACCCGCGGCCGGGTGCTGCTGCTGGCCCTCGGGCGGGCCGAGGTGCTGGAGGGCGTAGGACCCGGCGACTGGTGGCAGGACCTGCCCGACGTCGAGTTGCTGCCGTTGGCGCCGCTCGAGGAGTCCGCGACCGAACGCCTGCTGCGGGCCTACCTTGGGCTCGGCTCGGCCGAGCTGGACCCGGCGGTGCGGACAGCCTTGCTCTCGCGGGCCCAAGGCAACCCGTTCTTCCTCGCCGAGCTCCTGCACCTGCTCGTGGACCGTGGCGTCCTGCTGCGCGAGGGCGAGGAATGGATCCTCACCGGCGATCTGCCCGAGGACGTGCTTCCGGCCGGGGTGCAGGCCGTGCTCGCCGCCCGGATCGACGAGTTGTCGGGCCGGGACAAGGGGGTGCTGCGGGATGCCAGCGTGCTCGGGCAGCGGATGTCGGTGCCCGCGCTCGCCGCCGTGGGTCGCGCCTCCGGGCACGGCGACCCGGACGTCGTACGCGGCGCCGTGGACTCCCTCGTGGACCGCCGGTTGCTCGAACCGGACCCGGCGCCTGGCTTCCTGCGCTTCGGCCACACCCTGGTGCGGGACGTCGCCTACGCCGGGTTGGTCAAGGCCGAGCGGGCCCGCCGGCACGCCGCAGCGGCCTTCTTCGCGCAGGACCAGGCGCAGGCGCGGGGGGCCGACACCGACGTCGTGGCCGCCTCGCAGGGCGAGCGAGCGGTACGGCTCGCGACCGAGATGGGCCTGCCACCAGCCGATCCGTCCTGGTTGGCGGGGGTGGTGGCGTTTGCCGCTCTCGCCCGGCTCGGCACCTCCGCGCTCGCGCGGGACGACAGTACGGTGGCCGAGCGCGCTTTGGCCCGCGCCCTCGCCCTCAACGAGCTGTCGCCGGGTCAGCCGGTCGGTCGCGGCACGGCCTCGTACGCCTCGGCCGGTCGCGTCCCGGCCTCGTACGACCCGGTTGTGCCGGCTGGCCTCGTAGCCCCCGTCCGGGTCGCACACGCCCAGGCGCTGGCCTCGCTGCACCGGCTCGAGGAGGCCGAGGCCGAGCTGGTCCCAGCGCTGACCAAGGTTCAGGACGAGCTTCGGACGGGCGCCCAGGACGAGCTCCGGGCCGGCGCGCTCGTGGTCCTCGGGGACGTACGCCGCCAGCGCGGTGACCCGACCGGCGCCAGCCAGGCCTTTGTTGCCGCGCTGGCGGCAGCGGACGCAGGCGGCCTCGACCGGCTCTCCGGCGAGGCGCTGCGGCAGCTCGGGCTGCTCGAGTACTTCGACGGGAGGCTGCACGACGCCGAGCAACGCTTCACCCGGGCGCATGCGCTCGCCGTGCAGGTCCAGGACCCGCGCGGCGCCGGCTGGGCGCTGCAACACCTGGCCTGGAGCGCCACGACCCGCGGTGACTACGCGCTCGCGGACCGGGTGCTGGACCAGGCGGCGGAGGTGTTCGGCGGCCTGGAGGACACCGGTGGGCTGTCCTGGGTCGCCGGCACGGAGGGCTTCGTACGCCTGCTCGAGGGGCGGCACTCCGAGGCCCGGGACCTGGCCGGCAGCCTGCTTCCGCTCGTGGAGGTCACCGGTGAGCGGTGGGGCGTCGCGGCCCTGCTCACCATTGACGCACTCGCAGCGGCCGAGCTGGGCCAGGTTGCCGAAGCCGCCGACGAGGCAGCGCAGGCGCGGGCGCGGTTCGCCGACCTCGGTGACGCGTGGGGCCAGTCGCTCGCACTGGTCGCGATGGGCGTTGCGGCCAGGGGCGGGGACGACGTCCCCGGGGCCGTCGGCCACCTGCAGCAGGCCGTGGAGCTGTCCGAGCGGGGCCGGCACCCGCTGACCGGCTCGTTGGCGCTGGTCGCCATGGGTTACGCCTATCTCGACGGAGGCGACCTGACCGGCGCGGAGGGTTGCGCCCACCGGGCCGGGGCGGTCCTGGCCGGGCTGGACCTCGAGCCGAGCGCCGCCCTGGGCGCCCGGGTGCTGTTCGCCCAGGTGCTGCGCCGGCGCGGGGATCTGGCAGGAGCACTCGCCGAGCTCGATGCGGCGCTGGCCAACGGTGAGGGTCCCGCGCTGCTGTTCCCCCGGCGGCAGGCGCTGGCCCACCGGGCCGGGACGCTGCTCGAGCTCGGCCGCCAGCACGAGGCGTTGGCCACTGCCCGGGAAGCGGTCGACACCCCCTCGGAGGACGTGCGCTCGCAGGTGCTGGCCCTACGCGCCTTCGGCAGCGCCCTGCGGGCCGGTGGGCAGGAGGCCGAGGCCGGCGAGGCGCTGCAGGGGGCCCTGGAGCTTGCCCGGTCGACCGGCCAGCGCTCGGAGGTCGCCGCCAGCCAGCGGATCCTTGCCGGCTGAGTGCCTCCGCCGGCCGATCCCGGCCGGCTGGCCCGCCCCCGGATCCTCTCTGGTCGGGCCCTGTCTGCTGCTGTGGCGACGTGTCTTCTGAGATGTCGCCGGGCGGCAGGTGCGCACGCTCAGGGTCGGGCGCTGACCCGTGACGGGAGCAGACAGGCTCCGACGGGAGCAGGTTGGTACGCCCGGCGGAGTGCGCCCGGGGGCGGGGTTGGCGGGCGGGGTTACCCGGGTGGGTTGGCGCGCGGGGTTACCCGGGCGGGTGGGGTGGGTGGGTGGGTGGGTGCGGCGGGTGCGGGAGGCGAACGGTGGGAGGTGGGTCGGGTCGGGAGCGGGCAGGATGGGCGCATGGCTCACCTGCTCTCCGTCCCACCCCGCTGGATGACCTTGCGCGCCGTCACCGAGGAGGGCCGGCCGGTTGTCGTGCTGATCGACGAGGCGGTGGCGCTGTCCGCGCCGTACGACGGGTTCGGGGTGCAGGTCGGCTTGGGCCTGCAGCTGGGGACTGCCGGCTTGGACGGGCTGCCGGGACCGCAGGAGAAGGACGCCCTGCGCGCCTTCGAGCAGACGATGGTGGACGCGATCGGCTCGACCGGTCGGCTCGTCGCCTCGATCACGATGCAGGGCGTACGGGAGTACCTGATCTACGCCAGCACCACCTCGTGGGCGCAGGAGTGGGCGCAGACACCACCCGAGGGGATGCGCAGCCATACCTACGGGCTCCAGGCGGGTGAGGACCCACATTGGCACGGGCTGCGGCAGATGGCCGGGATCGAGACGCCGCCGCAGGACGAGCAGGTCTGACGACCGCACCGGCTAGCGGGCGCGGCGGGCCAGGCGGGCGCTGTCCAGGATGGTGAGCGCCCGGCTGTCCACGCGGACCCAGCCGCGGGAGGCGAAGTCCGCCAGCGCCTTGTTGACCGTTTCCCGCGACGCGCCGACGAGCTGAGCAAGCTCCTCCTGCGTGAGGTCGTGATGCACCCGGATGCCCTCGCCCTCGGGGGACCCGAACCGCTCGGCCAGGGCCAGCAGCTGCTTAGCGACGCGCCCCGGGACGTCGGTGAAGATCAGGTCGGCAAGGGCGTCATTCGTACGACGCAGGCGCCGGGCTAGCACCCTCAGCAGCTGCTCGGCGATCTCTGGCCGGTCGTTGATCCACGGCCGCAGGGACGCGTGCGCGAGCGAGGCGAGGCGACCTTCGGTCAGGACGGTGGCGGTGGCGGTGCGCGGCCCCGGGTCGAACAGTGAAAGCTCACCGAACATGTCCGATGGCCCCATGACCGACAGCATGTTCTCCCGGCCGTCGGTCGCTCGGCGGCCGATCTTCACCTTGCCGGTGACCACGATGTACAGCGTGTCGCCCTGCTCGCCCTCGGCGAACACGACCTCGCCGCGGCTGTAGTCCGACACCGTCAGGGAGGCCGAGAGCGCCTCGGCGGCCTCGCTCGCCACACCCTGGAACAGCCCGGCCCTGGCCAGGATCTCATCCATTACAAGTGCCCTTCTGTCAGAGCTCGCTCGTGCGGGCGCGAGTCTCGCAGATCAACGCACCCGGCCGGCCAGCAGGCGCGTGAAGCGCCGCCGCCGCCAGTACCGTTCTAGCGCCGGTGCGTAGCCCTGGCTGACGAAGGTCTCGACCTCTTCCGGCCGCGCGCTGTCCAGGAACGCTTCGAGCTCATCGATGCCGGAGCCGGAGCCGGTTCGCAGCGGCCGCTCGACCCGCTCCATCATGAGCATCAGGGCGAGCAGCAGCACGGGCAGCAGCAGGCCGACGACGACGAGGGGCACGCTGCCTATGCTCCCCCACAGCACCTGCGCCACGCCCTCAGGCCGGGAGCCGGTGTCGTACGGGCGGTACCGGAAGGGCTGCCAGGCACAGGTCCGGCTGGTCGCGGTAGCGGGCGATGAGCTCACCGGTAGCGGCGGCGATCCGGCTGTGCAGCCCGGCGCGGTACGCCGACAGCTGCTGCTCGGCGCGGGCAAGGTCGCCCTCCAGCTGCTGTTGACCGGCTGCGTCGTCGGGCTCGACGCGGCGGTCCCACAGCTCGGAAAGCCGTGGCAGCGGCGGGATGTCGTCCACGTCCAGCACCTCGACGAGGGCGCGGCGTCCCCGGCTCACCCGTGCATCGGTCAGCACGGGCCGCAGTCGGTCGGTGTCCAGCGCGCCGTGCGCACCGGCCCGTACGACGTCCAGGCGCGCCTGGAGGATCCGGCGCCAGTAGGACACTCGGGACTCCTCGGCCCCGAGGGCGGTCCGGTAGGCACGCAGCTGCTCCAGCGACAGATTCCCGTAGCTCGCGTCGCGCACGGGCATCGGGCGCGGCACAGGGCGGCGCGGTGCAGGTGGCGTGCTGGTGCGGCCCGCGGCGCCGACCTCGGTCTTCATGTCTCCTCCGGCTGTCCTCACGCTGCGTGACGACACTGGGAGGGTCGTCAGCGTTCGCGGGGTCCTTGAGGAGCGTCACCGGAACGGGCGAGCCGGAGCGGGCGCACGTACGCTCGGGTCATGGTCGCCCGCACCGCCGAGACGCCGCTCGGCCTCCTGCGCCGGGCCCGGCGGACCAACCGCGAGCTCGCCGCGCTCTACCCCGACGCGCATTGCGAGCTGGACTTCACGACCCCCCTGGAGCTCGCGGTCGCCACCGTCTTGTCGGCACAGTGCACGGACAAGCGGGTCAACGAGGTCACCCCCGCCCTGTTCGCCCGGTGCCGAAGCGCGACCGACTTCGCCGCCCTCGACCGGACCGAGCTCGAGGACCTCATCCGCCCAACCGGCTTCTTCCGCAACAAGGCGAGCTCGGTGCTCGGTCTCGGGGCTGCGGTCGCGGAGCGGTACGACGGCGAGCTCCCCCGTCGGCTCGAGGATCTCGTCACTCTTCCCGGGATAGGGCGCAAGACGGCCAACGTCGTGCTCGGCAACGCCTTCGGCGTCCCCGGGCTGACGGTGGACACGCACTTCGGGCGGCTGGTGCGCCGGTTCGGCTGGACCACCGAACAGGACCCGGTCAAGGTCGAGCAGGCCGTGGCAGCGTTGCTGCCCAGCAGTGAATGGACGATGTTCAGCCACCGGGTGATCTTCCACGGCCGGCGGGTCTGCTTCAGCCGCAGACCGGCTTGCGGGGCCTGCGCCATCGCCCCGCTGTGCCCGGCGTACGGCCTGGGGGAGACCGATCCGGCCAAGGCCGCCGCACTGGTTCGTACCGATGCCTTCTTTCGCCCGGCCGACGTGGGCGCCGCACCAGTGGCCGAGCGGTGACACGCGTGCGGCTGCTGTCGCTGCTCGGCGTCGTCGCGCTGCTCGCGGCCGCCCTGGTCGTGGGCTCGCACCGTGGCAGCAGCGCGCCGGTCACCCAAGCCGCTACGGCCACCAGGACGCCGCCGGACCTCGAGGCGCTGCGCTCGGCGGCCGCGCTCGGCCCGTGTCCGAGCGGCCTCAGCCCGGCGCTTCCGCACCTGGTGCTCGGGTGCCTCGGCGGTGGACCGCCGATGGCCGTGGACGGGGCCCCGTCCGGCGTTCCCACCCTGGTGAACCTGTACGGGTCCTGGTGCGGCCCCTGCGCCAAGGAGATGCCGTACCTGGTGGGCTTCGCCCGACTGGCAGGGGATCGGGTGCGGTTGCTCGGCGTGGACACCGAGGACGAGCCCGCCAAGGCGCTCGCCTTCAACCGCGACTTCGGCGCACACTGGCCATCGGTCGTCGATGACGACCGGGCAATCCTGTCGCGCTACGGCAGCGGGCCGCCCGTGACCCTGTTCGTCACCGGCCGGGGCGCCATCGCCTTCGTCCAGGTAGGGGGCTTCCGGGACGTCGCGGCCATGCGGGCCGCGGTCGCACAGCACCTAGGCGTACGGGTGTGAGCGTCCCCCCGTGGCTGCTACCGCTGGCCGGTGCTGTGCCGTCGCTGCGGCCCGAGCAGCTCAGCCGATTCCTCCCGCCCCAGTCCGGCGGAAGGCCCTCGGCCGTGCTGATCCTGTTCGGCCAGGGTCCTGACGGCCCGGACCTGCTGCTGATCGAGCGAGCCCACACGATGCGGTCCCACCCCGGGCAGCCTGCCTTCCCCGGCGGGGCGCAGGACCCGCAGGACGAGGGGCCGGTCGCTGCTGCCCTGCGCGAGGCGGGCGAGGAGGTCGGCCTGGACCCGGCGAGCGTGGACGTGCTCGGCACCCTGCCCGCCGTGTGGCTGCCGCCGTCGGGCTTCGTCGTACACCCCGTCCTGGCCTGGTGGCGCGCCCCGCACGCCGTGCACGCCGTCGACCCAGCCGAGGTCGCCGCCGTCGTACGCGTGCCGGTCGCCGAGCTGATCGACCCGGCGAACCGGGTGCAGGTCACCCATCCCAGCGGGTGGGTCGGGCCGGCGTTCCGGGTACGCGGGCTGCTGGTCTGGGGCTTCACTGCGGGTCTGCTCGACCGCCTGCTCGAGCTCGGCGGTCTGGCTCTGCCCTGGGACCGCTCGCGCGTCGAGCAGCTCGACGCCGCGACGGTCGCGGCCTCGCTGAGGACCGCAACGAGCCCGTCCCCCTGACCCGGCGCGGTTCATCTGTTCCGCTTCGACCACCTGCACCCGTACCGAAGGAGCACGATGCGCGCCCTCCGTCGTACCGCACTGGCCCTTTTCCCCTTGCTCGCCCTGACGGCCTGCGGCGGCGGCGGCAGCTCCAGCGACGTCTCGGCCGGCGGCACGGTTGCCGCCGCCGGGCCCGCGACCGCCCAGACCGCCCAGGTCGATGGTGAAGACACGCTCAAGTTCGCGCCCAATGTCGTTACTGCCCGCACCGGGACCCTTGACCTGACCATGAAGAACGCCGGCGGGGTGAGCCACAACCTGGTCTTCGACGCCAAGGGTCTCGGGATGACCGGCACCGTCGAGGGCGGTCGCTCCCAGACCCTGAAGCTGCGCTTCGACAAGGCCGGCACGTACACCTTCCAGTGCACGTTCCATGAGCACATGACGGGCAAGGTCGTCGTCTCGTGACCCGCTAGCTGCTGCACGCATCGGCGGCCCGCGCTCAGGGGCGGCACAGCGATCCACCCGCCCTGCCGGCACGGCGATCACGTCGCCAGCCTCGGTGGCGGAGCCGGGCTTAGGCTTCGGCAGTGCATGCGGACCTGCTCGATGTTCTGCTGCTCGTTGCCGCCCTGCTGTTCGCGATCTCGGGATATCGGCAGGGGTTCGTGGTCGGCGTGCTCTCCTTTATCGGATTCCTCGGCGGAGGGGTCCTCGGCGCCATGGTCGCGCCGGATCTCGCGCGCACCTCGGTGCTGTCACCCTTTCCCCGTCCCGTGGTCGGGGTGGCTGTGGTTTTCGTCGCTGCCAGCCTCGGTCAGGTGCTCGCCAGCCTCGTGGGCTCGGCGATCCGTCGCCGGCTGACCTGGCGGCCGGTGCGGCAGTTCGACAACGCAGCCGGTGCGGTGGTCAGCGTGGTCAGCTTGCTGCTCGTGGCCTGGCTGGTCGGCACCGCGGTCGCCTCCTCGCCCTACACCGCGCTGTCCTCCCAGGTACGACGCTCGCAAGTCCTCACCGCCGTCGACGGCCTTGTTCCGAACGCCGCCCGGGGCGTGTTCGCAGGCTTCCGCAGCCTCATCGACGAGCACGGCTTCCCGGAGGTCTTCGGTACGCTCGCACCTACCCAGGTGCAGGCCGTCCAGCCGCCCGACCCGGCCGTAACGCAGAGCCGGGCCGTCACAGTCGCCCGCGGTCGGGTGCTGAAGATCACCGGTGTCGCGCCGTCGTGCTCCCGCCGCATCGAGGGCTCGGGCTTCGTCTACGCCGCGCACCGGATGATGACCAACGCACACGTCGTCGCCGGTGTCACGAACCCGGTGGTCGTCACGCCGCGCGGGCAGTTGCGCGCGACGGTCGTGCTGTACGACCCCGAGCGCGACATCGCTGTGCTCGACGTACCGGGCTTGTCCCCGGCGCCGTTGTCGTTCGCCGGAAGGGCCAGTACCGGGGAGTCCGCGGTCGTCGTGGGCTACCCACAGGACGGCCCGTTCCGCGCCGACGCCGCCCGCATCCGAGGTATCCAGAACGCCCGCGGTCCCGACATCTACCAGCAGCGGACCGTGGTCCGGGAGATCTACGCGCTGCGGTCCCGCGTACGTCCCGGCAACTCCGGTGGCCCGCTGCTGGATGCGCGTGGCGACGTCCTCGGCGTCGTGTTCGCCGCCGCCGCGGACGACCCGGACACCGGTTACGCGCTGACCACCCGTGAGGTGGCCGGGGATGCCGCTGCCGGCCGTACGGCGACGGCCCGGGTCAGCACCCAAGCTTGTGACTGAGCCGGCCGCTGCGGGCAGGCATGGACAGGCCCGTTGTGTCATCCTGAGCCGATGAGTGCTTACTACAGCAAGCACCGGGTACGCACTTCACGTCCTCGACCGACCAGGCTCGACCCGGAGGTGCGCATGAGCCCCGAGACACCGGCGGCGAGTCCGAGCCGCACCATCAGGGTGACCCAGCACATCAGCGCCGACCCGACCAGCACGGCCCTGCTGCTCGCCGGCCCGAGTGCCTTCGAGTTGTGGCCAGGCGTACGCCGGGTGGCCGCGGTCGCTGGCCGCGTCGTCGTGGAAACCGGCCTCGCCCCGGACCGACTGACCGCAGCGTCCGTCCGGGCCCTGCCACCTCGTCGTACGCCGACGTCCTACGTCTCACGCTTTGCGTGGGCCGGCCCGGGGCTCGCGGCCACCGAGGCGGTGCTGACCTTGGCGTACACACCCTCCGGCGACGGCGCCGCTGCGACCGTGGCCACGCTGGTGCTGGTCAGCGTCGGCGCGGAGGTCGGCCTGCTTGACGACCGGGCGCTCGCCGGACAGGCCCGGGGGTTCCTGCTCAACCTGGCGCACGCGGCCCAGGCGCGTAGTCGCGCAGCCTGAGCAAGGGCAGTTCGCGGTCGCCGGCCGCGATCCGTCCGGCCAGCGCCAGCACCTCCTGCTTGAGCGGGCTGTCCGGCAACCCTCCGGCGCCGCGCTGGAGCAGGCGGGCAGCCCCCACCAAATTGCCGCGCTGAAGGTGCGTCACACCCACGCACACCTGTGCCAGTGCCTGCCACAGGTCCCGCTCGGCAGCAGGAGCGGCCTTCCAGGACGCCTCCAGGACCTCGTGCGCGCTGAAGGCGCGCCCGGCGTCGAGCAGCGCCTGGGCGCTGTCCAGGGCCTGCTCCGCGGGAAGCGGAGCCTCGGGCACGGGCTCGACGGCGCTCGGGTCGTCGGCCGGCACCGGGCGACCGAGCGCATCACGCGCCCGCATGCTCGATCAGCAGCCCGTTGAGCAGGTCCGGGGCCTCCTGGTGCGGAAAATGCCCGACCGCGTCCAGGACCTGCAGCTCATACGCCGCGTGCACCCAGGCCCCTGAACCGTGGGCCGTGGTCGCCAACAGGCAGGTGTCCGACGCACCGTGCACCTGCAGCACGGGCACGTGCACGCCCGCGTCCATCCGTCGGCGGTAGCGCCACCCGCTCGGGCGCGTCAGCGACCGGCCGGCCCAGCGGTAGTACTCCAGCGCGCAGTGCGCCGCGGCCGGTACGGCCATCGCCTCCCGGCACCGCTGCTCGGTCTCGGCGTCTGGGAAGCCCGGGCCGCCCCATCGGTGGAGTAGTTCCGAAACCAGGGTCCCGTCGATGAGCCGGCGTTCGGGAGCCTTGGGCATCTGGAACAGGGCGAGGTAGGACGACGCGCGCACCTGGTGCGGGTCGGTCAGCAGGGCGCGCGCCAGACGCGAGGGGTGCGGCATCGACAGCACCACGAGCCGGCGTACGACGGTGGGGTGCAGGGTCGCGGTGGACCAGGCAAGACTGCCCCCCCAGTCGTGGCCGACCAGTACGCAGTCATCCGCGCCGAGGGCTCGTACCAGGCCGGCCACGTCGGCAGTCAGGGTGTAGGCGTCGTAGCCACGGGGCGGCTTGTCGGTCGCGCCGTAGCCGCGCAGGTCGGGGGCGACGGCGTGAAAACCGGCCTTGCCGAGCGCCACCAACTGGTGCCGCCAGGACCACCAGAACTCTGGAAAGCCGTGCAGCAGCAGCACCAGCGGGCCATCGGAGGGACCGCACTCCGTGACATGGAAGCGCAGGCCGCCGGCGGTGACGTTGCGATGCCGCCACGGTCCCTCGACGAGGACGACCGAGTCCGCGGGGGCCATGCAGGCAGGGTTCCACACCCTCAGCGGCGGCTGCTCTCGTCCAGGGTCTTGGTCGGCGCGACCGTCGGGTGCTTGGCCCAGGCCACATCGTCCTTGACCGTCGCTATCGTCTTCTCCGGCGTGCCGACCTTGGTCAGGCTCTTCTTGCCGACCAGGCCGAGCACGGCGGCGACCAGCAGGAACAGCACGCCCACAATCAGGAAGCCGACCCAGGTCGGGGTGAACACCGCGATGCCGAAGGCAAGGGCGAGTGCTAGGAACAGCCCGCCGAGGGCCCCTGCGGCGCCGGCTCCACCGAGCAGGCCGGCGCCCTTGCCCGCGGCGACCACCTCCCGCTTGATCTCGAGCTTGGCGAGCGCGACTTCCTGCTTCATCAACGTCGACAGGTTCTGGGTCGCCGCCGCGACAAGGTCGCCCAGGCTGGCGTCCTGCTCAGTCATCCTCGGGCTCCTCGGGTGCGGCGGGGTCGGCCCCGGCTTCGGTTTCTGCTCCGGTGCCAGAGGGCCCGGGAACCCCTTCGGACAGGGTCGTCTCGTGGTCTTCGGGCAGTGACTCGGTCACGGTGTGCGCCTCCCGGTGCAATTCGCTGTCGACCCGGCCGTACCCGACTGCGGTCAGCCCTACCCCCTGCCCTTCCTGTTCCGGCCCTTCCTGCTCCGGCCCAGCGGCCGTCGGCGTTCAGCGCCGGTAGCGCTAGTCCTCACCGCCGGCTGCCCCCATTGAGGAGTTGATCGCGTTGACGACCGTGGGGTCGGCCAGGGTGGTCACGTCGCCGAGCTCGCGGTGCTCGGCGACGTCGCGCAGGAGCCGCCGCATGATCTTCCCGGAGCGCGTCTTCGGCAGCTCGGGCGTGATGAGGATCTGGCGCGGCTTGGCGAGTGGGCCGATCTGGGTGGTCACATGGTCGCGCAACTCCTTGGCAAAGGCCTCGCCGGAGGACACGTCGTCGGCCACCGACCCCTTGACGGTGACGAACGCCACGATCGCTTGGCCGGTGGTCGCGTCGGCCGCACCGACCACGGCCGCCTCGGCCACCGACGGATGGGAGACCAGGGCGCTCTCCACCTCGGTGGTGGAGATCCGGTGACCGCTGATGTTCATCACGTCATCGACCCGGCCGAGTAGCCACAAGACGTGGTCGTCGTCCCACTTCGCGCCGTCGCCGGCGAAGTAACGGCCGGCGAACTTGCTCCAGTAGGTCTCTCGGAACCGGTCCTCATCGCGCCAGATGCCCCGTAGCATGGCCGGCCACGGCTCGTCCAACGTGAGGTACCCGCCCCCGGTCTCGCCGACTGAGACGCCCTCGCCGTTGACCACGTCGATGCTGATCCCGGGCAGTGCACCCATGGCGGAGCCGGGCTTGCAGCTCGTCACGCCCGGCAGGGGAGCGATCATCATGGCGCCGGTCTCGGTCTGCCACCAGGTGTCCACGATGGGGCAGCGCCCGCCGCCGATGACGTCCCGGTACCAGATCCACGCCTCGGGATTGATCGGCTCGCCGACGCTGCCGAGCACCCGCAGGGAACTGAGGTCGTGGGCCTGCGGCAGCTCGTCGCCCCACTTCATGAACGTCCGGATCGCGGTCGGGGCCGTGTACAGGATCGAGACCCCGAACTCCTCGACGATCGACCACCAGCGGTCTTTGCCGCCGGCGTCGGGCGTGCCCTCGTACAACACGCTGGTGGCGCCGTTCGCCAGCGGGCCGTAGACGGAGTAGGAGTGGCCGGTCACCCAGCCGATGTCGGCGGTGCACCAGTAGACGTCGCTGTCGGCCTTGAGGTCGAAGACCGCCCAGTGGGTCCAAGCGGCCTGCGTCAGGTATCCGCCACTGGTGTGCAGGATCCCCTTCGGCTTACCGGTAGTGCCGCTGGTGTAGAGCAGGAACAGCGGCTGCTCGGCGTCGAAGGCCTGCGCCTCGTGCGTCTGGTCCTGTCGCGCAACGAGTTCGTGCCACCACACGTCCTTCTCACTCCACGCGACCTCCTGTCCGGTGCGCTTGACCACCAGCACGTGCTGTACGCCCGGGCAGCGGGCCACGGCCTCATCGACCGCGGGCTTCAGCGCACTTGGTGCACCGCGTCGGTAGCCGCCGTCGCTCGTGATGACCACGGTGGCATCCGCGTCGGTGATCCGGTCGACCAGAGCCTGGGCCGAGAAACCGCCGAAGACCACCGAGTGGGGTGCGCCGAGCCGGGCACAGGCCAGCATGGCCACGACCGCCTCCGGAATCATCGGCAGGTAGATCATCACCCGGTCGCCGGCCTGGACGCCGAGCTCGACGAGGGCGTTGGCGGCCTGGCAGACCTCGCGTTGCAGCTCGGCGTAGGTGATCGTCCGACGGTCTTCGGCCGGTTCTCCGATCCAGTGGTAGGCGACCCGGTCACCGAGGCCGTTTGCGACGTGCCGGTCCACGCAGTTCGTCGCTACGTTGAGGGTGCCGCCGTCGAACCATCGGGCGAACGGTGGCTGCCAGTCCAGCACGCTCGTCCAGGGCGTGGCCCAGTCCAGGCGTTGCGCCTGCTCCTGCCAGAAGCCGAGCCGATCAGCGGCGGCGGCGTCATACGCCTGCGCGGTGACGTTGGCCGAAGCCGCCAGGTCCGCCGGCGGCTCGAACCGGCGGTGTTCGGTGGACAGGGCCGACAGGTCGGTCTCCTGGGTCATGGGTTAGCTCCTTCAGTCGTGGTCGGTCGGCACTGCTGGGCTGTCGGCGGGCAACCCTTGGTCGGGACGGCTCAGCGCTTTGCCGGCATGACCGGCAGCACGACCCGACCCCAGGTGCTGTTGGTGACGCCGGCGAACGAGCCGTACCAGGCGAACACGGCGGTGAGCAGACCGAGGTAGCCACCGAGGTGGGTGGCGCTGGTGCTCTCCCCGAGCGCACCGATCGTAAGTAGCGCGAAGGTCGCGGTGAGGGCGATGAACACAGCAAACACGACGCCGCTGACCTTGACCGCCGCCACCGTCATGTACGCGGTGAAGATGGCCCAGGCCAGCAGGAACAGCCCGGTCGCCTGGTAGGCGTGCTCCATCGGCAGCCCGGGCACGACAAACTTGACGTAGGCAGCGAACGACAGCCAGAAGGCTCCGAAGGAGCTGAAGGCCAGGGCGCCAAAGGTATTGGCCTTCTTGAACTCCCACATCCCGGCCAGCAGTTGCGCTGTCCCGCCGTAGAACAGTGCGAGCGGCAGCACGACTGCCTCGAGCTTCTTGTCGCCGATGATGCCGGCGTTGAAGACGCTGAGGCAGAAGGTCGTCAGCGCGAAGGCGGCCAGGCCGAGCGGGCCGGGGTCGGCGACCGACGAGACCGAGCTCGTGACGTCGGGATCGGGCGTCTGGGCCGCGCGGTTGTCGCGCAGCGCCTCGCGGCCACCTTCCCCTTCGGGTCGAGTTTGCGTGCGCTCTGACATGGTTCCTCCTGAGAGTGTGGTGCCGGTCACACAAGCACATCGGGACTGTATCGGGAAGGTCCGGCAGGCCGGTGCGACGGGGTGCCGAGCCCCGGCGCGGACACCTACTGTTGCCGAGCGTGGCCGCACCCGAGCACGCAACCTCCAACCGCACCGCATCGGCGGACCCGCTGGGCGCTCTGGTCGACCTGCCGGGTGTTGCCGACGCGGTGGCCGCGGCCCGAAGCGGCGTGGACGCCCTGCTGTCCCACCGTGTCCTGCGCCGCCGTTCCGCCGAGGTCACGGCCGAGTCGGCGCTGCGCGGCGCCCGTTCCTCCGCGCAGCTCGAAGGCGCCGGCATCGAGCTCGAGCGGCTGCGCGGACAGCTGATGGGCGGCGGCAAGGTGGAGCTGGCCTCGCACGATGTACGGGGAAGCCAGCTGGTTGCCAACGCTGTCCGGCTGCACGCAGATCTCGGTGCCGTCCTGCCGTCCTGGTCCCGCTCGCCGAAGCAGGCGCTCGCCCGATTGCACCTGCTGGCGGCCGCCGATCTGGGCCTGCCGACCGACCAGCTCGGTCGTCCCCGCGGACCGGGCCAGGCCATCGAGGACCCGCTTGAGCTCGGGCCAGCACCTGACCCACTCGAGGTGTCGGCCCGCCTCGACGGGCTGGCCCGGCTCCTGTTGGCACCGACAAGAGCCCCCGCAGTCATCGTGGCGGCCGTCGTGCACGGCGAGCTGCTGGCACTGCGGCCGTTCGGCTCGGCCGACGGACTGGTCGCTCGCGCGGCAGCCAGACTCGTCCTGGTGGGCCGAGGGCTGGACCCAAAGGCGGTCGGTGCGCCCGAGGTCGGCCACACCGAGCTCGACCACGGCCCGGCCGGCGCGTTGGGGTATGCGGCCGCGGCGCGCAGCTACCTGCACGGGGGCCCGGCCGGCGTCGCCCAGTGGCTCGTGCACTGCGCCACGGCAACTGCGCTCGGGGCGATCGAAGGGCGCGCGGTCTGCGAGGCTCTGCAGCGCGGCAGCCAGCTCTGAACCGCCCGGCTTGCCCGCCAGCCGTACCGCCTGTACTGCGCAGCAGGAGAGTCGGCAGCAGCCCTGTCGGCCAGCCCGCGGGCCGGACGACGGAACGGCGCCCCACCTGCTGGCGGGGCGCCGTCGCCATGCGCCAGGTCCGAGTTACCAGAGCGTGCTGTCGGTTCGTCGTACCGCGTCGTAGGCCCCCAGTGGGGCGGCGGACTCGTTGGACGTGCCTCTCGCGGCTGGTCGCACGTGGGTGCTCGGGCCTTGCGCACGGACCGCCGTCGGAGGGAACGCCGTCCGCCCGCAGGCGGTGGTCCGTACCCGCAACACTGCGCGTGTCCAGGCGCGCTGTCAAGGATTTATGTGATCCCGATCACACGCTTCTGGGCCCACCGGAGCAGGATCACTGCTGCTGCCGCGGCCGCGACCGCGAGATAGGCCTGCGGTGGTCCGGGCGCGCTCGTAACCCGTCCTCGCATGCGGTCGCGCATGCGAATGGGCTTGACGAACGTACGCACCGGCCAGCCCCGGTCGACCGCCACCCGGCGCAGCGCCTTATCCGGGTTGACCGCCACCGCGTGGCCGACCAGCTCGAGCATCGGCAGATCGGTGGCCGAGTCGCTATAGGCGAAGCAGTGGGCGAGGTCCAGGCCCGCCTCGACGGCCAGTTCACGGATCGCCACTGCCTTATTCGGGCCGTAGGCGTAAAAGGCGATGTCGCCGGTGTACAGCCCGTCCTGGACCACCATCCGGGTGGCCACGACGCGGTCGACGCCGAGCATCTCCCCGATCGGCCCCACCACCTCCTCACCCGAGCTGCTGACAAGCACGACGTCACGGCCGGCGGCGTGGTGCTCCTCGAACAGGGCGACGGCTTCGGCGTACACCAGGGGGTCGATCAGCTCGTGCAGCGTCTCGGCCACGATGTCGTGCACCTGCTGCACCGGCCATCCTGCGCACAGCGCCTTGAGGTAGTCGCGCATCCGGTCCATGGAGTCCTCGTCGGCGCCCTGGAGCAGGTAGACGAATTGCGCGAAGGAGCTCTTCAGGACTGCTCGCCGGTTGACCAGACCGCCCTTGTAGAACGGCTTGCCAAAGGCCAGGGTGCTGCTCTTCGCGATGACGGTCTTGTCCAGGTCGAAGAACGCGGCGGCGGGCACGCGGCCGAGCCTAACGGGGCCGGGTCGGGCCGACCGCTCCAAGATCGACTGTTGCACGACCTGGCTGCCGGCAACGCTCGTCGTCCACAGCGCCGGACGTCCGTCCACAGGTGGTCCAGATGGCGCGACCCGCTGCGGCTGTGCTCCCACGCTGAGTACGGCAGCCGACGCCTCCCGCGTTTGGACGCCCGAGCCCAGGAGTGACCGATGTACAGTGAACGCCCCCTCGTCGTCACCGCCGACCCGGACGTGCTCGACGACCTGCTGAGGCTCGCTGCCACGGCGGGGGTGGACATCGACGTCGCCCCGGATGCGGGGGTGGCCCGACGGTCCTGGGCGTCGGCGCCGTTCGTGGTTGTCGGGCCTGACGCCGTCGATCGCTGCGCCCGAGGACGTCTGCCCCGTCGGGCATCGGTAGCCCTGCTCGGCCGGGACCTCGACGACGCCGGCATCTGGCAGGACGCTGTGGCCATCGGCGCCGAACACGTCATCTTCCTGCCCGACGCCGAGGGCTGGCTCGTGGAGGCGTTCTCCGACGCCGCCGAGGGCACCCCGGGTGAAGGCGTGCTCGTCGCGGTGCTCGGCGGCTGCGGCGGTGCGGGCGCGACGAGTCTGGCCTGCGCCCTGGCCGTCAGTGCGGTGCGCGGCGGCCGGCAGGCGCTCCTGGTGGACGGCGACCCGCTCGGTGGAGGGATCGACCTGGTGTTCGGCGGGGAGCAGGAGGCCGGGCTCCGGTGGCCCGACCTCGGGGCCACGCGAGGCCGTGTGCCGGCAGCTGCCCTCGCGCTGGCCCTGCCTCGGCTGCAGGACCTGTCGGTGCTGTCCTGGGACCGGGGCGAGGCGGCAGTGGTACCGGCCGAGGCCATGCAGGCCGTGCTGGCGGCGGGGCGCCGCACCAACGAGCTCGTGGTCGTCGACCTTCCGCGCCACCTGGACGAGGCGGCCCGGGAGGTCCTGGCCCAGGCCACGACCACGCTTCTCGTCCTACCCGCCGAGGTCCGGGCGGCCGCAGCGGCCGCGAGGGTCGCGGCCGCCACCGGCGTGGTGTGCCGGGACATGCGCGTCATCGTGCGCGGTCCCGGCCCTTCCGGCCTGGCCGCTGCGGAGATCGCCCGCGCCCTCGGGCTGCCGCTCGCCGGCGTCCTGCGGCCCGAACCCGGCCTGGACCTCGCGCTCGAGCGGGGGGAGCCACCGGGACGCAAGCAGCGCAGCCCGCTCGGCATCCTGTGCGACGTACTGCTTGCCGACCTGCTGCCCGAGGTCCGGGGCAGGGCCGCGTGAGCGTCGACGCGGGGCTGCTCGCCCGGGTCCGCACCCGACTGGCCGGCGACGGCGGCACCCCCACGGCAAGCCGGGTGGCCGCGGCCCTGCGCGAGGAGGGCGGGGCGCTGTGCGGCGATGCCGAGCTGCTCGGAGTGCTGAGGACGCTGCAGAGCGAGATCGTCGGCGCCGGTGTGCTCGAGCCGCTGCTCGCCGACCCGACGGTGACCGACGTGCTGGTGAACGGACCGAACGAGGTGTGGGTGGATCGTGGTGAGGGCTTGGAGCGCACCACCGTCCGGTTCAGCGACGACACCGCTGTACGCCGGCTCGCGGTCCGGTTGGCGGCCCCCTCCGGCCGCCGCCTCGACGACGCCCAGCCGTGGGTTGACGCGCGCCTGGCCAACGGGGTCCGGCTGCACGCGGTGCTGCCGCCCGTGGCGCCGGGCGGTACCTGCCTGTCGCTGCGGGTCCCCCGCCGCCGCGTGTTCAGCCTGGCCGAGCTGGTGGCGGCCGGCTCGGTGCCGCCCGACGGGGCGGACCTGCTGGGCCGGCTCGCCGCGGCGTGTTCAGCCTTCCTGGTCACCGGTGGAACAGGCACGGGCAAGACGACCCTGCTGTCCGCCCTGCTGTCGTTGGTGGACAGCGGGGATGGGGTGCTGCTCGTGGAGGACGCGAGCGAGCTCGCGCCGGACCATCCGCACGTGGTTCGGCTCGAGGCCCGGCCCCCGAACGTCGAGGGCGCAGGAGCAGTCACCCTGCGGGACCTCGTGCGGCAGGCCCTGCGCATGCGACCCGACCGGCTCGTCGTGGGCGAGGTGCGGGGAGCGGAGGTGGTCGACCTGCTCGCGGCGTTGAACACCGGTCACGAGGGCGGGTGCGGAACGCTGCACGCCAACTCCGCTGCCGACGTCCCGGCCCGGCTGGAGGCGCTTGCAGCCACTGCCGGGCTGACGAGGCAGGCGTTGCACAGTCAGCTGGCCTCCGGGCTGCGGGTGGTCGTACACCTGGTCCGGCCGCGGGGTGGCGGTGCCCGGAGGGTGGCTGAGCTGTGCGTCCTCAGCCGGGGGCAGGACACCCTGGTCGCCGCCGAGCCGGCCTGGACCTGGGACGGTGCCGCCGCCACTGGCACGCCCGGCCCCGCTGCCCGCGCCCTCGAGGAGTTGCTGTGACCCCGCTGCTGCCGCCAGCACTCGCCGGTGCAGCGGCCGCTGTCGTGGTGGGTCTGCCGGCGCCGAGCCGGCTGCTGCACCTGGCTCCGCGTACCGGGCGGCGCGCCCCAGGTGGTCCACGGGCGCTGCTCGACCGGTGGGGACGGCGTCGCGCGGTCGGCGGAGCGCTGCTGCTCGTTCTCGGTGGGCTGCTCGTGCTGGGGCCGTCGGCGCTGTTCATTCTGGTCGGGCTGCTTGGTGTGTGGCGCGCCGTCCAGGTGCGCCGGGCCCGGGCCGCGCGGGAGCAGGAGCGGCGGCAGGCGGGGGAGGCGTGCGCCGTCCTGGCCGGTGAGCTGCGGGCCGGGCGACCCGCCGCCCTGGCCCTCGGAGCAGCTGCCGAGGTGGCGACCGGGGCGGTACGACGGGCGCTGCGGGCCGCGGCCAGCTCGGCCGGTCTCGGCGGGGACGTGCCGGCTGCCTTGCTCGCGCAGGGACCTGGCAGCGCCGCCCCCGAACTGCTCGCCGGTGTGGCAGCGTGCTGGCAGGTCTGTGCGGGAACCGGCAGCGGGCTCGCGATGGCCGTCGATCGCCTCGAGGACGGGCTGCGCGCCGAACGGGACCAACGGCGGGCCGTCGAGGCCGAACTCGCCGGTCCCCGCGCGACCGCCGGTCTGCTCGCCCTCCTACCGCTTGCCGGCATCGGGCTGGCTGCCGCTCTAGGCGCCAGACCGGTTCACGTGCTGCTCCACACGACCATCGGCCTGGCCTGCAGCGTCCTGGGCATTGCACTGGACGTGCTCGGCGTGTGGTGGACGGGACGGTTGGTAGCTACGGCGGGCGGTACGGCGTGACCCGCGGCAGGCCCTGCTATCCCCGACAGCGTGAGCTCGCGCCTGCCACACGACAGTGTGGCGGGGATCGCCGGGTCAGCGCAGACGCGCGTTTCGCCGCATGAGCGTCCTGGTCCCTGCCGCCCTGGGCGCCGCCGCCAGCGCTGTGCTGCTGCGCCGTCCGGGCTCAGCGCTGCGCCTGCGCGGGCTCACCGCTCCCGCCCGGGCCGCACCTGGGCGCCGGGCGCCGGGCGATGTTCGCGGCGGTGTTCCCGGCGGTGTTCGCGGCCCCGCTTCGGCCGAGCCCCGGCGCGTACTCGGACCCCGAACCGCCTGCGTCGTCGCAGCCGCAGGGATAGTGGTCCTGGTTGGCGGACCGGTCGGTCTGGTGCTGGCCGCGGCTGTGGCGCTGGCCGGACCGGGGCTGCTCGGCCGGCTCGAGCCCCGCGCCGACCGGCGGCGGTCCGAGCAGCTCGCCCGGGACCTCCCGCTCGCGCTCGACCTGCTCGCGGCCTGCCTGACCGGCGGCGCGAGTTTGGCGGACGCCGTACGGGCCGTTGCCGGAGCCGTACCCGGCCCGTGCTGTACCCGGTTGGAGCAGGTTGCTGCTGCGCTGGCGGTCGGCTCACCGGCCGCCGAGGCTTGGCAGGCCCTGGGTGCAGGGGATCCGGTCGGAGCGAGCGCTGCGCGGGCCTTGGCCCGCTCCGGCGACGGGGGCGCCCCCGTCGCGCAGGCCGTCTGCCGCGTCGCCGCGGAGGCGCGAGCCGAGGCCCTTGCTCGCGGCACCCGAGCAGCCAGGAGGGCGGGTGTGCTGGCCGTCGCTCCCCTCGGACTCTGCTTCCTGCCGGCGTTCGTCCTGCTCGGCGTCGTGCCGGCAGTCGTCGGCCTGGCCACGCCGCTGCTCTCCACGCTGCGGTAGCAGTGCTGCCGCGGCCGATGGGCGCCGCAGCAGGCGCGCGCCGACGTCGACGGCGCCGATGGCTGTCGTTGATGACGCTGGTGTCCGGCTCGTCCGGCATCCGGTCAAGGTGCAGCCGTCGGGCCGCGAGCTCGAGGGCCCGGTACGACACGTCCACCCCGAGGACCTTGCTGAATAAGGGGTCCGGGACAAGTTCGCGCAGCAGGGCCCCCTCGCCGCAACCCAGGTCGACCACGGTCACGGCACCCTCGTCCCGCAGCGCAGCGATGACTGCAGCCTTGCGCAACTGAGCCAACGGCGTCGATCGGTCCTCCGGCTCGTGAGCAGACCCAAATGTCCAGTGCTTCCGCTTCGATGTCGTCGACCTCGGCCAGTCTGCTGACGGCGTCTTGGACCAGGGTGCGGTGGTGACCGAGGTAGCGGCTGATGATCAAATCGCGTTCCGGATGACCGACCAGCCAGCTGCCACCCGCAAGCATGAGCTTGTCGACCTCATCTGCGCTCACCCAGTAGCGCTTGCTGTCGTCCAGCACAGGCATGAGCACGTACAGCTGCGTCAGCGCCGCAGCGACCGGCATCACCCCGGACAGGCGGAGGTCGAGGTACGGCGACTTCCCCCACGACGGCACCTGCTCATCCAGGCCGATAGCCGTCGCCTTCACTGACCAGCCGAGCGGAGCGAACAGGCGCTCAACGAGATCGCTGCCACCTCGACTTGGCAGAGCAGGAATGTGGACGTTGAGCACGCCGAGCAGCGTCCAGTACCGCTCGATCCGGCGGTCCGAGAACGTGTCGACTTGGTTAGCGAGCTGTGCCCGAGCGGTCGCGTCGAGGTCGCCGACCGCGATCTGGTCCAGGCCGGTCCCGCCTCCGGCGTGTTGCTGCACCAGGGATGGGTCGAAGGCCTTCGAGTCGTGGCAGCGGGGCCTGGATCGCGCAACGCATCGGGTTCATCATCGAAGAGATCCGCACGCTGCTCGACGCCCTACCGGCCAACCCCGGCCCCGACGATTGGCGACAACTGCAAGCATGGCTCGCCGACGACGCGACGCGAACGGTTGACCGAATTGCACGCCGTCCTGGACGACGTCACCTCCCGTCAGAAGCTGTGCGAGACCTCAACGCCCGCACGTCCGGGCGAGCTGTGTCCCACAGCACGGTCGTCACACGACAGACATCGATGCCTCGCCCGCGCGTTCGGGGAGGGTCGGCGGCTCCGGCTTGACGTTTGAAGCAGCGGCCGTCGTCCACAGGTTGCGGTCGCCTCCACAGGTCGGGCAACAGGGGTACCGAGGGTGCTTGCGAAGCGGCAGCGTCGAACTTGCCGGACAGCCGTTCGGCACCCGAGCCCGGTCCGTCCGACCGGCTCCTCCTGGAGGTCTCCCATGCACGCACTCGCTTGTCTCCGCACCGCCCCAGTCCGCCTCTCGGCCCGCCTGCACGGCGAGGACGCGGACGCCGGAATGACCACCGCTGAGTACGCAGTCGGCACCGTTGCCGCCTGTGGATTCAGCGGGGTGCTCTACAAGGTCGTCACCAGCCCGGCGGTTCTGGACCTGCTCAAGTCGGTGATTACCCGCGCGTTCCACCTGTCCTTCTGACCCGCCACTGTCCCGGGCAGGCAACGCCTGCCCGGGACCGGCCGAGGAGGCCTCGTGCACCGTTCACCCCGTCCGACCCGGCGCGACTGCGGCCCGACCGCTGTCCGAACCGGTAGCGACGTGCTGCGTTCAGGCGACGCCGGGTACGCCACGGCTGAAGCAGCGGTCGTGCTGCCGGTCCTGCTCATCGTCCTGGCAATGGCCGCTTGGGTGCTCGTGTGCGTCAACGGGCAGCTGCGGTGCGTCGACGCGGCCCGGGCAGCAGCGCGCGTCGCTGCCCGAGGTAACAGCCCGGTCTCGGCGGGGGCGGTTGGTCGGGTCCTTGCTCCCCCAGGCGCCCAGGTCCGGATCCACCTCAGCGGCACGCTGGTCGAGGTTGCCGTGACCGCCGAGGTTCAGCCTTTCGGCGGCGTCTTGCGAGTCCTGCCGCCGGTGCACGTGCAGGCCCGCGCGGTGGCCGAGCGCGAGGACGCGCCGCCGTGAGGCACGCGACCCGGGACACCGCTAAGGGCCCAGACGGCGGCTTCGTGACCGTGGCGGTCCTTGCGCTGGCCCTGGTGCTGGTTGCCTTCGCGGGCTTGCTGGCCACATTGAGCGCGGTATCAGTGGCCAGGCATCGCGCCGCCGCCACCGCTGATCTGGCAGCGCTTGCCGCCGCTGGACACGTTCTGGAGGGGCAGTCCGGGGCCTGCGCCGCAGCTGCCCGTGTAGCCAGTGCCCAGGACGCCCAACTGATCAGCTGCACGGTCAGGGGCTCCACTGTCGAGGTGCACGCGACCGTACGGCCGGCTGGCCCCCTGGGTGCGCTGGGCGCCGCCACGTCGACCGCGCGGGCAGGCCCGCGCTGAGCAGGCCCGATCGGTCCACGGCAGGGGTGGAGCACGGCGCCAGCACCCGGATGGGCGCGCCGCTACGGGCGTAACCTCAGGACAGCCGTCTCGTTGCTTTCCCCGAGACCTGCTCAGCACCCGCGCACGTCCGCAGCCCGGAAGGACAGCATGCAGTCCTCGTTCGTCACCCCAGCGGTGCCTGCGCGCGCCCGATCGGTGCGGGCGCTGCTCGGGGACGCCCTGCGCCGCCCGGGAGGCCGAAAAGGAGTCTCGGTGCTCTCGCTGGTGCTGCTTGTCGCAGGTGTGGCCATGTTCGCCTACCCGGTCGGCACCGACGTCTACAGCCGGTTCCAGCAGGGGCAGCTCGACAACCAATTCGCCGACCCGGCGCTGCAGGGGCAGTACCGCGGGCACGACGTGCCCGTCGGCAACGTGCTCACCCGCCTGCGCATCCCCAAGAAGGGCATCAACCTGGACGTCCTGGTTGTCGAGGGCACCACGCCAGCGGCACTGCGCGCCGGTTCCGGGCACTACGGTGGCACGCCGCTTCCGGGTGAGAACGGCAACGTCGGCATCGCCGGCCACCGCACCACCTTCGGCCGGCCCTTCAACCACCTTGACGAGATGGTGCCCGGCGACGAGGTCATCCTTGACACCCCGTTCGCGACCTACCACTACCGAGCTGTCGCACCCTTCGGCGGCCACGCCAACCCCTGGATCGTCCAGCCGACGGACTACTCGGTCGTCGGCCAGGCCGGGATGGACCACATGCTGACCCTGACCACCTGCAACCCCAAGGGCAGCGCGGCGCAGCGCCTGATCCTTCGGCTGCACCTCGTCTCGACCGACAAGGTCGCTCCCAGGAAGGTCGCAGCATGAGGGCCCGCAACTCCGTGCAGGGACTCGTGGTCGTCGTACTGGCCGCGCCGCTGGTCGTCGGCCTCGTCGGCGCCACCCCCGCACTGGCAGACGGCACCATCGGCTCCCCGCCCAGCAAGCAGGGGCGCCCCTACACCGGCTCCACAGTCGACATCAGAGCCAACGTCAGCAGCGCCCGGGCGACGGACCTTACGCTGACCGATCCGGTCGACACAGCGCAGCCCGTGGTGGTTGACACCTCGTCCGCACCGGCGGTGATGGACCCGCTCTCGTTCCCGCTCCACACTGGCTGCTGGAGGAGGTCCAAGACGTGCACGGGCGTGGCACCGGCTCCGAACGGCACCTGGACGGTCACCGTCACTGACACGACGGGGAGCAAGGGCCAGCGGCGGACCTTTGTGCTAGCTGTTCCGCCGGCCACGCCAGCGGGGTTCAGCGCACGCGGCCGCGGGAGCCGGCAGGTCACCTTCAACTGGACCAAGGGCGCCGAGCCGGACCTCACCTCCTACACGCTGTACGACGGCGCGGGCAAGGTGCTGCGCGACGGGATCTCGAAATCTGACGCTTGTCACGGGTCGTCCTGCTCGTACATCTTGACCTACCCGGCGGACGCACCCGGGCGCCACGACTTCGCGCTCACCTCGCACCGCAGCACCAGCCCGACCCCGGGCAGCACAACCCTGGCCTCGCCGGCCAGGGCGACCGCCAGCGCTGCGCTCGCCTCGCCGTCGGCCGCGCGGCCCACGGTCGCGGCCGGTCCGTCCCAAGGCGCGGCCGGAAGTGGGCCTAACGGCCCGGGCTCTCCGGGGAGCAGCGGCGCAACGGTCGTTCTGCCACCTGGCGACAGCGGGGCGGGTCGGGCTCTGGGCCAGACCCTGTCCGCGTTCGCACCGAATCTCGCCCTTGCGCAGCTACCCGCGCTGCCCGACACCCCGGGGCCGACCCTGGCCGAGGCCCCGCTGCCGCTCGGGACCTACAAGCCGGAACTGCCGTATAAGCCGGTCGTGGCTCAGGACCCGATCAGTGCAGCAGGCCCGGTGCAGCGGGCCGCACATACGGCCGCCGCCGCGCTGGACACCGGTCAACTGCTGCGCAGCCTGGCCGGCGCACTCGTGCTGCTGTTGGCCGGAGCGCATCTGCGCCGCCTCCTCAGCAGCCCCGTCGAATAGCGGCCCGGCGCGACGACGAGGCGCGCGACCGGGGCCGTGTTGCAGCTGGGCCTGTCCCAACCCGCGGCGGCTGGGCACCGCAGACCACCTTCAGCGACGGAAGAGCCCGTGCTTCTGCTCGCCGACCGGCTCGGCCGTAACAGTCGAGGTGGTCTGCCCGCCCGTACCGCTGAGCTCGCTGCGCAGCTGCTCGTTCTCCGCCTCGAGCTGCTGCTTCTGCGAGCGCACGCCCTTGACGGTGCGCTTGGTCTCGACCCGGCGGCGTCGCTGGCGGGCCGAGCCGGCGACCATCAGGCCCAGCCCGAGCCCGAACAGCAAGCCCGTGACCGCTCCAGCAATGAAGAGCCCACCGACCGAGACGTTGGACAGCGTGACGCCGAAGGCCGCCGCGCCCCCGGGGATCGGGTCGGTGTTGGACAGCACGACGCCGAGCGCCGCGACGCCGGACAGGACCAGCAGGACAAGACCGACGGCGAACACGCGACGCTCCAGACGTAGGGGACAAGCCCGATCCTCCTACCCCGCGAGACCGCTGCCCAGCACCGCCCGCAGCAGACGTACGGCGCCGGCCTTGTCCAGCGGTTCGTTGCCGTTGCCGCACTTGGGCGACTGGATGCACGACGGGCAGCCGTGGTCGCACTCGCAGGCGGTGATCGCCTCGCACGTCGCCTGCAACCAGGCCGCGAGCCGCGTGAAGCCGCGCTCGGCGAACCCCGCGCCTCCGGGGTGCCCGTCGTACACGAATACGGTCGCGAGGCCGGTGTCCTCGTGCACGGCGGTGGACACGCCGCCGATGTCCCAGCGGTCGCACGTCGCGAACAGCGGGAGCAGGCCGATGGCGGCGTGCTCGGCGGCGTGCGCGGCGCCCGGCAAGTCCTCAGGGGCGAGCGCGGCCGCGCCCAGCAGCGCCGGTTCCAGGGTGTACCAGACGGCCCGGGTACGCAGCTCGCGCGCCGGCAGGTCCAGCGGTTCCTCCCCGATGACCTCGCCGGAGCCGACCCGCTTGCGCAGGAAGCCCACGACCTGATGGGTGACGTCGACGGTGCCGAAACAGGCCTGCACCCCGTCGTACGACGCCGAGCGCAGCACCTCCACGACCCGCAGGTTGGTGATCTCGCGAGCCGAGGTCGTGTAGTCCGGGTCGGCGCTGTGGACGAAGGCCACGGCTTCGTCGAGGTCGAGCGCGTCGACGAGGTAGGTCTCTCCCTGGTGCACATAGACCGCGCCGGTATGCGCCTGGCTGTGCGCCGAGGACGCGTCCACCGTCCCGAGCAGCCGGCCGGTGCCGGCCTCGACCAGTCGCACCGGAGGGCCGCCGGAGCCGCGCAGGTCGGCGTCGGGACGCTGCCGGGACGTCCAGAACCAGCCGCGCGGGCGTACCCGCAGCAACCCCCGCCGGACGAGGTCGGTCAGCAGCAGCTCGACGTCCGCGACCGGGCCGAACAGCGGCAGGTCCTCGCGGGTCAGCGGTAGCTCGGCCGCCGCGCAGCACAGGTGCGGCCCGAGGACGTAGGGGTTCGACGGGTCCAGCACGGTGGACTCGACCGGACGCCCGAACAGCGCGGCCGGGTGGTGCACAAGGTAGGTGTCGAGCGGGTCGTCCCGAGCGACGAAGACCGCGAGCGCCCCCTGCCCGGCCCGGCCGGCCCGCCCCGCCTGCTGCCACACCGAGGCCACGGTGCCCGGCCAACCGGTGAGCAGCACGGCGTCGAGCCCGGCGACATCGACCCCGAGTTCCAGTGCGTTGGTGGTCGCCACACCTAGCAAATCGCCGGTCTGCAGCCGCCGCTCGAGCTCGCGCCGCTCCTCGGGCAGGTAGCCGGCCCGGTAGGCCGCGACCCGCGGGACGAGCTCGGGAGCGGCCTCGTTCAAAGCCCGCCGGGCGGTCATCGCGACCGACTCCGCGCCCCGCCGCGAGCGGACAAAGGCCAACGTACGCGCGCCCTCGACGGTGAGATCCGCGAGCAGGTCACCGACCTCGGCCGTGGCCGGCCGCCGTACGGGCGCCCCGTGCTCACCCCCGTGCTCGGACCCGGGCTCACCCTCGCGGCCGCCGGCGCGCCGGCCCGGCATCAGCGGCGGCTCCCACAGCGCGAACTCCGTCATCCCGCGGGGGGAGGCGTCCTCGGTGACCGCGACGACCGGCAGGCCGGTGAGCCGACCGGCGGACACCTCCGGCTCGCGGGCGGTTGCCGAGGCCAGCAAGAAGGTCGGCGTGGCGCCGTACCGCGCGCAGACCCGGCGCAGGCGCCGGAGCACCTGGGCGACGTGCGAGCCGAACACCCCGCGGTAGGTGTGGCACTCGTCCACCACGACGTAACGCAAGCCGCGCAACCACGACGCGAACTCCGCATGCCGCGGCAACACTGCGCGGTGCAGCATGTCAGGGTTGCTGAGGACGAGCTGCCCGTGCCGGCGTACCCAGTCGCGCTCCTCCCGCGGGGTGTCCCCGTCGAAGGACGCGGCCCGCACCGCCATCAGGTTCAGCGCGCGTACGGCGCGAAGCTGGTCGGTCGCAAGCGCCTTGGTCGGCGCCAGGTAGAGCGCGGTGGCCCGTTCGTCGTTCAGCAGGCTAGACAGTACGGGCAGCAGGTAGGCCAGTGACTTGCCGCTCGCGGTCCCGGTTGCCACCACGACGCAGGTCCCGCCCCAGGCGAGGTCCGCCGCCCGCGCCTGGTGCTCCCACGGGGCACTCACCCCGGTCAGCGCCAAGCGCTCGCGGAGCAGCGCGGGTACCCACTCCGGCCAGGGGGCGGGTCGCCCGGCCCGTGCCTGGACGTGCTGCACATGGGTGACCCGGTCGGCCCGGCCCGGCTCCAGCAGCAACTGCTGCAGCAGGCTCCTCCCGGTCATTCCCCTTATCCTGTCAAGCGGGCAGCCGGCACGCCGCCCCGGCCTTGATCACGGCATGATTGGATGTCCGGAGGGTCGGGTAGGTGCGGCTCGGCATCCACAAGGGTCTGTGCATGTTCGGACCTCGCGTCCCGCAGCCGGAATACCCGAACGCCTTCGCACCGACCGCTCGCCCTGAGGAGAATCCGTGGATCTGTCCCTGTCGACCCGTACCGAAGGTGACCGAGTCGTGGTCGCCGTAGGGGGCGAGATCGACGTCTACACCGCGCCCAAGCTCCGGGAGCAGCTGATCGACCTGGTGTCCAGCGGTCAGTACCACCTGGTCGTGGACATGGAGGCGGTGGAGTTCCTGGACTCCACCGGGCTGGGCGTGCTCGTCGGCGGGTTGAAGCGGGTCCGCGCCCACGAGGGGTCGCTTCGTCTGGTCTGTACCCAGGAGCGGATCCTGAAGATCTTCCGCATCACCGGCCTGACCAAGGTGTTCCCGATCCACGGGTCCGTCGACGAGGCCGTCGCGGCGACCGACTAGTCCCGATGGCCCTGGTCGAACTTCTCCTGCCCCCCCTTCCCGCGCACGTCCGGACAGCCCGGCTCGTCGGGGTCGCTGCGGCCCGTCGCGCCGGCCTGGACGGCGACCTGATCGACGAGTTGCGCTTGGCGGTGGGTGAGGCCTGCTCCCGGGCCGTGAGTCTGCACGCCGTGCACGCCCCCGATACCCGGGTCTCGGTGACCGTCCAGGACGAGCCGAGCCGACTGGTGGTGACGGTCCGCGACGTCGGACCGGCCGCCTCGCCCGTTGCCGACGACGCCGGTGAGGTGTTCGGCCAGCGGCTGCACGACGGGTTGGACGGCGACGACGGGTGGGGGGATCCCGACGTGGCGCTGGCCGTCGTCGCCGGTCTGGTCGACGACCTGGCCGTCCATCCCGCGCCAGACGGGACGACCGTGGAGATGCGCTGGCCCCTGCCGGTGCAGCTGCCCGGCACCTAGCCCGTGCTCGTGTCCTCCGGTGGACGGGGCGGAGGTCTGCGCACGACGCCCCGGGTCCGGGCATATGCTCGCCCGGCTCGCGGGACTCCGGCCCGCGCCTGACCAGGAGGACGCTTGTCCGCGATGCCTGTCGCCGAGGCGACGAAGCTCCCCACGTACCTCACCGGCGATGAGCCGATCCTGTACGCCGTACTCGCCGTCGCCCTGATCGCACTGGTGTTCGCGGCGGTCTTCGCCCGCGAGGTGCTCGCTGCGGAGCAGGGCCCTCAGGGCATGCGGGACATCAGCAAGGCCGTGCAGGACGGCGCCGCCGCCTACCTCTCGCGGCAGTTCCGCACCCTCGCGGTCTTCGCGGTGCTGGTGTTCGCGCTGCTGTTCCTGCTGCCCGGCAGCGCGGAGGTACGGATCGGACGGTCGGTGTTCTTCCTGGTCGGTGCGGTCTTCTCCGCGCTGGTCGGCTTCATCGGGATGACCCTGGCCACGCGCGCCAACGTCCGGGTGGCCAACGCGGCCAACACGACCGGCAGCAAGCGGGCCCTTCGCATCGCCTTCCGCTCCGGCGGTGTCGTCGGCATGTTCACCGTCGGGCTCGGCCTGCTGGGCGCGACCGTGGTTCTGCTGGCGTACGGCCAGAACGCCCCCGAGGTGCTCGAGGGCTTCGGCTTCGGCGGCGCCCTGCTCGCGATGTTCATGCGGGTCGGCGGCGGCATCTTCACCAAGGCGGCCGACGTTGGCGCGGACCTGGTCGGCAAGGTCGAGCAGGGCATCCCCGAGGACGACATCCGCAACGCCGCCACGATCGCCGACAACGTGGGGGACAACGTCGGGGACTGCGCCGGCATGGCCGCGGACCTATTCGAGTCCTACGCCGTCACGCTGGTGGCCGCCCTCATCCTGGGTCAGGCGGCCTTCGGCTCACAGGGCCTGGTCTTCCCGCTCATCGTCCCCGCGATCGGCGTACTGACCGCCCTGGTCGGCATCTACGCCACCAGCCCGCGCGACAGCGACCGCACGGGGATGAGCGCGATCAACCGCGGGTTCTTCCTGTCCGCGGTCGTGTCTGCCGTGCTGGTCGCGATCGCGTCGTTCAGCTACCTGCCTGGCACCTTGTCCGGGCTGGACGGCGGCATCCAAGGCTCCCGCGATCCGCGCCTCATCGCCCTCATCGCTGTGATCATCGGCATCGTCCTGGCCAGCCTGATCCAGGTGCTCACCGGCTACTTCACCGAGACCAGCCGCAAGCCCGTCCGGGAGATCGGCAAGAGCTCGCTCACCGGCGCCGCCACGGTCGTTTTGGCCGGGATCTCGGTCGGCCTGGAATCGGCTGTCTACTCGGCGATCCTGATCGGCGGAGCGGTGTACGCGGCGTTCCTGCTCGGCGGCGGCTCGGTCGTGCTGTCGCTGTTCTGCGTGGCACTGGCCGGCACCGGACTGCTGACCACGGTCGGCGTCATCGTCGCCATGGACACCTTCGGCCCGATCTCGGACAACGCCCAGGGCGTCGCCGAGATGTCCGGCGAGGTCGGCGAGCAGGGCGCGCTGGTCCTGACCAGCCTGGACGCGGTCGGCAACACCACCAAGGCCATCACCAAGGGAATCGCGATCGCCACGGCCGTGCTTGCCGCGACCGCGCTGTTCGGGTCCTTCCAGACCGCGGTGACCCGGGCGCTGGACCAGGCCGACGGCACGGTCGATGGGGTTGTGGCGCCGATGCGCCAGTTCTCGCAGTTCTCGCTGTCGGTCGAGAAGCCCAACCTGCTGTTCGGCCTGATCATCGGCGCTGCCGTCGTCTTCTTGTTCTCCGGCCTGGCGATCAGCGCCGTTTCCCGGGCGGCCGGCCGGGTTGTGTACGAGGTGCGCGAGCAGTTCCGGACCAAGCCCGGGATCATGGACTACACCGAGAAGCCCGACTACGCACGTGTCGTCGACATCTGCACCAAGGACTCGCTGCGCGAGCTGGCCACACCCGGGCTGCTGGCCGTATTGGCGCCCATCTCGGTGGGCTTTGCGCTCGGCTACGCCCCACTCGGCGCCTTTTTGGCTGGGGCGATCGCTGCCGGCGTGCTGATGGCCGTCTTCCTGTCCAACTCGGGCGGCGCATGGGACAACGCCAAGAAGCTGGTCGAGGACGGTACGCACGGCGGCAAGGGCTCCCCGGCCCACGAGGCCACGATCATCGGCGACACCGTCGGCGACCCGTTCAAGGACACCGCCGGCCCGGCGCTCAACCCGCTGCTCAAGGTGATGAACCTGGTCGCCCTGCTCATCGCACCGACCGTCGTGAAGTACGGGATCGGGGTGGACGCCAACAAGGGCATCCGCGCGCTGGTCGCGGTCATCGCCGTTGCCGGGATCGTCGTGGCCGTGACGATCAGCAACCGCCGTACGGTGGCCGGCTCCGCGGACGTGGTCGAGGAGAAGACTCCCGCCGCCGTCTGACCTCCCTCGAGGTAGCCGCCCCCGGAGCCGCACAGGGCCGGCGCAAGGGCCGCCGACTAGCGTCCCGCAGATGGACCTCCACGACCCGCCCCAGCTGCTCACCGACGCACCGCAGGTCGCGGACGCCCTGCAGCGGGCGGGGTGGTCCAGCGGGGCCCTGGACGAGCTGCTGGGCGTCACCGCGCAGACCCACCTGGACCGAGACGAGCTCACGCCCCTGCTCCGGCGTACGGCGGGTGGTTCGCCCCTGGAGGTGCTCGCCCGGCTGTTCGTGCTCGGAGTTCCGGTCGCGGCCGCCGCGGCCCGGGCCGCCGGCCTACCGGCGTCGTGGCTGGCCGCTGATGGCACGGCGTTGGTGCGGCTGCAGGCGGTCCTGCACGGCGGTGCCGATGTCACGGTGCCGCACGACCCGGGCCGGGCCGCGACCGGCGTGCACCCGGAGCAGGTCCTCGGGGTCGGTGCGGCCGCGCTGACCCTGGCCGCCGCAACCCCGCGCCGGCCGGTTGCCCGCGTGCTCGACCTCGGTTGCGGTGGCGGCATCCAGGCGCTGCTCGCCGCTCGACACGCCGGTCAGCTCGTGGCGACCGACCGCAGTCCCCGGGCAGTGGCGATGACCCGGCTGGCCGCCGCGCTCGCCGATCTGCCGTACGACGGCCCGGACGGCGAGCAGGCGGGCACCAGCCCGGTGCCGTGGGACGTCCGGGAGGGCGACCTGCTCGAGCCCGTGACTGGTCAGTCCTTCGATCTGGTCGTGAGCAACCCACCGTTCGTGATCGGCCCGGACCGGCGCTACAGCTACCGGGACGCCGGATACGCCGGGGACGAGTTCTGCCGTCGCCTAGTCACCGGCCTGCCCGCCGTACTCGCTCCGGGTGGCACCGCGGTGCTGCTGGCCAACTGGCTGCACCTGGCCGGCCAGGATGGCGACGAGCGGGTCCGGTCCTGGTTCGACGGTAGCGGCTGCGACGGCTGGGTGGTGCAGCGCGAGCTCGCCCACCCCGAGGACTACGTGACGGCCTGGCTGCGCGACACCGACGAGGGCCCGCGGTTCGATGCTCTCTACGAGCAGTGGCTCGATGCGCTGCAGGGTGTCGAGGCCATCGCCTTCGGCGTGATCGCGATCAGGCGCGGTCCGGGTCCGGGCAGTGTCGTGCTCGACGAGGTCGACCAGCCGCTGGCACCGACCTGGGGCGAGGAGGTGCTCGGGCACTTCGACCGGCGTGAGGCGCTGCGAGCCGACCCGCTCGAACGCGCGTGGCGGCTGCGCGAGGACGTCCGCCTGCACCAGGTGGCCGAGCCCGGCGAGCACGGCTGGGCGGTGACCAGCCAGCTGCTGCAACAGGAGGCCGGCTGCGCTGGACCGGCGGAGTGGACGACTACGGCGCGACCCTGCTGGCGGGCTGCGACGGCAGGCGTCGTCTCGGCGAGCTCGTCGAGGTCCTGGCCGCGGCCGCCGGGCTCGGTTTCGGTGCGGCCGCTGAGCAGCTCCTGCCCGTCGTACGCCGGCTGGTCCAGCAGGGGTTTCTGGTGCCGTGACCAGCGTGTCGCGGGGCGCCTGTCCAGAGCCGACCCGGCGCCTGGGAACGTAGGTGGGGCACAACCGGGCGACCCGAGCCGTTTGACACAGTCGTCCACCCTGTTCATGACGTGCCGCCCTTCCCGACCTGATGGAGACCTGTGCCCAAGACCAAGACCGCCACCTCGACCGCCGAGGGGACCCCTGCCACGCCACGCGTGCGCAGCGGGACCGGCACGCGTCTGGTCATCGTCGAGTCGCCGGCCAAGGCCAAGACGATCGCGGGCTACCTCGGCCCCGGCTACGTCGTGGAGAGCTCGATCGGCCACATCCGCGACCTGCCGCGCAACGCCGCCGACGTACCGGCCAGCCACAAGCACCTGGCATGGGCCAAGACCGGCGTGGACGTGGACAACGGCTTCGAGACGCTCTACGTCGTCACGCAGGACAAGAAGCAGCAGGTCGCGAAGCTGCGCGCCCTGCTCAAGGACGCCGACGAGCTCTACCTGGCGACCGATGAGGACCGCGAGGGCGAGGCGATCGCCTGGCACCTGCTGGAGACGCTCAAGCCCAAGGTGCCGGTGCGCCGGATGGTGTTCCACGAGATCACGCAGTCGGCGATCCAGCACGCGGTGGACACCCCGCGCGAGCTGGACCGGGCGCTGGTCGACGCGCAGGAGACCCGGCGGGTGCTCGACCGGCTGTACGGCTACTCGGTCAGTCCGGTGCTGTGGAAGAAGGTGCTCGGCGGGCTGTCCGCCGGGCGGGTGCAGAGCGTCGCGACCCGAATCGTCGTGGAGCGCGAGCGGGCCCGGATGCGCTTCCGCCAGGCCGAGTACTGGGACGTGGAAGGGGCATTCCAAGCTGCTGAGCAGGACGACCCGACGGCACCTCGGGCGCTCGGCGCCACGCTGGTGGCCGTCGACGGGACCCGGCTCGCGACCGGCCGCGACTTCGACGCCGACACCGGCCGGCTGACCCGCGAGGGCGCGCTGCACCTGGACGAGGCGAGCGCCCGGTCGCTGGCCGAGCGCCTCGCCGGCGTCGAGTTCACCGTGCGCTCGGTGGAGGACAGGCCCTATAACCGAAAGCCGTACGCGCCGTTCATGACGAGCACCCTGCAGCAGGAGGGCGGTCGCAAGCTGCGCTTCAGCGCCCAGCGGGTGATGCAGACCGCCCAGCGGCTGTACGAGAACGGCCACATCACCTACATGCGCACGGACAGCGTCAACCTGTCCGAGACCGCGGTGGTTGCCGCGCGCCAGCAGGCCCGCCAGCTCTACGGCCCGGAGTACGTGCCGGAGGCCCCGCGCCGCTACACGTCCAAGAGCAAGAACGCGCAGGAGGCGCACGAAGCGATCCGCCCCTCCGGTGACGCCTTCCGCACCCCGGGCGAGCTGGCCGGCGAGGTCACCGGCGACGAGCTGCGGCTCTACGAGCTCATCTGGCAGCGCACCGTGGCCTCCCAGATGGCCGATGCGCGCGGGGTGAGCGCCAGCATCCGGCTGGGGGCGCGGACCGCCGACGGCACCGACGCGGAGTTCGCGGCGTCCGGCAAGGTCATCACGTTCCCGGGCTTCCTGCGGGCCTACGTCGAGGGCTCCGACGACCCCGACGCCGAGTTGGAGAGCGCCGAGCGGCGCCTGCCCCGGGTGGCGGTGGGCGATGGCCTCGCCGTCACATCTCTCGACCCGCAGGGGCACACGACCTCGCCGCCGGCGCGCTACACCGAAGCCTCGCTGGTCAAGCAGCTCGAGGAGCTCGGCATCGGCCGGCCGTCGACGTACGCCAGCATCATCTCCACGATCCAGGACCGCGGGTACGTCTGGAAGAAGGGCTCGGCGCTCGTGCCGACCTGGACCGCCTTCGCGGTCATCGGGCTGCTCGAGCAGCACTTCGGCCGCCTGGTCGACTACAGCTTCACCGCCTCCATGGAGGACGACCTGGACGTCATCGCCGGCGGCCAGGGCAACAGCACCGACTGGCTGACCCGGTTCTACTTCGGCGCCGAGGACGGCAAGGAGGGCGGCCTCGCCAAGCAGGGTGGGCTGAAGACCCTGACGACCGACCGGCTCGACGAGATCGACGCCCGCGAGGTCAACTCCATCGTGATCGGGCGCACCGACGACGGCGAGGAGGCCGTCGTCCGCGTCGGGAAGTACGGCGCGTACGTGCAGGTCGGCGACAAGCGCGCGTCGCTGCCGGACAACCTCGCGCCGGACGAGCTGACCCCCACGCTGGCCCTCGAGCTGGCCGACGCGCCGTCCAACGACCGGGTGCTCGGGACCGACCCGGTCACCGGTCACGACGTCATCGCCAAGACCGGGCGGTACGGGCCGTACATCTCGTTGGTACTGCCAGAGGGCTCGCCGGACAAGCCGCCATCGGCCTCGTTGTTCGCCACGATGGACATCGCGTCAATCACGTTCGACGACGCCCTGCGGCTCTTGACCCTGCCGCGCACACTCGGCGAGGCGCCCGACGGCGAGCCGATCACGGCGCAGAACGGCCGCTACGGGCCGTACATCAGCAAGGGCGGCAAGGACTCGCGGTCGCTGGCCGATGAGGAGCAGCTGTTCACCGTCACGCTGGACGACGCCTTGGCGCTGCTCGCCCAGCCCAAGACCCGCGGCCGCGCTGCTGCCAAGCCGCCGTTGAAGACCCTCGGCGAGGACTCGGCCACCGGGGCGGCCATGGTGGTGAAGGAGGGCCGATTCGGGCCCTACGTCACCGATGGCGAGACCAACGCCTCGCTGCGCAAGGGCGACGACCCCGCGAGCCTGACCGACGAGCGGGCGTCGGAACTGCTCGCGGATCGTCGGGCCCGCGGGCCGGTGACGAAGAAGGCACCGGCCAGGCGGGCCTCAGCCAAAAAGGCTCCGGCGAAGAAGACCGGAGCTAAAAGGGCGCCCGCGAAGACGGCGCCGGCCAAGAAGGCTGCCGTGAAGCGGGCCCCCAAGCCCTGACGGCGCGTACGAAGGGGCGCGCTCGACGACGCCGTACCCTCGGGTCGTGGCGAGAGCGGCGGTGAGATGGCCGGGAGCCCTGCGCTACCGGGGCTTTCGTCGGCTCTACACCGCGCTCGTGCTGTCGAGCTTCGGCGACTGGCTCGGCTACCTCGCGACGACCGCCCTGGCCACGACGCTGGTTCAGGGCTTCGGCGCCAAGAGCTATGCGGTTGGCGGGGTGCTCGCCTTCCGGCTGCTCCCGGCTGTCCTGCTCGGGCCGCTGTCGGGCGTACTGGCCGACCGCTTCGACCGCCGGCTCACCATGGTCATCAGCGATCTGCTGCGGTTCGGGCTGTTCCTGTCCGTGCCGTTCACCCACTCGCTGGTCTGGCTGCTGGTGGCCTCCTTCCTGACCGAGGCGCTCAGCCTGGTCTGGATCCCCGCCAAGGAGGCCTCGGTCCCTCACCTGGCCAAGGACCGGCTCGAGTCGGCGAACCAGCTTTCACTCATCGCGACGTACGGCACGGCGCCGGTCGCCGCCGTCGTGTTCGGTGTGCTCGGCCTGTCGACGGTCACGGGCCGCAGCGGTCAGACCGCCGCCACCCTCGGCCTGTACGTCGATGCGGCCACGTTCCTGTTCGCGGCGGTGCAGGTCTTCCGGATCCGCGAGATCCCGAACCGGACGGGGGAGCACAACCGCGGCGAGGCGCCCCCGTCGGTGCTGACGAGCGTGCGGGACGGGCTGGCGTTCGCGCGCAGCAGCTCCCTGGTGCGCGGGCTGCTGGTCGGCATGCTCGGGGCCCTGGCCGCGGCGGGCGTGGTGATCGGCAACGGCAAGCAGTTCGCCACGACGGTGCTGGGCGCGGGGAACGGCGCCTACGGGCTGCTGTTCGGCGCGGTCTTCGTCGGCATCGCTGGTGGCGTGGCGCTGGGTCCCAAGGCTCTCGGCACGATGTCGCGTCGGCGGGCGCTCGGTCCGTCAATCGTGGGCGCCGGCGCTTGCCTGGTCTTCATGGGTCTGGTGCCGTCCCTGGCGCTGGTCGCGGTCGCGACGCTGCTGCTGGGCGCCTTCGCCGGGATCGCCTACGTCCTTGGCCTCACCCTGCTCGGCGGCGAGGTGGCGGACGAGGTGCGCGGTCGGACCTTCGGCCTGGTCAACGCCCTGATGCGCATCGACCTGCTGCTCGTGGTCTCGATCGCGCCGCCGGTCGCCGGCCTGATCGGGCAGCGGAAGCTCGGTCACCTCGACGTCAACGGCATCTCGATCACGCTGCTGCTCGGCGGCCTGCTGGCCACGACCGTCGGAGTGCTGTCGTTCCGGACCATGAACGACCGGCCAGGCATACCCCTGCGCCACGACCTGCGGGCGCTGCTTCGCCGGCGCGAGTACCACGCGTACACCGGGGTCTTCGTCGTGCTCGAGGGCGGTGAGGGCGCCGGCAAGTCGACCCAGTTGCGGCTGCTCGGGGACTGGCTGGAGGCGCAGGGCCAGGAGGTCGTGCTGACCCGCGAGCCCGGGTCCACACCCGTCGGAGAGCAGGTCCGCGCGCTGCTGCTCGACCCCGCGACCGGGGCGCTGGACCCGCGGACCGAGGCGCTGCTCTATGCCGCGGACCGGGCGCAGCACGTCGCGACGGTGGTCCGGCCCGCCCTGCTCCGCGGTGCGGTCGTCGTCTCCGATCGGTACGTCGACAGCTCGCTGGCCTACCAAGGCGCCGGCCGGGCGCTCGAGGTCGAGCAGGTCGCGCGGCTGTCCACCTGGGCCACCGGCGATCTGCGGCCAGATCTGACGCTGCTGCTCGACGTCGACCCGGTTGTCGGCCTCGCTCGGGCAGGCAGCACCCCGGACCGCATGGAGGCCGAGTCGCTGGAGTTCCACCGGCGCGTACGGGCCGGCTTCCTCACCCTGGCCGCCCAGGCCCCCGACCGCTACCTCGTCGTCGACGCCGGCCAGGAGCCACTCGCCGTGCACCACACCGTCATCGCCCGGGTCGCTGCGCTGTTCCCGGCCACCGACCGAGCCCTGGCCACGACGTGAGCGTCTTCGACTCCCTCGTGGGTCAGGACGAGGTCGTCCAGCAGCTGCAGGCTGCGGCGCGCGGGCACGGGATGACGCACGCCTGGTTGTTCATCGGACCGCCCGGGTCGGGCCGCTCGGTCGCGGCGCGCGCCTTCGCCGCCGCGCTGCAGTGCCCGGACGCCGGCTGCGGACAGTGCGAGGCCTGCCACCAGGCGCTCGGCGGGACACACCCGGATGTCGCGGTCGTCGTCCCGGAGGGCCTGCACCTGTCCATCGCCGATGCCCGCCAGGTGATCGGGCGCTCCTCGCGCGCCCCGACCCGCGGGCGGTGGCAGGTCACCCTGATCGAGGACGCCGACCGGATGGAGGAGCGCACCTCCAACACGCTGCTCAAGGCCGTGGAGGAGCCGCCGCCGCACAGCGTGCTGCTGCTGTGCGCGCCGTCGGTGGACGACCTGCTGCCGACGATCCGCTCGCGCTGCCGCCTCGTCCCGCTGCGTACCCCGCCTGCCGCCGCGGTCGCCGACGTCCTCGTGCGCCGGGACGGCGTCGACCCGGCGATGGCCGCCTTCGCGGCCCGCGCGGCCCAGGGGCACATCGGCCGGGCCCGCCGGCTGGCCACCGACGAGCAGGCCCGGCGCGAGCGGCAGGAGGTGCTGTCGTTGCCCCGGTCGCTGGGTACGGTCGGCTCGGCGCTGGCCGCCGCGAAGGAGCTCGTCGATGCCGCCAAAGCTGAGTCCGACCGGCTGGGCTCGGGCAGGGACAGCGCCGAGCGGGAGTCGCTGTCGACCGCGCTGGGCGGTGGTGCGACGGGCAAGGGCTACCCGGGCAGCGCGCCCAAGGGGGGCGCCGGCGCGCTCAAGGAGCTGGAGAAGCGGCAGAAGTCGCGGGGCACCCGTACCCAGCGGGACGCCCTGGACCGGGCGCTGATCGACCTCGCGGCCTTCTACCGCGACGTACTCGCGCTCCAGCTCGGTACGACCACGCCGCTCGTGCACGGCGACCTGGCCGAGCAGGCGGCCGTCATCGCAAGGGCGTCGAGCCCGGAAAGCACCGTGCGTCGCATCGACGCCGTACTGGGCTGCCGAACCGCGATCGACGGCAACGTGGCGCCGCAGCTCGCGGTCGAGGCGATGGCGCTCGGTCTGCGCGCCGGGTGAGCCCGAGCCGTTCGTGTCCTACAGTCTCGGGCGGCAGTCCGCCGCCTTAGCTCAGTCGGTAGAGCACCTCACTCGTAATGAGGTTGTCCGGAGTTCGATTCTCCGAGGCGGCTCCGTGCAATCAGAGCGCTTGGCGTCCGGGCGCCGCCAGGCAGCCGAGTGGGCGATGGGACGACAGTCCGCCTGTGCAACCTTGCGAAGGTGCGGGCAAACCCTGCTGCAGTGGGTAGGAGCGCGTGCATGGCACTCATCATCAGTTCCGGATTTTCACACGTGCGGCTGACCGTCACCGACATTGCCCGCTCGAAGACCTTCTACGACCAGGTGTTCGGCTGGCCCATCGCGATAGATGCGTCGGATTCGGTCAACGAGCCCGGAGTCAAGGACTCGCCGGAGAAGTTCTACGGCGGCACCGTCTACCAGACTCCGCAGGGCACGCTGTTCGGTCTACGGCCGGTCGGAAGCAGCGGCTTCGACCCCCAGCAGACCGGGCTGGACCACGTGAGTTTCGCGGTCGCCGCCCGTGCGGACCTGGTTAGTGCCGCCGCCGCGCTGACCGAGGCAGGCATCAAGCACGGCGAGGTCATCGACCTGGCCGACGCCGGCATCGCGATCCTGTCGTTTCAGGACCCGGACGACATCAACGTCGAGTTGACCGCGCCCCTGAGCTGAGCCACCGGGCGCGCCGGCGATGCTGTGCGCCGTCGCTGTCCAACTTGATTCAGTGCTGCCCGAGGTAGAACAGGGCGCCCTGATCGTCGCTGCACTCCGACACCAGACCGTAGGGCTGGGCCTGTGGCTCGCTCGCGGTACCGCCGCCGGCCCGGACCCGCAATACCGCTGTGGAGATGTCGTCGACCTGGTACATCGGGATAGCCGTCGGCTGCTCGTGGCCGCCGTGCAGGCCCATCATGGGTACGACGTCGCGGGGCTCCCAGCCGTCCGGTGAATGCCCGGGAGTGAACTGCCAGCGGAAGACCGCGGAGTAGAACTGCCGGGCCCGCTCGCCGTTCACCACCTGCAGGGTGAGGTAGCTGATGTCGCCCTGCCGGTTGCCGTTGACCGGGCCTCGGGGCTCCTCGCCCCGGACCTGGTGCAGCGAGAACGGGGCACCGTCCGGGTCGAGGCAGCTCGCGGTACGTCCGTTCGGGGTCTCTGCTGGGTCGTCGGCCCGGCCGCCGGCGTCCCGAACCCGGCGTACGGCGTCCGCGAGGTCCTCGACGGCGTGGGACCGGAACAGAGTCGCGTGCTGCTGGCCGGCGAAGATCGGCGGCAGATCGGCGAAGGCAACGAGTCCGTGTGGTGGTGTGCTACCGGCAACCGTGTGCCCGTCACCGGCGGCATAGGTCCAGCCCAGGACGGAGCCGTAGAACCTCGCAGCCCGCTCCACGTCCGGCGTCCAGAGCGAGACGTACCCGACATCGCCGGTGTGGACGACGTTGGTCGGGGACGCCGGCGCTGCTGCCGTCGAGGCCATCACGAGCCAGCGGTGACCGAACGGGTCCCGAAGACCGGCTGTCCGCCCGTACGGCGTGTCGGTGGCAGGCCGCTCCAGCGTGGCTCCGGCCCCGAGCGCGCGGGTGAGCACGGCGTCGACGTCGCCGACCTGGAGGTGCAGGGTCACCGAGGCCCCCTGGCCGGGTTCGGGTGCCACGACGCCGATCTCGGGATACGCATCGGACAGCATGAGGCGGCTGCCGCCCAGCTCGATCTCGGCGTGACCGACCTTCCCGTCCGGCATCACGATCGGCTCCCCACGCTCGCGGGCGCCGAACGCTTCGGCGTACCAGCGAAGGGCGCCGCGGGCATCGGCGACGGCGACGTACGGCGTGATGACCATGGCCGAGACGGATGCGGAAGTGGAACCGGACATGCTGACTCCTCGTGGAAGCGATAGTGCGCGCTGCAGACGCGCGCGCAACGTGGTGGCGAACCCGGGGTCGGGGTCGGCAGGGATGAAGGGGCTTCGCAAGGCCTCGAGTGGGTCGCTCACTGCGGGACCTCCTCGGCTGTGTACGCGCGGCGAAAGGCCGTGCGGGCCCGAACCAGCAGGGCCTCGGTGGCGTGCAGTGAGCGCTCCAGACAGGCAGCGACCTCGGGTACCGGGAGGTCGTCGAGGTAGCGCAGTGTCAACGCGGCGCGGTGGTGCGGCCCCAGCTGATCGAGGATGATCTGGGCCCGCAGCGCGTCCAGGCGCTCGTCCCACGGGTCCTCGGTCATGTCCCCGGCTGTGCCAGCGACCGCACGCAGCCCGCGGTCCTCCCGTGCCTGCCGGCGCCAGTGGTCGGCGAGCTTGTGGCGAGCGACGCCGACCAGCCAACCCGCGGTCAGCGGGTGGTCCGCCCCACGGCGAACCGTCTCGACTGCCGCCAGGAACGATTCGGCGGTCAGGTCCTGTGCCAGCGCGACCTGCCCACATCGGGACAGCAGGTAGCCGTAGACGATCGGCAGTGCTTCGTCGTAGAGCTCGAGCAGGGCAGTACCGGACGCGGCCTCGTCGTCCGACTGCGCATCCACACCTACATAGTCGTCGCGGGGAACGGCGCTCCGACGCCCCGACCCGGAGTTTCTCAATGTCTGCGCATCGCAGTCGTGCACGTGCGTGGGGCTGCCACGACCTGATGCCTACAAGGGCGCTGCCTGACCGTAGCCCGCCGCCGGCGGCATGTTCTGCCAGCCGCCCAGCTGCTTCGGGTTGGGTCCGTACCGGTTCTCACCCGGCGTGCTGTCGGACACGTAGAACACAAGAAGGATGATGGATCCGACAAGGGGGATCAGTCCGAGGAGCAGGAGCCAGCCCGACTTGTCCGTGTCGTGCAGGCGGCGGACGCCGACCGCGAGCGAAGGAATCAGGACGCCGAGGTAGAGAAGCACGAAGATGAACCCCAGCGGTTTGGCAACCACGGCAAGGATGACTGCGACCACATAGGCGATCCCGATCGCCAAGGTCCAGAACCAGTACTCCGACCGGCGGGCCCGCCCAGAGAACGTGGCGTACTTGCTGAGGACTGTTCTCACCGCTTCCACGAAACTCATCGGTGCTCCACGACGTTTGGCCGCTCGCTGCGGCTCGGTGGCACAGCATGGGGTATGCGGGACCGCGTTGGGCGGAGTTCGGACAATCTGCCTGATCCTGCGTACCGGCACCGGCGGCCGGGACTGTTCCGCTGCGGACTAGGCACGTCCGCGAAGACCCGTGCGGAGCTTGTAACGGGATTGAGGAAACCCCTTGTCTGCCGGTCGAGGCGTTCGACGGCGACGGCTGACGCTGGGCCGACACGAGCGCCGGCTGAGCCCGCTCGCTGACCCATCCCTTAGGGGATCTCGTCTGAGCACGGCTGCGAGTTGTTGGGGCAGCCCTAACAGAAGCGACACGCGCGTGCCTTCGAGCCCGGGGCCAACGTCGGCAGTCAACAAGGCACGGGCCAGGGTGCCTGGATCGTGGTCGAGAATGGCTGTGTGCCCGTCAAGGCTTCGTGCAGAACCTCCCAAAGCTTCCCCCAAACCTTGAAACTCGAAGAATATTGCTTTGTTCAGCCCAACCGACCCAGTTCCTCGAGACATTGCTGCAGCGGGACCGGTCCGAGAGCTGCCAGCAGTGGTCGCGGGCGGGTCGAGCACGAGGTCCGCGTGGGAGCGCAACCGCCCGACGACGCGGCCTAGGTCCGGCACCCGCTGAGCCCGAGGGTGCATCCAGAGCCGTAGGGTCGGTTGCAACGTGACGTTCCCGCCGCGCCGGCGCGGGTGATCCGGCTCGCGCTGGGCACGGGAACGACATCTGACACTGCGAGGAGATCCCGTGATCACGCTGAACGACGCTTACCGCATCATCGACGCCGCTACCGAGAAGGCCGAGGAACTCGGCGTCCCGAGCAACGTCGCTGTCGTGGACGGCGGCGGCAACCTGCTGTCGTTCGCCCGGATGGACGGCGCGTGGCTGGGCTCGATCTCGATCGCGATCGACAAGGCCTTCACGGCCCGCGCTTTCGACATGTCCACGGCCGACCTCGGCGAGGCGTCTCAGCCGGACGGCGCACTGTTCGGTATCAACACCAGCAACGGCGGCCGGATCGTGATCTTCGCCGGGGGGGTCCCGCTCAGCAAGGAGGACGAGGTGGTCGGCGGCATCGGGGCCAGCGGCGGGACGCCCGAGCAGGACGCCGAGATCGCCCAGGCCGGAGCCGGCGCGTTCTGACCCACCTTCAGCGGCGCAACCCCATCCCGGCCCGGTTCAGCCCCGGCCGTGGATGAGCCCGACGACTTTGGCGAGGCTGTTGGTGAGTTCGGGCGAGCGGGAGAACGACAGCAGCTTCACCGGCAGCTCGAAGCGCTGCCGGGTGATGGCCTTGGCACGGGTGAACTCCTTGAGCCCGTCAGCGCCGTGAATGCGCCCGAAGCCCGAGTCGCCGACCCCGCCGAACGGCAGTCCAGGGACCGAGGCGAAGGCGATGACCGAGTTGATGCTCGTCATCCCGGAACGCATCCGGCGGGCGATGTCGACACCCCGCTTCGAGGTGCCGGTGAACACCGACCCGGCCAGGCCGTACGACGTGGCGTTCGTGCGGCGCAGTGCCTCGTCCACGTCGCGCACGCGCGCCACCGTGAGGGTCGGCCCGAACGTCTCCTCCTGGACCGCTGAGCTGTCCTCCGGCACGTCGACGAGCACCGTCGGCTGCACGTACCCGCCGTCGGAGCCGCCGCCGGTGAGCGCGCGACCGCCTTTGGACAGCGCGTCGGCGATATGCCGCCTGATGATGTCGACCTGCGAGGGCATGGTGATCGGGCCGTAGGAGGCGTCCGCGTCGGAGCCGGGTCGCACGCGCCGGGCCTTCGCGGTCAGCTCGGCGAGGAAGGCGTCGTAGACGCCGTCGGTCGCGTACACCCGCTCGATGCCGATGCAGGTCTGCCCCGCGTTGCTCATGCCGCCCCACAGCGCGGCGTCTGCGGCCGCCGCAACGTCCGCGGTGTCATCGACGATCATGGCGTCCTTGCCGCCGCACTCCATGAGAACCGGGACGAGGCCCTCGGCGCACGCGGCCATGACCGTGCGCCCGGTCGCGGCCGAGCCGGTGAAGGCGATCTTATCGACGCCGGCCCGGCACAGCGCGGCCCCGGTCGCGCCGAGACCGGTCACGACCTGCAGCACGTCGGGGCGCTCCGGCACAGCCATCTGCCAGGCGTGCTCGAGCCACAGCCCAATCGCCGGGGTGAACTCGCTGGGCTTGAACACGACCGCGTTGCCGGCTGCGAGGGCGTAGGCAATCGAGCCCATCGGGGTGAATACCGGGTAGTTCCAGGGCCCGATCACACCGATGACCCCGAGCGGCTGGTACTCCAGCAGTGCCTGCTGGTTGGCCGCCATCAGCCCGGCCGACACCTTGCGCAGGCCGAGCACCTTGGGAGCGTGCTTGCTGGACCACTCGACATGGTCGATGGCCAGGGTGATCTCGAGCAGGGCGTCGGGGTGCGGCTTGCCGTTCTCGCGGTGGACCAGGTCGGCGAGCTCGTGGATCCGCCGAGCGAGCACGCCCTTCCACGCCTTCAGGTGCCTGCGGCGCCCCGCAGGTCCCTGCGCCTGCCACCATGCGGCGGCGTCTCTGGCGCGTACGACGGCCTGCTGGACCTGCTCCGCACTGTGCGCCGGGTGGGTGGCCAGCACCTGCCCGTTGGCCGGGTCGAGCGAGTCGAAGGTCTCGACGGCGTCGGGCAGCAGCGTGGGGTGGTCGGCGGCGAGCGTCATCGCCCGAGCGTAGACCGGCCCGGTGACTGGAGGGCGGCTACATGCAAGAGTGCAAGGCCCGTCTCGACCACCCATCCTCGACCACCCCGTCCGGAGACTGCTGTGCAGGAGCATTACGACTACGTCGTCGTCGGAGCCGGATCCGCGGGCTGCGTACTCGCGGCCCGGCTGACCGAGGACCCGGGCGTCAGCGTGCTCCTGCTCGAAGCCGGCGGGGACGATCGAGTGGACGAGATCACCATCCCGGCGGCGTTCTCCAAGCAGTTCCGCACCAGGCTCGACTGGTGCTACTCGACCGACTCGCAGAAGCACGCGCAGGGCCGACGGCTGTACTGGCCGCGCGGCAAGGCGCTCGGCGGCTCCAGCTCGATGAATGCCATGATTTACATCCGCGGCTCGCGCCACGACTACGACGAGTGGGCGGCGCTGACGGGCGACGACGGCTGGTCCTACGACAGTGTCCTGCCCTTGTTCATGCGGTCCGAGGACAACGCGCGCGGTGCGTCCGCTTACCACGGCACGGGCGGTCCATTGCACGTGGAGGAGCAGCGTTCGCCGCACCCGTGGACCCGTGCGTTCCTGTCCGACGTCGCCGCTGCCGGGCACGCGCCGAACAGCGACTTCAACGGCACTGAGCAGGACGGCTCGGGGCTCTACCAGGTCACCCAGAAACGCGGACAGCGCTGGTCCACTGCCGTCGGCTTCCTGCGGCCCGCGCTGGACCGTCCCGGGCTGACGGTCCGGACGCACGCGCTGACGACCCGCGTCGTGGTCGAAGCAGGCCGAGCGGTCGGGGTGGAGTACCGCCACGACGGCACCGGCCACACCGCGTACGCCGATGCCGAGGTCCTGCTCTGCGGCGGTGCGATCAACAGCCCGCAGCTGCTCATGCTGTCCGGCATCGGTCCCTCGCCGCACCTGCGCGACGTCGGCGTCGAGCTGGTGCACGACCTGCCCGGGGTCGGGCAGGGGTTGCAGGACCACCCCGCGATGCCGCTGATCTGCACGGCGCTCGGGAGTTCGCTCAAGGACGCCGAGTCGCCCAAGCAGATCGCGGACTACTACCTTCGCCGGCGCGGGATGCTGACCTCTAACGTCGGCGAGGGCGGGTCGTTCTTCCGCTCCCGCGCGGACCTCGACGTCGTGGACCTGCAATACCACTTCGCTCCGGTCAAGTTCTTCGGCCAGGGTTACTACGACCCGGACGAGCACGCCCTGACCGTCGCCGTCACCCTGGTACGCGTGGCCTCCCATGGCTCGATCCGGCTGCGGTCGAGCGACCCGACCTGGTCCCCGGCGATCGACGGCGGCTACCTGCGCGAGGACGAGGACCTAGAGGCGCTGGTGTCCGGCCTCCGGCACGCCCGCGAGGTGGTGTCCGGCGGCTCGCTCGGGCGGGTCGTCACCGGCGAGTGGCTGCCCGGACGGGGCGTGCAGTCCGACGACGACTTGCGCGAAGCGGTGCGCGGCGGCATCGAGTCGCTCTACCACCCGGTCTCCAGCTGCCGGATGGGCACCGACGACCTGTCCGTCGTGGGCACGGACCTGCGGGTGCACGGACTGGAGGGCCTGCGCGTCGTGGACGCCTCGGTCATGCCGACCCTGGTCCGCGGCAACACCAACGCGCCGACCATCATGATCGCGGAGCGAGCCGCCGAGCTGCTCCGTGGCCGGGCGCCCGCGCTGGCGGTCGCCGCCCTGGTCTAGGCCCGCCGTACGCTGGGGTTCCCCAAGCAAGGAGCCGTGCCGCAGTGTCCGAGAGCGCAGCCGTCTCGGAGGCCGCCCGCCGTCGTACGTTCGCCGTCATCAGCCACCCCGACGCCGGCAAGTCGACGCTGACCGAGGCGCTCGCCCTGCACGCCCGGGTCATCAGCGAGGCCGGGCACATCCACGGCAAGTCCGGCCGCAAGAGCACGGTGTCGGACTGGATGGACATCGAGAAGGCCCGTGGCATCTCGATCTCGTCCGCGGCGCTGCAGTTCCCCTATCACGATGCCGTGGTGAACCTGGTGGACACCCCGGGGCACGCGGACTTCTCCGAGGACACCTACCGGGTGCTCGCCGCAGTCGACAGCGCCGTCATGCTCGTCGACGCCGCCAAGGGCATGGAGCCACAGACGCTCAAGCTGTTCGAGGTCTGCCGGCACCGCGGGATCCCGGTCATCACGGTCATCAACAAGTGGGACCGGCCCGGCCTGGACGCCCTTGCGCTCATGGACCAGGTACGCGAGAAGACCGGCCTGGAGCCGACCCCGTTGACCTGGCCGGTCGGTGTCGCGGGCGAGTTCCGGGGCGTACTGGACCGGCGTACGGGCGAGTTCGTGAAGTTCACCCGCACCGCAGGTGGCGCCACGATCGCCGCCGAGCAGGTACTGCCGGCGGCGACCGCGCTCGCCGAGCAGGGCGCGGACTGGAGTACCGCGGTCGAGGAGAGCGACCTGCTGTCCGCGACCGGCGCCGACCACGACCAAAAGTCCTTCCTGGGGCACCGGACGACACCGGTGCTGTTCGGGTCGGCGGTGCTCAACTTCGGCGTACGGCAGCTGCTGGACCTGCTGCTGGAGATCTCGCCGGCGCCGGGCCCGCGCGAGGACGAGAGCGGCAAGCCGCGCGAGATCGACACCCCTTTCAGCGGTTTCGTGTTCAAGGTGCAGGCCGGGATGGACTCCGCGCACCGGGACCGGCTGGCCTACGTCCGGGTCTGCTCCGGCGTCTTCGAGCGCGGGATGGTCGTGACGCACGCCCCGACCGGCAAGCCCTTCGCCACCAAGTACGCCCAGCAGGTCTTCGGCCGGGACCGCTCGACAGTCGACGTGGCCTATCCAGGGGACGTCGTCGGGCTCGTCAACGCCACCAGCCTGCGGGTCGGGGACTCGCTGTTCGTCGAGGAGCACGTCGCCTACCCGGCGATCCCGTCGTTCGCGCCCGAGCACTTCGTGGTTGCGCGGTCCGACGACTCCGGCCGGTACAAGCAGTTCCGCCGTGGCATCGAGCAGCTCGAGCAGGAAGGTGTCGTGCAGGTGCTGCGCAGCGACCTGCGCGGCGACCAGGCCCCGGTGCTCGCGGCGGTCGGCCCGATGCAGTTCGAGGTGGCGCAGCACCGGATGGCCGGGGAGATGGGGGCTCCGGTGACCCTGGACCGGCTGTCCTACCGCCTGGCCCGGCGTACGACGCGCGAGTGGGTCGCCGAGCTCGACCGGCAGAGCGGGGTCGAGGTTCTGCAGCGTGGCAACGGTGAGTGGTTGGCGCTGTTCGCTGACCCCTGGCGGCTGGGGCGCACCCAGCGTGACTTCCCCGAGGCCGTCCTGGAACCGCTCGTGGCTGCCGCCGACACGATGTAGGGCTCGCCGAGCTGGTCAGCCAGGTGTGATGGCAGGTCGGAGCTAGGGGTGGTGGTGGTCCGGGCTGCCGGAGTGGGCGGTGGCGTGCGGGTTGTCCCGGAAGCGCTGGCGGCTGATCTCGACCTCCGCCTCCGCTTCGGCCCGGCCGACCCAGTTGGCCCCCTCGACGCTCTTGCCGGGTTCGAGGTCCTTGTAGACCTCGAAGAAGTGCTGGATCTCCAGCCGGTCGAACTCGGGCACGTCCTGGATGTCGCGCAGGTGCTTCTGGCGGGGGTCACCCGCGACCACGCACAGCAGCTTCTCGTCCGGACCGGCTTCGTCGGTCATGTGGAACATGCCGACCGCCCGCACCCGGATCAGGCAGCCCGGGAACGTCGGCTCGTCCACGAGCACGAGGGCGTCCAGCGGGTCGCCGTCGCCGCCCAGGGTGTTGTCCACGAAGCCGTAGTCCGACGGGTAGCGGGTGCTGGTGAACAGCATCCGGTCCAGGCGGATCCGCCCGGTCTCGTGGTCGACCTCGTACTTGTTGCGCTGCCCCTTGGGGATCTCGATCGTGACGTCGAACTCCACGCGGCTCCTGCCTCGCTTGACGGTGCGCCGCCCAGTGTTCCTGAGGACCAGTGTTCCGTACGACCATGTGCCGTACGACCTAGTGTTCCGTACGACGGGACGGCAGCCTCGACGAGGGCAGGTCTGTGCGGGCGGGACGCGGCAGGTGGGGGATCGCCGTCGCGCTGCTGGCGCTGCTCGGCGCCGGTGGAACGGCTGCGGTGCACCTGCAGGGTCCGGGGGTCGCCCCGACCGTCGCCGGCCCGCCGCCGGTACCAGACCCCTCCCGCCCGCCGCTGCTGCGCCCGCTTGCGGGGGGCGCGCCCGACCCGAGCGCCGTGGCACTGCTGCGGGCACTGGCGCCGGTGCTGCGCGACCCCGGTCTGGGCACCCGCCTCGCGGTGTCGGTCGTGGACGCCACCACCGGCAGTGCGCTGTTCGAGCAGAGCGCCTCGGCCGCGGTGGTGCCGGCGTCGACGACGAAGATCGCAACCGCGGTGGCGGCGCTGGTCGTCCTGCCCCACGACCGCCGCCTGCGGACGCGGGTGCTGGCCGGTCCCCGTCCCGGCGACGTCGTGCTGGTCGGCTCCGGCGACCCGACACTGGCTGGACTGCACCCAGTCTCGAGTTATCCCGGCCCGGCCCGGCTCGCCGACCTGGCCAGCAGTGTCCGGGCCGCGCTCGGAGCGGTGCCCGTCCGACGGGTCCTGGTGGACGACGCGCTGTACCCCGGCCCGCGGCTCGGGCCCGCCTGGAAGCCGACCTACGTCAGCTTCGGCGACGCCGCTCCGGTCAGCGCCCTGGAGGTAGACGAGGGCCGTACGACGACCGGCGACCACGTACGCCGGGTACCGGACGCAGCCCTAGAGGCCGGTCGGCAGCTGGCTGGGCTGCTCGGAGGTCCCGCGTCCTTGGGGATCGAGGTCCTGCGGGGGACGGCGCCGGCGGGTGGCCGCGAGCTGGCCCACGCCGACGGGCCGACCACCAACCAGCTCGTCGAGGGGATGCTGATCCGCAGCGACAACGACCTGGCCGAGGCGCTCGGCCGCCAGGTCGCGCTCGCGATGGGACAGCCCGCAACCTTCGCCGGTGAGGCCGCCGCGCTGCGCGTCGTACTGGGAGATGTGCTCGACGGGCTGCACCTGGCCCGGGACGCCATCGCGCTGGTGGACGCCAGCGGCCTGTCTCCACTGGACCGGGTCGAGCCCGGCGCCGTGACCCGCGTGCTCACGCTGGTGGCCCGCGACCCCCGCTTCGGGCCGGTCCTGTCCGGGCTACCGGTCGCCGGTTTCGACGGCACGCTGGGCCAGCGCTACCGCCGGGGGCCCGCCTCGACCGCCAAGGGCGTCGTGCGCGCCAAGACCGGCACTCTGCTGGGGGTGAGCGCCCTGGGCGGCCTGCTGCGGACCCGCGACGGCCGACTGCTGGCCTTCGACCTCACCGCGGACGGCGTACCGCCCGGCGCCGTGGAGCGCTCCCAGCGCGCCCTGGACCGGGTTGCTGCGGTGCTGGCGCGCTGCGGGTGTTCCTAGAGGGGCAGGCCTTCGTCGCGCCACGTAGCCTCGACCCATGCCTGGTCCCATCGACTTCGACCTCGCGGTGCGTACCGCCGCCCGGCTCGCCCCGGCCGGTCCACGGCTGGACTGGGCCGCGGCGGCCGACGCCGTCGCCATGCTGCGCGACGTGACGGCCCAGGCCGAGCAGCACGTCCGGCACGTCACCGGACTGCACGGCCAGGTCGGTCCGGCGACCGTTGTGGACCGACCCGGCTGGGCCCGCGCGAACGTCGAAGGCTTCTCGGTCGTGCTCGCGCCGCTGACCGAGAAGCTGACCCAGAACGCCGTCGCGGCAGCGGTCACCGGTCGCGTCACCGGCCTGCAGCTCGGCTCGGTGCTGGCCTGGCTGTCCAGCAAGGTGCTGGGGCAGTACGAGGCGTTCCAGCCCGAGGGCCAGGCCGGCCGCCTGATCCTGGTCGCGCCGAACATCGTCGAGACCGAGCGACGTCTCGGCGTCGACCCCCACGACTTCCGGCTGTGGGTGGCGCTGCACGAGGTAACCCACCGCACGCAGTTCACAGCCGTCCCGTGGCTGCACGACCACGTGCGCAGCGAGGTGCAGGCGCTGCTGAAGGCCACGTCCCTGGATGACCCGGCGGCCCTGGCCGAGCGACTGCGCGGCGTACTGTCCGGCCCGCGCGGCTCGCTCGTCGAGATGCTTCAGACCCCCGAGCAGAAGCTGGTCATGGACCGGGTGACGGCCTTCATGAGCCTGCTCGAGGGGCATGCCGAGCACGTCATGGACGGGGTCGGCCCCTCAGTCGTCCCGTCGGTCGCGCACATCCGCGAGCGGTTCGACGAGCGTCGTCGCGACCGTGGCGGCCCGCTCGAGCGGGTCATGCGCCGCCTGCTGGGCCTGGACCTCAAGGCCCTGCAGTACGCCGAGGGCTCCCGCTTCGTCGCGGCCTGCGTGGACGCCGTCGGCATGTCCGGGTTCAACCGGGTGTGGGAGTCCCCGGCGACCCTGCCGACTCGCGAGGAGATCCGGCAGCCCCTGGACTGGGTCCGCCGGGTGCACGGGACCACCGCCCTGCCGGCATGAGCCCGGGCGCCGGAGTCGCGCGGCGCGGGCTGCAAACCGCCTGGGCCCACCGGCCGTGACCGGTCTGTCGGCCGCGGTCGCCGCCGTACGCGTTGCCGTACGGCGCAGCCTGCTGGACCTCCCGTCCGGAGCCCTCGTGGCGGCCGCCGTCAGCGGTGGTCCGGACTCGCTCGCCCTGGCCGGCGCGCTGGCCTTCGTCCGGCCGGGCTCGGGCGCCCTGGTAGTCGACCACGCGCTCCAGGACGGCTCGCGTGCGGTGGCCGCACGCGCGGCCGAGCAGTGCCGCTCGCTCGGACTGACCGCCGAGGTGCTCAGCGCTGGTCGCTCCGGTGCGGTGACCCAGGTCGAGGGTGCAGTGACCGGGACCGAGGGTCAGCCGGGCGGCGGGCCGGAGGCGAGGGCCCGCGCGGCCAGGTACGCCGCGCTGGACGAGGCGGCCGACCGGCTAGGCGCGCAGGTGGTGCTGCTCGGCCATACGCTCGACGACCAGGCCGAGACGGTGCTGCTGGGGCTGGCCCGCGGTGCCGGCGCGCGCGCGTTGGCGGGCATGGCCGCGCAGCGGGGTCGCTACCGCCGCCCCTTGCTGCAGCTCACCCGCGCCACCACCCACACAGCTTGCAGCGACGCCGGACTCATTGCCTGGGCAGACCCGCACAACGCCGACCCGGTGTACACCAGGGTGCGCGTCCGCACGGACGTGCTGCCGGTCCTGGAGCGCGCGCTCGGGCCGGGTGTCGCCCGGGCGCTCGCCCGCAGTGCGAGTCAGGCCCGCGACGACGCCGATGCGTTGGATGCCCTTACGCCGTGCACGGACGACGTCGCGGTCCTGGCCGGCCTACCAGTTGCACTGCGGTCTCGGGCACTCAAGCGTTGGGCCGAGCAGGCCTGCGGCCACGGGCTGACCTCGGCCCACGTCGACGCCCTGCGGGGCCTGGTCGAACGTTGGGACGGCCAGGGCCCGGTGGCGCTGCCCGGCGGCGTGCGGGCCGGCCGGGCGGGAGGCCGCCTCATCGCCTTCCCGGCCTGACGGGCGACGACCCGGCGCTGGGCCGCTGCGCAGGCCTGCCGGCGCCGCCCGGGAAACGGCCGATCACCGGCCGCTAGCCTCGCCAGGTGACCGATCGCGTGCCGCTGGAGATCGAGCAGGTCCTGCTCACCGAGGAGCAGATCCACGCGAAGGTGGCCGAGCTGGCAGGGCAGATCGACGCCGACTACTTGGGCCGTGAGCTGCTCCTGGTCGGCGTCCTCAAGGGTGCCGTGATGATCATGGCCGACCTGGCCAGGGCGCTGTGCACGCCCGTGTCGATGGAGTTCATGGCGGTCAGCTCCTACGGCACGTCCACCAGCAGCAGCGGCGTGGTGCGGATCCTGAAGGACCTCGACCGCGAGATCGCCGACAAGCACGTGCTGCTCGTCGAGGACATCATCGACTCCGGCCTGACCCTGTCCTGGCTGCTGCGCAACATGCGCTCGCGTGGCCCGGCCTCGGTCGAGGTGTGCGCCTTGCTCCGCAAGCCCGAGGCGGCCAAGGTCGACGTACCCGTGAAGTACGTCGGGTTCGACATCGGTGCCGAGTTCGTAGTCGGGTACGGGCTCGACCATGCCGAGCGCTACCGCGACCTGCCGTTCGTCGGCCTGCTCAAGCCGGGGGCGTCTGCCGGCTGAGCGCGCTCTCAGCAGTAGCGGAACACTGCGGTGCGGGGCACCGTTGTCGGTGTGACGGCTCCGGTTCCCGGTGTACCGTCGCATGCTTACCGTCGTCTGGAGGGACGGGGCAGTTGGCCCCGCGTCGATGAACCTAAAGCGCTACGCCCGCGGACCCGTGTTGTACATCGTGCTGGGCCTGATCGTGGTCTTTGCGATCACCTCTGGCCTACGTGGCAACGGCGGCTACCGCACCTCCGACACCGCCACGGTCCTGTCCGACATCCAGGGCGGCAACGTCAAGAGCTCCGCCGACGCCAACCAGCTCCTGGACAAGGAGCAGATGGTCAAGATCGAGCTGAAGGACGGCTCGAAGCTGCAGGCCTCGTTCCTGCAGAACCAGGGTCGGGACTTCGCGGACGCCTTCGCCAAGGCCAACGTGAAGTACGACGTCCAGGTCAGCCACAGCAACCCGCTGGTGACGCTGCTGTTCTCCGTCCTGCCGTTCCTGATCATCTTGGGTCTGCTGTTCTTCTTCATGAACCAGATGCAGGGCGGCGGCAACAAGGTCATGCAGTTCGGGAAGTCCAAGGCCAAGCTGGTCAGCAAGGACACCCCGAAGACCACGTTCTCCGACGTGGCCGGCGCCGACGAGGCGATCGAGGAGCTACAGGAGATCAAGGAGTTCCTGGAGACGCCGGCGAAGTTTCAGGCAATCGGGGCCAAGATCCCCAAGGGTGTGCTGCTCTACGGGCCCCCCGGCACCGGCAAGACGCTGCTGGCCCGCGCTGTGGCCGGTGAGGCCGGTGTGCCGTTCTACTCGATCTCGGGCTCGGACTTCGTCGAGATGTTCGTCGGAGTGGGCGCCAGCCGCGTCCGGGACCTGTTCGAGCAGGCCAAGGCGAACGCCCCGTCGATCATCTTCATCGACGAGATCGACGCCGTCGGGCGGCACCGCGGTGCCGGTATGGGTGGTGGCCACGACGAGCGTGAGCAGACCCTGAACCAGATGCTGGTCGAGATGGACGGCTTCGACGTCAAGGGTGGCGTCATCATGATCGCCGCGACGAACCGGCCCGACATCCTGGACCCGGCGCTGTTGCGCCCCGGCCGCTTCGACCGGCAGATCGCCGTCGACCGGCCGGACATGCAGGGCCGCAAGCAGATCCTGGACGTGCACTCCAAGGGCAAGCCGCTGGCCGACGGGGTCGACCTGCAGGTCATCGCCCGGCGTACGCCCGGCTTCACCGGAGCCGACCTGGCCAACGTCGTGAACGAGGCCGCGCTGCTGACGGCCCGAACGGGCGCCAAGCAGATCACCCTGGCGATGCTCGAGGAGTCCATCGACCGGGTGATGGCCGGCCCCCAGCGCAAGACCCGGCTGATGAACGACCGCGAGAAGAAGGTCACCGCCTACCACGAGGCCGGCCACGCGCTCGTCGCGCACGCTCTGCCCAACACCGACCCGGTGCACAAGATCACGATCCTGCCGCGGGGCCGGGCGCTGGGCTACACGATGGTGCTGCCGACCGAGGACAAGTACTCGCAGTCGCGGGCCGAGCTGCTGGACATCCTGGCGTACGCGATGGGTGGTCGGGCGGCCGAGGAGTTGGTGTTCCACGACCCGACGACCGGCGCGAGCAACGACATCGAGAAGGCGACCGCGACGGCCCGTGCGATGGTCACGCAGTACGGCATGAGCGAGCGACTCGGCGCGGTCAAGTTCGGCCAGGAGTCCGGCGAGGTCTTCATGGGACGCGACATGGGCCACGGCCGGGACTACTCCGAACAGGTCGCGGCCACCGTTGACGCCGAGGTCCGCGTGCTGGTGGAGGACGCCCACCACGAGGCCTGGGAGATCCTGGTGGAGTACCGGGACGTCCTGGACGACATGGTCCTGAAGCTGCTGGACAAGGAAACCCTGGGCAAGGACGAGGTCGCCGAGATCTTCACCGCTGTGGCCAAGCGTCCCGGCCGCACGCACCCGACCGGCAACGGCCGGCGGCCGCTGTCGGACAAGCCACCGGTGCTCACCCCGGCCGAGCTGGCGGTCATGGGGCCGGCCGACGTGGCGGGGCTGGAGGACCTGGCCCGCGGGCGCAGCCGTCGGACTGGCCCGGTCAGCACCCGTAAGCCGGTGCGACCACGGTCCGATGCGGTCAACCGCGAAGCCGACGACGTCACGCCGCAGAAGGCGCCCCGGGCGCCCCGCGGCAGCCGCCGCGCTGCGGGCACTGACCCGACCTCCTGACCGCGGTGCCGCTCGCGGCCGCGCCCGGGAGCAGTCGAACGCGGGTGATCGGCGTGCTCAACGTGACGCCGGACAGCTTCAGCGACGGCGGGCGGTACAGCACGACCGGCGCAGCCGTCACGCACGGCCTGAAGCTGCTCTCCCAGGGCGCTGACCTGGTCGACGTCGGCGGCGAGTCCACCCGACCCGGCGCCCCTCGGGTGGGCGTCGAGCAGGAGCTGCGGCGTGTCCTACCTGTCATTACCGCCCTGGCCGCGGCGGGCGCAGAGGTCTCGGTGGACACCACCCGCGCGGTCGTCGCCCGGGCGGCCGTCGAGGCCGGCGCGGTCCTGGTCAATGACGTCTCGGGCGGCCTCGCCGACCCTGACATGCTCCCTGTCGTGGCCGAGCTGGGATCGCCGTACGTGGTCATGCACTGGCGCGGTCATGCCGCCGACATGCAGGACCGGGCCGTATACGCCGACGTGGTGGCCGAGGTCCTGGCCGAGCTGCAGCAGCGGCTCGACGCCTGCGTGGCGGCCGGCGTCCGGGACGTCGTGGTCGACCCCGGCCTGGGGTTCGCTAAGCGGTCCGAGCACAACTGGGCCCTGCTCCGGGCCCTGCCGCAGCTCGCTGCGTTGGGGTGCCCGCTCTTGGTGGGCGCCTCCCGCAAGGGCTTTCTGGGCGAGCTGCTCGATGGCCGCGAGCCCCAGGGGCGGGACGCCGCGACTGCTGCCCTGACCGTCTACGCCGCGCAGGCCGGCGCCTGGGCGGTGCGGGTGCACGACGTCGCGGCCAGCGCCGACGCCGTACGCGTCGTGCAGGCAGTCGGCCGGTGAGCGAGGACCCGGAGGCGGCGAACGCGGCGCTCTACACCGCGTTCGAGACCGCGGACGTCGATGCGATGCAGGCCATCTGGGACGAGGTCGACCCGGGTGCCCTGGTCTGCGTCCACCCCGGCTGGCCGATGCTGCGTGGCCGGTCCTCGGTGCTGCGCTCCTGGTCGGCGGTCATGGCCGGCACCGAGTACATCCAGTTCTTCCTCACCGACGTGCATGTCACGGTCGTGGGGGACAGCGCGGTCGTGACCTGCACCGAGAACGTCCTGACCAGCGCCGATGTCGGGGAGAACGCCAGCGTCGTCGCGACCAACGTCTTTGTCCGCCGCGGCGACGGCTGGCGCCTGCAGGTCCACCACGGCTCGCCCGTGCTCGGGCGTCTGGTCGAGGGCTGACCGGTGGCTGACCGCGGCGATCGCGTCCGACTGACCGGGCTCCGGGTCCGCGGCCACCACGGCGTGCTGCCGGGCGAGCGCCGCGACGGGCAGGACTTCGTCGTCGACGTTGCGCTGTCCCTGGACCTGCAGGCAGCCGGGGCGTCGGACAATCTGGCCGACACCGTCGACTACGGCGTGCTGGCGCAGTCGCTCGCCCGCGTCGTCGCCGGCGAACCGCTGGACCTGCTCGAGGCGCTCGCGGCCCGGTTGGCCGAGGTGTGCCTTGCCGATACCCGGGTCGGCTCCGTGGAGGTGACCGTGCACAAACCAGCAGCACCCCTGGATGTGTCGGTCGCCGATGTCTCCGTCACCGTCGTACGACCGTGGGTCCGCCCGTGACCGCCGTGCTGTCGCTGGGCTCCAACGTCGGCGACCGGCTGGCGCACCTGCGGCTGGGGGTGTCTGTGCTCGAACCGGTCGCAGTGTCCCCGGTGTACGAGACCGCGCCCGTCGGCGGCGTCGAGCAGCCCGAGTTCCTCAACCTGGTCGTGGTGTGCGAGCTGGACGCACCGGCTGCGTGGCGGCGCGCGCAGCAGGCCGAGCGGCAGGCGGGACGCATCCGGGGAGCCCGCTGGGGCCCACGCACGCTGGACGTCGACGTCGTCTGGGCTGACGGCGAGGACCCCGGCCTGGAGCTGCCGCATCCACGGGCACACGAGCGCGTCTTCGTCCTGATCCCCTGGCTCGACATCGACCCCGACGCGGTCCTGCCCGGGAGCGGACCGGTCGCCGCGCTGGCCGTGGACCGCGCCGGTGTACGCCTTCTCGGGCCGCTGGTGTGACGCCGACCCGCGTGCGGACCCTCGTCATCGTCGCGCTGCTGGTCGGCGTGCTCGGCTACCTGCTGGCCGAGACGGCGTACGGCTCGCTGGTCTCGCTGCCCTACTACGCGTCGGCCACAGCCGTGGTCATCGCCGTGTTCGAGGCCGGACTCGGCAAGCTCGTGCGGGACAAGCTGCGCGGTCGCGGGCGCGGCCGGCCCATGCATCCGCTGCAGGTCGCTCGAGCGGCCGCGCTGGCCAAGGCGAGCGCGGCGGCGGGTGCGCTGCTCCTCGGGCTGTACGGCGGCCTGCTCGCCTGGACCGCCACCCACCTGGAGCTCGCAGCAGCCCGGCACGACGCGCTGGCGGCCGGCGCGTCCGCTGCGGCGTGCTTGGCGCTCGCCGCAGCCGCCCTGCTGCTCGAGCGCTCCTGCCGCACCCCGGCGGACTAGGTTGGCAGGATGGACCTCGAGGCGCTGACGACCGACGAGCTGCGCCATCGGGCGTTCGCCAAGGCCGAGCAGGACCACGACATGTCCTTCTTCTGGGACCTCGTCAACCACCTGCGGTCCTCGCGGGCGCTGGCGGCCGAGGACGGTTCGGGTGGCGGCCTGACCGGCTCCATCGCCGAGCTCATCGCGGGGGTCCGGGAACTGATGGGCAAGGACCTGGGTGAGGACGAGCCGCTGCTGCGGGCCCGTTTCTTGGAGTACCTCGCCGCCTAAGGGTTACTTGTCGATGTCGCCGATGACGAAGAACATTGACGCGAGCACGACCGGCAGGTCGGGTAGCCGCACGCCGGGCAGCAGGGCCGGCAGGGCTGAGACGTTGTTGAACGAGGCGGTTCGCATCGCGAGGCGCCACGGCGTCCGCTCACCCCGCGACACCAGGTAGTAGCCCTGCAGCCCGAGCGGGTTCTCGGTCCAGGCGTAGGTCGCGCCCTCCGGCGCCCGCACCGTCTTGGGCAGCCGCACGCCGATCTCGCCCGGCGGAAGGCGATCCAGGCACGCCTCGACCAGGTCCAGTGAGGCGGTCAGCTGGCCGAGCAGACAGGTGAAGCGGGCCGCAGCGTCGCCGGCGGTCCCGAGCAGGACGGGGACGTCCAGCTCGCCGTACGCCAGGTACGGCTCGTCCCGGCGCAGGTCCATGTCCACACCCGTGGCCCGCGCCACGGGCCCGGACACCCCGTAGCCCAGGACGGTCTCGCGGCGCAGCACCCCGAGCCCGGCGCCGACCGGGCCGAGGTCGTAGGTCGACAGCCGCTGCCGTACCCGGCCGACAGCGGTCCGGCAGCGAGAGGTCCAGCCGGCCGGCACGTCCTGTTTCAGGCCCCCGACCCGGTTGAACATGTAGTGCATCCGGCCGCCGGAAGCCTCCTCGAGCACGCCGCGGACCAGCTCCCGGGCCGCGTGCAGGTCGCCGGGCAGGAACAGCAGGGCGCTCAGGGCCCGATTGAGCTCGGCGAGCAGGGTGCGCAGCCAGATCGCGCGGGGTGGCACCTGCATGCCGAGCATCCGCTCGACGGCCAGCGCGATCCCGAGCTCGTTGCTGAACGCCGAGAGCCAGTCGTGCCGGTTCGCGAGCAGCAACACCTGGCGGTAGTCCCGCACCTCGAACAGCTTCTCGGCCCCCCGGTGCAGGTAGCCCACCAGCGGCTCGGCGGAAACCACCACGTCGCCGTCGAGCACCAGCGCCAGGCGCAGCAGCCCGTGCGTGGAGGGGTGCTGCTGGCCGAGCTCGAGCACCAGGTCGGCCGACTCCAGCGCGGCCGCACCGACCGCCACGGTCCGCCGCTCCAGGTTGCCCACCCGCTGATCCTCGCAGCGCTCGCCCGTCGAGCCGCACACCGGCCGAGCGGCGATTGCGTGGCGGCGGGAGGCACCGGGATCACGGACTGCGTGGCGGCGGGAGGCATCGGGATCACGCACTGCGTGGCGGCGGGAGGCACCGGGATCACGGACTGCGTGGCCATGGACCAGCACAACAGCAGGACGGCGCCCGTCGGCGCCGATCGCTGAGCAGGCCACTTCGGCCGACCGGCCCGCGGACCTGCTGGTGTGCAGGTCGACCTCCTCGGACCGTTTGGCAGGATCCCTGCGGCGCGCCCCTGACGAGAGCGGGCGGCTGTTCGACCACAACGGCACACGAGCGGGGCTGTCGTGGGTCGGGGCGAGCGTGCGAGCCGCCCGGACTGGCTCACTCTGGTGCTGGTGCTGGTGCCGGTGTTGGTGTGGTCGCCGGCGCAGGCGCAGCGGGCGATGCGGTCACCCGGTCACATTCACCCGGTCACATTCACCCGGCCACATTCACCCGGCCCGCACTCACCAGGGGGGCAGTGCAGCGAGCGGATCGTCCATGCTGACGGCTGTCACCAGCCAGCCGAAACCGCCGAGCCCGGACGGGTCGAGCAGCTCACCGGCCTGGGAGGAGGCGGCCAGGCCCGCTGCGAAGTGCGCGGGGGAGCCGTCCCACGTGGGCAGCGTCGCGCTTATCCCCAGCAGTTCCAGCGCATCTCGCTGGCGCACCAGCCGGGCCCCAGTGGCTGCCGCGCAGCTGTCCAAGGCGACGTGGGCCGTGAGGTCGCAGCTGCCGTCGGGCACGGGACGCACTTGGCGCCCGCCCCGGTAGCCGGTCAGCGTCGGGCGCCGAGACCCCAGCACGTGCCCGTAGTCGATGGCGACGGCAAGCCCCCGCTCCACCCGCGCGACCGCCGCCGACCAGGCCAGGTCGCGCGGCAGCCCGACCTCGACCCGGACCCCACCGGGCCACCAGCGCGAGCACCAGGCGGCGTACGGCGAGCGCGCGCCGTGCGCCTCCACCCCCGCCGACGACACCAGCACGAGCCGGCCTCCGGAGACAACGTCCAGCGGCACGTTGTCGAGCCACTCGTTGGCGATCAGCAGTCCGGTCAGCGGCGGCACTCCGGAACACCAGCTATGCGGCACGTTCGCCGGCGCCAGGTCCACGCCGGTGAGCCGCCATCGGGCCGGTACATCCGGCAGGGCAGACAGCAGCTCGCCGCGGCCCGCGCCCACGTCCACGAGGTCGAAGGGGTCCGGACGACCGAGCGCGTCGTCGACGAGCCCGGCGAGCCGGCGTACGGCGGGAGCGAACAGCGGCGAGGCGACGGACGTGCGGAAGTGGTCTGCAGGACGTGAACGCAGGAAGAAGCCGTCCTGGCCGTAGAGCGCGTCGGCCATCGCCGAGCTCCACGGCTGGCTCGACTGCTCTCCCGGCTCCCTCATGGTGCGAGCATCCCGCTCGTCCCGTCGCCGGTGGGTGACGTGCGGCACCCGGGGGCGACAGGCGCCGCAGCGGCGTTACGCTTTCCGGGTCCGGTACCCCCCGCAGGACTGGAACACCAGAAGGACTGGACACCCCATGACCGCAGCTCGTCCCGGCGCTGCCCGCCTCGCCGTCGGCGTGGTCGGCACCGGTCGCGTGGGGGCTGTCCTGGGCGCGGCCCTGGCCCGCGCCGGACACGATGTCGTGGCCGCTTCTGGGCTCAGCAGCAGCTCGCGGGAGCGTGCCGCCGAGCTCTTGCCCGGCGTCCCCCTGTGCGCCCCGGACGAGGTGCTGGCACGGGCGAACCTGGTGCTGCTCGCCGTCCCCGACGACGCCCTCGCCGCTCTGGTGGAGGGGCTCGCCCGGACCGGCGCGGTGCGGCCCGGGCAGCTGCTCGCCCACCCCAGCGGCATGCACGCGCTCGCGGTCCTCGACCCCGCGGTACGACGGGGCGCGCTGCCGCTGGCCCTGCACCCGGTGCTGCCCTTCACCGGCACCTCCCTGGATCTCCTGCGCCTGCACGGCGCATCCTTCGGGGTGACCAGCCCGCCGATTCTGCGGCCGGCCGCCGAGGCACTGGTGCTCGAGATGGGTGGCGAGCCGGTGTGGGTCGAGGAGGCCATGCGGCCGCTGTGGCATGCGGCCCTGGCCCACGGGGCGAACCACCTGGTCACGCTCGTGGCCAGTGCGGCCGACCTGCTGCGGCAGGCCGGTGCCGAGGATCCCGCGGCGGTGCTCGGGCCGCTGCTCGGCGCCGCCCTGGACGGCGCACTGCGAAGCGGGGACAGCGTCCTGACCGGACCGGTCAGCCGCGGCGATGCCGGTACCGTCGCCGCGCACCTCGCGGCGCTGCCCGATGAGGTTCGGCCGGCGTACCTGGCGCTGGCCCGCCTGACCGCCGACCGCGCGCTGGCCAGCGGGCGACTCGCCGCTACCGCCGCCGAGCCGCTCCTGGGGGTGCTGCAGTGAGGATCGCCACGACCCGCGAGGAGCTGGCGGACGCCCGCAAGGTCCTGCCGGGGCGGGTCGCGGTCGTCATGACGATGGGCGCCCTGCACCAGGGGCACGCGGCGCTCCTGCGCGCGGCCGGGGAGCAGGCCGACTCGGTCGTCGTCACGGTCTTCGTCAATCCGTTGCAGTTCGGTGCCGGCGAGGACCTCGGGCGCTACCCCCGCACGCTGTCGGCCGACCTCGAGCTGTGCGCGCAGGAGGGCGTCGATGTCGTGTTCACGCCGACCCCGGACGTGGTCTACCCGGTTCACCCGCTTGTACGGGTCGGTGCCGGGCCGATGGGCGCGGTGCTCGAGGGCGCCGACCGCCCAGGCCACCTCGACGGCGTGCTGACCGTCGTGCTCAAGCTGATGCACCTGGTGCGCCCCGACATCGCGCTGTTCGGCCGGAAGGACGCCCAACAGCTGGCCTGCATCCGCCGGATGGTCAGCGACCTCGACCTCGGGGTGGACGTCGTGTCCGTGCCGACCGTCCGGGAGCCCGATGGTCTCGCGCTGTCCAGCCGCAACCGCTTCCTGAGCCCTGAGCAGCGCACCGCCGCCCTCGCGCTGTCCCGCGCCCTCGGAACCGGCGATCTCGCCGCCGCCCGCGCTCTGCTCGCCGCCACCCCTGGCGTCGAGCCCTGCTACGTCGAGCGCGTGGACCCTGCGACCTTCGTCGTGACACCTGAGGGCGCCCTGCTCGTGGTGGCTGCGAGGGTCGGCACCACCCGGCTCATCGACAACGTGCTGCTCGCTGCACCACGGGACGCTGCGCCACGGGACGCTGCGCCACTGGACGCTGCCGGCATTGACAGCGGCCGCCCCGGTCCGCCGTCCGGCCAGGCCCTGCCTCTCGGGGACCGCTGATGCTCCGGACCATGCTGACGTCCAAGATCCACCGCGCGACGGTGACCCAGGCGGACCTGCACTACGTGGGCTCGGTCACGGTGGACGCCGACCTGCTGGCGGCGGCCGACCTGCTGCCGGGCGAGAAGGTCGCGATCGTCGACGTCACCAACGGGGCCCGACTGGAGACCTACGTCATCGAGGGCCCGGCCGGCTCCGGGATCATCGGCATCAACGGGGCGGCCGCCCGCCTGGTGCACCCCGGAGACCTCGTCATCCTGATCGCCTACGGACAGATGGACGACGCCGAGGCGAGGACCCGCCGGCCCCGCGTGGTGTTCGTGGACTCGGGCAACCGCATCACCGGTACCGGGCACGACCCCGCCGAACCGTTGCCCGGACTGCTGCGCGGTGACGAGTTGCACTGCGGGGCCGACAATCCCGCTCTCGTCTGGTGAGGCTGCGCGCGCCGGAGCCGGGGTGGACCGTCCCGACGGACGTGGTCGTGGTCGGTTCCGGTGTGGCCGGACTGACCGCCGCGCTGCACGCCGTACGGGCCGGCTCAGTGCTGCTGGTCACCAAGGTGCTCGTCGATGACGGTTCGACCCGCTGGGCCCAGGGCGGGGTCGCTGCTGCGCTCGGCGTCGATGACAGCCCGGCCGACCACGCGAGGGACACCCTCGTGGCCGGCGTCGGGTTGTGCGACCCGGGGGCAGTCCGGGTGCTCTGTGAGCAGGGACCGGTGCGGCTGCGCGAGCTGGCCGAGCTCGGAGCCGCGTTCGACCGTGATCCGTCCGGCCGGCTCTCGCTGACCCGGGAGGGCGGGCACCACCGCGACCGCATCGTGCACGCCGGCGGGGACGCGACGGGCGCGGAGGTCAGCCGGGCGCTGGTCGCGGCCGTACAGGCCCATCCCCGGATCCGCATCGTCGAGCACGCGCTGGTCCTGGACCTGCTGCTGACCGTGGACGGGCGGGCTGCCGGCCTCACGCTGCACGTGCTCGGCGAGGGGACACAGGATGGCGTGGGCGCCGTCCATGCCCGCGCCGTGGTGCTGGCGACCGGCGGTATGGGGCAGGTCTTCTCGAGCACCACCAACCCGTCGGTCTCGACCGGTGACGGCGTCGCGCTGGCCCTGCGCGCGGGGGCCGAGGTGGCCGACCTGGAGTTCGTGCAGTTCCACCCGACCGCACTCTGGCTCGGGCCGGACTCGACCGGCCAGCAGCCGCTCGTCAGCGAGGCGGTACGCGGTGAGGGCGCCGTGCTCGTCGACGCCGCCGGCGACCGGGTGATCACGATCGAGGACCACCCGCTGGCCGACCTCGCACCGCGGGACGTGGTCGCCAAGGCCATCACCCGGCGGATGCTGGCGCAGGGCGTGAGCCACGTCTTCCTCGACGCTCGCGGTCTCGGCGAGGCGCTGCTGCTGCGGCGCTTTCCCACCATCGTGGCCCGGTGTAGGCAGGCGGGCGTCGACCCGGTGACCGAGCCGGTCCCCGTCGTGCCGGCGGCGCACTACGCCAGCGGCGGGATCTGCACCGACCTGGCCGGACGCACGACGGTGCCTGGGCTCTACGCCTGCGGCGAGGTGGCGTGCACCGGTGTGCACGGTGCGAACCGGCTGGCTTCCAACAGCCTGCTCGAGGGGCTGGTCTTCGCGGCCCGCATCGGGGACGACCTCGAGGCCGAACTGCCCGCACAGGGCACCCCGTCGGCGTACGACGGAGGGCTGCTCCTGCTCGATCCCGCGATCCGCCCGGAACTCGCACGCAGCATGTCCGAGGGGGCCGGGGTCCTGCGCAGTGCGGCCTCGCTCGCCAGCACCGCGAAGGAGCTGCGGTCGTTGGCCGGCCACGGCTGCACGACCCCGTCGCCGGCCGCGTGGGAGGCCACCGACCTGCATACCGTTGCGACGGCCTTGGTCGAGGCGGCGGCGCGGCGCGAGGAGACCCGCGGCGCGCACTGGCGTGAGGACCACCCCGACGCCTCGGCGTCCTGGCTCGGCCACCTGGTCACTACGACCGCCGGCACTACCTACCGTCCGTTGGAGCCGTAGATGCCCTTGTCCCCAGGCACTCTCACTGCTCTGGACGTGGCCGGGCTCGACGCCGGGCTCGTCCTTGAGCTGGTTACCCGCACCGTCGAGGAGGACCTTGCCGGCGGGGTCGACGTCACCAGCGTCGCGACGGTGCCCTCCGGGTTGACGGGCACTGCCGCCTTCGTACCGCGCAGCGATGGCGTGGTGGCCGGCTCGGCCGTCGCGATGGCCTGCGTCGAGGTCGTCGGCGCGGTCGAGTGGGGCGTCGTACGCGGCGACGGGCCGGCCGCCAGCGGCGAGACGGTGCTCGAGGTGACCGGCCCCGTGCGGACCCTGCTGACGGCCGAGCGGTCGGCTCTCAACCTGCTCTGCCACCTGTCCGGGGTTTCGACGCTCACCGCCGCCTGGGTCGCCGCCGTCGCGGGGACCGGCGCGACGATCCGCGACACCCGCAAGACGACGCCGTCGATGCGCTTCCTGGAGAAGTACGCCGTACGTGTGGGCGGCGGCCGGAACCATCGCCTGGGCCTGTCCGACGCGGCCCTGGTGAAGGACAACCACGTCGTGGCCGCCGGCGGGGTGGCGCAGGCCTTCGGTCAGGTTCGCGAGGCCTTCCCCGGCCTAGCCGTCGAGGTCGAGTGCGACACCCTCGAGCAGGTCGAGCAGGTCGTTGCCGCGGGCGCCGACCTCGTACTGCTTGACAACATGACGCTGGACCAGATGCGCGCAGCGGTCGCGGTCTGCTCGCGCGCGGGGGTGCTTACCGAGGCTTCCGGCGGGCTGTCGCTGGACCGCGCGCACGCGGTTGCGGCAACCGGTGTGAACCACCTGTCGGTCGGCGCGCTGACCCATTCCGCGCCGGTGCTCGACCTCGGCCTCGACCTGCGACTGCACTGATGCTGCTCGCGATCGACATCGGCAACACCAACACCGTTCTCGGGGTGTGCGAGGGTGCGCAGATCACGCGCACCTGGCGGGTCAAGACCGACACCCGCGGCACCGCCGACGAGCTGATGCTCACCTTCCGCGGCCTGCTCGAGGACACCCCCGTGACGGGCATCTCGCTGTGCTCGACGGTCCCAGCCGTCCTGCGGGAGATGCGTACGATGCTGGCCCGCTACTGGCCCGACGTTCCGACCGTCATCGTCGAGCCCGGGGTCAAGACCGGCGTGCCGCTGCTGATCGACAATCCCAAGGAGGTGGGTGCCGATCGGGTGGTGAACACCCTGGCCGCCCACCACCTGTACGGCGGTCCGATCGTGGTGGTCGACTTCGGTACGAGCACCAACCTGGACGTGGTCAGCGCCCGCGGCGAGTTCCTCGGGGGTGCAATCGCGCCCGGGATCGAGATCTCCGTGGAGGCGCTTGCCGCCCGCGCCGCCCAGCTGCGCAAGGTCGAGCTCGTCGCGCCGCGCTCGGTGATCGGCAAGAACACCGTGGAGTGCTTGCAGGCCGGGATCCTCTACGGCTTCGCCGGGCAGGTCGACGGCCTCGTACGCCGGATCGTGGACGAGCTCGGCGGCACCGTGACCGTCGTGGCGACCGGCGGCCTGGCCCCGCTGGTGATCGAGCACTGCGCGACGGTGTCGCTGCACGAGCCGGACCTGACGCTGGTCGGGCTGCGCCTGGTGTGGGAGAAGAACACCTGACCAACCCGACCTCGCGCTGGTGCCTCGCGCCTGGTACCCGCGTGATCATCAGAAGCTCCGATGACAAATGGGCCTCCTGAGGTCGCTGGAGCTCATCGATCCTTTTGATGATCACCCGGTTAGGCCGGGCTGATCAGTAGGCTCGCTCGCGTGCCCGAGACCCCAGACGTCCCGACCGAGAGCGAGCAGGTCAGGGTCCGGCGGGAGAAGTACGACCGGCTGGTCGCGGCCGGCACCCCGCCGTACCCGCTGGGCTATCCGCGTACGGGCACGCTGGCCGAGGTGCGGGCCGCCCATCCCGACCTCGGCCCCGACGTGCAGACCGGGACGACCGTGGCCGTCGTCGGCCGGGTGGTGTTGAGCCGGACCGGGGGCAAGCTGTGCTTCGCCACGCTGCAGGAAGGTGAGGCGAGCCTGCAGGTCATGGTCAGCCTGGACGGCGTCGGCGAGCAGCGGCTGGCGGCGTGGAAGGCGGACGTCGACCTCGGTGACCACGTGGGGGTCACGGGCGAGGTCATCAGCAGCCGGCGCGGTGAGCTGAGCGTGCTGGTGACGAGCTGGGCGTTGACGGCCAAGGCGCTGCGACCGCTGCCGGACAAGCACAAGGGGCTGACCGACCCGGAGGCGCGGATCAGGCAGCGCTATGTCGAACTCGTGGTCAACGCGGGCAGCCGGCAGATGGTGCGCGACCGAGCGACCGTCGTACGCACCGTGCGGGACGTGCTGCACGGCCACGGGTTCCTCGAGGTGGAGACGCCGACGCTGCAGGCCGTGCACGGGGGCGCGGCGGCCAAGCCGTTCCGCACCCACCTGAACGCGCTGGACCTGGACGTGACGCTGCGCATCGCGCTGGAGCTCTACCTCAAGCGGGCCGTGGTCGGCGGCATCGACCGCGTCTTCGAGATCGGCAAGAACTTCCGCAACGAGGGCATCGACGCGACGCACTTCCCGGAGTTCACGATGCTGGAGTTCTACCAGGCGTACGGCGACTACGACACGGCCGCGGACCTCACCCGCGAGCTGGTCCTCGTGGCGGCCCGGGCGATCGGTCGCACGGTGGTCTGCGACGGGCAGGTCGACCTCGAGCAGCCATGGCGGTCGGCGACCCTGCACGAGCTGGTCAGCGAAGCGGTCGGTGAGACCGTCGACCCCGGCACGCCGGTCGAGCGCCTGCTCGCCCTGGCCGAGCGGTGGGGCGTGGACACCCTCCAGCCTGGCTGGGACGCCGGCGAGGTGGCCCTGGAGCTGTTCGAGAAGCTGGTCGAGCACACGCTGGTGCAGCCGACGTTCGTGCGGGACTACCCCCTGTCCTCGCGGCCGCTGGCCCGCAACCATCGGGACGACCCGCGGCTGACCGAGGCTTGGGACCTGGTCGTCGGTGGTGTCGAGCTCGCCACCGGCTACTCCGAGCTGGTCGACCCGGTCGAGCAGCGCCGCCGCCTGGTCGAGCAGTCGCGCAAGGCCGCCGGCGGGGACCCTGAGGCCATGGCCCTCGACGAGGATTTCCTGCGAGCGCTCGAGCACGGTGCCCCGCCTATGGGCGGCCAGGGAATGGGCATCGACCGGCTGGTGATGCTCCTGACCGGGCAACCAGTGCGCGAGACCATCCTGTTCCCTCTGGTGCGCCCCCTCTGAGAATTACCCCACACTTTGTCCTCAAGGCGCGTCCGCTTTGCTTTCGAGACCGGTATCGTGTTTCCTTGTCGATGTTCCAGTGCGGAATGCTCGGCAATTGTGGGTGACGGAGGACGTGGTGGCACAAAAGGTTCAGGTGATGCTCGTGTGCGATCTGCACGACGAGGAGGTCGAAGGCTTCGAAACGGTTGCTTTCGGGTTGGACGGCACCGGTTATGAGATCGATGTCTGCGAGGAGCACGGCACCGAGTTGCGCGATGACTTCGCGACCTACGTCGGGGCGGCGCGCAAGGCCGGTAGGGCGAGCGGGAACAGCCCGCGGCGCGCACCCCGGGCGGCCGGTAAGACGGCGAGTTCGGGCAGCGAACGGGTCCAGGAGATCCGGGAGTGGGCCCGCACGAACGGCCACCAGGTGAGCGAGCGCGGCCGGCTCTCCGCTGCCGTGACCGAGGCGTACGACGCTGCCCATTAGTCCGAGCAGAACGATCGGCCCGCCCCCGCCGCGATTGCGCGGGGGCGGGCCGTTCGCTGCGGGCGTACGCGGTAGGCCATCGGGTGGGAACGCGCAGGCGATCCGGGAGGTTGTCACCAGCACGTGCACGGCGCCGCGGCTCACCCGCCGCGTGTCGCCGTCCAGGGCTAGTGTGCGGGGAGCGGTCGGGACGTCCGGCGCCCCCGCCCCGTGAGGAGCGACAGCATGTTCGAGAGGTTCACCGACCGAGCCCGCCGCGTGGTCGTCCTGGCGCAAGAAGAGGCCAGGATGCTCAACCACAACTACATCGGGACCGAGCACATCCTGCTCGGCCTCATCCACGAGGGCGAAGGAGTCGCCGCCAAGGCGCTCGAGTCCCTCGGCATCTCCCTCGAGGGTGTGCGCAGCCAGGTCGAGGAGATCATCGGCCAGGGCCAGCAGGCGCCGTCCGGCCACATCCCGTTCACCCCCCGGGCCAAGAAGGTCCTCGAGCTGTCCCTGCGCGAGGCGCTGCAGCTCGGCCACAACTACATCGGTACCGAGCACATCCTGCTCGGGCTGATCCGCGAGGGTGAGGGCGTCGCCGCCCAGGTGCTGGTCAAGCTCGGCGCCGACCTCAACCGGGTCCGTCAGCAGGTGATCCAGTTGCTCTCGGGCTATCAGGGCAAGGAGTCCGCGACACCAGGAGGCGGCCCCGCAGAGGGCACGCCGTCCACCTCGCTGGTGCTCGACCAGTTCGGCCGCAACCTCACGCAGGCGGCCCGCGAGTCCAAGCTCGACCCGGTCATCGGGCGCGAGAAGGAAATCGAGCGTGTCATGCAGGTCCTGTCGCGCCGGACCAAGAATAACCCGGTCCTGATCGGTGAGCCCGGCGTCGGCAAGACCGCCGTCGTCGAGGGCCTGGCCCAGGCGATCGTCAAGGGCGAGGTGCCTGAGACGCTCAAGGACAAGCAGCTCTACACCCTCGACCTCGGCGCACTGGTGGCCGGCAGTCGCTACCGCGGTGACTTCGAGGAGCGCCTGAAGAAGGTTCTCAAGGAGATCCGCACCCGCGGCGACATCATCTTGTTCATCGACGAGCTGCACACCCTGGTCGGTGCTGGCGCCGCGGAGGGCGCGATTGACGCCGCCAGCATCCTCAAGCCGATGCTGGCCCGCGGTGAGCTCCAGACCATCGGGGCGACCACCCTGGATGAGTACCGCAAGCACCTGGAGAAGGACGCCGCGCTCGAGCGGCGCTTCCAGCCGATCCAGGTCGGCGAGCCGTCGCTGGCCCACACGATCGAGATCCTCAAGGGCCTGCGGGACCGGTACGAGGCGCACCACCGCGTCTCCATCACCGATGCCGCCCTGGTCGCAGCTGCCACCCTGGCCGACCGCTACATCAGCGATCGCTTCCTGCCGGACAAGGCGATCGACCTCATCGACGAGGCCGGTTCGCGCATGCGCATCCGCCGGATGACCGCACCGCCGGACCTGCGGGAGTTCGACGAGCGCATCGCCACGGTCCGCCGCGACAAGGAGTCCGCGATCGACTCCCAGGACTTCGAGAAGGCCGCCTCGCTGCGCGACCGGGAGAAGACCCTGCTTGCCGAGAAGTCCCAGCGCGAGAAGGAGTGGAAGGCCGGCGACATGGATGTCGTGGCCGAGGTCGACGACGAGCAGATCGCCGAGGTGCTGGCGATTTGGACGGGGATTCCGGTCTTCAAGCTCACCGAGGAGGAGACCGCGCGCCTGCTGCGTATGGAGGACGAGCTGCACAAGCGGGTCGTCGGCCAGGAGCAGGCCATCAAGGCCGTCTCCCAGGCCATCCGGCGCACCCGGGCCGGCCTCAAGGACCCCAAGCGCCCAGGTGGATCGTTCATCTTCGCCGGCCCGTCCGGCGTGGGGAAGACCGAGCTGGCCAAGACGCTCGCTGAGTTCTTGTTCGGCGACGAGGACAGTCTCATCACCTTGGACATGAGCGAGTTCATGGAGAAGCACACCGTGTCCCGGCTGGTCGGCTCGCCTCCCGGTTACGTCGGGTACGACGAGGGCGGCCAGCTCACCGAGAAGGTGCGGCGCAAGCCTTTCTCGGTGGTGCTGTTCGACGAGGTGGAAAAGGCCCACCCGGACGTGTTCAACACGCTCCTGCAGATCCTGGAGGACGGTCGCCTGACCGACTCCCAGGGTCGGGTCGTGGACTTCAAGAACACCGTGTTGATCATGACGTCGAACCTGGGCACCCGGGACATCGGCAAGGGCTTCAACCTCGGGTTCCAGAAGGACAACGACAAGGCCGGCGCCTACGAGCAGATGAAGACCAAGGTGCAGGAGGAGCTCAAGCAGCACTTCCGGCCGGAGTTCCTCAACCGCATCGACGACATCGTGGTCTTCCACCAGCTGTCCAGGGACGAGATCGTCACGATCGTGGACCTGATGCTGAACCGGGTCGACGCCCAGTTGAAGAACAAGGACATGGGTCTGGAGGTCACTACGCCGGCGAAGCTGCTGCTGGCCAAGAAGGGCTATGACCCGGTCCTGGGTGCCCGCCCGTTGCGGCGCACCATCCAGCGCGAGCTGGAGGACGAGCTGTCGGAGAAGATCCTGTTCGGCTCGCTAAAGGCCGGCGAGATCGTGGTGGTCGACGTCGAGGGGGAGGGTGACGACGCGAAGTTCAGCTTCCGCGGCGAGCCCAAGCCGGAGTCGGTACCGGATCTCCCGCCGGTCGACCTGGCCAAGGGCAGCCCGGCCGAGTAGGGCTGCACAGCAACCGACAGCCGGTCATCGCCTCGCGCGGTGACCGGCTGTCGTGCGTCCGACGCCCGGCCCCGGCGCCGGGACTCCCCTGCGCCGGAACCGGCTGGCGGTGCGGGTGTGCGGAACAAGGCGGCCGGTCGGCCGGTCGGGACGGTCAGCCGTCGGTCGGCCAGCCGGTCAGCCGGTCAGCCGGTCAGGGGTGAGCGGTTGGCAGAACGTAGGTCCCGTCCGGTAGCGGTTCGGCCAAGCCGTCCGCTACCAGCCCGGCCAGGGCGCGCCCGCGCTGTACCGGCTCCTCCCAGACCTCCTCCAGCAGTTCGGCGGCACCGGGGTGGGGCTTTCCCGCAGCACCGCCAGCAGCCGCCCGCGGACCTGACGGTCGGTGCCGGCGAAGGCCTGCGGCCGACGTACCGGCTCGGCCAGCGGGGGGTAGCCGGCGCCTCGCCAAGCGCACCGACGCGTGACGGGGCAGTGGCTGCAGCGCGGCGATCGGGCCGTGCACACCAGGGCCCCGAGCTCCATGAGGGCGGCCGAGGCGGTCGACGCCCGCTCGGCGTCCTGGGGCAGCAGCGCCTCGACCAGGACGAGATCGGCGCGGCTGACGGCGGCATCAGCGACCCCCTCGATGACGCGGGCCACGACCCGACGCACATTGGTGTCCACGACCGCGTGCCGCTGCCGCAGGGCGAACGAGGCCACCGCCCGCGCTGTGTAGTCGCCCACGCCCGGAAACGCCAGCAGCCCGTGCACCGTCGTGGGCAGCTCTCCGCCGTACCGCTCCACGACAACGACGGCGGCGGTGTGCAGCCGCAGGGACCGTCTCGGGTAGCCCAGCCGCCCCCACATGCGCACGGCCTCGCCAGGTGCCTCGGCGGCCAATGAGGCTGCGGTCGGCCAGCGGGCCAGCCACGCGTCGTACGCCGGAAGGACCCGGGCGACCGGGGTCTGCTGCAGCATCACCTCGCTGACCAGCACGGCGTACGGCGAGGTGCCCGGCCGCCGCCACGGCAGGTCGCGGGCGGCTCCGGCGTACCAGGCGATCAGCTCGTCGGCGAGGGAGACCATGACCTCCAGCATGCCTCGATAACGTCGGGGTGTGGCACTGCACCCGGTCGGGCCGAGTTCAGCCTCGACCTACCGTAGGGACCGTGCTGCCGGTACGGCACGGACGCGACCAGGCTCAGACGTACCGCTCGAGGATGGAGCTCTCGGCCAGCCGCGACAAGCCCTCACGGACGCTGCGGGCCCGGGTCTCGCCCACGCCGTCGACGGCTTGGAGGTCATCGATACTCGCGGCGAGCAGTTTCTGCAGGCCGCCGAAGTGCTCGATGAGACGGTCGAGGACCAGGACAGGCAACCGGGGGACCTTGGCGAGCAACCGGTACCCGCGTGGGCTGACCGGCACCTCGAGGGCTTCGATGCTGTTGGCGAAGCCGACCGCCTTGGCGACGGCAGTGAGGTCGAGCAGCTCGGTCGGCGACAGGGCGCCAAGCTCGGTGAGCGCCCCGTCGACGGTACGTCCCCGCCGGCCGCTGACCACGTAGTCGCGCACGATGAGCTCCCGCTCACCCTCGACGCCGGCCATGAGCTCGTCCAGCTGCAGGATGAGCAGGCGGCCGTCGGTGCCGAGCTCGACGACGTACCCCTCGATCTCCTGGGCGATCCGCCGCACCATCTCGAGCCGCTGGCTCACGGCCATGCAGTCCCGCGCGGTGACGAGGTCCTCGATCTCGAGGGCGGACAGGGTGCCCGTCACCTCGTCCAACCGCATCTTGTAACGCTCGAGGGTCGCCAGGGCCTGGTTCGCCCGGGACAGGATCGCCGCACTGTCGTCCAGGACGTAGCGCCGGCCGTCGACGTACAGCGCGATAATCCGCATCGACTGGCTCACGCTGATCACGGGGAAGCCGGTCTGCCTGGCGACCCGCTCGGCGGTGCGGTGCCGCGTCCCGGTCTCCTCGGTGGGGATGCTGGGGTCCGGCACCAGCTGCACCCCGGCGCGCACGATTTTGGTCAGGTCGGCGGTCAGGACGAGCGCGCCGTCCATCTTGGACAGCTCGCGCAGTCGCGTCGCGGAGAACTCCACATCGAGGGAGAACCCGCCGGTGACGATGCTCTCGGTCACCTTGTCGTGGCCCAGCACGATCAGACCGCCGGTGTTCCCGCGCAGGATCCGTTCCAGGCCGTCGCGCAGTGCCGTCCCGGGAGCGACCAGAGCGAGCGTCTGCCGGAGCAGGTCGTCGGTGGTGGCCACACGCGCTCCTGTCCGGGGAAGTGGTGCCAGCGAGTGTAGGGAGCCGCGCCCCTCCGGTCCTGGGTCCGCTGGTCACGGTGTGATCACAGCAGCGGTGCCGGAGGGCCTCCGGCACCGGCAGTCTCAGCGTGGACCGGGGCGTCGTGGACCGGGTACGGCGGCCAGGTCGTGGAAGGCGAGCAGTGCTCGCAGCACGTCCCCGACCTCGATGACGGTCATCCCCTCCGGGCCCGGTCCGCTGCCGACAGGGACCAGCGCGCGGCGGAAGCCGAGCCGGACGGCCTCGGTGAGTCGGCGGTGCACGTCGCCGACCGGGCGCACGTCGCCGGACAGCCCCACCTCGCCCAGGGCGATGACGTCGGTGGGCAACGCCTTGTCGCACTGGGCGCTGGCGACGGCGAGCAGGACCGCGAGGTCGGTCGCGGGCTCGGTCAGCCGGACGCCCCCGACGGTGGCGGTGTAGACGTCGGCGGCGCCCAGGCGCACCGACCCTCGACTGTCGACCACCGCAAGCACCATGGCGACCCGCGCCGGGTCGAGCCCGGACACGGCCCGCTTGGGCTGCCCCTCGCGCAGCGGGGCGCTGACCAGGGCCTGCACCTCGGCCAGCAGCGGGCGCCGGCCTTCGACCGTGACGGTGACGCACGTCCCCGGCACCGCGTCCGGGCGACGGGACAGGAACAGCCCGGACGGATCCGGCAGGCCGACGATGCCACCGTCGGTAAGCGCGAAGCAGCCCACCTCGTCCGCCGGGCCGAAGCGGTTCTTCACCGCGCGAACCAGGCGCAGCGTCGAGTGCTTCTCGCCCTCGAAGTGCAGGACCACGTCGACCAGGTGCTCGAGCAGCCGCGGCCCGGCGATGCCGCCGTCCTTGGTGACGTGGCCGACGAGCACCGTGGCGATGCCGCGCTGCTTGGCCACGGCGATGAGGGCGGCGGTGACCGCCCGAATCTGGGTGACGCCACCGGCGCTGCCCTCGACGGCGGCCGACCCGATCGTCTGGACGCTGTCGATGATGACCAGGGCCGGCCGGACGGCGTCCACATGGGTGAGCACGGCGCCGAGGTCGGTCTCGGCCGCGACCCACAGATGGGGGTCGAGGGCGTCGGTCCGGCCGGCCCGCAGCCGGACCTGGGCGGCCGACTCCTCACCGGTGACATACAGCGTCGGGTTGCCCTCGCGGGCGGTGCGGGCGGCCACCTCCAGCAGCAGCGTGCTCTTGCCGATGCCCGGTTCCCCTGCTAACAGCACCACCGCGCCGGGTACGAGGCCGCCGCCGAGCACCCGGTCGAGCTCACCCACCCCGGTCGCCCGCGACCGAGCCGCTTCGACGTCGACCTCGCTGATCCGCCGCGCGGGTGAGCTGACCAGACCAGGCATGAGCACCGTGCGGGTCGCGCCCACCTCGGTGATCGTGCCCCAGGCCTGGCACTCGGGGCACCGGCCCACCCATTTGGCAACGGTCTGCCCGCACTCGCTGCAGCGATGGGCGGTGCGCTCACGGGTAGCCGGCTTGGTCATGGACGAGACGCTAACGGCGCCCTCCGACAACAACCCGTTTGAGGTCGATCAGGACCCGTTGGAGGGCCCCGGTGCGCTGGTCGCCTGGGAGTCGCCGCCCGAGCCGGGCGCGTGCTAGGCGGCCGGCTGGCTGCGTACAGGCGCCTTGATGGACTGCGAGCTCATGTCCGTCGGCGACTGCACCGGAACCAGCAGGTCGGTGTGCCCGTTGTCGGCGAACGCCAGCGTCAGCTGCACGTACTCACCGGGATGCAGGTCCCGGGTCAGGCCGTGCAGCGCGATGGTGTACCCGGCGCCGACCAGGCCGAGCGAGGGCACCGGCATGTTCTGGACCGGTTTGGCGCCGTGCATCAGTGCCACGGAGGCGGCATCCGGGCTGCTCGCCATCGTGAGCAGGTCCGGTCGGTTGCTGTTGTTGACGACCGTGACCTCGGCCTGCGCCTCGCCGCCGCGGGGCAGGATCCGCCCGGTCTTCGGCGCCCTGATGAGCAGGTTGCGCACCGACAGCGCTCCGACCTGGGCATTGGTGCCGTCCGCAGTCGAACGCTGCGCGTACACCTGCGCCTGCTGCCCTGCCCCGCAACCGGCTAGGGCGACCCCGAGCAGCAGGCTGGCGGCGGCGGCGGTGGGACGGCGGCTCACGACGTTCTCCTTGCGAGGACGGGCAGGTCGGCGGCGATCTCCGGCGGCGTCACGCCACCCGGGTAGACGACCGGGAGGCGGTCCGCCGCGTCGTACGCGAAGATCACCGAAGAGTGGCTCACAGAGTAGCCAAGCGGGCCGATGTGCTTGTGCGCCGCGGTACCCGCCTCGGTGCTGTGCCGGTCCGGGTGCCCAGGGAGGGTCGGGATCGGCGGTCCCGGCTGGGCGACGGCAATGCCGGTCGCTCTCTGCGCCGCGGACACCTGTGCGGGCGAACCGCGCAGACCTACGAAGCCGATCGAGAACTGGTCGAGCCACCGGCGCAGCACCGGTGCGGTGTCGCGGGCCGGGTCGGTCGTCACGAACACCACCCGGACCTGCGTGCGCAGCGTCGGCGGACTTCGGCGCAGGACCGCAGCCAGGTCGGCCATCGCGGTCGGGCATTCGTCCGGGCAGTGCGTGTAGCCGAAGTAGACGTACGTCGGGCGTCCGCGCGTCTCGGCCCCGAAGTCGTAGGGGTGGCCGGCGGTGTCGGTGAGGACGTAGGACGGTCGCGTGACCTGCTGCGTCGGCTCGACGCCGTGGTAGGACGCGGCCACTGCAGCGGCCGGCTGAGACGGGGTTCCGCCGCACCCGGCCGCGACCGCAGCCAGGACGACTGCCGGCAGGACGCGGGGCGGGCGCATCCGGCCAGTCTCTCCCACATCGGCGCGGTCGCGCTCCGCGGAGCAGCAGCCTCAGCCGAGCGCGCCCCCGCGGGCCACCAGCAGCCCGACGTCGACCGCAGCAACTCCCAGCACGCACAGGAACGGTGCCCGCGAACCGGGTCGGCGCCCCAGCAGCAGGCCGGTGGCGGCGATGACCGCCGCGACCGGCAGCGCAACCGCTCCGAGCACCCCGACGTGCCCGGGACCGGCGCTCAGCAGCACCGTGGCTACCAGCAGCAGCAGTCCCGCCAACGCCGTTGACGCCGTACGGCCCAGCCGGTGCGGCAGCCCGCGTACGCCGGTCGTCGCGTCGTCGTCGAGGTCGGGCAGGGCGTTCGCCAGGTGCGCCCCGACGCCCAGCAGCGCGCCGGCCGTTGCGGCCCACCATGGCGCGAAACGGTGGCCAGGCAGGCCCAGCACCACGATCGAGGGCACAAGGGCGAAGGAGAGGGCGTACGGCACCCAGCTCGCCCACGTCCGCTTGAGTAGCGCGTTGTACCCCCAGGCCGAGGCCACGGCCAGCAGGTGCGCCACCCCGGCGTACGCGCCCATGAGCAGCGACAGCGGTACGCACGCGGCCGCTGCGCCGAGCGCCGCCCTGCGCACGACCGCTACCGGCAGCCCGATCACCGTCGGCTTGTCGGACCGGCCGACCGCGCGGTCGCGGGCAGCGTCGAGCCAGTCGTTGCTCCAGCCGACCGAGAGCTGCCCGGACAGGAACGCCGCTGCTACCGCGAGCGCACCGGTCCCCCGCCCCGCGGACAGCGCCAGCGCCGTGGCGATCCCCGTGACGGCCACGGTCGGCTCGGGGTGACAGGCCCGTACGAGAGAGGCGACCCTGGGCACGTGAGCACTGTGCCAGCCGAGAGCAATGTGCCAGCCAAGAGCAATGCGCCAGCCAAGAGCAATGCGCCAGCCGCCCCGCTCCCGGTCCGGGCCCGCAATGCCCCCGAGCAGTACGACGACCTGGCCGAGCACTGGTGGGACCCGCGCGGCCGGTTCGCCATGCTGCATTGGATCGCCGAGGCGCGGGCCCGACTGGTGCCCTCCGCTAGCCGGCCCGGCAGTGTGCTGCTCGACCTGGCTTGCGGCGCCGGGTTGCTCGCGCCGTTCGTGACCGGGAAGGGCCACCGCCATGTCGGCGTGGACCTGTCGCCGACCGCGGTGCCGCAGGCCCGCGCGCACGGGGTCGAGGCGGTGCTCGGGGACGTCCTGCGACTGCCGTTCGCGGATGCGGTCGCCGACGTCGTCGTCGCGGGGGAGGTGCTGGAGCACGTGCCGGACCTGCCGGGCACGGTCGCCGAGGCCTGCCGTGTCCTGCGTCCGGGTGGCACCTTGGTGATCGACACGATCGCCGCGACCCGGTGGGGGACCTTCTGCTCCATCACCGTCGGCGAGCGGATCCCGGCCGGTCCGCCCAAGCGCCTGCACGACCCCGCCCTGTACGTGGACCGGGCGCATCTGGTCCGCCTGGCCGCAGATCACGGTGTACGGCTGGAGCTGAGCGGGCTCCGGCCCTGCGCGGCGGACTACCTGCTGTGGTTGGCGGGCAGGAAGTCCTCGGTACGCATGCTTCCGACGCGGCTGACCGCGGGGCTGTTCCAGGCGCACGGACACAAGGCACGCGACGGCGAAGGGACCTCATGACCGCGAGCATCACCGGGTACGGCAGCGCGTTGCCGCCGGCCATGGGGCAGCAGCACCTGTGGGAGGACTTCTTCAAGGCCCACTACGCCGACGGGCGGATCGCCGGGACGGTCTGGCAGCGCAGCGGCATCCAGACCCGCCGCGGGGTCGTTGACCCGACCCGCGAGGACATCTCCACCTGGGGCACCGGCGCCCGGATGCATCGCTTCATCGCCGAGGCGCTGCCACTTGGCCGCGAGGCGGTCGGCAAGGCGCTCGCCGACGCCGGCCTGGATCCCATGGACGTCGGGCTGTTCACAGTCGTGTCCTGTACCGGCTACACCACGCCCGGCCTGGACATCCTGCTCGCCCGCGACCTCGGCATGACCGATAGCACGCAGCGGCTGCACATCGGTCACATGGGCTGCTACGCCGCGCTGCCCGGGCTCGGCGCGGTGAGTGATTTCACGACCGCCCGCGGCAGGCCGTCGGTCCTGCTGTGCCTGGAGCTCACGAGCCTGCACGTGCAGCCTTCGACGGACAGCGCGCGCAGCCCGAAGCCGACCAAGGGCGACCTGGAGCAGATGGTGGCGCACGCGCTGTTCAGTGACGCCGCCGCCGCGCTCGTGCTCGAACCGGCGGCGGGCGGACTGGAGGTCGTCGACCTCATTGCCCGTACCGACGTCAGCACGGCCGATCACATGACCTGGGACGTCACAGATCTGGGCTTCAAGATGGGCCTGTCGCCGAAAGTGCCGGATGTTCTGGCGATGACCGCCGGCCCCGTCGTCCAGGACCTGTTGGGTCGCAACGGGCTGACCACCGGCGACGTGCAGGGCTGGGCGGTGCACCCGGGCGGCCGCAGGATCGTCGAGGTCGTGGGGGAGGCACTGGCACTGACCGACGCGCAGCTCGCCCCGTCGTACGACGTGCTGCGCGACGTCGGCAACTGCTCGAGCGCGACGGTGCTGCTCGTGCTCGACCGGGTGCTCGCGACCACGGAGATCCCGGTCGGCGGTCACGTGGTTGCGATGGCGTTCGGGCCTGGCCTCACCCTCTGCGCCGCGCTGCTCACCCGCCGGTAGAGGCACGTCCGACGGCTGCTGTCAAGCCCTGGCAGGGCCTCTGACCTGCGACGACGCCGGGAAGACGGCTGTCACACCGTGTTAGACTGACTTCCCGCCGAGAGGACTACACCACCGATGTCACCGACGACAGTGTCAGGGAAGCCATGACGTACAAGGTCGGCGAGACCGTCGTCTACCCCCATCACGGGGCAGCGCTCATCGAGGCCATCGAGACCCGCACCATCAAGGGCGAGGAAAAGGTCTACTACGTACTGCACGTCGCACAGGGCGACCTCACCGTCCGGGTGCCGGCCGACAACGCCGACATCGTCGGAGTGCGCGACGTGGTCGGCCAGGCCGGCCTCGACAAGGTGTTCGATGTGTTGCGGGCGCCGGCCGTCGAGGAGCCCACCAACTGGTCGCGGCGCTACAAGGCCAACCTGGAGAAGCTCGCTTCTGGTGACATCAACAAGGTGGGCGAGGTGGTGCGCGACCTGTGGCGCCGGGACCGCGAGCGCGGGTTGTCAGCTGGTGAGAAGCGCATGCTCAGCAAGGCGCGGCAGATCCTGGTCAGCGAGCTCGCGCTGGCTGAGGGCACGAACGAGGACAAGGCCGAGGCGATCCTCGACGAGGTCCTGGCCTCCTAGCCGTGGCGGCTTCCCCCGGGTCTTCCAGGCCGCGGCGGACCCGCAACCGTCCTCCGACGGTCGTGCTCGAGGTGCTCCGGCTCCTGGTCGTGGTGTTCTTCGCCGGGGCGGGCTACGAGGTCGGTTCGGGTGTCGGGCCCATGCGCCCGGTGCTCGGGACGCTGAACGGTACTGCCGTCGGGCTCGTGCTCGGGGTGGGGCTGGGCTACGTCCTGGGTGGGGTGCTCGGGCGCACCACCGCCAGCTCGGCCGAGGTTGTCCGCAGCCGGGTGGAGGACACTTCTGCCGACCAGCTCGTCGCCGGCGCGGTGGGCGTCGTCGGCGGGGTGCTGCTCGGGGCGGGCGTTGCCTGGCCGGTGTTCTTCCTGCGGCAGGCCTACCTGGCCTTCCCGCTGTTCGGGTTTGTCGTGGTGGCGCTGGGTTACCTGGGCTACCTCGTCGGGGTCAGTAAGCGCGACGGCGTCCTCGCGCTGTTCGGCGACCGGGCTGGTCGGGCGCCGAGGGCGGTGCCCAGTTCGGCACTGCCCCGGGTCCTGGACACCTCCGTCGCGATCGACGGCCGTCTGCTCGATGTCGTACGGGCCGGGTTCCTGCACGGCACCGTGCTGATCGCGACGCCCGTGCTGGGCGAGCTGCAGGGGCTCGCCGATGCGGGGGACGACACCCGGCGGGCCAAGGGCCGTCGCGGCCTGGAGAACCTCGAAGCCCTCAAGCGCGAGCCCGGGGTCGACGTGCGGGTGCTCGACCTCGACGTCCCGGCGGTGCCGGAGGTCGATGCCAAGCTCGTACGGATCTGCCTGGACCGCGGCGCGGCCCTGCTGACGCTGGACACCAACCTGGCCAAGGCGGCCGCGCTCGCCGGCGTGCAGGTGCTGAACCTGCACGCCCTCGCCCTCGCGCTGCGGCCACCGGTTGCTGCTGGGGACGACATCGACGTGATGTTGCTGCGGGTCGGCAAGGAACCGGGGCAGGCGGTGGGATACCTGGGGGACGGCAGCATGGTCGTCGTCGAGCATGCGCGCGACCATGTGGGGTCCGAGCGGCCGGTGCGTGTGAGCAGTGTGCTGACCACGGCGAACGGCCGGCTGGTCTTCGGTCGCCTGATCGGGGTCGAGGACCGCCCCCCGGCGCCGCGGCGGCCCTCGCCGGCCTCGGTGCCGCCCCGCAGCGGATGACCAGCGAGCAGCCGATGACCGCCACGCGGCCGGCGCTGCCGCGGCCCGTTGGGGTGGTGGTGCCGGCGGCCGGTCTGGGCCTGCGCCTGGGACCGGGTGCGAACAAGGCGCTGCGCGAGCTGGCCGGCGAACCGCTGCTCCTGCACGCCGTACGCCGGCTGCGCGCATGTCCCTCGGTCGGCCCGATCGTCGTCGCGGCACCGCCGGCCGCGGTCGACCAGGTGCGGGTCCTGCTGTCGTCGTACGACGTCGGGGTGGTAACCGGCGGGGCGCTTCGGCAGGACTCCGTAGCTGCCGCGCTGGCCGCCCTGCCGCCCGGGGTCGAGCTCGTGCTCGTGCACGACGCCGCCCGGGCCCTGGTGCCGGTGGAGGTGGTCGAAGCCGTGGTGGCGGCGCTGCGGGCAGGTGCGCCGGCCGTCATCCCGGTGCTGCCCGTCGCCGACACCGTGAAGCGCGTGGACGCGGCCGGAACCGTCGTCGCGACCGTGCCCCGCCAGGACCTGCGTTCGGTGCAGACCCCGCAGGGCTTCCGGCGCGACGTGCTCGAGGCCGCGCACGCAGCCGGAGCCAGTGACGCCACCGACGACGCCGGGCTGGTCGAGCGGCAAGGTGTGCAGGTGCAGACCGTCCCCGGTTCGGCCGAGGCGTTCAAGGTGACCCGGCCCTTCGACCTGCTGATCGCCGAGGCGGTACTGCGTGGTTGAGCCGCCACGGGTCGGTGTCGGCACCGATGTGCACGCCTACCGGGGCGGCCGTCCGTGCTGGGTCGCGGGGCTGCTGTGGGAGGGCGTCGACGGGCTGGTCGGGCACTCCGACGGCGACGTGGCGGCCCACGCCATGTGTGATGCGCTGCTGTCAGCCGCGGGTCTTGGCGACCTGGGGAGCAACTACGGGACGTCTGACCCGCAGTGGGCCGGCGCTTCCGGCGTCACGCTGCTCGCCGAGACCCTGCGCCGGGTGATGGCGGCCGGGTGGACGGTCGGCAACGTCGCCGTGCAGGTCGTCGGCAACGCACCGCGTCTTGGTTCCCGGCGCGGCGAGGCGCAGGCCGCGCTGTCGGCGGCGCTCGACGGCGCGCCGGTCGCGCTGTCCGCGACCACCACTGACGGTCTAGGTCTCACTGGCCGCGGCGAGGGTCTCGCCGCGCTCGCCACCGCTCTGGTCTGGCGCAGCGCAGCGACCGACCCTGGTCGGTAGGGCAGCCGGGTTGGTTGCCGGGCGCCCGTAGTCTGGAGCGGTGAGCCTGCGCCTGTACGACACCCGCACCCGGACGGTGCGCCCCCTGCAGCTGCTGGAACCGGGCCGCGTCGGGGTGTACGTCTGCGGGCCGACCGTGCAGGCTGCGCCGCACATCGGCCACCTGCGCAGCGCGGTCGCGCTGGATGTCCTGCACCGCTGGTTGCGGGAGAGCGGCCTCGAGGTCATGTTCGTCCGCAACGTCACCGACATCGACGACAAGATCATCAGGGATGCGGCGGCGGGCGGTGAGCCGTGGTGGGCCCTGGCCCAGCGCAACACCAGGGCCTTCGACCGGGCGTACGATGTGGTGCAGGTCCTGCCCGCTACCGGCGAGCCACGCGTCACCGGGCACATCTCGGAGATCGTGGCCCTGATCGCCGAGCTCGTGCAGGACGGCAAGGCCTACGAGAGCGAGGGCGATGTACTGCTGTCGGTGCGCGCTGTCCCGTCCTACGGCGAGCTGTCGGGGCAGAGCCCGGACGCCCTGCGCGCCGGGGAGACCGCAGGCGCGGCCAAGCGGGACCTGCTGGACTTCGCGCTGTGGAAGGCGGCCAAACCGGGTGAGCCGCACTGGCCGGCGCCGTGGGGCCCGGGCCGCCCCGGCTGGCACATCGAGTGCTCGGCGATGGCCGTGGCCTACTTGGGCGAGCAGTTCGACCTGCACGCCGGCGGCTTAGACCTGTTGTTCCCCCACCACGAGAACGAGATCGCCCAGTCGTCCGCGGCCGGCCACGGCTTCGCCCGGCACTGGCTGCACCACGGCCTCGTGACGGCTGCCGGTGGGGAGAAGATGAGCAAGAGCCTCGGCAACTCGGTCAGCGTCGATCAGGCGCTGCAGACCACTCGCCCGCAGGTCCTGCGGTACGGCCTGGGCGCCGTCCACTACCGCTCGAACATGCAGTGGTCCACGGCGGTCGCCGCCGAGGCCGAGGCTGCGTACGAGCGGATCGAGACCTTCGTGCGAAACGCCGGCGAGGCGCTCGAGGGCGTCGAACCCGACGGGTCAGCGTCCGCCGCTAGCTGGGAGCAGTTCGCTGCCGCGCTCGACGACGACCTCGGGGTCCCGCAGGCGCTCGCCACGCTGCACGAGGGGGTCCGGGGCGGCAACACCCAGCTCGCTGCCGGCCAGCTTCCCGCACTGGCCGCCACCCTCTCCGTCGTACGACGGATGCTGCGGGTGCTTGCGCTGGACCCGGTCGAGCAGTGGCCCGCGGCCGGCGGCGGTGAGCTGACTGCTGCCGTAGACGCGCTGGTCGACCTGGCTGTCGAGGCGCGCGCTGATGCCCGGGCCCGCAAGGACTGGGCCGCTGCCGACTCGGTGCGCGACCGGCTGGGCGCCGCGGGTGTCGTACTGGAGGACACCGCCGACAGCGTGCGTTGGAGGCTGCGATGACCGGCAAGCCCAGGAACGTCGCCAAGGGCGGCCAGGGCGGCCGAGCCGGTAAGGACGGCTCGCATCGCAAGGGCGCGGCCGTCGGCTCCGGCGGACAGGGCAGGAAGCGGCTCGAGGGCCGAGGGCCGACCCCCCCGGCGACAGCCCGTCCCCATCACCCGGCAGCCAAAAAGGCTGCGGCCGCAGCCAAGCGGACCACGACGACCGGAGGGCGGCCCGGCAGCCCGGCTCGGATTGCCCGTCGCGCCTCCCCGGACGCTCCGGAGACCGTCGCCGGCCGCAATCCGGTGGTCGAGGCGCTGCGGGCCAAGGTCCCGGCCACGGCGCTGTACCTCGCCGTCGGCACCGACAGCGACGAGCGGATCACTGAAGCGGTCGCGATCGCCGCCAAAGCCGGGATCGCGTTGATCGAGATGACCCGGGGTCAGCTGGACTCGATGACCGGCGGGCAGGTGCACCAGGGGCTGGCCCTGCAGGTGCCGGCCTACACCTACCTGCATCCCGACGACCTGCTCGCCCGGGCGCTTGCGGCCCCGGCTCCCCTGCTGGTCGCCCTGGACGGGGTCACCGACCCGCGCAACCTCGGGGCCGTCGTGCGTTCGGCGGCGGCGTTCGGGGCGCAAGGCCTCCTGCTGCCCGAACGGCGCTCGGCCGGCATGACGGCGAGCGCCTGGCGGACCAGCGCGGGGGCGGCTGCCCGGCTGCCGGTCGCCCGTTGCACGAACCTGTCGCGGACCCTCTCGGCGTACAAGCAGTCGGGGCTGTTCACGGTGGGCCTGGCGGCAGCGGGAACGGTGTCGCTGGACGATCTCGAGGTGGCCAGGAGCCCGCTCGTGGTGGTCGTCGGTTCCGAGGGTGACGGACTCGGCCGCCTGGTCGCGCAGACCTGCGACCTCACCGTGAGCATCCCGATGTCGGGCCTGACCGAGTCGCTGAACGCGGGGATCGCCGCGGCGGTCACGCTGGCGGAGATCGCGCGGCGCCGACGTACCGCCTGAACCCGTAACCCGGCCGTCGCCTGTTCGTTGGGTGGAGGACACCGGGAAGGTAGGGCGAACCCATGGACGTGGTCCGCGACCGCAGCGACGCTGTGTCCGGCCCTGCTCCTGATCGGGCACTGGACGAGGCAGAACAGTTCGGTGCGGACGTCCAGGCCGACGGCGAGCTCGTCCTGCTGGCTCGTCACGGCGACGACGCCGCGCTCGCCTCGCTGCTGACGAAGTACCGGGTGTTCGCCCGGGTCAAGGCCCGCTCCTACTTCCTGGTCGGCGCTGACCGGGAGGACACCGTCCAGGAAGGCATGATCGGGCTCTACAAGGCAATCCGGGACTTCAACCCGGACATGCAATGCTCGTTTCGGGCCTTCGCCGAGCTGTGTGTGACCCGGCAGATCATCACCGCGATCAAGACCGCGACCCGGCACAAGCATGGTCCGCTGAACAACTACGTCTCGTTCTCCCGTCCGGTCCACGGTGAGGACGACCGGGAGCGGGTGCTCGCCGACGTGTTGCCGTCGACCTCGGTCAGTGACCCGGCCGACCTGGTGGTCTCGGCCGAACGCGTCCGCGCCCTGCAGGCGCACGTCGACGCCGTATTGTCCGACCTCGAGACCGAGGTGCTGCGCCTGTACGTCGAGGGCAAGAGCTACCAGGAGATCGCCGAACGCCTGCAGCGCCACGTCAAATCCATCGACAACGCGCTGCAGCGCACCAAGCGCAAGCTTGAGGGGCACCTACGGGAGCGCTCCGCCGCCGATGTCGGCTGAGGGTCGACGACCCCGTCTCGGGGGGGGTGGGACAGGGCCGCCGACCGATCGCGACACCCTGGGGCGTCTGCTCTGCAACCTACCCGAGGGGGTACGCCCACGCACCCGGTCGGCCGCGGACGCGGGCTCGCGCCGGGCGCTCTACCCTGACGCGGTACACCGGCCGGCGTGGCGCAGTGGTAGCGCAACCGCCTTGTAAGCGGTAGGTCGTCGGTTCGAACCCGACCGCCGGCTCAGACCCCTGCAGCGCTCTGACCTGCACGTTGGTACTCGCGCGGCCCGGGCTCCCGCAAGCACCAGCGTCGGCGCAACTTCTCTAGTTGTTGTTTCTTGCACGCTCAAGTGACTACTTGTTTCGGGGAACAGTCGGGGAAGCGCGGCGCGGGCACTCGCATGGTCCGGCGACGTGTCGGGAAGTTCGGTCCATGGCATGCAGGGCACCTTGCCAGTCGAGTCCGACAGGGCAGCCGGCGGGACCGGCCTGGCGGTCGCCCTGCCGGTCCGCTGCGCGAAGATCCTGCCTACGCCACATCCTCGTCCGCGAACCAGGATCAGAGTCACGGGCACCTCGGCGTCACCGGGCCGGCGGCTAAGTGCCTGGGGTTGCGCTGCGAGCGGCGCTCGGCAGGCGCCAGGGAAACTTCAGCCTGGCGTTCTTCTTGCCAAGCAGGCGGGAACACGGGCGGAACACGCGGCGACAACAGCAAGCTCGGCGGCGGCCGTAGGACGACGACGGCGCCGCCTGGCGCTCCCCGAAGCCAACGGCGGTAGACTGGACCACATAAGGAGGCCCGCATGCCCGGAGTTGAGATTCAGCCGAAGCGTAACTTCGACATGACTTGGTACCAGGGCGCGGTGCTCACGCCAGCGCAGCGCGCGCGTCGCCTCCTGCAAAATTGGCCGTCGGGCGAGGTGACCGTTGCGGGTCTCGCGGCGGCTGCGGGCGTTGCCGTGGCCGCCGTCGTTCCTCTGATCCCGCTGATGGTCCGGACGCGGCTGCTTCTCCCGCCGGACGCCCAGACGGCGGCGTTCCTAGGCGACCCCGCAACTGTGGGCGTTGCCGTGATCCACCGGGCGGACGCTGCCGCGACCGCTGCTGTTCCCGCCTAAGAGTGGCCCCGGCCGCGGAGGTCGCACGAGTCGCCCAGGGCGCCGCCGAAGCTGTGCAGAGCGTTCCGCCAGGCCCTCTCGTCTGCATCGCTGCGGGCGGGGCGCTAGGGGTGGCCGTCGCAGTGCGCGAGCTCATCCTGACGCTCCCGAACGTGTCCCTGAAGTTCGTGTTCAGCCGGGCGCGGGCCTTGCTGTACATGCTGGTTAGCGCAGGTTTCGCGGCGGGTCTCGTAGCGCTACTGCGGTACCTGAGTGAGCCGTCAAATCGTCTTGCGGCAGTTGAGCAGATCGTGCTGGCCGCGCTCGGCGCGGGGCGAGCCGTCGGCGCGCCTCGCGCGCGTCTGTCGCCGGGCCGAGGGGAAGGCGTTTCCGCCGCACCGGGCGCGGCGAAGGCCGGTGCGATCGTTGACGCCCTCCTGCGCGCGCTCGCGCGCGAGATCAGCCAGGAAGTGAAGGACAAGCAGGCAAGGCTTGTGTCGGCCGCCGCCCACGTGAAGTACGAGACGGCCCTGCCGATGTTCGTGGAACACCTCGGCCACCTGGACGATCCGACCGACGGCCGCACGGACCAGGACCGCAAAGATGACCTTAACCGCCAGCGGGCCCGGATCGACGACCTGGCCCTTGATGACGAGGACGTCGCCCGCGACGCGCTCCTGTACCTGGTGCTCGAACGCGGCGGCGAGCCGTACTTCAACACGCTGATGGACTTCTACGACGCACGGACGGGCAGGACACGGACCAAGCCGGCCGGGTGGTGGTTACGGGCCGCAGCCCGTCACAAGCGTTGGCTGGCGCTGTGCGCGCAGCACAACCAGTCAGTCGTCGCTGCCGGCGCCAAGGCTCCGGTTCAGCCGCCGCCGGCCAAGCCCGGAGGCGCTCCGGCCGGGGAGTCCGGCAGTCCTGGCACCAGCAGCGGAAGTGGACCGAACGAGGCGAGCGGCACCACGTCGTAATCGTCCTCGTCGGGGAGCCACAGCGACGCCTCGCCCGGCAGCCACCACGCGAGCAGGTGGGGATCGTCCTGGCGTTGCGTCGCGTCGACGAGCGCCTCCGCGACGACGCCGCCGTCGACGACTGCCTGGACTACCCACAACCATCGCGGCATCGGGTGGTACCTGAGCGCCGCCGCGAGATCGGCGGGGTACCGCCTGGCCGCACGGGCCTTGAACACGTTCGAGGGCAGGAGCAGGGTGCGGAACGAGTGCTCGCCCTTGAGCAGCGTCCGGAACAGGTCCTTCGCCTGCTCGGTCCGGCCCTTGTTCGCCTCCTCGGACAGGAACTGCTCGGCGATCGCGGAGGCGTACTCGCCCGGCAGGAACACCTTCGATGGCAGCGGGATGACTACGTACACCGACGTGTTGGTCTCCGGGTGTGGTTCGGGCAGATCGCGGTACTCGTACGGGCCGCACTCGTCGTCCTGCGCGAAGTACTCCGGGGCGCCTTCTGCTCTGTCCCGGTACCCGATCAGGACGTAGGTGTGGTTACCCGATGCCACGGTCACGGGAAGGCCGCTGTCGAGGTAACGGCAGATAAGCGCGTGCCGGTCCTCGGCCGGGTCGAGCGTTTCGAGATCGTAGTAGAGAGGGTCGAGCCCGGTGCCTGCGAAAGCGGCATGAAGCTGGTAGACCGTCAGGGCGCCGGGCTGCGGCGGGCGGCCGAGCGCGACGCCCTGCGCGGCCCATGAAGCGATCGACGCGGGCAGTTGCCGCGGCAGCAACGTCTCTTTGTGGTGGTAGTAGGCCGTCGTCCAGACAGTGGCGTGGCCACAACCGCCGAGCTGGCCGTCGCCAGAGATGAACGGCGCGCCGGTGATCCGCAGAGTGTGGCCGAACAGCGTGATCTCGTCGATCATCCAGCACTTCAGCGAATCGCGATCGGCGTCGAGCGGCGGCAAGACCGTCCGGCCGACCGGCGCCACCGGCAGCGGCCGGAGGACGGAGTAGCCCAGGTAGCCGAGATCCTCGAACGGCGGGTCGTATGCGCCTCCGTCGTCGGCTGGCCCGTCGAACACGGCCGCGAAGAAGTGGAGGCGGTGCGCCACGCCGGGGTAGCGCCGGAACGTTTTCGAGTAGAACGCGGCGTGCTCACTTCGCCAGTCCGGATCGAGGTACCTGTGCTCAACGACCGCTGTCGAGGCCCCGAGCGCGATCCCGTGCTCGACCACCTTCCCGAACGCAGCCGACGCGGGCGGCGGCGTGCTCACCGACGGGCTGTAGTCGTTGAACAGTGCAGCAACCTGCAAACTGTTGCGGAGGTCGACGACGCGCAGCGGCTTGTCCGGAGACCACTGCGCGAGGTTCACCCCGCGAGTATCCCAGCGAACCCGACCAACGGTCCGAAAGGACGCGGCCGGCGGCGGCTATCCGCCGACATACACCTCGTGGCTGCGGACCGCGCTGATCGCCCTTGCCTCGTCGAGCCTTCGCAGCCGCGCCGCGAGTTCGCGTGCGCGCGCCGACGACAGCCGGCCGCGATCCGAGGACGACGCGTCGACGCGGCGCCTCGTTCCGGAGACCTGCGGCGACTCCACAGGGGGCGGGTTGTCTGGCACTGCACCTGATTCGGTCGCGTCGACGGGCTCTTGAACACCGGAACGGGCAGATGTTCCGCCCGGGCTCCCGCTTGGCGGGCGCTCGCCGACGTTAGCAACGAAGTCCACCCCAGTCACCGGAATCCCAGATCCAGCGTCTTCCGCCACGGCCGCAAGATACGGCGCACTGCACGAAGACGAGGTCGACACGCTCAGGATCCGATGGAATATGACGCTCCGGGGTGGCGTAGTCGCTGTGGTCCGGCGACGATGCCCTTGTGTCCGCCTTGATCGCCGGCTCCGAGCTTGCGGTCCTTCAAGGCGCGCTCAACTGGCCGTCGCGGGCTCTTCAAGCGTCTGAATGAGTACCGCCGCTTCGTCGCAGGCGAGCCGGTGGCCCATTGGGGCGGTCGGTACGTCTGGCAAACGAGCGACTCGCAGGCGCTACTCGTTGCCCGGCGCGAGACGCCCGTCCGAGAGCCCTGGCTCGTCGAGCAGGCATACATCGCTGACTTCGTCCGGCGGTACGGCAAGCGCCGTTTGCGGCTGCGATGCGCAGCCGGTGGTGCGCGTGTACGGCAGGTGTCTGAGCCTGGCCGTGCTGTGCGGCATTGGCAGAATCAGCGGCAGAAGGAGGCGTTGGCCCTTGCCCGGCCCGAGGTGCATTGCCGCGTAGCCGGAGTCCGACGGGCGCCTCGCCGGCCGGCTCCGGTGTGGCGCAACCGGTGCTCTGGCAGCGGTGAAGCGCGGGGGTGGCCGGGCGCGTCGGCGCCGCGGGCCCAGCCGTCTTGCGCGGAGACTGGTGCGGTGCAGGGCCGTCGTTCGACCGTTCGTCGATGCCGGGGCTGACATGGCGTTCGGGGCTCGGGCCGTTGTGGGTGGTCTGCGACACCAACGTCCTGTCGATGTACGAGCAGTACGGCGCGGCCCTGTGGGAGGGCGAGGACCCGGAGGTGCGGGGCCACTTTCCTGAGGAAGTCGCGGCGTTGGGTGCGGTCGTGACCGCGTAACTAGTCAGGTGGTTTGTGGGCTTGGTAGCCATGGGTGCCCGGCGGCGAGCTGGGTGAGCGCCTGGTAGAGGTTGATGTTTTGCTTGCCGGCGGTGCCGGTGTAGGAGCGGATAGCGGCGA
>JAABUT010000225.1_pt1 | contig 106009 bp, 114 predicted proteins | sample 5559281 | NCBI WGS metagenome assembly JAABUT01 (sample SAMN10711880, study PRJNA513359) | rock metagenome | isolation source: Antarctica rocks | place: Antarctica: Victoria Land, Ricker Hills nord | collected 2016-01-04 | reverse complement strand
GGGGTGGGGGTGGTTGGGGGTGGGGTGTGGGGGGGGGGGGGGGTGGGGGGGGGGGGGGGGGGGTGTGCTTTTTTGTGGGGGGGGGGGGGGGGGGGGGGGGGTTGGAAACTGTCAGTATAGTGGGGTTAGTTACGTTTTGGAGAACCGGGGGGTTTCAGATGTATGAAATGTTTTCTTGTGACTCAAAAAGGTCCTCAAATCTCATGGTTGTTGAAATGATTTCCAAAGAGAGTTCTTTGGCCTTGAGACACATGGAGGTGCGTTCAGGACGTACTATAGAGTAGGCGAGAACGCAGAGAAGAGGAGTGCTATCGTTTGGAGACAGTTTTAGGTTTTTGTAATTGCATATGTTTGCTGGATGGTGCAGACCGGGTGGGGATTGTGAGGGGAGGTTACAGTGGCGGCAGAGGAAGCAACATCGAAACCCGAATGTGCAAGGAATGGAAAGGGGTTTTTGGGGCGAGATGGACAGTGACGTGAACTTTATACTATTGCGATATTTCACCATCTCAGGACTCTGATCGGCATCTTTACTCCCTCGGGCTTTAGAAAGCATCTTTTACATTTCTTGGATCGCAGCTTGCGCTTTCTTCTGCAAAGCCGACCGGCGCCGATCATCTCACACGGTAAAGAAAGAGATCGTCGCTTTCTCAAATGTGAACGCGCGGAAAACGAAGAGAAAAACGCCGGGGATATCATGCCCACGCTCAGAACGTGCCAATCCACACGAACCAGCAAACGAAGACGCCGACCCATGCACTCGTATCATCATGCACACACGGTACAGAAAGTGTTTCGCTTCGGCTTTGATGCTTCTTCTTGCCTCGCCCTGGGACATGTCCCATTTTTTTTCCAAACTCGCATATCACTGTCACTATGGGATGGAGAAAACCAAAGACTATGGCGTTAGATCTCTGCGCTTGGATTATGTAATCTGATTCGATATGCAAACCTACTGCCTTCTCACGCCGAGCCCGTTGCTCTGCCTTTCTTTTTTCGGTCGCTTGACCGGCGGTGCTTCTTCTGGCTCGCTGGAGACGGCTGAGTCGATCGAGTCGACGTCTTCGTGGTTGACGTCGTCTTCCGAGGCTTCGTCGCCCGAGGCTTGGTCGGTCGAGGAAGCTTCGTCGTCGAGGAAGCCGGCTTCTTCGCTTCCGCTGGATTCGTCTTCGGAGTCGTTGATGACGCCGTTTGTTGTGATTGGCATCTCGTCATCCTCGTCGTCTTCGTCTTCGCTCTCGCTCTGGTCGGTATTTCCATGGTCCAGTGGGTCTACTGCTTTAGCTTTAGGCTTGGCCGGTATCGAGGATACGGCCTCCTCATCTTCAGAATCGGACTCTTCTTGGCCTTCGACGTAAATGACGCCCTCTTCGTCGTCATCATCGGCAGCATTAGCTAACCTTGACCTAGCCTGCATGCTTTTCCTTAGATTTGTCTGAGCCTCAAGCATATCCAGCTTGCCCTTCAATTTCAATAAGGCCTGGAGACTGTTTGCCCGATCATCCACTACGCGACGAAGTTCAGTGAGCTTTCTCATGACCTCAGGTTGACCGGCAATATAACCCCCGTGAGCAACTGCAGTCCATTGTATCCAGACCATCATTCCACCAGCTCGTCCTGGTCGGCTATACAGTCGCTCAGCCAACTTTTGGATCAATACGGCTGCAAGTGATGAGTCGAGCCGTTCAATAGTGGCGCGTACAGTGTTGAGATTCCTTTCGTGGAAGCAGGTTTCGAGAAGATTGACATCGTTCGTACGGAGAGACTGCGTCAAGACGGTGCTTAGGGTCATTCCAGACGGAGCGCTCAACTGTCTTTCGCCGATTGGCGTAAGAGCTTGCGCACTGGGATCCTCGAATGTAGCCTGAACATCAACAGGCCCAGGAGCATTTGCCCTAATGATATCACCAAAAGAAGGCTCTTCAGCCTCCTCGATCCGTTGTGATTCTTGTCCCCCTGCTACTGCCTCGGCGTTGTCATCTATGGACTCCGCATCCTTCATCTCCACATCCGCGTCACCTGCTTTTGCGTCATGTGAGATAGGTGACTTAGGTACTGGCAACATTTCTTCATCAAAGTCGCTGTCTTCCACACCACTTGAGATATCGATGATTTCTCGTTCGCTAGCAGTCCCGGGTAGATCTTCACCGTCTCCACCATTCGCGACTACTGCCTGCGATTCGTCAGCATGGCTTTTGCCCATGTCTTTCACTCCATTCATCACAACAGCCCCAATGCCAGCGCCACTCTTGGCCTTCACGACCTCTTTCAGTCCTGTAAACAAGAGGTTCCCGTTCTTCTCATTTTGCCACTGTTGTCTGTCAAAGATGGGGTTGACGCCTCCTTCGACCCAAGCTATGACGATATCGCTGCCGTAGAACTCTGCATCGATCAAGGGAACGACGGTAGCGGACTTGTCAGGCCTCGCAACTCTTATCTGCGCTGCTGCCCTGCGTGTAATTTGCTTCCTATGAGATTTCAAACTTGCAGGATCCGTGACATTCGGTAAATCCCCAAATGTAAATGGCGCTGGGAAGATCTCGAGGGTTCCATCCTTGTTTATCGTAGCAAGTACCTCCTCTGGATGTGGTACTTCGTCCGATAGACGCCCAACGTATTCCCTCTCCGAGTAAAGTGCTAACGATAGCACCTCGTTCTCGGTACGAAGAGAACCGATGGATGCACTGGAACCTACGCGAAACACACTTATGAAATGGTCGAACTCTGCGGCCGTCAAGAACGAAGAAGCCTCGGAAGCTTTCGAGCTTGAAGTGGCAATCCTTCGTACAGGATTGGTAGAGGCAAAAAAGGATGGTGAATTTTCTGGGGCGTCGGGATTTATTATGTATGCTGTGTGAGAGGCGCAGATTGCGGATGGTCCTATGGGGCATAGAGTGTTTGCAGATTTTGGTACCATCATACTCCTAGAAATTGTTAGCAGTGCGAAGTGATATTGCGAGCACGGTTGCCGGCTACCTCAAGACTTTTCCCTTCCGTAAATCCCATCGTATTACCTTCCCGTCTCCGCCAACGCTCCAACCTTCCCCAGATGTTCCAGCACTCGTGAACTTGAAATCTCTGATTCCTTGTGTATGTTCGCCCTCTAACACTCCTAATATCTTGCCCTCCGTGACAGAGTACATGTGAACCTTTGACTCGCTTGTTCCGAAAGCAACAACGACATCCCCAGCTGGCTCCTCGGACTTCGTGCCATTGGCCTGTTCCGATCGCTTCCTCTTCTTCTTAGACTCTTGATGATGGCGATCTCTCTTGTTCTCGCCATAGTAACCCCAATCCAAGCAATTGATTGTAGCTTTTGGTGCGGCTGCATATTCGGGGAACCGCAGCCGCCCCGTCGCAGTATCATGGATTCGAAGATGCTGTGAGTCGAGACCTTGGATAACGGATGCAAATAGCGAAAGCTGGAATTGGGACGGACAGAATAATGAGCGCAGTATTGAGGATTTGCTACCGGTTTGTGTTGTCGAGGATGATGCAGGTGCTGTCGCTGAGGATATGTGAGAGGCTGAGCTGCGGGACTTTTTGGTATTACCCATGTTGACGAGAGGTCACTGCGGCAGCAGTTTTAGGGCTGCATAGCGAACCGTATGGACAACATGGCACTCAGTCCGCTGGGGTTGTGCGTCTCAATCGCTGCGTCCAAGAGCTCTCCCGAACTTTTTTTGGATATTTCAATTTTGGTTTCTACGCTACTGTCGAAGTGGGGTTAGCGGCCCTTGATTGTGTTAAGCGAGCGTCGCACACTCAAGAGATTGTTTTTTCATCCAGATCCTCCTCGCAACGTATCCACCAACAGCACTGATAGATACCCCACCACTCTCCATAATTCTCAGGTTCATCAACCACCGAGAAGATCTGATACTCGTGTTGCAATGTCTTCGTGAGTACACTGTTGCCATGAGCCGTCCTGTGTTTCGTTTGCTTCCAAAATCATACACCTTTCTTCCGTCTATTTCCGGGCTTTCGAACTCAACCAAAGTATATGTGCTCCATTAGAAAAACCATACTCAGTTTCTTTGGCCCTTGATCTAGCGACTATTCACTCATATCGAGATACCGTCCAGGATGTTTACAATCTTTAACGTGTCCAAAGTGAGCATTTACAGGTCACATGATCTGTTTGGCGAGCAACCTACAATAGGCTGCAAATCTCTGTGCTGTCGCGTGATCGAAGCCCGGGAAGTGGCCCAGGCGTCGGTTGTTTATTTTGTTCGAGCAAGAAACAGGTTGAGTCATCCATGGCGGGGTTTGATCGGAGCCAACGGAAGGTCAAAAGCTTGGTGCCTGTCGATCCCAAAGTCTCTCGGGAGTCGGGAGTCTTGTCGTATCACCAATGTCGGATAAGAACAATATGTGTATTCTTGTACTGAAAGATAAAAGATGAGGGTGAGGATGGGGTGTGCCGAGTTGTCGCACGGTTTGTTGCCGTTGAGGCTCCCGATTGTTTTTTTGGGTTTGTTTTTTTTCCTTCTAGGCGTGATAGAAGGCAAGGGGCGCGAGACTGGCAACATCTGTCTTTTACAGACACGACAGGGTACGCGTAACAAGATAGGGGGGCAGCTGTAAACACCGACTAACCAGATCCAGCCGTCTCATGCATGCCAAGGCTCGATCCGACCAATCAGCCGCGCGTGTTATGCCGTGATCCATGCTGGTTCGCATTGCCACATAAGCCCATAAATTTGGATGCCCGTATATGACCTCGGCCCTCCCCCTCGACTTGGATTCGCACCCTACGGAAATCTGTTGATATATCGCGCCCGAACAAAACACATCATCGACCACATTATTATTTCCTAACCCCGTGACCTCGGACTACAGATCAGCCATCCATTCGTCCCCACACACATCTACCTTACCGTACTCCGTACACACATCCATAAAGTTACCACAGTGCGCTCTTCCTAAGAAACCCTTACTCGCTTAATCTCAATCCTGGTCGCTTTGACTAGCCTGACCTGGTGGATTATCAATATTATACGGAAGTACCTTGTTGTTACCTTAAAGACACGATAATACATAGGTAGTCAACCCAAGTCGTCGCCGCCAATTTGAAGCTATTCGCAACAACCTGCCAAGCATCTACTTTAATCGAGGGTACATGCCTGTTGGAAGTAAGAACACAGAACACAGAACACATTAGTCGTCGCTTTCAGCAACAAATCCCATCACATCCGTGCCGTCAGATTCAAACAGCACTTGTGTTGCTGATGTATTTGTTTTTTTATTCACTTTGAAAGTTCAGAGGCTATTTATTCGCGCCGAAAGACCATTTTCATTTTCATTTTTGACTTTATAAGCTTCGGCTACCTCGATCGCGATATCCCTCCAAATTCACAGCGACGACAACAACAACAACAATAAAACCAACGTCAACCATCTTCCCCATCATCTCTTCTTACCTTATCCTGTCTTGCGCATATTAAATTCGAATACTGTTGGTTTGCGCCAAGCTGCGCCACGGTTACCTGTGCTCAATATATTGTGGGTGAAGTCGCGATCATGGCCACCGTGTCCGAGGCAGGTGGTAATGTCGTGGAGGCCAAGGGCCCACTGACACCACCTTCAGATCAGATGGATGTTGATATGGACAATCAAGGGTGAGTTCACTCACCTTTATACTCCTTCACCTTTCGCTCTTCGGTTCTGTCAGTTTTCCCATATTCATGACCACCTTCTTTCAGGGCGTTCTTATCGAATGGGCATATCAATAAAGACTCATCGCTCGACTCTGCTCCCCAAACCCTTAACTCAACTCAAGCCACCTCGGTAGATGATTCTGACCTACGTCCATCGAACGGTGTGAATGTGTTAGCGCATCAGTCAAACGGGGCTCACAACGCAGTGGATCTGCATACAAGTCTTTCAGGATCTACTGAGGCACTGACGATTATACCGCTATCAGAATCGTCTGTGCCCGAAGAGGTTACCCACCATCCGGCAACGCGCTTTGAAAATAGTGTCGTTGATCTGTCCTCGTACATAGTTCAACCACCCATTTCGGATGTTCGCGAAGCGACGCAACCCGTAAGCTTGGAGCAAATTGCAGAGATCAAGGAACAAAATCAGCATCAGGACCTTGACCACGACCCTCAACTAGCTAACGGCTTGGCGTTTGGCGCACCCGATCCCATCGAGAGGACGGCGGAGATAGAGCAGCCGGAGCGCACAACCGAAACAAAGGCTGTACCAGACCAGGAAGCACTTGCTCCTAGCAGTGAGAATCAGGTAGGAGCTGCAGTCGCAGATGAGGCGCCTATCTCTATTCCTACGCAAGATATACCTCACCATCCAGCGGTTCCTGTACCTGAGGGCGCGGAATTAGAGACTCCGCTTGACCCAGCCCCTTCGCCTGCGGTATCTCCCTCGCTTCTTCCAGAAGCTTCGTCACAGGTACCAAAACCAGAACATATGAACGATCAAGCGGTTTCTGAATCAGCTCCGCCACAAACTTCTCTACGCTCTAACTCTAAACCAAACTCTCCTTTACACGACCAGGATGCAGACGTAGCAGCGCCACCGCAAACGCCCTCGATGACTAATTCTATGGCTGAATCGCACTCCACCGATCATGTTATGCAAGACGCGCCTCCCTCTCCGGCAAAGGTGGGCCGCGAGCGCGAAGATGATGATGTGGAAGATGGACCGGCCCCGAAGCGGTCAAGAACTGAGGGTGGGTCTGCCGCACCGGAGTTCAAGGTTCCCAATCTTCCAGATATCAACACAAATGTCAACGGCAGGCCTTCCGCTGGCGGTCAAACGGCCTCTTCTAATCCCATGACGAAACCCCGACAGAAGCATGTTCTCAGGATGATACAGAACATAAAGCGTACTCAAAGCGCTGTGAACTTTAATCAGCCTGTTGACTTTGTCGCGTTGAAGATACCGACTTACCCAGAGATCATCAAGGAACCTATGGATCTTCGAACCATCGAGGAGAGAATAAAGGCCAACGAATACTCTTCGGTAGACGAGTTTGCTGCCGACTTCAACCGGATCATAGAGAATGCGAAAACCTTCAACGGACCCGAACATGCTGTCACAAAGGGTGCATACAATATCAAAGCCTCTTTCGATAAGCAGATGAGCAATTTGCCAGGGTCTGATATTGTTGAGTCAGCTCCAGCAGATAAGAAGAAAAAGCAGTCAACCTCGTTAGCAACGAAGGTGGCGCCGCCTCGAAGAGAGTCGAGGAGTTCTCTCCCTGGATCTGCGAAATCACCGATCGCGGGCTCCCCACAAACGTTCGCGCTTGGACCTCAAGGAGTACCGTTGATTCGTCGTGACTCCACTGTAGATGACGGGCGTCCTAAGCGCGAAATTCATCCTCCGGCTCCTCGCGATCTACCATATGCGAATCAAAAGCCAAGGAAGAAGAAGTACCAATGGGAGCTCAAGTTCTGTCAACATGTCATCGATGAGTTGACAAAACCAAGATACCAGGCAATAGCATTCCCTTTCCTTACAGCAGTTGATCCTGTTGCTCAAAACATTCCGAATTACCACAAAATAATCAAGAGTCCCATGGATCTTGGCACTGTACGCTCGAGGCTCACCCAAGGTCAATATGAGAATTCCAAGGAGTTTGAGGCGGACATACGTATGATCTTCCAGAACTGCTACAAGTTCAACGGGCCCGGTCATGCAGTTTCGCAGATGGCCAAACAACTTGAAGGGATATTCGATAGCCAATGGAAACAAAAAGGGAGTTGGATCGAAGCACATGCGCCAGGATCTGGTCCGCAATCCCCAGGTAGTTCTCCCGAATCCGATTCCGATAACGAGGATGAGGAAGAAGACGAGGAAGAGGACGTTGAAGACGCGAATATCCAACTCTCGAAACTACAACAGCAAATCGAAGCTATGTCCAAGCAAGTCGAGTTGATTCAAAAGAAAAAATCCCCTCCTGCACCTGGCAAGAAATCAGGTAAGGGCACGAAGCCAGAGAAGAAGGCAAGTAAGAAGGCCGGATCGATTTCAACGACCAAGGCTACAAAGGGCTCTACTTCTAAATCATCAAAGCCGTCCAAGCAGGAATATGTCACGTACGAGCAAAAGCAAGACATCTCCAACCGGATCAATATCCTGTCGGAGTCAAAAATGGCTACAGCGCTGAAGATCATTCGTGATAACATGCCCAATCTAAAGGTAAAGATACCACCATTTGTTAAGCGAATATATCTGCGAATTCGAATTGCAATTATACTGGCTCATGAACTTGACATTGACATTGAGGAACAACTACAGGGCGTCCAAGACGATGAGCTTGAACTGGACATTGATGAGCTCTCAAACGACGTGCTTCACAAGCTCCTACAATTCGTGCGCAAACACGCGCCTCGACCCGATGACTCCCCTCGTCGACCAGTCCCATCGGCTCCTAGCGCCGCGCCGGCTCGGAAGAAGAACAAGCCTATGAGCAAGCACGAGCAGGAGGCGCAGATTAAGGATATGCAGAAGAAGTTGCAAGCCTTCAAGGATCCTGGCTCGGATGAGGCTCCTGAACAGTGTAAGTATCGACATTTTCCATTGTGCTCTTGAGAGCGTGTGTGATGCTTATCACCGGATTAGATAACCCTACAAATAGAGCGAATGAATCAACTAGAGCGAACGAATCAAGTGGGGATGAGGAGGAGAGTGAGGAGAGTGAGGAAGAGTGATTGAGAACGTGCGCTCAGCTTTCACAGCCATCAATTTGACGAGGAGCACCCGCCCACAGCGCTGCACCTACCGCGTCAGCAATTCTCTGTACATTATTTCGGGTATCCGACAGGACTTTGAGCTTTAGCGATTATCTTAGAATGCGCTTTCACTTTGATCCAAGGGGTTGGGAAGGGCAGGGACTACTAAGCTGGTCTTTGTCATTTCGGTCCTCTGCGGGCTGAGCAGGCTTCTGAACGAGAGCAGACTGTCATTACTTCTAGCCGTGCTTGGCTGAACGGGCTCTATGATCTTAGATTGTACATATAGTGAGCCTGGAAGTTAGTGAGAGAGGGAGAAATTTGGCATCGGCTATGATGAAGCTTCATTTGCAATAGCCTTCAATATCAGCCGTCAATGATTACGGGTTGCAATGATCGCTCTTGGACGAGGAGATGTTGCTAGATTGTAAAATGGATATCGTTGCACCAGGGATGCAAATTGGCCGAAATTCCCCATGACCATGAAGAAAAGAAACCTAGTATATTAGCAGAGTCCGCGCCATGAATACTACCTGCAGAATACACCCAACAAGGAGCGCAAACACGTTTGGAGTATCTGGAAAGGATCAAGCAAACAGGTGTGAGAGATTACGAACGCTACGCTCAATGCATTGACTACCAATCTCCCCCCTCCCCCCCCGCCTTTTCTTAAAAGAATGTCCTCCCCCCAACACCACCACCCACCCCTCCTCGTCGCCCTCTCCGGCCCTTCCTCCTCGGGCAAAACCACAATCGCCCACCTCCTCGCCCGCATCTTCTCCTCATCCCCTCCCCCCTCCCCCACCTCGCCCACCCCATCCCCACCACCCCCACAAATAACCACCCACCTCCTCCACGCCGACGACTTCTACCGCCCCGAATCCGCCCTCCCCTTCCGCAACGGCTTCCGCAACTGGGACTGCGTGGAGGCGCTCGACGTCCCTCGCCTGGAGAACGTACTCGGGGCGTTGAAGAGCGGGGACATTGCCATCGAGGAGGTGCTGCGCGGGTTGCCGACGCAGGGGGAGTGGGACGGTGGCTCTGCCGGCGAGGGAGAGGGCGGCGGGAACGGCGACGGCGTGCACAAAGTGCCTCCTCCTGCTGCTGCTTCAGCGGGTGCGGGTGCGGGGGTCGTGAGGGACGAAGTCGTCGCTCAGCTGCGCGCCTCCACTCAAGCCTACCTCCGCCGCCACCTGCCCCCAGGCCACCACGCGATCATCGTAACCGATGGCTTCCTCCTCCTCGGGCGCTCCCTCCCGCGCCTCCGCGCCCTCTTCGGCACCAAGATCCTCCTGCGCGCGTCCTGCGCGGACGCCAAGGCGCGCCGGGAGCGGCGCAAGGCGTATGTGACGCTGGACGGGTTTTGGGAGGATCCGGAGGGGTATTTTGAGGGGGTGGTGTGGCCGGCGTGGGGGGAGGAGCATGGGTGGCTGTTTGAGGGGGGGGATGTGCAGGGGGAGGCGGATGAGGGGGTTTGTGGGAGGGAGGGGATTGCGGTTGCGGGGGTGGGGATGGGGTTGGAGGAGGTGGTGGGGTGGTGTGTGGGGGTTTTGAGGGGGGGGTTGGTTGGGGTTGAGGGAGGGGGTGAGGTGAGGTGATAGGAACGTTCGATTCGGAAAGCCTGGACGTATGATTTGAATCTTCCTCCCGCATATACCTGACCCCTAATGAAAGAATCTTCAACCCCATTCTCACCAATCCCTCTTAATTCTGCCCCAATCCCCCCCCCCGCCTCAAACTTCTTCCAAACCGTCACTTCTACAGTACACAAGAAAAAGTCATCGGTGAAAACCCCCCCCCCCCTTCTTCGAGCACACCCTTTCCATTTCGGGAAAAAACAGCAAAGCTACCTATTCCCCGAACCCGCCGATCCCGCTCCTTCCCCTTCCCTACAATCTTCTCCGTCTCTTCGCTTTACCCCCCTTCCCCTTCCCCTTCCCCGACTCGCAACCCCCACGTAGGTCATCTCTCCCTCTTATCTTCTTCACCTACCCCACCCTTTCAACAAGCATCCCAGACGCCGTCGCGACGGTGGTCGGTAAGGGGGATTTGTTGTTGTGCGGCAGGTGCGAACGGTTGGGAGGGAAAGGGGGGGGGAAGGGTTGAAAAGGGGGGAGCGGGTTGTGAGATCGTGGTGCAGTGGGGGGGTTGGAATGGACGTTTCGGATTATTCTTCAACGGGGGGTTGTGATGTCGTTTTAGTTCCTGGAGTTGGAACGTGAGAGGTTGGAGTGTTTGTAAGAGGATGGTGGGTGGAAGGTGGGTTTGAAGAGTGCATTTTGCCGGGGGGGGGGTAATATGGAGAGTTGAATTTAGAGACGGGTGGATGTTTTAAAGGGGATGATTTGGGTGGCTTCAACTGAGGAAAATCCGGTTCAGCATGAGGATAGGGGCGGAATACCATCAGGGGTCAGTGGTGTTTATTATACGTAGTTAACCGGCTTTGGTCGCTGGTTGGAACAGAGAGGGTGGGAAATAAACAGGGTCAGAAATAGACAAGGTGGGAAATGAGAGGAGGAATATCATGACTTAAGATCTTCCGAGGGCTATTGAATCACCACGAATCCATGACATCTTATTGTTTGCTATTTTTGTTACATCCGAGGGTATCATCCAAAACAGCTCCCGTCTAAGTTTTCTCCCATTGTAAGCCTACAACATGCCAGCGTAGGTGACAGGTAGCAGGATTAGTACCTGATGCCAAAGATTTCCGCGCATGTGGTCCAATATGAGGCTGGAGAAATAGGGTTGTCGTTCGTTTCGAGCGAGTGACGCAGACATCCAGGGGCCGCCTTCCGCTCGTGATAGAGCTCAGCAGTCCATGGATATCGTTCAACGGCTAGCCGCAGCGTGGTATATTGGTCGGTGCCACTGACCGAGTTCTCGGAATTTGTCGGGTCGTACGAGTGCCCCAGCTTTTCCAAATATGGCTTAAATTTTGGCAGACCGCTCACGAAATGAAATTCTCCCCTTCATTGACAATGGTGGCACTCCTTCTTGCATCGATGAAGAGATCCTCACTTTCCCCAACATCATCCACATCAATCTCCTTTCTTCCATTGACCCTCGCCAGTATACTTGCTGGCGTCAGTAGTTGCAACGCATACCGCAAACTGACTTTGACACCATGTTCGGAAATTCTATCAAGTGCAGCTTCGGTAATCAATAGACCCTCCGTCTTTGTCCGTAGGCGTACAATTGTCTTGACCTCCTCTGGATTGTAGGCGTTGGTGGGAATAATGAGCAGCCGCGCGAGAAGATCTGGTGGAACACCGTGGGCTGCAACTATATCTTCTGTACCTCGAATGGTGCAGCGACCGCGATTTGAGGCGAGGATGACAATAGGCGAAATGGAGGATTCGAGGGCACGGTTGAGATAGGTGAAGCATTCAATGTCGAGCATATGTACCTGTTGGCAACGATCAGTTGTTCATTTACCCTGCATAGCGGTTATAGCGTACCTCATCAATGAAGAGTACACCAGGCACAAGCTCTGCGACTCCTTGATCAATGTATCGGTTCACCACTTTGTTGATCTCTTGCCTTAGTTTCTCGGTGATTTCCGTTTTCTTTGGCTTCATCAGTTGGCCCATCATGCTCATTATGTCTTGTCCACCTTGTGGTCTCGCGTTCGCAATGTCGAGGTCATGTAACGTAACATCCTGAACTATTTCTTTCTTCTTGTGCACCTCGCCCTTGGGTATAGGCACGTACTCCTCTGCCTCTAAATCGAACTCTGTGGCATATGCATCTGATCTTCCCACTCGTTTGCAAGCTCCAGTATTGGCCTCGATATAGATTACATCCCCTACAGTAACTCGCTCTTTCTGGATTGCTTCATATATTGACGGGTCTAATCGTAGTTTCTTGGTGCCCTTATAAGATTTTAGACCGATGAGTAAATGACTTATGGTTTTCCCGTATCCACCGAGAGGATTCTCCGCCTCTTCTGGTGTGAGTTCTATGACTTCTCCTTCGTAGACTTCTTTTGTTTCCCGAACCCGCAACCCTAGTCTATTGATTAGCCAGTCCTTTACAGCTGCAACATGGCAACCCACCAATAGCTCTTCGGAAGTTCTCCATCAACGCCTCTGTCTTCTTAACTTCTGTCGAGTATATCTCGCTTCCAACGATTGGGCAAAAAGGCACTTTTGTACCAAGCTCTTGTGAAACTGCCATTGCCAAAGCTGTTTTACCTGTTCCAGGCCCACCGGCTAGTAGAACAGCTCGTCCTGACATCTTTTTTGATTTGATAAGATCAACAACGACACCGCATGCCTGTCGACCACAGAAGGCCTCATCAGCCATATTCTCGTCACAAGATCTTTCTTGGGCTAGCATGGACGAACTTCTCTAGCAGTCACCTGCCCGACGAACCCAGCACCTGTTTTCTCTGCGTACCCATCATTCCGTAGGCCAAGCCCTTTGATATGTGTATGTGCGGCTGTGCGGTTTTCCCGCGAATTGCCCTTCACCTCGCTGATCTGCACCATTTTCGAATCCGTCGCTGGATGCTGTAGATTCCTGGAGATCCTTAAATAGATTGACAGCTAAATCTAAATACTGAAGGGTACAAGTGTTGTCACGCTTTCCAATTTTTTAGTAAAGATGGGTCAATGAAACGGGTGTGAAAGAAGATTGTACCTAAGTCTCTTCGACGCGCCTGAAGCTCGAAAGTCGTCTACCTTACTAAATGATTAATAGATCACGTGATGAGCCGCCGCGCTTAAGGTGAGCCTCAGAGGTTTTCACGAATCTCCAGAACAATAGAATAAATCATCTCAATTGCAGTACACAGAGCGATGATATTCTATTACAACGGTCCTCTGTGCTGAGTGCCAACTGCAGGCATAGAGTGAACCATTATCCAGAAGTTCGCAAATCAACAATCGCTTTCCTGTGGGCAGAGCCGTCAGTTCTTCAGATCGACGTTTGAAATGACCGACCATATTTTTGTACTTTACAATGGCGAAGTCATGTATCAGCCCGGAATGACGACTCATTGCCTAAGATCGGGGAAGCAACACATGGAATGACCATCGATCACTCTCGCCATTTGGTACGAACTTCAAAGGCGATATTATGGAGTATCATGGATTCTTCTTGTTTCATTTCATGTCTATTCATTAGAATCTCGATCTATTTTTATTGTCTATTATTCTCTTGCGAGAAGAACATCCTAACTCTTACATTCGTGTTCTTTCCCTCTACTCAAGCTCCCCTCTATTGTCCAAGCCCCTCTCAATAGGAATAGCTACGGGGTCTGTGAAGCGAGTGAATACCCCTTGAAAGCATTGTATAAAACCACTAACCGCATCACAACTTAATAATGCCCGTCATCGTCTCAGTGATTTCGGTCGTAGCGGTGGATTGGCTGCATTTCCAGCGGGAAAGCAGGATGTCCCGTTCTATTTCGTCTTATTCGACCTTGATTATGCGCCTTGCAGTCTCATCTATTTTGGACTTGACAGTGAATGTAATCGAGCTTTAAGGCTTCTCCCACATGTCAGTATCTACTCTCAAGATAAGCCAGCGACAAGATGCAACTCACGATTGACATTCAACGGAAATGCCCAAACAGCAGCCGAAACTTGGATCGGAATCTTAGGAGCACCAGCAGCAGAAACGGAGCCGCCGCCAGAAGGAGCGACAGAACCAGCCATGAAGGAATTTACGCCTGTGGTTTGAGCAACACAGCCAGGACGTGGAATCGCCATTGCGGTACCAACACGCAAGGCTTTTCGATAGATCGAATTAGTTTCGCTTCGCTATCGGGCTGGTCTCATCGGGTCCGTTCGGGGGATAGTAAGGCCTTGGGAACATTGTGCTTTAGTCGAAGGTCGGTCGTTCGTAGGGAAATACCAGGGAAAGTAAGAATTACGAGGCGAGGAATGCTTTGCGATGCTAAACTACAATTCTCGACATACTTGCGGCTCTTTTATATCTCGAAAACAGTTCCTGGGAAACTGTCAGCTTAGACACCGACTTGCATAAAAGCTCCGCTTACGTTATCCCGCTTTGCAGATCTCAGGCGCATTATGTAGTAGGGTTACTAAGGTAGGTAAGGATTTGATATGTACAGTATGGATGATTAACAGAGATCTGACCGCATATTGGTATGCCGGGAATGCCTTCCGGGCCGGGGGAGCTTGGAACATTGGTTCGGTGAGTTTTGACTCTAGGCACCCCAAGTCAAATTGGGATGTACTGTACACCGCGTTTCTAGTGTAGAACAGACATAGCGACTGAAGCGCTCTGTCAACCACCCGCGGTGAGAGTTTCGTGACTCGGTGTCCAGATGGGATCGATGACTCTTGGTCGCGTCGTCGAGAATCTTCCATGTGGACCGTAGAGAATCAATGCAAAGGTCCCACCCGTGCCACCTAAGAGGGACAAGGCTGTTGCGATGACGTCTGCCAGAAGCAAGATGGAAGGAGTGTACGACGTAACGTAGTATTCACCGCGCTCATGCTGTAAGCAGCGTCGGGGTTTTGATTAGGTACGGCATGTCAACCCCGGAACGCATGCCACAATCTAAGTTTACAGTATGTTCGGAACGTACGGTATCGAATAGGAGGGAAAGTGTGTAGAGGCTAGAATTTCCACACAGCAATATCAAGCCCACATACAGGAAAAGCAGCTATTCCGATTATCAAGCTCGTCGAGGTAAGGTAAAGAGCGTACCGTTATAACTCATGTAATCTTCCCCAACCCAGATACCAACCCCCCCTCCTCTCCCCCTGACCCCTAACCCCCTCATCTTCACAACCTCCCCCCCTCCCCCCTAAATCGACATGAAAAAACTCTTCTCCCCCTCCTCCGGCACTACCATCGACCTTTTCAAAATCTCATCCGCGCAACTAACCCTGATCCTCTCCGGCGTTGCCGGACTCTGCAAACTCAGCACCTCACTAACCCCATACTGCGCCCTCGCCGCCTTCAACGCGTCCCTAATCGCAAAGAAGACACTGCTGCCCATAAACAGCGGCGGCTCGCCCACACCTCTTGATCTCTGAATCGTGCGCAGATTCTCCCACTTGACGTCTTTGAGAAGACTGACGTTGAACTGCTGCGGTATATCCCTAAAGCCAGGGATCTTATACGTCCCCGGTCCCCGCGTGAACAGCTGCCCCGAGGCGCGATGCCAGAGGCTCTCTTCTGTGGTGAACAAGCCCTGGCCCTGCACAAACGCGCCTTCGATCTGGCCGTAGTCGATGGACGGGTTGATGGAGCGGCCGACGTCCATTTTGATATCGGCCCGAAGGCACGTCCAATCGCCCGTTAGCGTGTCGATTTCGACTTCGGCAGCGGTGACGCCCTGTGTGAAGTAGTAGTACATTTGACCTGTGTTGGGGCCCCAGACGTAGCCGATGTCTGGGGTTTTGTAGAAACCGTTGGCGGAGAGGTTGACGCGGTCGAAGTAGGCGGCTTCGGCGAGCTGTTTCATGCTTGCGTTGGGGCCAAACTTGGCTCTGTAAGGGGCAAGACGCGAGTTAAGTTGCTCGCAGGCGTTGAAGATGGCGTACCCGTTGAGATCGCTAGAAGCGGAAGCGGCAGTCGAAGAGGAATTGGGCACGGTGTTGGTGGCTGTTTCGGAGATGAAGACGTCGGAGAGGGGGATGTCAAGGGATTGGGCGGCGATAATCGTCATTTTGGTGTGGAGGCCTTGGCCCATCTCGCAGCCGCCATGAGCGACAAGAACGGAGCCGTCATGGTAGATGTGGACAAGGGCGCCGGCTTGATTGAGGAATATTGCCGTAAAGGAGATGCCGAATTTTGTAGGAATGATGGCGAGTCCGCGTTTGTTCCATTTGTGTTTCGTATTGAAGTCTTCGACAGATTTTCTGCGCTCGGCGTAGTCGGCTTCGGAGAGGACTTGCTGGTACATGAGTGGAACGTGCCAATCTTTCAGCTCTTGGTTGAAATGGGTGGTTTCATGTGGTTTATACATGTTGATCTCACGAAGCTTTTCAACAGGCATCCCTAAATGGTCGGCGACTTCTGACATGTAAGTTTCTGCAATGAACATTCCCTGAGGGCCCCCAAATCCACGGAACGCTGTGTTCGAGACAGTGTTTGTCTTTGCAACTCGGCCGCGAATGTGAATATTTGGGAAGAGATAGCATCCATCAACATGAGACAATGACCTGTCAACGACAGCGCCACTCAGGTCCTGACTCCAACCAGCGTTGCAAAAGAGATCTGCGTCAAGAGCCTGGAGCTTTCCGTCCTTGTTGACAGCCACTTTCCATCTTGCCAAGAATGGATGTCTTTGGCCAGATGTCATGATGTCTTCATCACGATTCAGCATGCAGCGTACGGGTCGCTTGGTCTTCTTTGCAGCAATAGCACATATGGCTGAAAGTTGTATAGACCTAGTCTCTTTCCCTCCAAACCCTCCACCAAGGCGTTTCACTTTCGATACAATTTTGTTAGCTTGGACGCCCGTAACTTTCGCAACATATGACTGCCTGCGTGGAAGATTAGTAGCAGACATGGACGCCTTTGGGGAAACTGAAACCTACGTCTCGGTGGGATTTTGTGTGCTACTCCATATTTCCATTTCTCCATCTTCGGGTTTGGGTATTACAACACATGCGTTTGTTTCAAGATAGAAATGCTCCTGTCCGCCCATACGGACCACGCCACTAAATACGTGGTCAGCAGTCCGAAACGCACCCTCAGAATCCCCTTTATTGATGTAGCGGTAATGCGGGAAGTAGCTTTCTTGAGCAATCGCTTCTTCGATCGTAAATATAGCTGGCAAATCCTCATATTGCACTTTCACAGCCCTAGCACCTGCTTCGGCATGTTTAGCAGAATCGGCAAGAATCATACCAATTGGCTGTCCATGGCTGAATACTTCATCAATCGCGAAGAAAGTCTCGTCACAGTTGGGAGCACCCCACCAGTTGGCCTCTGGATTTGGCAAATCATGACGATCGACCCAGTTCACGACGCCCGATAGCTCCATTGCTGGGGACACATCAACGTCCAGGATCTTTGCATGAGCCTTGCTTGACAGAACCATAACACCATAAAGCTCGTTTTTTTGTACCGGAATATCGTCTGTATACTGTGCTTCACCGGTACATTGCTTCAATGCTGCAAGATGCGGGTTAGCTTTACCCACAAGACGCTGCTGGTATGCTTCTGTTGCTTCGTGATCTTTCTTTCCCGTAGATATTGCGCGCTCAATCTCTCCTCGAACGTCTTCATCTATTCCCGATTGGTTGACCTTCAGCTCTGAAAGGACCTCATGATAGAACCTGTAAAAGAACCCCAGAGCAAGCGATTTCCGATAGGTAGCCATTCCACCAGGTACACCAAATCGTAGATCGAAATCTTCTCCCAAGGCATTCATGGTACCTTCCAGTGTCGCAGGATCGGTCCACTTTTTGCCATATAGATAGTCCATAGCCTCCTTAGCGGCAACAGTAGTTGGGGCCATGCCGCCATATATCAGATTTACACTCTCAATCTTATAACCCTCATCCAAGGAGACACGCAGTGCCGCATTCACAATGGCTATATCGTCATCTTTTCGCTTAGCTTGCTTATAAGCACGTAGAAACTCTCCTTTCTCGCGAGCGACCGGTATTCGCAAGCTGGCAATAACGGCATCTGGCGGCAACGCAGTCAACCTGTAGCCCTTGAAAAATTCTGTCATCGGTATTTCCGTCTCCTTCTCTAGTGACTTCGCTACAAGTACAGTCTTTGTCGCAACGAACACTGGGTTAAGATCTGATATTGGTGATGCTGTAGCAAGGTTGCCAGCGGGGGTTCCAACATTCCGAATCTGTCGGCCAGCAAAATATCGAATTTGCTTATGGATTGCCTTGAATGGTTGTCCTCGGATAGGACCGTAATGCTCGACGGCTTTCATACAGATGTCCTCAAGGTCGGTTAGCACTACATTGCCACCAATCTCAACATGGTCTGCTTTCAAAGCATATTGGCGCAACTCAGCAATATCACCAACATACACTGACGCAGTATACTGCATCCCTTTGAACTTAATCTCAATTTGCGTCTCGGTACTGCCTCCGATGATCTTTGCCGACGGATGTGCGCTTTTAATCTTGAGTAATTGCTCTAGTGTCACCGGTCTGTACCACTTCTTGCGTTTGTTCCCGAACGCCAAAGGCTTGAACTCGTGCTTTCTTAGCGCAGGAGGGAATATCAGTTGCGTTTCTGGATCATACTCGATGAAGCCAGGCGGAGCGAATCGTTTGATAGGCTGATCTCCGTTCTCTCCATTTGCGCTCTTCATGCAGCATGCACCATTTGTGGTTCCACCGCCATTCTCCATACAACATCCTCCACCTCCATTGGCACTTGACTTACCACAGGCGCTCTTCGCACTGAAAGATTGAGCCGCGTCCAAGATCGGACGATAGCCTGTACATCGGCAGAGATTTCCATCGAAGGCTTCCTCGACTTCAGTTTCAGACGGGTTTGTATCATTGCGCAATAACGCATACAGGCTCTGTGATATCCATGAGCTCGATCATTATCCCGAACAACAATCCCATACCATTACTATCCCAGGTGTACAGAACCCGCATTGGCTACCGTTGCCTTTTGCTATACGTTCCTGTGCAGGATGTGGATTCTTAACGTTACCAATACCCTCTACTGTTATGACATGTTTACCATCAACACTGACAAGAGGAGCAAGGCAAGCATTGACAGAGGCATGGTAGATTCTCTTTGTCGTCGGGTTGAGCTGTGATATCACCTGTGTAAAGCTGCATTAGGGCGTCCCTTGCACTATCACCTACCAAACATACTTACGACGGTACAGGCTCCACACCCTCCTTCTGCGCACCCAAGCTTGGTACCAGTCAGACCAATGCCTCTGAGGTACTCAAGTAGCGTAATCTCAGGATCAACAGACTCGTCAAGGACAACTTTCGTGCCATTGAGATAGAAGCGTAAGCCCGAATCATCAAAAGTCTCGGTGACAGCTTGTAGCGCAGATACAGAGGATTGAGACACAGCAGGCTCAGGCTCTATGATTCCTGGAGCCATTGCAGGCTATAAGGCGTGGACAGAAATTCAAGATACTGATAGTCACAAGCGATTGGGATCCCTCTATACGACAGACGCCTGAGATCAAAGGTACAGGTGCGAGAAGTCGGAATTCTACTATAGAAGTAGAAAGTGGTTGAGAGTAAAACAGTTACAGAATTGAGTTGCTTCTTATCATGGCCTGCTTCGGAGTACTCCGCTCTGCACGCTAGCAAACATATGCCTCCTTCAAAAGATGACGAACAAATTGGAATTAATCTAGCACAGTGAACGGTGTCGATCATGAAGAGATCGTGGATTGTACAGGCTTCGTAGCGCGTCTCGAATGGGAAGACGTTATGTACCTTACCTACGGTTACAGGAAGAGGCGATAGGTAAGGCTTACTTTTTACATAAGCGGGGGCGCTAAGCGAGCGGAGGTCCTATTGCGCTGTCAATTGAGATCGGATGCCATCGAACTTCAACAAATACAATGCCCCCACGATTACAACTATTTCGTTCAGGTCAAGCCTGCATTTCTCGACCGCTTCTACCTCAAACGATTCGCCGTCAGGTTCCGCTATGTCTTCGCCTAGCTCAACAGCGTTCCATCACTGCCGATGAAAAACCTCTCCCCAAAGCCGAACAACAAGGACCTGGGCCAAACCAGGAACAACTGCCACATGTTAGTGAAGAGGCAGCAATGACTGGAAAGATTACAGGCGAAGGTGGGCCAGATATAGAACACGGAACTCCTGTACAGGAGGTATGCAGAACCTGCGAAGCATTAGAAGGAGCATACTGATGTCCTGTACCCAGATCCTAAAACGGGACAAGAAAGCCCAGGAAAAAGCTCCGAAAATCATTCAAGAAGAAGCAAAGCAGTCTTCTCCATCGGGGACTAGATCGTTCTCTACTTCCGCAAGGCGGTCCGCAGATGTTATGGCTAGTTCGCAGCAGTTTGGAATGGAGACGCAAGACGATGCTTTTGGGCTGCCAGCGTTGCCTTTACCGAGTACTGCCAACATGAAGTATCGATATGACCCTGTGGTCAAGCAAGTCACAAATCTATTGATGAGAGATGGCAAGCTGAGTGTTGCTCAGAGGGTACGCCCGTCAGTTCCTCGACCCTTCGCTTGTCAATTGATTGCTGCATTTGGCATAGATTCTATTGCTAACGCCCCAAGGATAGAACATGGCAATGATACTCACACATCTCCGAACGGCGTCACCACCTGCTATCAACCCTGCTCGACCTTTAATTCCCGGCGCTCCTCCTGCATCTCATCTTCCGCTTAATCCTATTCTTTACCTTACACTTGCGATTGATTCAGTAGCACCCCTTCTTCGGATAAGATCACAGAAAGGCGCAGCAGGTGGAGGTATGGCATTACAGATTCCGGTACCAATCGGATTAAGGCAACGACGGCGACAAGCTGTCCAATGGATACTGGACGCGGCTAGCAAGCGAAGAACAAGGGGCAGTGGTAGGGGTCAGTTTGCCCAGAAGGTCGCGGAGGAACTTGTCTCCATCGTTGAGGGCAGGAGTGGCGTATGGGATCGTAGGGGTGGTGTTCATAAGCTTGGTGTCAGCGCTCGTGCTAATCTCTCGTATGGGCAACGGAGACGATGAAATGAGCTGTAAGCCTGTAAATATCATGAGTCTGCAGGGTATGCAAGGTCATCCAATCAGCCTTTGATGATGTCGTGATCCTGGTATTCATGCAGCCCTGGGGACCCTGCCCGAACATATCCCCGACACCACCCATTCGTGCTCTATCTATGTACGTTGTACAAGTTGTTAGATGCCCTGTACCGATTTGAGGTTTGGTGACGTTACCTATCTCAGCTTTACTCCGTACAGATCACCGCCTTCCATTCAAGAGTAGCCATGCTTCTAGACGGTTTGATCTTGAGGGTTATCATCGCCATACCTCTCTGACAACAACTTGAGGGGGGTTCCGCGGACGACACCCAAGCCAGGTCAAGTACCATGACTCATTCATAGTCTAATGCATACAAGAAGGTGGCCAGACAGACTCGCCCGCCTGCACTGACAGGCCTCCGAGTATAGCCGCTGCATCAATCGCTGAAGCACCTGGCTAGCTTCTTGGTATACAGCATAGTCGCAACCTTCATTTCCGTCGTACGTATTCGAATACTCTACTCTAACCTACCCTACTCGTCAGCGTGTGAAAGGTCTCCCATCCCTTCCATCGCAGGGCACTTCCCTAGCTTTCTACCTAGGCTCGGCCCCGCTGACAGACATCTGGTATGACAGCGTCTCCCTAATGTGGCATGTTCTACTTCATCTATTCAACTTTCACTTAGAAACGTGCTGGTCAATTATAATGTCACGAGGGTGCAGCTTTATATAAGGGATCTGGTGGTGGCCTTCCAAAAGCCTTGGCAGGGCCGGAAACACGCATGGTAGAGCAAACAAGAACACTGTCAAATTTCTTGGCCGCCGAAACTTCACAAACCAGCTACAGTAGCCACGGGTCTGGTTTGTGTTTTTCAGTATCAAAGCTGAGGAAAGGGTTATTACTCCATCCGTAAAAGTTCTATCTCCTGTTCAGCAATACAAATACGTTCTTAAGTACGTCAACTTGCAAACGGGAGAAAAGAAATATTGATTCTAGCGTTCCTCAACATGTCTCTCGAGAAAGCCCTAGATGATGAGCGGCGAGACGTGATAGACATATTGGAAGGGCGATCAAAGCAAAGCCCGGATTCAGCTAGCACACCGACTGGGATCTCGCATCCCCCGGTCAGGAGTATGCTTGATGTTGGCAATACGTCTGCTCTTCATGTGCCTGCTGTTGAGTTACAAGGAAACCGTCCAGAACCGAGCTCAGCAATAGCACCCTCGAATCCAGCAGTAAGAAGTATGTCGAATGCGAGCCCCCCAGCTTCCAGTCACACCATGCGTAAGCAGACCACATCCAAGACTTTCCATATGCCAGGCTTTAGTTCGCCACGGCCCGTTGAGCCTGATCGAGACAAGGGGATTGTAGACTCTAGTACAGACTATGACTCCAATATGGAGCCGAACGTACAGGGCCCGACTTCGCCCGGGCGAATGTTTCAGAACGGAAAGAAACAGCTGAGCATGAGATCTATGGCAGCAATTATGCAAGGACGACAGCTTTCGCAGTTGCCGGGCGGTGGATTTAGAGGTAGGCATAACTCGACCGCTGGGATCATTGGAGGGAAGTCTAAATCACCGTCCTCTCGATTAAGCAATGGACCAGAATCACCTGAAGGGGCCTTCGTGCAGACTGCTGGGAAATCTATGCCAGAAGGTGGTAAGGTTATCGACATGAGAACTGCACGTCGCAGGCTATCTGACGCAACAACTGTCCGCTCTACCGGAGAGCGAGATCGATTGGATGATAACGAAATGCTGTCGTCCGACGGGGAGCTTAGAATGCAGAAAGATAATTATCCAGACGAAGAAACTGGAGAGGCGGTTGAAACCAGCGATGAAGAACGTTACGGTGAAAGCTCCGCCGATGAAGCCCTCGGGTCTAAAAATAACCGCGGAAGGAGACGAGGTAGAAAGGGCTCAGCTGAAGAAGACTTGAATACCGAGGGAAGTGAAGCCGACAACATAGACATAAAGAAAGGACCCTTGGCCTCAAAATACAAAAACAAATCATCATTAGAGCCCACCCTCACAATCACCAGTCCCGGAGGCGAACGCCTATCATACAAAAGGTCAGGAGTACATCCCCACACTAACTACGACCAATCCGCCAGCAGAAATGCCAGCCCCACGACCTCGGACTCAGACGAGCTGAACGACATCAGACGCGCTCAAAGAATGCAGATCCGCTCTTCACCAGTCGATAGCTCCATCCCCCACCGAATGATCCGAACAATCATCCGGGGAGACTTTGCCAAAATGCAGGAAGAGGCCGAAGAAGGCTCGAGACGGCTGAGGACCTATCTCGTAGCTACCGACTTGAGCGGCGAAGCTGCTTACGCCCTCGAATGGACCATTGGCACCGTTCTCCGAGACGGCGACACCCTTCTAGCCGTCTACGCCGTCGACGAAGAAATCGGCACAGGCAAAACAGGAGACCCAGACGGCTTGCCGATTGGTGAGGGTGCAAAAGCAATGCAAGACACGACGGCTCTTGTCGAGAAAATGACGGCCGCCGCTCAAAGTGTTTCCCCCTCGACTGCCCCATCTCCTCTATCGAACCCAGCACTCCTTCCTGGATCTAGTAAGGGCAGCGGAGCCGGTTCAACAGACTCTAGGTATATGTCCAAAGCGGAGCAAGAGCGTTTGCATGCTATAGAAGGAATATCTCAAACATGCATCAAGTTCCTTCGGAAAACGAAACTGCAGGTGCGTATCGCAGTCGAGGTAATCCACTGCAAGTCGCCCAAGTACATGATTACTGAAGCCGTAAGCCCCCCTTTCCCTTTTCCCTCTCCTCCCTTCCCTCTCTCTACTCCCCTCACCTCCCTCCCCAGCCCCTTTAAACCCCAATTAATAACCTCACAGATCGACGGCCTCAACCCCACCCTCGTTATCCTCGGTTCGCGCGGCCGCAGTGCCCTCAAAGGCGTCTTGCTCGGCTCTTTCTCAAACTATCTCGTCACCAAATCCAGCGTGCCGGTTATGGTGGCAAGGAAGAGGCTCAGTGGGCGGAAGACGAAGAAGGGGGTGCCAAATGTGAGGCTGGCGAATAATCTGACGCCAATTCGGTTGAGTGAGGCCAAGATTGATTGAAATTGGGGGGTGGGAAGTGGTGGCGGGGAGGGATGTGGCGAGTTTTGGTCTGGGTTGCGTGCGTGCGTGGATAGCATGGAGGCGTTTGGGGCGTTGGACGGTAGATACCAACTCCTGGCAGAATTTATTTCCACAATACCCTTGTAGCCACGAAGGGCCTGCAGCAAGCATTACCTGCCGCCAAAGAACTATCCTCCCAATTAATCACTGTTGACTTTTGGAACATTTGCCCTCACTTTGCTATAAGCAGTATATCACCACACCACACCATCCCACCCAATCCAACCCCTTTTCTCCTCCCCTTCCCCCCCCGCTCTCCCACCTACCACCCCCCTCATCCCATTCCCCAACCAACCCCCGCCCCCCCCCTTCCCACCCATCCTCAAATTTTCCACTCCTACCACCTACCACCCACCACCCCCACCCCCTACCCCAACGCCCCCCCACTACCATCGCACCAGCAATGACCATCATACCCGTAACAACCCACATCCTAAGCTTTGTATGGATTCTAAGGATTGGAGATTGGGGCAGGGGGTTTGGGGCAGGGTGGGATGTGTGGAGGCCGGGTGGGGTGAAGGGTGCACCGGGAAGAGATAGCGAAAAATGTATGGGTTGGGGAAGAGTATGCCCTTGAGGAGAAACAGAGGGGGGGGGTAATTTCCCGTTTCGAATATAATCGAGGAGAGATACATGCTGAGATTGTGAGAGGGAAGCTGGAAGGGAGTAGCGTACAGTAGGAGACTTTTTCAAAGGAGCTGGGCGTGGGATTCAAGCGCTGCTGTGGAAGTTAGAGGATGGCACGGTGATTTGGAGAAGCAGGTTTGGAACGGGCGAATGCAGAATGCCTTTTTGAATCCATGGGTGTGAGTATCTGCGGCAATATCCCAACCCACATGTTCTTGTGATGCCATGCCTTTCCAGCAACAAATGCTACCTTGTGGATATCACGCATTGGAAATGCTCAGAACCCCCCTACGCCCTACGCTTCGCTAAAATCATATCAACTATGCCTCCGAACGAGCAATGTACAGTTCTTTTTGAGTACCTCAACGCTTCGAGCGCTTGGAGCTTTTGGCTTTGGGTGCTTTCTTCTTTGGAACGACCTCAGGCTCTGAAGTAGCGTCCATATCTACGTCTTCTTCGGCGATAGGGGCTTTTGGCTTTTTCATGCGCGTGGACGATCTCTTGGTTGATTCGTTCGCGTTTCCGCCCTTCTTGCCCTTTTTGCTTTCTGGCTTGCTCTTCTTTCCTTTTGTGATAGGCTCGGGCTTAGGCTCATCGACTTCACTATCATCCGCCAAATCCTCCTCAACCTCATCCTCCTCTTCAACCTCTACCTCTGCCTCCACCTCACCAGTTTTCCGTCTCTTCGCTCTCTCAGCGGTTTTCTGAAACGCCTCTTCAGACGGTTCATCCTCCCTCGCTCTCTTTTTTCCTTTCTTCCCGTTGGCTGCGCCATCCTTTCCCCCAGTGTATTTAGCCTCTAGGTCATCTAGGAAGTTTGTCGCTTGGCCTTTGTGTCGTTGCTGGATCAGATCCGCGAGCGCGGATTCGCTGCCTTTCTTCCCAGATTTCGTGGATTTACTGTCGCCGTTGCCGAAGATTGACTCGTAGATGCCCGAATCTTTGGCGTGCTCTTCGGCCTCTTTGGCCTCCCTCTTAGCCCGTCGATGTCTCTCGTCTCTCGTCTTCTTGGTCTCTTTGGTATATGCGTCGTATGGCTCCACGCTCTTAGCCTCAATCGCCCGATCAATATAGCCACGGAACCGCTCCTCGTCATCCAAAGGATTACTCAGCATGACTGTCTTGAACAGCGCATTGAGCTTCCCCTTCGAAGCCGTATAAGCCTTCAACACATCCCGCTTTTCCTCCTCTGAATTTTGATAATTAGACTTCAAATCATCCAGTCTGGGCCCCGTCACAGCGTCCACCCATTGCGCTCGAAAGAAATCACTCCAGTTGAAGTCATCGTCGACGAGATCGAGAGATTCTGAGGTGTTGCCCGTGGTGTCATAGCGTTTACGCCTGCGCTCATCGGAGAGGATGGCGTAGGCGAAGGCGATTTCTTGGAATTTGGTGTGGGCGGTGTCTTTGGTAGAGGGAGAGGCCTTGTCTGCGGTTGCGTTAGCTTTGGCGAACTTGTGGTGACTTCAGTAAAGATGATGTGCACCTGGGTGATGTCGGAGGGCTAGTTTCTTGTAGGCCGACTTCACATCGCTGGGACTGGCGGTTGGTTGGATCTCAAGGATTTTGTAGGGGTTGATGTTGGTTGGGGGCTCTTCAGAGAAGTCCTCCATTTCGGGGCTGTAGTAGGGATAAGGATGATCCTTACAGGGAGGAGAGGCAGTGGATTGGCGTAAATGCAAGAGGTCTGAAAGCAGCTATTTCGTAGGGAGCGGAGGTCGAAAGATCAAACCCTAAGTCTAAAGAACGAACTTAGTGTCAAAGCTCAAGTGATATGATATTCTAGGGCTGAGTGACGCGACGCGTTTAGAGGTGAATGTTGTACCGCGCCTACGAAACTGCATCCATATGAAAACGAGAAGCAGTGCTTATGTATTATCTAGCTAAATGATTTGCATCGATTGAATGATTACGATTCCAGATGGTTCAGTGGATATCTAGCCTTTTCAACTTCTCAGGACCAGGCCTGAACGAATCTCTCCCGTTCTGACGTCTTCATTTGTTTAACTTAGGCTTTTATGATAATGACTGTGGGACAATAACGGTGGACAAAAACGGCGCAGCTGCCGGTTCGACCTCCTGTTAACACCGACAGAGTAACATCGGCTTCCGAGTACGTCGATTCCATCAATGACTACTTGTTGACGCCTTGACAAGTTCAGCAGAGCCTCGAAGGTGCTTTTCTGCGATGCGGAATCACTCCATGGTCAAGCATAGAGAAGAAGTCTAATTACTACTGTTCGGCTTTCTAAAAGTACTTGTTAAGCACAAGACTCTTTCACTGTCACTTCCCTCATTGTTGCAACACTCATCCTTACTATTCAGACTTCTATGCTACGTTTTGACTATATTCAAAGATAGTTCTGCTGAAAGCGATGCACAATACGCTACTTTCTGGGGAAGGACCTGCCAGAAATATCGAGGAATCGCCAAAAATGCCCCTGACGATCCTGAATATTCTAAACCGGTTCCCTAAAAGAGCTTCTAAAATGACAAGGAGGAATATTTCCAGAGTTTCATGGAGAACAAGCGAGCATTTTTCCAGACTGTTTAGAAAGTTCCATAACCTCAGGAGGTTATAGAATACATGGCTGGGCCCGTATTTACTTTTGCTTTCCTTCCCACTGACTATGGTTATGGGTGCCGTTCTCTTCTCGTCCGTGGAGGGTGGATGTGAGTGGTACGTTTGATGAATTCATAGGTGTTACCGAAGTTAAAGGTTTCATTATTCGTATGACAAGTAGCAGGGGCACCCTACATTTCTGACACAAACCTTAGTACTGCCTCTCTTCGTCGAGTCTATCCAAGCTCTTCTGGTATCGTGAGACCTCCTCATCCATCTTGCCTGATGGTGCTGCATGTACTTCGACTCGCAAAGCATCCGCAATTGTCATGGCAAAGGTTGGCCGCCAGCGCTGCTAACATGTTTTGTCGGATGTAAAGGTCTGGAGTGGCCTAAACATTTCTCGAACTCGCCAACTCGGCCAGAGCATCAGACCTGTGGCTGTCTCTGGCCTTGTAAAGCGCGATGCAGTACATGAAGTATAAGTACCTCTTTGCAGTCCTGTTCATGTTCAGGAGACTAACTTCCTTCTATGGAGGTCTCGATTTTGCGGTCTTTGCCAAGTTCCGGTAGGTCCTGGTTCAACCATTTCTCTTTCCAAGTCATCACACGAATTCTTAACTCCGTCTTCGCCCAACATCTCCTAGACTATGTGCTGCATCAACAGCCCATTGCGGACGAGGAACCCTTCTCTTTCGTCCTGGTCGGGAGACTTTTGCACAAATATCAGGTTCATTGTGGTTGGCCCGATACTCCAGGGCACAATATGTGCTGGTGTCCGGGCAGAGTACTGGGCATACCGACGACTCATCGGGCACCAAATGGCTTGCACTTTGGCAGACCTCCTCGATTTCGTGCAAGGACATATCGTTTTTGTTTGCCCCAGGTTCCGCTAGTGCATTGTAGTATTGACAAAGCGTGACTTTCCACTCTTTCTGATCGTCTGCTCTCTCTCTCAGTGATATCACATTGAACCTCTCAAACAAAAGCGTCATGAAAGCGGTTGTGCTTCGATCCAATTCGGCTTTTGTCAACGTCTTCCCAGTTTCCACGGCCTTGTCCAGGATATCCCGTTCAAAATCCATCCGACTCACATGCGACTGCTCCTTTTCTTCCATAGAATAGATCATCCAGTGACTTCTGAGTATGTTTGATCCAATCTTCGTTGGCTTGATTATCTCTATGAAGACTCCAGTGTATCGATACCAGACAGGACAAATCAGTCAAGAGACTGAAGGGTCAAAAAAACCACACGGATTTTTCTGCAGAATGAGTCAGTCCGTGGTAACGCTACTTCCCTTGAGTAGGTGACCAGAATGCTGGGGTCCTTTGGTAACCCCCACCTGGAAGAGGCATCTATTACATGTGGAAAACCTCCAGAAATAGAATGTTCGCCTTACCTCGCAAGGATCACTCAATGCTAGATGTAGGGTTAAGGGCAAGAGGTAAGGAAGTCATGTCTGCGATGACTTGTGAAATTCTGCGTCTCAGAATCTTCCAGATATGGACTTACGCTCCTCGCACTACAGACAATCGCATCAAGAACGACCGAACAAAAATAGCCCTGGCAAATGCACTTCCAAATCTACCATTGGGTAAGACGATTACCGTACTGTCAACTTCCTACTCCATCACATCATCGTGGCCATTTAACCAGCCAATGTATTTCATAACTTGAGTTTCTTAAGATCGGCTTTGATATCGTAGGTAAATGAAACAAGCAGACATGTTATTTAGTCATTTGATTACAATGTTCACTGAATGGAGATAGATCATATTGGGAAAGTCGTTATGATCATTGCTTTTGAGTCCTTGTCTGTAGAGAGTGATAGGGATTGTGGTAGTTCAAGATAAGGAGTGTTCGAGACGTTGGGTGTTCGAAATAGTTGCATTCCATCACAACTCCTCTTCCTCATCTTCGTCGGTTGACTCATCCCTTTCCTCTTCAGCAACATCCGCCCAATCGATTTTCTCAATTGGCTCCTTCTCCCTATCCTCGTCCATCTCTTCATCCATGCCTTCATCCTCATCCGGTTCCTCGACTTCACTCTCGCCATCTTCAACCCTCGCCCGCTCCTGGAAGTCACTTCTCTCATTCTTCAGCCACCTCATCGTCGACCATCCCTTCTTCGAGAAAAGCCACAGCCGCATCACGTCGTCTAAATTGGGCTCATTAGGCGCTTGACCAAAAGTGGGAAACCAGTCCTCTAGGTTCTTCCCTCCCCATTTCACTTCAGGCGCGATCGGAAGGCTGGTATCGGCCTCGCTGAAATATACATCGGTGCCCGTCGCAACGATCGCCAGGTAATCCTGTACTTTTGGAAGCAGCGCTTCGAGCACTTTATTCGTTTTGACAAGGCGACGTACGTCCTGCAAGAGGCATGGGGCCTCGAACTCTGCGTCATAGCCCACGCCCCAGTCTGGTTGCAAAAAAAGCACCAGGGTCTTCAGGGCAGGGCAGTTGTCAAGCACCATCTGCAAGAAGCGCGCGATACTCTTGTCTATGCTCCGAACCTCCAACATTGGGGAGTACGAGTATCGTAGGATAATGTGTCTCATGTCCCCAAGATGGGGCTTGAAGACAGCATCAACTAGTTTCTTTCCATGCGACTCGATTTCGAATTGGAATTTGTTTTCATGGTAGAAAACACGGAAGCCCCATTGTAGACTTCTTTGTTCACTCTCAGAATAGCTCGCTTGGTCTTCTGTAGTGTTGTGTTTGGCTCACGCTTCGGAATTAGCGGAAGATTGTACGGGGTATAGAGAGCATATCTGTAGATTCTCTGCTGTATCTCAGGTGGGAGGCCCATGAAGGAGGCTGGAGGTGGTTGGACTTGCTCGGCCTTGGCCGGGTTGGAGACTGCCGGTGTGCTCTCTGCTTGATTTGTGTTTGCTGGAACCGCGCTATTGGGAATGGTTCTGGCCGGCGCCTTCCCTTTTCCATGGCCCCTCACTGGCGCCTTCCCTTTTCTGCTGCCTTTGGGTGGCATTGTGTGAAGGTTTTCAAAGTAGTTGGTATTCTCGAGGGTTTGAAGGAAAAGAAGAAGAATGGATCGAGAATGAAAAAAATGCCCTCTTCAAGGAAATTCCTGGCTATGACAATGATACCCCATTACCTAACAATGAGTATACTTATACCTGACAGTAGTGGCAGTGAAGTCTTCTCGCCTCGATAACGATAGTTTACGCTCCGACATTAGGGTTTTGCACCCTGACAATGGGACTGCGAGAGACGAACAAAGTGTTTGTTCGCGAAGTACCAAATTGGTGAGAATGAGTATTCCCTCCCCCAATACCTGGACAATGAGGAAATGGAGGAATGCGATACAGATGCTTGCATCCTTAGTCTGAACCATCATGCTCATGACTCTATATGGTGCAGATCTTGAGGGGGCGAAACAACAAGCTGCGTAAACCAACTTGATTTTCGAGGTCTGAGTTCAGCCAAGTAGCAAGGGCCATTGACATCGTAGAGACAAGTCAAGGGACCCCGAACGAGAATGTACGGGCTTGACCAATGTCGGTGCCTTATTAATAATATGTGGTTTAGCATACAGCCATTTGAGATCTTTATGGATATCTGGTCTCTTTAGGAGGTAATTAGCAATCCAACAGCGATAAATCTACCGCCAACAAATATGTCTCAACAAAACCTTGCCGTAATTTTAGGTCATCAAGCTGTGGTAAGGCAGTGTATAGAATTGAGGGATTGCTCATTCGATGGGACAATCATAGCATCTGTCCCCAGTTCCGCCAACACGAATTTCCTATGTAGTAAGTATACCATGAGAGTAGTGTTAAAATAGTGCTATACAAATACCGCTAAATTGAGCTTGCTTCGGGAGACACGTTACAGCTCTAGCCACGATGTAAGCCTGGAGACAGGCGAAATCCTAGAGCATCGCCAGTCTAACAACGACCAGCATTCTGGGAGCATGGAACCTTTCTATTGAGAGAGGTTTAAGAAGTTCCATTAACCGGCTTTGGCTTCCGGTTATATGTGAGCTGGCTACCTCCAGAAGGTAGGGCAATAAGTGCAGGCGAAAGAACTAGAATCGGATTTACCGGAGTATTGTTCACAGTATTGGGATCCGGAAATTCTGCTGGACGAGTGAAATTATCGAAGGGAGAAGGCTCATCATAGGATTTCGCTTGCTGGAAGGCAATGGACCGGGTGTTCAGCCTAAGGGGCCCGGGTGGATCTGCGAGGTTAAAGAAGTCCTGGACTACCATTGCGATTGCCGCTATGGTGTAAGCGTCGGCTTTGTCGATAAGAGATCAGCTATACTGGTTATGATACCTATTGGAAGAGGGGAATACATACAAACATGCACCATGCCTGCGGTGTTGTACGTCTTGGCGCCATGGGCCACCGCGGCAGGGCCGTATAGTTTCGGGTTCCCCTCTTGAGTGCCGTCGGGGCTGTCGTAGACTGGAAAATACATTAGCATGCTAAACAACTGGGACAATCAGTGAATAGAATAATAACCATCTTACTCGGATAAGCATAGGTGCTTGTAAGGCCCACCCAGTGTAGAGACTCGTGGTAGTATATTCCTCCAGAGCAAAGCATGAAAGGTTCGACCTGAGTCCTGTCGTATGTGCCATCGTTGGCCTTGTGTAATGCAGTGAACAGGAGCTCCGTATCGTAGAATTTAGGACAAAAAACGATATAATGATTGTCCTGATATTTTAGTCAATTCTATTCTAGAGCGATATGCTTTAAGAGTCTAGTAACATACGTAGAAAACGCCTTTGTCAGTAAAGCTATATTGGGGAGTTTTAGTTTTGTTGACTGATGGTAGTTCGATAATAGACCAAGAAATGAGACGGACTCACGTGTAGGCGAAAGGAGAATTCGGCCCACGGCATTCATCACCGATATTTGGCGGTTCAGAGCACAAAATATATAGATTCTGGTTTATGGGAAGACCATTACTGCTATGAACCCCGAGTGCACCGTCGATATTATCTGAGCAGTTATCAGTTATGTCCCCGTTCAGAAGACAGTGCTTAAACAGTGAGAAACTCTTCACTCTAGATAATGAGGAAAGCGACTCTGGTTATGTATTTCAAGCCTTGATCACGAGAGTTTCGAGAACGCCAGGAAGAATGAAGCGAAGCAGTTTGACTTTCGTAGTATAGATCGATCTTTAATATATGGATTGATTACACGATCGGGAAGCCACGTACTGCGCAGGATATCGTACCAAGACTGGTCCCAAAACGACATTTGGCTGGAATCTGTACCCATGTACAAGTCAACCGCTGCTTGTCCCTTTCCACGAGGTCTCCATTGACCCAGTGCATCTGCAATAACCAGAGCGTCAGCCCAGGCCTGAGCTTCAAAAAGTTTCTGGTCATGTGTGCAGTATTTCTCAAAGTAAGCGTGAGCTCCATTGAAAACTCGTTTCCGTGAGCTTCTCGATTTACTGGTGACCAAGAATTCTCATTAGTAGGGTGACCACTTCGTCAACTGCTCTGACTGGTCATGAGAGTCAGCGAGACCTTACCTTGTTGGTACACTCAAAACCACGGTCCAGAGTAGCATTGAAAGAAGCATAAAAGCTGCTTCCACACGCATTCTGTCGATATTGACACAATAATGATCTTGAGACGGAATCAAACCCTGCAATTAAATCTTGTTCAATCCTCGATTTTAGCCGCTAATTGAACGGTCGTTGCGACGTCGATCAGGATCACACAAAAAACAAAGATAACTCCAGCCAACAAACTTGGAGTTCTTGAGCTTATAGTAGATTACTCAGACTAAGGTTAGGTACCACACCTTTTTGAAGGAGATTTCTATTTGAAACAAGACTAGATCACGGGAGGAAGGGTGGTCTGGATACAACATCATCCCATCCATCGTACAGAAAGGACGTCACAGCAGAGACGACATAGCCGCCTCATTTGTAGCTCTGCAGTGTTTGAGGTATCCTGGATCGGCCTCGAGTGGGAATTCCGGACCACTTAGATATGAACAATTGGATACCGAAAGAGGCTTTACCGTATGTCGGGCAAGCAGAGTCGTCCGGCTATGTCAGTCCTCCAAGCATCGTTCACGCCGTATAACATTCTGTTTTTACCAATAAAAGGTGAAACCAGCGAGTGGCGGATATTCGTGATATCCTCCTTATTCTTAGGTAGTGTTTTCACATCAGACAGAGGATGAGATCATGAAATCGACTAATGCCAAGTTGAAGGTCTGAGCGGTCTTCGAGGCTACCATTTGGGATGTTTCGCTTACCTTACCGCGCTAGTTAGCGGTGGAGCTAGATGGAATTGGTAAACATACCTTACTGAAGTTCTATGCGGTCCCTCAAGCTACTTTTCGTTGATTTGCAATAGACTTAATACTCAATCCTGATCATTGTGATCTGTTTTCTGGCATTCGGCATTTTTCGGAGCGAGTGGTGTGAGTGAAGGCCGCGTAGCAGCTACATATTTGATGAAAGAACGAAAAGGGGCACGGGAGGCCTTCGCTTATGGTTCCACATAACTACAAGGTAAGGGGTGTGGCTGGGGTCCTACCCTAAAGTACTGTATACACAGTAAGCGGGCTAAGGGACAAGTATGACAGAGGAGGTACTGTACTTCTCCGTCAACAATCACACCATTGTTTTTCGTTCTGGATGCTTCAGCATCAACCAAAGCCAACAAATGAAACGGCAAAAAAAGTAAGGGAGATGCTCATGATATACCCCCCTACCTTACGGTCGGTATTGTGAGCCAGTCGCAGGAACACTGTTACCTTGCTGCCGGTCAGCCTCATGCACACCTTAGATACCATAGCTAAGGTACCTCAGCCTTTATACGGCACAGTTGCATGCGGTGTCTCAAGTGGCTTAATCAATAATCGCTCTCATCTATTGTTCAGTAGCCAATGAGCTTACTGCGATGGTCCCCGGGATTCCTAGATAATTGGGCTGTTCAGCCTATATCAATGTGGCGGACGGGTCGAGGGTCTGGGTGCATGAATAACGAAATTCGTATCTGGGATTTTCTCTTCTGTTGAAATATGTTATAGGACACACATCCAAAACAACCGTGGCAATCGGAAGAGTATGGTATGCATAACATGGGGGAGTGTTGAAATATGCTATACATACCTGAATAGGATTGTTCCAAAGTGTGATCACATTTTGGCCGATTCGTAAAATCAACATCTTCTTCGTTCTCAAACCTATCGATTGGAAAGTTCGCTCCTTTTGAGTCGCCCTAACCCACATCATCTAAATATCTGATCTATAATCCGGCAAATCCTGAACTCAAAAATAATTTCAAGATTAGTGGGCCACAAAATACTATATAGGAATAGGAAAAGACTGCTTGCGTTTGGAGCAAGATATTCAAACGAGGGCCTGTGCCAACCATTCTGAGGCCAAAGGGTTGTGTTGTCGAAGCCACGCGGAATAATTCCGTCCGTAAGCAATCACAGTATGTAGTTTCCTTTTTCCATCAAAACTACCCCAGGCTCTGCACAGCCATCTGTCTCTCTGGATTCTGCACATTCTGGTCATAATGGCGGATTTCCAATCTATTGCACCACGGGATCACGAAGCATATATGCGCTTCGCGTTGTCCCTCGCGGAGAAGTCCGACCCAAAGCCAACAAATTTCCGCGTTGGAGCTGTTCTTGTTGACGAAGCTTCGAACCAGATACTGTCAACGGGTTACACCTTGGAGCTGCCAGGGAACACGCATGCCGAGCAATGCTGTTTTAAAAAGTTTAGTGCTTCGAAGGGTGTTGCAGCAGACGACGTTGGAACGGTCTTGCCCGAAAGCACGGTTCTTTACACCACAATAGAACCTTGTAACAAAAGATCAATTGGCAACTTGCCATGTACGGAAAGGATCCTCAAAACGAGGTCAGCTGCCAAGGGTGGCATAAAGACCGTCTACCTCGGGGTGAAAGAGCCGGAAACATTTGTCGGAGAGAATAAAGGAAGAGCAAAACTTGAGGAGGCGGGCATTGAATGCGTGCACGTGACTGGTTTCGAAAAGGAGATCTTGGATGTCGCTACAGCAGGTCATCCTTCGTGAATAGAACAATGGTCCTCCCTTCTCCTCGCTCTTTTCAATATCAAAGCTTTGATCGATTGGAGCTCCATGTCATGTGATCTCGTGTCACGCAGACGGGAACCAATGACGGAGCGGCCTTCGGAGATTAGCCTGGTCCGAACTGTCATGATGCAATATCTGACAATGTTGCGCTCAAGCGTACCACAACGCCTTCAATGATCTTAAACGATATATTCTCTCACTTTTTCCCTTTTACAAACTTCTCATGCTCTATTCTACTATTCCATCCACTTTCCAACGGACTTTCAATCAGTCAAAAATATCAAACCGAATACTTACTGCGAAACTAAACCAAAGCTCACCAATCCATCGGTCCCGCAAGATGTCTACAGGTTTGCCCACCATTGTAACCGCAGCTCAAAACGGAGAATTGATGTTTGTTCTAGTCGACGCCAACATTGAGAACACCAACATCAAGACTGCTTCTGGTGTCTCGCTAGACGATCACCAAAAGACGCTTGTCGGAAGTGTCCTCGACGTGAGGATTCCAATCATACTATCGATCGATTTAGTGGATTAATGTGCACTTCAGTTGTTCGCTGGACGCCCTTCGCTCAAAAAACTTCAACTATGGGCCGATGACGGCGTCTTCGAGGACCCTATCACCAAAGCCGAAGGCCGAAAGCAGTACGAGCCTCAATGGGTAGGCCCACCCGCCCCCACAATACCCTCGATCTCTAAATTTCTACCCTAGTACGGCCTACAAACCGCTTTCAAAGAAATTGAGCGCCTCCACCACGAAGTAACCAGTGCCGGCAACCCCATTCAGATGGATATTAAAACCCGTTATGTCGTCAAAGGCATCGGTAAAGAACAGACCATCGCCAGCAAGATCAACATCTTCTATGATAAGGCTTCAGGGAAGATCACGAAGGTTGAGGACAAGTGGAACGGGAATCTACCAGACAGTAGCTTCATGAACGTAAGTATTGAACAACTTTTTAGTCCGTGGTGGTGGGTGCATTACGGCGAAGGCTGGGCGTGGTGGACGTGGAGTTTCACATGGGATACATGGTGGTGGCAGGTGCGTGGAAATCTACCACTTACCTGCCACCGTCTGATGAGAACATGACTGAGTCAAAGTATCGAGATTGTTGCTGACATATTGATAGATTTTCCGCCAACTCAACTCCGTTACCGTGCCCAAGTTTGTCGGCGTCCCTAAGTCTGACGAGGAAGACGCGAAGAGGGGAAACCAGTAGCTCTCCCAGCTGCTTGAGCCCTTTGTTTAATGGCAAATAGCTAGCTTCTTGTATTAAGAAAATATAACGTACGAATCACAAGATAAAAGCAACCTTTCTATCTCTTGTATTCAAAATGCCCAACTGCCCAAGATTAGTCCAGCCAACATTGTTCTGACTGGCAAGCCCCTAGTCCCAACCGTACCAGCATTCACAATGATGATCCCCCCGCTTCCCAGTGCTCCCCCAGGTGTGACTCCCATGGTCGCCACAGCTCCCACCCCCTGCGTAGCTCCACCCTCCCCTACACTCGCACCTCCACCTCCATTCCCCCCCGATGCACTCCCATGACTGATCGTCCCCCTACAAAAATCTCCCATCGGGCAGCACGCCACATCCCCGCCATTATCGAACGCACAGTTCTGGTTCGTTGCGCAACACCAGCTCGGTTCGCCAATGGTTTCGCAGGAGAGGTGGTCTAGGGGACAGGAGGGGGGAAGACCGGCGGGGGCGAAGGGGTCAGTGGTGGTTGAGGGGAAGGGGGGGAGGATGGCGGATGGTTGGGGTTGGCTGGAGGAGGAGGAGGTGGTGATAGAGATAGAGATGGCGGGGGAGTAGTTGATCTGGTTTATTGTGGTTGCGGGGATGAAAGGGGTGAGAAGGAGGAGGGCGAGGAGGGGGTAGGGGAGCATTTTCGGAGAGAATGTAGGGTGAGTGAGGGGGCAAAGGAGAGCAATGTGAGTGATAGCAGGAGTCTTGAATAGACGGCAGCGGGAAATTAGAGTAGAGAAAGTCGAGCTTCGTCTGAACGCAGCAGTGAACAACACAACCGGACGGTGACAAGGAACCTAAGTAGGCCTCTAGAAACCAAAAAGAAGCGTGGAAAGAACGCAGCGAACCTACGAGAGATCTATATGCAATATGGTAAGGTGCAGGATATCCAACGGTATTGTTTTCTGTGCACGACAGCTGTCATGATAGATCGCTAGCGAACGGGACGAGATTCAAGGAATGAATGTTCGGTCTTGTGCTGTTATACAGCTTGCTGAATGTGATAACGTTGGTATTGGAGGTTCGTCAGATATGTTTGATAATGATGCGTGATGTTGGGCAAACAATTGATGAGATATAGTTAGTTCTCTTGATCCGCTGGCGATGGGGCTAGAGTATGCTCGGCCGTGCGAGTGGTGGATACATATTGCGAAGCCATTTGCTTGCTCTTCGAAACGAATCGTGTTTTTCTGAACGGACGAACTTGTTTGTCACTTGGTGAAGGCTGCGGAAGCACTTGCCCTGAAGATCTTCAAATGTCTATTGGTTGGTGTCACGTGGGGTTGGCTTTAGGGCCGGGGCCACAAACTCTTCTCTAACAAGTCTGATTCCGTACCCGCCACACACTCGCACGGTGGTCTCAACGAAAATGCTATGCCCATCTCCCCTCACCCTCCCCTAACATTCTACCCAGCCTACTGCTTCCCCCTCGCCCCAACCCACAACACCTGGGCGAAATTGACCGCCGCCGACGTGCACGCGCTGCGAGAACGGTCCGGATTCGAGGGTCAGAACCTCTACTTCTACCTCAACCATCCCATAAAATGGGTGCGACTGGTGGGCGTGATTGTCGCGTTCGATGTTTTCCCTACGAGATGGATCATGGTGCTAGATGACAGCAGTGGGAGTACGATTGAGGTCACTTGTGGGCGATCTGCGGCAAGGGTTTCTATGGAGAAGGGTGTGGCAACAAAGGACGCAACTAGTTTGGGCGGGGTTACTTGTGCTGGCGAAGATCCACAGATCGGTACGACTGCTACGGGGCGCACTATAGATCTGAAAGGAGTTGATGTTGGGGCTGTGGTCAAGGTTAAGGGCGGCATTGGAACGTTTAGGGGAGAAAAGCAACTGGTTCTGGAACGGCTATGTACGTGTTAAGAGATGCATCTACGTTGCGCCACCTGTTGTCGGAAATCGCGGGTTGCCTTTGGAAGATGACCTCACTAACACTGCGTCTTTGTAGCTCTAATCAATAGTACCTCCGAAGAAGCTGCCGCCTGGAACGAGCTCTCAGAATTCCGCAAGGACATCTTGAGCAAGCCATGGGTGTTGAGCGAGAAGGAACGAGCCCGGGCAAAGCGAAAAGCTGAGGGATCGGACAAAAATCGGGAGCGTAAGGCAAGGGAGGGGCGCAAGAGGAAGAAAGAGAAGCAAAAAGAGAAGGCTCAATGCTCTACTAAGGAAAGGCACAGAGGGGATCGAAGTGGTGAAGGAGAAACTATCAAAAGAAAGGAAAATGACAACGGACATCGGGCGGATGGGGAGCTGCCACGACGGCTTGACAGAGAGCCGAAGTTGGGGACGTCTGGACTCGCGGTGGCCAGGGTGAAGGTGACAAATCCGGCGGTGTCAGGGAATTTCGACGCTTTGGGACTGTAAATAATGTGGACTTAATGGGAGACGTTGGATTGGTGTGGCGTTTGGCTTGGATATACCCCTTGTTGCCTGGTTTTCTGGTATAATCTATTGAGGCAGTTGGAGTATTACATTACGGATTGGATAAATCGTACATTGTAATCTCCTCCCTGTTGATGTTTTTCCTGACCGTGATCTGCATTGATGGATATCAAAGCCGCATATCGAGGGCTATCATTTAGTAGCCAATCAAAATCTCGCTTACCCGCGATGACCTCCACGACTTCTTCCGTCCGCCGCCTTTGATCCTTGGCCACCTACACTCAAACCATTGCCCGCTACACTTCTCAACACCATATCTCACAATCATCATGATCTCGCGGCAGTCTGTAACCCTGCAACCCATCAACACCCTCTCTCACCGCGCCCTCCCCGCCGTCTCTGCCGCCTCTCGAAGTAATACCCCCCGGCAACAACGCCGAGGGCTAGCTACCGTACAAGATGGTCCACCGCCTAAGAAGACACACTTTGGAGGATTGAAGGATCAGGATAGGATATTTCAGAATCTTTACGGTCATCATGGGGCGGACTTGAAGAGTGCTATGAAGTATGGGGACTGGTATAAGACCAAAGAGATGATATTGAAGGGTCATGACTGGGTTCGTACACTGGTCATTGGGTACAGACCGTGACGCTGACTCACGACTATAGCTCATCTCAGAGATCAAAGCCTCTGGTCTTCGAGGTCGTGGTGGGGCTGGATTCCCTTCGGGGATGAAATGGGTATGGCAGTCTAGCTATTCCAACTGGCAACCATAAACTAAATTTCTAGTCCTTTATGAACTTCAAAGACTGGGACAAAGACACCAAACCCCGTTACCTCGTCGTCAATGCCGATGAAGGCGAACCCGGAACCTGCAAAGACCGCGAAATCATGCGCAAAGATCCCCACAAACTTATCGAAGGCTGTCTCGTTGCCGGCAGAGCCATGAATACAAGTGCAGCCTACATCTACATCCGTGGCGAGTTCTACCACGAAACTACGGTTCTCCAGCGAGCGATTCAGGAAGCATACAAAGAGGGCTTGATTGGGAAAAACGCTTGTGGTAGTGGATACGACTTTGATATTTATATACACAGAGGAATGGGCGCATACGTTTGTGGAGAAGAGACATCGCTCATTGAATCACTGGAAGGAAAACCAGGGAAGCCCAGGCTAAAGCCCCCCTTCCCCGCCTCAGTTGGTCTCTTCGGTTGCCCGTCAACTGTCGCCAACGTCGAAACCATTGCCGTCGCTCCAACCATCATCCGCCGTGGCGCTAGCTGGTTCAACTCGTTTGGTCGAGATCGTAATGCCGGTACAAAGCTTTTCTGCATTTCCGGTCATGTAAATAATCCTTGTACCGTCGAAGAAGAAATGAGCATTCCCCTCCGTGAGCTCATCGACAAACACTGCGGTGGCGTCCGCGGCGGATGGGACAATCTCAAGGCTATCATCCCAGGAGGATCGTCCACCCCAATCCTCCCCGCCAAAACGTGCGATACCCAATTAATGGATTTCGATGCTCTGAAAGACAGCCAGTCCGGTCTCGGCACCGCGGCCGTCATTGTCATGGATAAATCCACAGATGTGGTGAGGGCCATCTCAAGACTCGCATCGTTCTACAAGCATGAAAGTTGTGGGCAGTGTACGCCGTGTCGAGAAGGCAGCAAATGGACCGAGCAGATCATGAAACGGTTCGAGAAGGGCATGGCGCGCGAGCGCGAGATCGATATGTTGCAGGAACTAACAAAACAGGTCGAAGGCCATACTATCTGCGGTAAGCCCCCCCTTCTTCTTAACCCTCCCATCCCCATCCCGTGCCCCTACCCTTACCCCGCCACAAAAGAACATAACTGATCACCAAACCACAGCCCTAGGCGAAGCCTTTGCCTGGCCCCTCCAAGGCCTAGTCCGGCACTTCCGCCCCGAACTCGAAGAAAGAGTAAGAGGGTATGCTGCAAAATCGGGTGGCGAATCCCGAGCTGGTGGATGGATACATGATGCGCAGAAGAGGGGGATGTTGATATCGCCGGGGCAATGAGGTTGAGGGGAAGAGGGAGGGGGCAGGGGGCAGGGGAGTGTATATAGGGTGTTGGAGGTGGTTGGGGGTGTTCGGAGTCGGGGGTTGTGGGTTGTAGGCTGTGGGTTATAGCAGAGTGATGGTTAATCAGGGATATAGATGGCTGCATCAAAGAATTGGTTCAGTCCCTCGATATCAAATCTCCCATATCCACTACAGAACCCCCCCTCATCCCTCCCAATCCCAGCAAAACCCCCTCTCTTCTCTCTTCTCTTCCCTCCATCCTCCACCGTCCACCGTCCACCGTCCACCGTCCACCATCCATCCTCCATCCTCCACCCTCCACCCTCCATCCCCCTTCTCTAACCAATCAACCAACCAACCAACCAACCAACCAATCAACCAACCAACCAACCAACCCCACCCCTAAAACCTGTTAAACATCCCGACCGTGTGGACATTGCTGTGTTACAACCCGGATCGTGGATAGATGGGAAGGGGGAGGGAAGAAGGGGGAGGGAAGAAGGAAGAAGGAAGAGGGAAGAGGGAAGAGGGAAGAGGGAAGAGGGAAGAGGGAAGAGGGAAGAGGGAAGATGAGATAAAATACCGGGAATCGGGGGGGGTCAGGGGCGGGCGCGTCCTTTGTGTGCACGATTATACTATGATTACTCTAGTTTTACAAACTTCCCTATCCCTGTCCCTATTCCCACCTCCATCTCCATCTCCTATCCCCCCCCTTCCATCCACCACCGCCCCCAACCAATCACCAACCCCCCCAAAAGACCCAATGCCATTTCTAAACCCGAATGGAATGGAATTGCGAATATGAGGCTTGAGGGGGGTGTGGCAAAGTTCTGGCTCTCGCTTTACTGTTTCATCGCTTCCTTTTCTCACATCCAGTAAAGTTCTCTCGCCCTTTCTCTTTACAAAGCTAGAGTACCATCCTTTTGCTCGCTCCGGTAGTCCACTCCAATACCGATTTGCTTTAGCAAAAGGGAAGGTTGTGAGCGTTCGTGTCCGGTAGGGGTTTTTTGTCGTTTCTGACCTCCAGAAATGTGGTAGATGCGCCGCTGGCCTTTGTTTTGCTGGCATTGGAAAAGGATTGGTGGAGATCGTTGGGCTTCGACTTTTACTACCAATTATCTTACGAAATATTCCGGTCAGAGTAGTTGCGGAACAGCTCTACAAGTCACCCATGAAAATGGTGTGCGATGTATGCCTTGCACAGCGGAGGAGAGTGGCAAGTTGTGGGAATTGTTAGTGGCGACAAACGATGGCCGTCAATGTCTCGAATTTATCAAAGTAAGGTAATTGAGTGCCATTGAAGTTACTACCTTAACGACATGACTCCGGGGCTTGCTTGGAATAATACCGGCTGCTAAACAATGTCGTCTGCGCCCGCTGTCTGAGTGATGGTGCAGCAGCATGTTAGTAGGCTCCTTGTCACCTGAAGGTGATCAAGAACACCAGGAGGGATTGTGCAGATTATCTGAGTCAGATCAGGGTGTTTATGAGGCGGGCCTCGAGCTGGCGGCGAGATCCTTATTGGCTATAATGTTTCATTCAGACGAGAGCACCACATCTAAGAAAGGTGATTGAACTTGGGGAGATAAGGTGTGCGGCGCAGCGCAGACAGTTACAAGGCAACCAGGATGTTCGGCTTGCAGCCATCATCTCGGACTTTCAGCTTCCTCACAAATTGAGAAGGCTGAACCACACCCTCTTGAGACGTCGTGTGCTCGTCAGGACATTGGTGCTGGCTGAGTGAGTTATGATACATAAGGTATGCACAAGATAAGGATCAGCGCCCAAGTACAGTACATACCAGCCGTGTGGATGAAACAGGAACGTGGGCCTGCAACCTCGACGGCGCCACATGCATTGATCGTCATTCTATTATGCACGTGCCTCCCGGGGAACTAAACGGACCGCGGACCGCGGACCGCGGTCCACTGCACGAATCTTAACTTACCCAGTTAGTACAAAGGGGGCTCCAGGTGGCGTCCACATGGCTCCAGACAATTGGGTTCAGATGCGTTTAGCGTCGCTCCGAATGTCCTCCACTTGCTGTCAAGGTCTCAGCGGTCGCGATTGTTAGGGCTTCAACGAAGAATATCAAATGGTTTTATGGAGCCCAAAAGTAGCCGTGCGTACCGTGCCTTTTGTCCTATGCAGCCCACATCGTCGACCCCTCCTGCTGATATTTCTTCATTCGAGGACAAGTCCTGTCCCTCCATTCGACGGATGAGGCGCTGGTTCGCCCTGGTATGATCCATTGGCCTGATGACGTATGCATCACTGTAAGCGACTGAGGGATTTCCGTAATGGCAAAAGTGTCGTCTCGATGGCATGTTAACCCCTGTGCCTGAATGCGAAAAGGTGATCGCCGACCTGAAATGCTGGTGCCGCTGAAACAGGTGTGATGCAAAGACCTGTTACCCAGACAATCTTTGTTTTCCTGTGGACCCACAGTACCGCATCATGTTAGTGAAAAGGCTCGAAATTCTGCATTCCTATATATCTTGTTTGCGGCCTCGAAGCGTCTCTTCCCTGTCGCAGGCCACATATTGAACTAGTCTTCTCCGTTGGCCTTTTACTTGGTGGACCTTCGCAATGGCACCTCTATCTCCAACAGAGATCGCCTTCGAACAATCGCATATCAACGAGGCATCAGGGCCTCGGACAATTGGGGTCACCTGTATGTTCGTGATTTTATGCTCTGCAGTGCTTGGCGGCCGCTTCTATGCCAGACGGTTAAGAAAGGCTGAGCTTGAAAGTGATGATTACCTGGCGGTTGCCGCGCATGTAAGGTGTACTCGTCCTATATAAGAGGTACCTCCTGACACAACCGTCACAAGGGTTTCTTTCTTGGAATTGCAATTGAATGTTTCTGCCGTAAATACGTCGCGGTAGCACGGTGTCGGTATCGTATCAGCTAAGCCTTGCCCCAGTCGTACATTACGGCATCGGAAAACATGGTGCTGGAGTCACGCTCCCTATGTTCGCCGCCATAGCCAAGGTATGGCTTCAGAGCTCCTTCGCGCAATCGTTGCCGAGGAAAAATTACTGAACAGCTCCAGCTTGAGTTTGCGCTTCAACTGACCTATGCCGCCACGACTGCGTTGGCAAGAGCCTCGGTCCTCATGCTTTATCGTCGTGTCTTTTCACTCCGAGTGCGGTGGTTCCGGATTGGCTGGTGGGCTAATGTCGTGCTTGTTGCCAGCTATTTCGTTGGAATCAATATTCAGATTTTCCTTCAATGTACACCCCAGTTGATCAACCATTTTTGGAATCCCGAAAAGCCCTGCCACCCATCGGGCAATGCGCATGCAGTTGTCTTTGGATGCTGGAATGCTCTCGTTGATCTAACGCTCGTGGTGTTGCCGGTCCGGATGGTTTGGGGCCTTCAGATGCCCCGGAAGCAAAAAGTTGCTGTGTCCGGTATCTTTTTACTTGGATTGATGTATGTACAGTGGAGGTGAGAGACCCTCCGAAAGATACTTGCTGATCTTGTGTAGAGGTACCATCATGACCGCTATGAGGATAGTTGAAGCCTCACTCCAAGATGCCGACTTTAGTTGTAAGACACCCTTGTTCTGAACAAGACTAAAGGGATCCCGCTGATTTGATATCTTTGGTCCAGACAGCACAATCGATACTTTGCCGGTCTGGACCATCGAGCCAGCCGTCGCTATCATCTGCGCTTGCCTTCCTGTTCTGCGTCCTCTTTTCGCCGGTATATTGGATAAGAAGAAGAGTAGCAATGCCAATAGCACCTCTTTGAGATCATACCCGAAGAAAAGTGACTGGATCAACATAGGAAGTAGCGACGATAGCCGGCCTATCAATCCAAGTGATGCTACGGAGCGTCAAAGTAGCAACAAGAAGACATGGGTTGTTGTAGAAGACAAATTGCAGATGAAAGATTCATCGGACAGCGTTAACTGTCTGGATACCGGGCAGGGGCGGAGCGATTCTTGCGAGTAATGGGACTTATTACACAGAGCCTGGCAGCAGGCGCACATACGGATATTTGCAGGTACAAGGGTAGTCGACCCCTCGCGCATATTTGAAACATATCAATCGATTCAAGCCCGCATCACCGTCTTGTTAGCAACCCACGCTGAAGAAGCCATATTGATTACTCGTCGTAATCACTGGATCAATACTTTTGGCCTTGTGCAAGTCTCTTGCAGATGTCGTTGCAGTTTCTCGCCTTGAGCAGAACGACCGAAACATAAATGGTTTTCTTGATCGGTGATAATATCCACCTGGAAATTTGCCAACCGTTGGACCTCTAGAATAGGTTGGACCCATTCGGCCCTTGGGTTTACCTTATCACCCCTGGAATCCAGTATTCTCAAATCTGCAGCTTAAACATCTGAGACCAATCATATCAACTTCAATGATGTGCCATAGTCGTGTCCATGGTCTCTGGAATCCTTTGGGATAAGTGCTAATTACTCCGCTAAGGAGGGTAAAGTTCATCCGTAGGGTTCGAATCGTCTGTAGACGCTTGGGAATAACCGACCGCGAGAACCAGATGAATTCATCGAAACTGTCCACGATGAAAGTGTTGGAAGAACAAAGCAGATCAATGGCCTCCACATAAGTTTGCCGGCAGGCTCTGAGAAGCGCAAGCAGTTGGTCAGACGTTGGAAGGTAGGGCCAAATATTGCTGGCGGCGGTAGGAGCACTGTTTTGTATTCCGTGGTCGTAGTACCGTATCGCAGATTATCGCTCTTTGCGATGTAAACGAACAGGAAATGTTCTCGTTGTCTGGATTATAGAAGAGCGCCGAATAGGGGACCTTCGTACAACAGAACATGTGAGCGAGACGCTTTGGACGATGAACAATGTGCAGGAGCTGTCCGCCGAGGACATATCTGTATATCTCTAAGCGAATCTCTAATGGAAGCTTATTAAGAAATAGAGCGTTCGAAACGCTGCGAGGAGTCTCTCCGGAGCTGGACAACCTTCGGCGCTTTAGCGGTAGAGCTTTTTGGATGCTGGCGCGGTACTTCCGAGCTGCGGCTGCCTTCTTAGTCAATTTATATGGAAGGTGATATAATTCATAGAGTACAATGCATGGGAGACAGAGACACCCCACCAACAATTCAATATGGTCTCTCCTCATCTTGGTGCACGGTCTACTTGCTAGTGTGCGGTGGTCGAATCTTCCGCCAAAGATCCGAGAGGACCACACGGTCTACTGTACTTATGGTCTTGCAAACATTGTACATCAGACTTCAGGATGCCCGGAAGAGTGACAGATAAGCTGAGATCGGTGAAACAGCAAATCGGAGTCATCTCTTACCTCATGCAGGAGGACTTTCGGCACAGGCAAGGCTCTGACTATAGGTTCATTGGCCAGTATTGCAAGGCTTTGGCGAGATGGCCGAGTCGGTAAAATTTCTGCTGGGGACCTATAGAGTACTATGAGACAAAGATCGTTCAAAATTCAGATTTATCAGTCGCGTGTGTACTCAGCGTCCGTTAACATTACTGATGCATCTGCTTATTCTAACGAATCGAGGTCGAATTAGGAATGACTGAAAAAAAACGGCTACATTAGTGGTTCCATCTGGAAATCGAATTGAGCCAGACGTGAGAGGAGTCTCATCTTCGAAAACCTCTTAAAGCACCATCGCAGAAGAGTGGTAAGACTCGTGCAGGTCGGACCTAGTGTCTTATCATCTAGAGGGCTTATCTTTCTCTTGGCAAAGCCCAATGCATTGAACGTAGGTAAAGTTCGTGAAGAGCGACAAGCCTGTAGCCCTTTTGCTTGCAGAGAAGCCGTCTACCTGTCTCGAAGACAAGATCTAATTCCATCCGCAAAAAGTAGCTTTGCGTACCAATAATGGAACCAGGTGATGTATTCAGCCCATGAATCGACGTTCTTGCGCGGATTGCATCGGAAATGCTCCAGCCTTATTTCGATTTCTTCCACTTCACCATCCGGCAAATTTCCTTCACCTTGATAGTTTCGGAAAATAGAGAAACGATGACAGCCGGCGAACGAAGCTTCATCGGAACCAAAGCCAAAATCCAGGTAGCTTAGGTACGGATCGGAAGGTGTTGCTAGGTGGGAGTCCACAAGCTTGAACGACCCAAATAAGACATCTCCGACTGGAAGAAAAGTCGAACTCGGCATTTCAGAACATTTCCGAAGAATCCTCTCTGTCTTGAGGTTCTTGAAGCCTGACTATATTAGCTGTAATAGACGTTCAGATACCATGCCGGCTTATAAACCATACCTGAATATCTTGCTGGCAACAACTTCGAACCGCCTACCTGCATTATCAATCTTTCGATTGAGAACACCCAACCTCCGAAGAAGCCTTTGGTGAAAAGGGTGAGCACAGCTTCGTCATCTAACCCAGTAATGGATGAAGCAGACAACCGAAGCGATACCTGGTCTGTTGCTATACGATGGTGTCGTGGATTGATTAGACTAGCGGACGACGACTCGAGGAATCCTTGGCTAACAGGTAGGGTGAATTTTGATGAGCGAACAATATCGAGGAATGAGTGCTGCTGGTTCAAGCCTAGAAACCACGTACTCGGACGAGTCATACGGTTAGACACTGATCTCAGAGCCTCGAACATCCTTCGAGGTACAAAGCCCAGGACATTTTTGCTAAGACGACGACTGGGTATTTTGGTAGTGCTGATCCCGAAAAGCTCCGGGCCGGAAGCTGAAGGTTTTGCTGACCAGTGCGGCTACTTCTCCCCCTGATTCTTTAGCCATGTACGGAAGTATAGTAAGCAGTATTTTGAAAAGATTGATTCTAGATGATAGTGGCTCGTGGGTGCTCATTACTGGGTACAGTGCTAAGGTATGTCTTGTTGAAGCAATAGTAGAAGCAGGAGGAGTAGTCGTTCAATTAGGAACACAGGTCCTAATCAGGAACATACAGGTCCTTCCTGCAGCGGGCTGGACATTGCATTAGCGTTTGAACCAGCGGTAGCCCGAAATGGTAAGATTACCAACATATCAGAATATTGAACGTCAGGGGGTGTGTAGGGGGGTGTGCAAGGGTATTATATAAAACTAGGCCTAATTGAGCGATCTATGAAGGAGAAAACGAGAAAACGAGAAAACATCCGACTATATCTGAAATCCTAAAAGCGAGTAGGCCTCCCCTCAGCGCCGAAAATCCTTCTAATTTCCGCCGTTCAGAGTCATAACAGTGATATTTCGGTGATATTCATATTAAGAAGGTTATCGGCGAGCTCAGCTGTAGGAATTCGATAAACTAGTAGGGTAGTGAGGTTGGTGGCGATGAGAAGTAATAGAATATGGGGGCCTGATTGATGGCCTGAATGCTTAACTAAGCGAGCTCATCTAATCGAATGTCAGTAATTACCCGATTTGAACGCTGATTAAGGCATCAAATTTCGTTGAATTATTGGTTAAAATCAGTAGGGGTAGTACCTTACTAGCAAGGTGAGTTAATGCAATGTCCAGCCCGCTGCAGGAAGGACCTGTAAGGTAGAAGGTAAGGTACAATGCCATTACACTATCCGCTAGCCTAGTTGGGCCTAGCGCCAATTGCGGCATAAAAGGTAAGGTAGGTAAGATAGCTTCCTACTGTAGAAGACACCTTTAAACAATTATCAGATCTACACTTCATCAGGTCTTTGGTAAATCGGCATATTGTCAGCAAAGTCTTGGACTGAACGGCCCAGAACATGTGGGGGCTATCTGTCCTAGCCTGAACATATAGGAAAAGGACGATTATGCAGGGTGGTGAAAGGGGATATTGGATCGCAGCTATTCTGTATTGAGACACTGCTTGGAATTCAGGCCTCCAGTGCCGGTAGGGCTCGATGCAATCCACAGAATGGCAACCCAATCGCTCAATGCAACTTGTAGAGTAAGCAGTACGTTAAATTACCCCGTATGTTCGCCTGGAACTATATCTCCATATTGTCAAGTACCAATATAGAAGAAGTCAATACAATCTTCCAAACTTACAGATGTCTGAGAGATGGAAGGACTGTTGTGGAGGATATAATATACATTAAATGCTATAATATTGTAGTATTAATGATACGGATAAGAACGGGTCTTTGCGTAGAAAGCCACCGAAACCCAAACCCCATTACTTCGTCAATATAGAATATTATACAAATGGTATAGGTGGTTTAAGAAACAGGCGTCAGATCTCAAAGGACTGGTGCGTCCCAAGATTCTCTCGCTATTTTCATGAGAACGGCCTGCTTAAAAGGGAAAGCAATTTCCCTCTTCTTATAGAATCCGACATCATGTAGGTATGAAACGAATCTGTGAAATCTTGATCAGCTCTACGCCTCTGATAGCCACTTAGTTTGCACATGACTTACTTCTTATTATCAACTCTTGGCTCAACCAGCACTCTCTCCGTCCTTGGATCCGCCAGCCAGAAATAGTGTACCAATGCACTAAGCCAGACCTTGACTCTATGCTCACCTCTGAACTCCTGTTCGCCAATTAAAGCATGGAAACCCCGGTCCCAGTCACCGATTTCATTACCAGTAACATATCGCCCGAGCTGGTCTTCTTTCACCCAATACAGCTCGAAATAGCCGAAAGGCTTGCCATCCCAGCAACCGATGACAGGGAAGCTGTGTTTATTGTTCAAGGCTGATTTAAGGAATGTTTCTTGAGTGGCGAGGGGGCCGGAGACGCCCCAGGCGGCAGAGACACGAGGCTCGTTCATCCAGGTATGCAACAGATCGGTGTCGCAAGGGCAAATGTTCAGGTTTCCAAGAGAAGGCAATCCGGCAGTTGCAACACCAGAGTTAGGAGGGAGAAATGTTGGTGTAGGATCCGCCACGGGCCCGCGGTAGGTAGGGGATTTCGAGGATAGTGAAGCCGTTCTGAATGACAAGTACTGGCCCAGGCTGGGAACATAGCGGGTGTAGAACGTTTGACCCTGCGCTGGGGGCTTTGGGCGGATCGGATGTCTGACAGAGTGGGTGTGCGTGTATTGTGGCGGAGGAGGGGGGTAGTAGGTTGGAAGGTGGCTCCCAGACGCAAAAGGTCCTGGAGATTGTGGTGACCACAAGCCGTGCGATGTGTCTCCATAAGCCTCAGATCTGGGTGATGCAGTACCTTCTCTATTGGGCGAGCTTGGTCGCGACGGATACGGCGAGCCACCTGGAAATGGCGAATGCATGGTTGGCGAGAGTGTGAACAAGAAAATCCGCGGATCTATCTGCCAAAACGATCTTTGACTGACGAACATGTCTGTCCATCCCTCTCCGCTTCTCTCGTCGGTGCTTGTACCCACGCAAGAACTTTCACTGCTAATCAGACCCATACGCTCTAGCTTCTGTAGTAGGGATTTCCCCTTGAAGATGCCCTCGCGCTTGATGTTTATCCTCCACTCACCCTTCGGTCTGGCCTCCTCTGGCACCTTGGAGCTGATGCCGGCGCTGAGGTGTGGATTCGGTTTGGGCTTGCTTCCAGAATCAGTCATAGTTCTACTAGAGCAGCCCAGCAAGGTACCTGATGAAAATACCACCACAACGTTGCCCATAACATCATAGCCGTCTGCCGTGTAGGGGAGGTCGCAGGCTTGAAGTCTGTATTGCTGGGGTTGGATATGGACGAAATGAAGAGATTGTCTTGGTTCAGAGTAGGAGCCCGATAACGGTGCGTATGATGCTTTTGATGCGAGTTCATCAGGTTGTTATCTTCAAGCTCGTTGTCGCCGTCTTCAGTCTCAAGTATGATAGTCCATCCCGGTGGAAAGATCGAATGGTGAATGTTCAAGTCATTGGCCTTGAATGACAGTCCTCCAAAGATAGGAGAGACTGCCATTGTCTGACCGTTCGGCAGGTGTACCAAACCAGGCGCCATGGCCAATGAATGCAAAATGAAAACTGTGTTTGAATAAAGCAAACAATCGATTAATCTTCCTAAATCGCGGGGGACAGGGATCTGGTGGGCCATCATGATTAGTCATACACAAACCATGCATCACGTGGGTGCGAAAAGTCATTGAAGCATAAGCGGTCGAGCATAAAAAAACATCAGATTTGGCCTGTACACTGAAACATCTCCACAAATTCGACTTGATAAATCTGCCACCCATTAAGCTAGGTGAGTAGGTAGGTGAGTAGATGGATAGTTAGGTAGGTAGGTAAACAAACACGATAGGTAAGGGGAAAATTAGCTGGCCTCAGCGTGTTTGGTGGGACCGCTTATGCTTCAATGACTTCTCGCACCCACTGGTGGAGGGCTCTAATTAGTCTTTCGAGCAATTTACGCTATGGAAAAGTGACAGCCTGTCATGTCGTGAATGCGTAGATGATTGATACGTCCTTAACAGAGTTTCAAATTGGACTGCTCAAATCAACCTTTAGATACGAAGAGAGCCCAAATGAGGTTACAGCTGCGAGGAGAGAAATGATTATATTTCCCCGTCCAGTCCTGAACTCCTTGCACTTCGTAGCTACCATAACCTGGAAAGACCCTAGACTCCAATCCGTGAATGGAATTCTAGCACCTATTCGCCATCGCCAAACGCCCATATGCATTGCCTCATGCCAAGTCATATGACTATTGCAAGCAGATTCCAAGGAACTCCTCTTTGCTAATGGCTCCATCTCCATCCAGATCAAATTCATCGATCATCGCCGCAAGTTCCTCTTCTTCCAAGCCCTCGCCCAATTCTCTTGCAACCCGCCTCAAATCCTGAAGATTGATCTTTCCTTTTCCGCCTTCATCAAAGAGCTCAAAGGCCCTCATTACCTCGTCTGCCGGATCCCGATCCAATATCCGTTCAGCCATAATAATCTGGAATTGTGCAAAGGGAAGCAACAGGCGACTCTGGTGAGGTGCGTTGGTAGATGGCGGTTCAGAGGGCACTCCGTGCACCTGGAGAATGGAGAGGATGTCCGATTTGGGTAGGTCGAAGCCAAGGGCTTTCATTGCAACTTTGAGCTCATGATAGTCGATCTTTTGGTCTTTATCCAGGTCGAAAAGCGTAAACTAGGCACATAGTTAGCATAATTACTGTTCAACCGCGAGCGAGGTGGGTAGCGCACAGCCTCCTTAATTTCTTCCCTTTGCTCTTCAGTAAGCCCGTTCAACTTTTCACGTTCAGCACGCTCCTTCTCGGCTCTTTCGCGCTCGCTCTCTTTTCTTTGAGCTTCGCGCGCTTGTTGTGTTGTCGAAGCACCGAAGGCACCAGCGAGTGATCGATCTGGCAGCTTCCCTAGTTGATTTGTTCCATAAGCTCTCGGAGGGAAAGCGGAGTGGGCCGAAGATGCCATTGATGTGGAATAATGTAGAAAGTTTCGGATTTTCCAGTCTCCGCCAAACACCAATGGCGTACGCGACGCGATTTGACTATCGGTTCGGCCCGCAGTGATCTGCAACATAACGTTTACCAACGGAAAGCAGGGATCAGATATACCTACAATCCTTCGGAAGATCAATGCTTTGTGTGTTGGCGCTCCTACATTGAATCAACCCAAAGAATTAGACGCTCAGATTTAGACTAATTGGATCCAATACCGGAAGTTGCACAAGCAGTCAAGATGCCCAATGTCCTAGTTGTTGGAGCTTCGAGAGGGCTGGGAGCGTCCCTCATGAAAGCATATGCACCACATGGAAGCTCTGTCTACGCAACAAGCCGTTCTGCTACAGCTCCAGCATCGACTGAGCACGTCACGTATATCCCAGGAATTGATGTTTCTGAAGAGACGGCCGGTCAAGAGTTGGTGTCTCATGTACACTCGTCTGGAGTGACCCTTGACATAGTCATCATTACAGCTGGTTACTTCAGAACAGAGACCTTTGAAGAGCCGTCATGGCAAGAAGAGGTCAAGATGTACACTACGAGTAGTATTGCACCTGTATTCATCTGCCATCATTTGGTCAAAGCAGGCTTGATGGCTAAGGGGAGCAAGATTATCCTAGTTAGCTCTGAAAGCGGGAGCATTACATTGAGGCATGAGAGTGAGGGTGGCGGTAATTACGGGCATCATGCCAGCAAGAGTGCCTTGAATATGGTTGGAAAGCTCTTGAGTTTGGACTTGAAGGAAAAGGGTATTGCTGTCGGCATAGTACATGTGGGTCCTGAAGCTTATGAGTCGAACTGAGAAGCGCGCTTACTGTCGACCAGCCAGGGTTCATGCGGACGGAGATGACGAAAGGCGTCGGGTTTGACAGATTCTGGGATGACGGCGGAGGTACGAAATCCTCTGGTAGCACAACCGCTAAAACTCACTGTATTTTGACGTGGCTACATTAGCTGTTCCACCTGACGAAGCGGCCAAGTCTCTCATTGGGTTCATTGCCGACTTTGACATCAAGATGACTGGGGAATATTGGGCTCCTCGGGGGCCAAGGTAAGCTAGTGTGATGGCATAGTGTGTTTGTCCGATGTATTAACCATGTAAAAGAGATATTGGTACTGCTGAACCTGTGCTGGGGAAAGATCTTCCGACTCCTTTGCGATTGCCATGGTAGGCGAGTGTCAATTAGGTCGAGAACTTCGTGGTTTGTCAGAAGTGTTCCTACGGTTGTGAACGCGGTCTCGAAGGCAGCCGGCTTGCGGCCTTGGTACAGAGGCAGCTGTAGCGGCTTCTTTTGAGTAATAGGCTCTCGCAGATCATTTCGAGGATCTTTAGTCATAGCAGTAGAAGCTCATGAGTCTTATCAATCAGACGTCAATAATTGACGCCTTATTCAGAGCAGAACGTATGGTGATAGGATAAAGTTCGAAGGCATCATTTAGGCTACCGAGTGTTGGTGGTGCCTAAAGTTTCGTCGCGTAGGAGAATTTCTCAGTCTGGCTAACAGCCCTACGAGTACACTCCACATCAGTTTTTTACTGCAATATCCTCAGCGCGTTTCCTACCTTCCCTTACTTCCTGCATTGAATTCGAGAAGCTTGGACTCTTCTACTACCACACATGGAGCTCTGGTGATTGTTCGCTACGCGTAATCCGAGTTGGCCTCTCCTGATCTCCTGAGCGCATTTGAGCCGGCTGCGCATTACGTCGAGTGGATGCGCTTGACTCAACACCTCAGCACCATCAATTCAGCGATATCGTCCTCACAGTAGACTTGGAAAATATCCAGAAAAGGGCCAACCATCATGTTTGGGCAACAAAACAATAATCAGCAGCAGGGGACGGGGTTTGGGGGCTTCGGCACAAATAACAATACTGGATCAGGTATGTCTTCTACATGTCTTTTTCTTTTTACTCATTCACTAGACACTGTCCTGGTATCTTGCCTATTGCCGATGCGCTTGGACTCTTCCAGAGCTGACATGTTCGCTTTCACTTACTATAGGTTTCGGTCAGGCCCAGAACACTGGCTTTGGTAGCACGCCGAATAACCCTGGTAGCTTATTTGGAGGCACAAATACTGGGTTTGGAACTTCAGGTAAGCATCTATTTTACATGATGCCGCTGTGGATATTTCGCAAGACTTCAACCGTTGGGGTGACTGCTGCGTGTATCATTTTAACGTGATGCATTGCTCAACCCTGCCAGAATGTCCCTCTCTTCCTCACTTTATTAAGAACGATGCTTTAAAGTGATTTAGAACATTCTGCTACAGCATGGCTGACCAAAACATCATCATTAGGTTCAACTTTCGGCACCTCAGGCTCAAATTCTACCGCTTTTGGTGCTAATAAGACTGCCTTTGGTGCTACTTCCGGTGGTTCCTTGTTTAACACTACCCCGAGTGCGGGCACCTCGACCTTCAGTGGGTTCGGCGCTAACAGCGCTGGAACTCCATCTGGTGGCATGTTTGGTGCACCAAATAAACCAGCATTTGGCGGAACCCAGGGCTCTTCTGGTGGAAGCTTGTTCGGTGGCGGAACTGGTTTTGGATCACAGCCTAATCAGCCCACCAGCGCCTTTGGTGCACCTATTAGCTCTGCCCTTGGTCCCAATAGTGCAGAATGTCAGGGTACCGGCAGTACGCCATTTCAGGCCACTACGGAGAAGGAAGGCACAACCTCTGGGATAAATCACTTTCAGAGCATTAGTTTTATGCAGCCATACAAGAACTTCTCCTTCGAAGTAAGTCTATGGAGAGGATCAAAATCAAGTGCAAATGCTAACATATTCCAGGAACTAAGACTTGCAGACTACAATCAAGGTCGGCGTTTCGGTAATGCCAGTGGTCAGGCTGGAGCGTTTGGTGCCAGTAGCGGGTTTGGTGGCTTTGGGACGCAACAAAACCCGACTGGGCCTTTCGGTGCGCCACAAGCAGGAGGGAGTCTTTTCGGAGCCCAGTCTACCAGTGCGGCCTCTCCGTTTGGTGGTACGCAAACGGCGAGCTCTGGCTTTGGTGGAAGTGGCCTATTTGGTCAAAAGCAAGCAACGACTAGTCTGTTTGGAGGTGCACCTGCAAGTACCTCCCAAACAGGCGGTGGCCTCTTCGGCACTTCTGGGCAGTCTGGCTTTGGCGCAACACAGAATACAGGCACCGGATTTGGCACTGGTGGAGGTCTGTTTGGTGCTAGCTCACAACAGCAGCAAAAGCCAGCGTCTGGATTCTCTTTTGGCGGAACAAACCCAGGTAGCGGCTTTGGAGGAGGTGCAACTGGAACTGGTTTTGGAACCGGTAGCACTCCTAATAATACCGGTGGTGGCTTGTTTGGCACAAACCAAACAACATCTGCATTCGGAGGTGGGCAGCAGCAGCAGCCTTCGACATCGAATCCGTTCAGTACCTTTGGCTCAAACCAGCAAAATCAGAACCAAACATCCACGGGCTCTGCGTTCGGCGGTTTTGGTGGGCAACAACAGAAACCAGGTGGACTTTTCGGCACTACTAACTCCACGACGAATAATCCAGCAGTTGGTCTATTCGGTACCAATACCCAAAACAACCAGCAGCAACAGCAACCCACTGGTGGGCTATTTGGGACCAACAATCAGCCTGCATCCACTTCGCTCTTCGGCACATCGAAACCAGCGGCAACAGGCACTTCACTCTTTGGCAACAGCCCAAGTACTACCAGTAACAACACCAGCAATCTTTTCGGGGGCTTTGGGGGTAACAATGCTAACCAGAGTCAGCCAAATGCTGGTGGCGGGCTCTTTGGAGGTACCAATCAATCACAACAGAAGCCAGGCGGGCTATTTTCTAATACTGGATCCACGACTGGCGGTGGCTTGTTCGGTGGTAATACTAACAATAATGCTCAGCAACCAGCTGGAGGCTCTATATTTGGTAATTTGGGGTCTAACAACCAGCAACAGCAATCCACCAGTCTCTTCGGCAACACCAACAACGCATCCTCCGGGCTTTTCAACAACTCACAACAGCAGCAGAATGCCTTACAACCCCCACAGGCTATGACGGCTTCCTTGACGGACCGTTATCCATATGGCAGTGCATCTATATTTGATGGTCTCCCACCGCCACCGCAAGCTAATCCGGGTCCCCTTGCAACTCCCATCAATACAGGTAATAAAATGAGAAAGAGCGCAATACTACCGCAGTACAAGATCAATCCACATACCGCTTCTCGACTTGTAACACCACAAAAGCGAGGTTATGGGTTTTCGTATTCGACATACGGAACACCATCTAGCGTTTCGAGTAATGTCAGTACTCCTGGTGGCCTAGGCAGTAGTCTTCTCTATGGCAGTATTGGTCGAGGTTTGGGGAAGAGTCTGTCAACTAGCAATCTGCGTCGGACGTTCGATAGTGATCGGGAGAGCATTCTCTCACCGGGCGCGTTCTCTGCCGGCAGCTCCCGTTCTTCAGGCTCAAAGTCAGGAAGCTTGAAGAAACTAACCATCGATCGTAGCCTTCGAACAGACCTTTTCGGCGACCAAGGCATTGGGGCGTTGCCAAGTACCGAGAAGAACGATCAATCCCGACAACCTGGTATTCTGAAGAAGAAGGTTAGCTTTGATGCTAGCACTGTAGGCGGAAATGGAACCAACCAAGACACCGAGATTAATGACATCAACGGTAGTGCTACTAGCAACTTGCAGAGCAGCGCTACGCCGAGTGCTCAAGAACAGGGCTTCCTCAGATCCTCATCCCGCACGAACGGCAAATTCAATGGGTCCAGAAGCAATGGAACCCCCTCTCAGTCTGAAATGGAACAAGTAAAAGGCAATGAGCTCGCTATCGTACATGAGGATGGTTCTCCGGAGGCGCCAAACCCTTCAAGCCTCCGACCCCCACCACAGATTCCACAAGCGGATCCCGAGCCGGGGGCATATTATATGAGGCCCTCACGAGATGAGCTTAGTAAGATGCCAAAGCATCAGCTAAAGAGCATGAAAGGATTCTGTGTTGGACGTGAAGGATGTGGTCGTGTTATGTTCGACGAGCCTGTAGATTTGACTACAGTTGATTTGGATAAGATCTTCGGAAAGATTGCTGTTATCGAAACACGTTCACTCACGGTATATCCGGAGACGGACCAGAAACCTCCTTTAGGTAAAGGGCTTAATGTTCCGTCAACTATCTACCTGGAGAACTCATGGCCAAGACAGAAAGATCGGAAGACGCCTTCTCATGAGAAGAGTGGCCCGCGCTTTCAGAAGCATGTTGATCGTCTTCGAAAAGTTACTGGCACTGAGTTTGTGAGGTACGAAAAGGACATGGGGACTTGGGTTTTCAAAGTACCCCATTTCACCACTTATGCTCTAGACTTCGATGACACAGGAAGTGAAGGGGAGAGTTTGCATACCAGTGGTCTAAGCGAGCCGCCAGATACCCCTACCCCGAAGAATCGAACGCCAAGGGATGATTATACGCCAGCTTCAAATGCATCCGCACAAGGATCTTCCTTCCTCTCGCAGTCTGGAATCAGCTCTAGTCCGGATGATACATTTGAATTTCGCAAGAAGAAGGTGCTACCGGGCGCTTTTGACGACACGGTCGCCTTTGAAGAAGATCACGAAATGGAAGAAGTCACCTACCGAGATCAGTCTTTTTTAGGCGAACGCTTGGCCGCCTCATCTTCAGACAGTGGTGAAGATGAGCCAAGCGATATTCACAACCCAGCGGATGACGTCCATGACCGATCTCTCATAGTCCACGACGAAGATTTGGAAATGGCGGGGTCGTTCCCACAGCCAGGCGATGAAGATACGGACCCATTTAATGCACCAGGCATTCCAACGTCTAAATCATTACTCAAGTCGTCCCAGCAAAACCACGGCGGCTTTGATACGCCTGGAAAACTAGTATTTCATGGCAGCGATGAATGGGCGCAACAGCTACAGCGAACTATCAGTCCGAGAAAGCAGGATCGCCAGGCCCTTCGTCAGAGTCAAGCACATGTTATGAAAGATCGAGAACTTTTCTACGAGGACACGCCGAAGGCGCATAGTGCGACCAACGGCCCCGGGCAGGTACTTGCAACAAGTATTGACTTGATGCACTCACTGTTCGGCCAGGAGCAAGCGCGGAGGAGCGGGAGGGGCAAGCAAGCAAACAAGGGCAAAGGCTTTGAGGTTTGATTATTTCCTTTTCTCCTTGCTGGCGGTTGTGCATCTCGGAGCGGGTAAAACAAATTAATAGAAGCATGTTGTGACGTCTACTCGTGTACGTAAAAACTAAATTTAGGAATGCAAAGCTGAGTATACTATCTCTTTAGTGGCCCTATTCAAAGACTTTGGAACCCCCCAATGAAGACGATATGAGTGAGATGGACCGAAAATACCACCAATCTTACAGACCATCCTGGGGCCCAGGAGCTACGCTACTATACGCAATGCCAAGCAACGTCAACCTGTCTCGGAAAAAGTCTACCCAAAGCAATGCCCTTATAAACGATCAGAAGGGGACTTTTGTCTCCGAAGGTAGAGATATCCGATTTGCAAAACTCGCGGCCACATCAGAGGTAAGAAAATTGGTCACTTGCGATATATAGAGCGATTATGAACGCGAACTGACAGCATGCTCAGCTTATTCCTGAAACACTAAGTAGGCAGCGAACCACTACCAAGATTTTGCTCGATCATGGAGTTCCCATAGCACAAGTGCAGCGCGTTGCATTGAAAGAAATCGCGTCAATCGTTAAGCAGAAATTTGAGCATGAGAAATCTATCTGGGAGCTTGCATATATTCTCTTTGACGGCCTCGATGCTGAGATTCCTGCCAGCGAGTCCAATGCGAGTACTGCAGAATTTTACAGCCGCGTCCGCAAGGATCGCCTTAGCAAAGTCTGGGAACAGCTGTGTCAAGGTTCTGCCAAGACCGCCGTTGCTGGAGCTCCGAATGCTGAAGAACGCACTGTAGCTTATCTGTCAGCGAACAAAGTCGTTGAGGCTTGCGATGCTCTCGCTCAAGGCAGAGATTTCAGATTAGCCATACTCGTGGCGCAGCTTGGCGGTGATCACATTATGCGCGAGGACATAGCTACCCAGATTCACGAATGGCGGGAGCTAAATGTCCTCTCTGAGATGAGCGAGCCGATTCGAGCTTTGTATGGATTGTTAGCCGGAAACACTTGCATCTGCGAGGGTAAGAAGGGAGCACTGGAAGATAGAGCCAGAACCTTTTCTATAAGCGATCGCTTCAATCTAGATTGGAAGCGTGCCTTCGGCCTAAGGCTCTGGTACGCAATCCTAGCTCAAGAGCCTATCGAAGCCGCAGTCGAAAAATTCGCCGAAGACCTTACAAATGATGAGAGCAAAAAGCCAATCCCTTGGTTTATCGAAGAAGGCGCAGATACCCCATGGGATGACCCAGCAAGCTCCCAACGCGAAGATATCCTTTGGGGTCTTCTAAAACTTTACGCATCGTCCAAAGGGGCCTCACCAAGCAGTTCGATCGCAGACATAGTCATGCCGCACAACACCACCGGAAACCCCCTCGACACACGCCTCAGCTTTCAACTCTACCATGCCCTCTCCATCCGCTTCCCACAATACTCCGATACCGCAAAAGCCGATTACTTAGCTGGGGACTTTGCCGTCCAGCTCGACGTAGCCGGCGAGTGGCTCTGGGCTGTCTTCGCCATATTGCACTTGTCTGACCGCGAGAAACGCCAGCTGGCGCTGCAGTCCCTACTCGCGCACCGCGCTGCTGAGATTGCGGGGCCCGACTCGCAGGCTTTTCGCACACTGACTGAGGAATTCAAAATCCCTACGGCCTGGATCTGGGAAGCCAAAGCCCTGCATGCCCGCTCGGTGCAGCAGGATCACGCGAGGGAGGTGTATTATCTATCCCAAGCTGGAAACTGGGACGAAGCGCATGATACGCTTGTTCACACAGTCGCGCCTAAGTGCGTTATTGAGCAAGATTACTCCACACTGCAAGGCCTGCTCGATGGTTTTGCGAGGGGAAAAGAGCATGTGAATGAGTGGGGAATGGGAGGACAGATCTACCAGGATTATCTGGCCTTGATCAAGGGGGCTGAGGGCGCGGAGAAAGCAGCAGTGCTCAAGAGGTTGGTGCATGCTTTGCCCGCTTTCGGGAGGGAAAAAGTGGGAGTGGTGATGGGGGATGAGGGGTTTAAGGAAGAAGTGGCAGTTAGGGAGATGGGTAGGTGTGTGGCAGAGATTATTGGAGGCGGAGGTGTGAGGGTAAGTCTTTAGTCGCGTGCTTGAAATGGTTTTGCGGGGTGCTAATAGTGGATCCAGGGAATCGAAAGCGCCAACGTCCTACAGCTCCCGCTCACCCAAGATGCGTATCTCAAACACACGGTGGAGTTGAGTTTGCAATACTACCAGGCTGCGATGGGCAGACCATGATACCGCTGGTTCTTGTACTTACGAGGACTGTCGCGTTGCACTGGGAGATGGTACTGATGCTAATGCTCGAGAATGGAGTGACGAAACGAAGGAGTACGCTGTACAAAAAGTTGCTTGTTTGCATGTAAGACACGAGGGACTTGGTTGTGCTTTGGAGCAACGAAGGGGGTTATTCAGATTCATCGTGTAATTTAGATGGAAACTTCACGGTACTTTTGAATTAATAAGAGTTTCCTCCACCCCCAACCTCCCTCTCCCCTTGATACTTAAACCACCACCACATCCCCTTCCTTCCTTCCTAACACTCCACCCCACTCAACCCCCGATCCCCCACATCCTCGCTCCCAGCCCATCCTCCCATCCTCCCCCCTCCCTCCATAATATCTCCCCACCTCCCCACCTTCCCCTTTTTCTCTCCCCATTCCCATCCCATCCGCAACACTCCTCAGACCCGGCAGAAAGAAAACAGCTTGCTTGACGCAGCATGCTTGATCAGGGTTGCGGGTTGCGAATCGCTCTACTTGGCGAGTCCTTGCGAGTCCTAAGCGTGTCCTAGCGAGTCCCATAAAGGTCCTACATAGGTAAGGCGGGTGCTTGGGTGGACTGCGAGAATGGCGTTGAAGAAGTGGCGGGTTGGGGTTTTTGAGGTGAGGGGATGGCGGAAGGCTGCTAGGGTGGGAGAGGGGGATGAGGGGGGTTTTTTGGAGGATGGATGGGAGGGTGGTGGTATGTGGGATGTCTTGGGTGATTGGGTGATTGGCAGGATAGGCGGATAGGCGGACAGGTGGACAGGTGATTAAGGAGGATGTGGTGGACCGTGGGGGATGTCTTGGGTGGTGAGGTGGGGAGTTGAAAAGGTTTGATTCGTTATTATCTGAGAACGTTCTGGAGGATGGTAGGGTTGGATGGGTCAAGGTTGGGTTGTTTGGTTTCTGGTGATTTCTAGCAAGACTTACCCTTAGTATCTACATGTTGTAACAATTGTTGAAGGTTGTATTGAAGAGTTTATGAAAGAGAATCCCTTTCGGTGGTGGGGTTCAGGAGATTTGGTGAGGGAGTGAGTTGTGGGTGGCTTCGTGGGGTGAATGCGTGGACAGGGTTTGTTGGTGTGAAGGAGGAAGGAGGGATAGGGAGGGGGTTGGGGATTTGAAGGGATGGGCTGAGGGGAGAGTGGGAGGGAGGAGTGAGGGGAGAGTGGGAGGGAGGAGTGAGGGGAGAGGGGGCAGTGGTATTGTGGAGGAGAATACTGGGTGGGTGAGTGAATTGCGGAGAAGATGCTGGTATAACACTACTCAGTGGAAGAAAAACCATAACGTCGGAGTGCTGCAGTGACAAGAGTGTTGTAGTATTCAAAGTGCAACAACTGATCGCTGCAACGGTCAAAGTTTGAGTGGCAGCGCGCTTGTCTTGGATGATAAATGTAGCGATTGACCCAATGAAGAGTAGGAAATAAATCCAGGACCACTGCTGACGGACAGAAACTTCTAGTACCTATTCCTCCTTTAGTTTTGCTCTACCAAATTTCCTCTTTGGCCATCCTGCTCGTTCTTCCCCATGGCCAGCTGCCAGTGCCTGCACTTTACGTGGCTCATCAGCTTGTCCTTCCTGTAAAACCCTTTCTGCCCTTTATATGGGCAACCTTCAACCCGGCAATTGAATCTTGGGGCGTTGGGGTCGTGCTTCTTGAAATGGCGCATGAAGTCTGAAACGCGCTCGAAGGCAAGACCGCAGACGGCGCACTCGCAAGGCTTGGACTGTTTGGACCGATAGGTCACAGTTGACGAAAAGATCAAACCCATGTTGGCGACAGCTGATTGGAGGTTGCGGCAAGTACTGTCAGGTTCTTCGTGGCTGAAGTGGCTGTAGACATGAGTATCCAGAGCCCCAACATTACTGAAGTTGGCTTCACATCCTGGGTGGAGGCAGGTGTATCGTTGGCTGTCGTCCAGGTTGGTTTCAACGTAAAGCAAACCCCGCGCCCTTCAACAAATTAGCATGCAAAAAAAAAACCTACCCGGGCTCAGCTACAGCAAGGTTATGCATGAAAGATGCATCCTGCTGCGAACTGCGCGCGGGATTGGCTGGCTGGTGGTCCATCGGAGAAAAAGGGTCTGAGAGGACGCTAAAGGGGCGTGCAGGATTGGGTTTCTTCCCGGCAGCCGGTTGGCTAGAAAAGTGAGGCGGACAGAAGGGCGAGCCGAACAATGGACCAGGACGACGTGATCGAGCAATTGAAAAGGTGAAAAGGCTTTGGGAATGAGCTGGGGCACAATGGGATCTTTATAGAAACAAGAGATATTCAAGGCTGAACGAGCCCAGATCACGCATGTATTATAGCGGACTAGCCTGTACTCGCCAAGCTTTTGAGCGATACGTTGTTGGCATCAGAACCCCCTGTTGATATAACCCGGCCAACACTATACGTAGTATTCTCGTACTATGAGGCTCGAGAGAGCAGAAAAGCTTGCGGATGGCTCCTGCTGTGGGATACGTCTTTGGCAAATTCGTGCACAGCAACGGGGTACCATTGAGGAATTGCTCGAAAGCACCACATCGCAAGGACGAGAATATCCTGTATTCTCGCACTAGCTTCTTCATGGAAAGCGATCAGTGTGACCTAGAGAGCTACCAACAGGAAATACAAACCAGGGCTTTCTTCCAGTCAATTAACCGATTCTGTTGAGCACAAACAGAACCTTCCAAAGAAAAGGCCCACTCCTTACAAACAGTCGAGTTACTCAACTTCTCGGTAGGAATACCACTTGGGAACGCTGGGTGGAAGAAGAGATTGTTGCAATCGTGGATGGATGTTGACGGAAAACTCATATTTAGCAAGCGACACCGGACCCGAATGTCCGGGCTCCAAGCAAACAAGCTGATTAGTAAGAAACAAAATACTAGGTGTTCCTGACTTCACCGTCTTCCATTCCTTCTTCAAGTCAGCGGAATGGGTGCAGCGAGATGTCCGCATCTGGTACAAATAGGAACAAGAACCGCGCAATCCAGAATGGACACCAATTGCATTATCCGTTTTGGTTCGGAGGATCAGCTTCTTGCTTCGCTGCCTCGGTGACACATCCGTTGGACCTGAGTATGAGTTTTGGCTACACCCGAGAGAAGCGTCAAGAGATTTACGGCTGACATGCGACTTAGTTAAGGTAGGCCACCATTACTGGCAGCAACATACTTGAGCTTATGCAAAGCAGGTCCGACTCCAAACCCGAGCTCCCGATGGCCCAAAGGGCATGTTTGGTACTTTCCTGCATATTATCCGCAATGATCATATCCTAGGTCTCTACCGCGGTGTTCGTGCACACCTTCACTATGGCCTCATTCTCCCATTGGCTCATTCTACTATAGCTCTCCGCCTCCCTCCTCCGCCAATTAACCTACTCCACCACCCGCTTCGGCGTTTACGAGGAACTTAAATCGACCTTCTCCACCGCCAGCACCTCCCCCTCCTTCCCCTCTCTCATCGCCATGGCCTCCACCTCCGGCTTCTTGGGCGGTGTTGCCGGAAACCCCGCTGACGTGCTAAACGTACGCATGCAACACGACGCCGCGCTTCCTCCTTCCCAACGTCGGAATTACAAGAATGCCGTGGACGGGTTGATAAGAATGGCGCGAGAGGAGGGTTGGAGAAGTCTGATGAGAGGCTGGGGCCCGAATAGTATGCGTGCCGTGCTCATGACCGCCTCCCAACTCGCCTCCTACGATGGCTTCAAGAACCTCCTCCTCACCAAAACCGCCTTGGAAGACAACCTAACAACGCACTTCACCGCTTCCTTCCTCGCCGGCTTCGTCGCCACAACCATCTGCAGTCCAGTCGATGTAATCAAAACGCGCGTCATGAGCGCAAAGGAGAGCGAAGGGTTGGCCCAGTTGCTGGTTAGGGTATATAGGGTGGAGGGCGTAAACTGGATGTTTAGGGGCTGGGTGCCGAGCTTTATAAGGCTGGGACCGCATACCATCGCGACGTTTTTGTTTTTGGAACAGCATAAGAAGGTTTATCGACACTTAAAGGGGATAGATGAATGAGTCCTTGATCTTGGGAGGCTGAAGAGTTTAGCACGGGGGAAATCGAGTCAGGCTATGTGGCTGGTATTTACTCCCTCTTACTTCATATGTTACACCGCCTACTTTACGCATGGCGCAGGCGTTGGCATTGAGAATACTTTAGACGGTTGGTAGGAAACTCTAGACGGTCGGTAATAGTCTTGGCGTATACTAGCGGCGATATACCACTACCTCAATCTACAAACATCACCATTGACTGCAAGTTCTTCTTAGTCCACTCGAGATGGCTTCCTCCTGTTCTGGAATGCGGATCTCGACGGATAGTGATACTGCTAGCAATTTTCTACTCTCTCCCCAAAAAAAAATACAGCCTCTCCACCCCAAGACCATCGCAGAACATGCTGGCGATCCGGGGATGCTACAAGCAGAAAGGATACCTTGCATTGAGGTGCTGGGATAATCCGCGCCTCGTCATCAGCACCGGGGAACGACCAAGCTTACCTAAGGTATAGATTGGGTGATTAGGAAAGCGAACAGACTGGGCTTTGAGGGAAGGGGAGGGATGCCAGGGGGGGAAAGGTGAGGGGGAAGCGAAGTGTAGGGGGGTAGGGCTGTATGGGTAGGATTTGTGGGGATCTAAGGATGGTTGGATGATTCGGTGGTTGATTAGGAGATGAGGGAGAGGAAATGGAGAGTTAGGGAGAGACGAAGGAAAGGGTGAAGGGTAGGGTGTACGGGAAAGAGCAGAGGAAAGGGCGAGGAAGGGCTTGAAAGTCACTTCGACATCTTGTATCTATCCTACGAACAACGCTATCATCGGTGGCAAGGCGACCTCTCCCTCTCTCCATAACCTCTTCGTTTCGTACCGCCCCACAACTCCCCTGATCCATTAACCACTTTGACAACAACCAGCTTCGTTTAAGCAAGTGGGTCGCCGGTAGAATGCCTATCAGTGGGCGTCTTTTCCAATGGAAGTACAGAAAACAAAATAGCGATAGTCTCCACAACTCGTCAAAGACAGTTTGGTATTTGTTAGGCCAGAAAGACAAAGTTCAGAGCGTGGAAAGCCCGGCCCTCTACGTCGCCGATGACGAGATATCCACAAAGAAGATTAGCAGTCGGGACGATAACCAAGAGAAGGACCGTCAGCCGGTTGACGGTAATCCACCTGCGAAGAAAGAAACGTCTGCCGCCAAAACGGTCAAATCCATTTGGAAATCTCAAGTCCGGCTTGAAGAGGAAAAGAAAAGCCGACCCAAACCCGGATCTTCCTCGTCGCCCAACAGTCAATTGCACATATCGCAGTGACGGCGGATGGGTTAAAAAACCATTACAGAGGTATAATGCCACCTCTGTCCACCTGGAAAAAAGCCGTGGTTCATCAATGAAGGTACTACAGGATTGCTTTTCTCAGAGCTTGGTGAAGAAGTCGTTCCATTCCGTATGGGCTACCCGTCAACTGGCTTGTAAGAAGATGACAACGATGTTGATATTGGACTCAACATCATGGGTTATGGTTTTATTTAAACTTGCGTACTCGCTGGGACATGGCGTGTACTCGCGTACTCAACGTGTACTCGCTAGGACTCGCTTATCTACCTACTGTACTGTACTTTCTACAAAATATCGCTTGGACTCTTGGAAGTTGGAAGGAGAACGCTGTAGCTCAGAACTCGGGTGATGCTCCTCGTCGCTCTATTTCGTACCACAAAAGCAAATGGCAATATTCATTCCCAAGAACATTACATGCTTTTGCCCTACAACGCGCAGACTCGCGTACTTGCGAGAATTATTTGAGACACTCGTATTCAGATTGTTTGATTATTCTAGCGAAAGTTAGAGGGTAGAAAGCACTTAGAGCTTGAGCCTCAAAAGCTTTCATTAGGGTTGAATCCCTATTTCCCGCATTGATTGGTTCGGATTGTTGAAGAATTTCTCAACGCTCTCTCGGCAGTGTGGCATGACTTCTTAGTGAAATTTCTTCAGATGAGATTTTGGCATGAGCGATTGCTGAAATGTCCGTTGTTGGTTGTTTGGCTAACTCGGCCCCGAATTAGTAGTATATGATGGCTTGAATTCTTTGAGATGGAGTCGAAGGAATAACAGATTTGCATCCGTATTAGATGCTCATATGTCAAAGGGCCAGGTAGGGTTCTCTACGTCTTTTTTCCTTCCTCTCCAAACCCACTGTCTCTATTCACATTTCCGATACATTTGTGTCTATTCCATCATCATGCTCTTACCAATTAACGCGATTAATCTCGCGTCACTTCTCCTCACATTGCTACCTCTCGTCCCAGCAGCAAGCCTTCCTGTGTCTCGGTCCCGGCTCTAGGGAAATGATATGCTTTCGGCACATGCAGTGTCTACGTCAAGCAAAAGCTGTACAACTACTCCGGACAAAACCAAGACCAACTCCCGACTTCAAGCTGTCAACTTCCATCCGAATCTACGACGACGCAAAAACGAAATCGGAGGAGATGACACCTTGAGGGATATCATCTTTATCATGGACAACAACGAGGATAGTCAACTCCCTTATGTGATGGTCTCTACCATGGTCAAAAATCTAAAAAGCAAGTCGCATACCGGTATGAGCTTTAGGTATGCTGGGCATTTGTGGAGTTCCACCGACTCTAGGTGTGCACGGGGCTGATATTCGGGATATCGATTGGGCCGGCGACTTTTACCTTGGGTGGTGTTCACTACAGCTTCAAAATCGACCCTCCGCCTAAGAAGTAATGCGACCCTAGCTCTAAGCCCTTTCTTTGGGCTTCCGCCTCCAGATAGTATTGCGGCCTTGGCTTCAAGCCCATCTTTATTTCTGCCACTCCTGACGCTCCGTTGGGATGGTGCTGTTGGACGAAAGACCGTGGAATATGAATGCCGGGGCCGGCATGGAGGAAGCACGGGCGACGTACAGCATATATTTTAGTGATGTTTCATCGGGAAGTCATTTTGTATAGACGACTTGGAAATTTTCTCTACATTGTAAGCTGAATACTCATCAAAATCTCATGATCAAATTGGTGGAGTCCTATGCGGGACTTTATTGCGCCAAAAGCACCTATTTTAGGGAATTGAGATATGTGCGGGAATAGATTAGACGCCTGCTTTCACGACGCCCGGTCCCTCTAGCAAACTTCTAAGCTTGATTACATGGGTATATGCGGTGCAGCTAAAGCATGAATGTCTGTATTGACTATGTTGTAGGAACTATGCGGGGAGCCAGAGGGCCTACCGACCATTCAGGTTCGTTATATGCATCGTTGCCGCTCTGTTGGTGGAATTTTGGCACTTTGAATGCTTCGGATCCTTTCGAATCCCGTGACATTACAAATTCCTAGACGGTTTCGAGTCTTCTTACCAAAAACACTCTCTACGCTCCTTGTATTCCTTAAGGTGGTGGCAACCCTGCAGCCTGTAGGGTGGAGATTACCATCAACAAGGTAACCAGCAGTGTATCAGCAGTATTTCCTGGTTCTTGAAGTCAGTCTCGCAGCAACGATGGACAGCCAAAGTGTAGATGCGCAAATCTCGAGGCAAGTCTTTCCAGGCTGGATGAATCGAAGCTTCCAGGTGGCGTGATGGGACCGATATCAGGAGATGATGTTTGCGTGAACATCAAATCAGCGAAAGCCTAGAGGTATCTTGGCTTCTGGAAGCCCTGTCTCGCAGCTCGCTGATTCCGTGGCTTCTTCGATGCTTGCTCGGTTGTTTGAGTTAAGGAGGTGATCGGTGTAACTTCTTGCGAGCTCACGGAGCATGACTGGCTTTCGTCTTGGTCCAGCATATATGTAAACTCGATATTTGGTTGCTGCGAACTCTGGGGTTTAGACTGAGAGAAAGAAGCTGATTGTGAGAGGTCGAAATCGATATCAGATGACAGGTCAACGATGGCTGAGCAAATCCTCTTTAAGTGAATCGGCTTTCATATGACGTAGATGTTCTTCGTGAATTTGAGAGCTGTTCATTTCTTCTTCCCATCTAGGGCTGCGAAGCTAAACTCATGTAACGAATGGCGATAGAACGTGATTTTTTTCTTCTCGATGATAGAATGATGGTTATAGATTCTCATGAGTTTGTGATCGTGCGAGATCGAAAAGACGAGAATTTCCCGATTAAGTTCTATCTCGCGCTTTATCGTTTTGTAAAGCTCAACGCAGTCCGTACCCCAACAAGATCAAGCACCTCGGACCGGAGTTTCAACGACTCCGTGTCTAATGCTTGAAGACCCACAAGCCAATTCACAAGCCTATTGAGGGCATTCTGGGTTGTTATATGATCCAGCCCCAGGACTCTGATACAGGTTTGAACCACGCGGCCCTGTCCCTGAAGCGCACCGAGGATGCTAGCTACAGCTCGGGTATTCGGGTGCTCTCCACCAAACGCTTCCAGTCTTGTTTTGTAAAGGGCCAGGCATCGAGCGTAGATTGCTTCAGAAGCTTCGTCAAACCCTTCTATGCCGAGAAATGCGTTGGCCAGGCCTTTCATGGCTAACTCAGAGAGTTGCTTGTCTTTCTGAACGTATTGAGAGGCTTGATCGATAACCTCTGCAATCAGAATTTCGGCTTCGACCAGTTGTCCTTGGCTTATGAGCAGCTTAGCGTGATTCCCCATCGCTGCTAATATTTGAGGCCCGTTGCGTTGGTCAGTTCGTATTTGAAATATCTGCCGTCTCGTCATAATCGCTTCTTGGATTAACCCTCCTTGCTCTTGTCTGCCGGCAAGACCGTCCATCTGCTCAATCGAAAAGGGGTGAGCTTCTCCGTAACTTTGTACAGTCTTCTTCGATGCCTCTTGCTGAAGCTCTATGGCCTCGTCTATCTTGCCTGGTAACCTACTCAGGACAGAAGAGAGATTTATCATTGCCAGCACTGTGATATCGCTGTCCTCTCCTAACACCCTTCGTCGAACTTTCAAGACGGTATTTTGTAGGCGTTCCGCCTCTTCGTATTTACCTTTCGCACATATTGTATAAGCGAGGATCTCCGTAGCTAAAACAGTATCAGGATGATTGGAACCAAGTATACGGGTACAAGTATTCAGGAGTTGGCGCTGGAGCTCTTCAGCCTCTTGCGCTTTCCCGTATCTTGCCAGGCGATACGAAAGACCGTACATTATTTGAAGTCTCCTGGGATCATTATCGTCGAGGATTTTTGACATTATTGTGAGAGTTTGCTCGTCCGTTTTAATCGATTGCTCCCAATGACCCTGTTCCGCAAGGATGATGCCCAGGCTGGCCCTGCATTCGATTACTGGGTTGCTTTCCTCACCCCAGAGCTCTGTGCTCGTATGCAAAAGCTCATGAAGCAGCTCAATTGCAGCCTTAGCCCCGCCAGAAGCTGATAGCAAATGTGAAAGTTGCAATTGAAGGGCTTGAGTAGCGAGGAGTTGCGATCCACCACATTGATTCTTGCCTTCTATTTCGTACTGATGGGCCTTGATGGTATGCTCAATCAATCCCAGGTCCAGGTAACCCTTGGCCAGCTCGGAGCGCACAGTCCACTTGACGGTAGCAATCAGCTGACTGCCACTTTTGGCTTCGCTAGAAATGGATTTTTGAACGAATTCCGTGAGATGGAGTTCTGTCATTGCACTGGCTTTGAGCCAGCCTCTGGAGAGCTCCGTGTCTCTAGGGGTACCAAAAGCAATTTCGTAACAAAAAGCCAGCTGAAAGGATGCTTCGTAGAAATCTGAAGTTTGTTTCATACTGTGCGTTTTCGCACAGAGACATTGGAAGACCCAACGCCGAAGGAAGTAGTCACTGGCCGAGAACCGATTGAAGTCTAGACTGAGCTAGACGATCTGTCAGAGATGTCATAGCTGAACAGCATATCATAATGTGACGTACGTCGGGGATTTTCGGCAATTTCTTCGCAATAGGTTCTGGAGGCGGACCGAAGATGTTGACATGGGGATCCCCAATCAACTCTCCATGTCTATTGATTTCCGCATATCTATCTTTACATTAGCAGATGAAGGCAGCCATATATAGTGATGCAACCTCGGTTGACTTAGCAAAAGATTGCGAAGCCAAGTCTTTAAAGAATCTGTCATTCTGGTATTATTGCCAAAGTTATGGATACGCGACCATCTCTCGTCCCTATAGGCGGAGTCTACAAGATCCAACAACACCCCTACCTCTGCGGGCCGCAGAGCTGGGTTGGTTTCTAGGCTCAACTTGAAGAATGCATTCAGATTACTGTTCGTAGCTAGGTATGGAACCGCAGGGCATTCTTTCAGCACCCACCAGCATACCTTACCATAGGAATAGATGTCTTGCTTTTTGGCATCCTCGATCTTGAAGAAGCGGTGATGCCATTCAGGGGCTCTCCAACCCTGAGTCCCCGCTAATTGAACCAACTCTTGATCGGAGAGACCGAACGTTGTAAAGCCAAAATCAATGAGCTTCGGCGTGAATCGGTGGAGATCGTCAGGAAAGATGACAACATTGCTAGGCTTCAGGTCCCCATGGATCATGTCTGTATTTCAGTGAGACGCGAATGATCCAGATAATTGCGGCACGTGGCTAGCATACTGTAGGCATGCAGGATCTGTAGTGCCCTTCCAATACCCCGACATATGCGGATACAATCCCCATAATCGAAATCAGGTAAGACTAGAGAAGGATCATCTTCGACATCTGCAACAACATCTTGCAATTGAGCAGCTTCATCCTTCATAAACATCTCCAATGTGCCAAATATACTTGCGTTTTCGAGCACCAAGACGGGCAGGATTTGCTCTACTTCCTTCTCCTTGTTGACTTTGATGTCCCAGCCGATGCCGAAGAGGTCTATGATGTTTTCATGTTGCCATATTCTGGGTTGCTGCAGTACTAGTACTTCTGTAGCAAGAGCCTTGAAAACTAGCTCTGGGCTTGTCCCAACTTTCACATGTCTCTTATAGGCGAGTGCTACCGACCGATTCAAGAGTGCCTGATCGATATCTGCCGTGGCACCTCGCCCTGCTAACCCAAGACCTGGATGCATCGTCATATCGATAAATTCGGCATCGACGCTCTGTGCTATCGCTAAGAACGATAGGAAGTCGTAAGATATATCGTCATCTAGAATGGTGCTGTAGTCATCTGTATCTGTGAAAGGATCCGTAAAAGGCTCTTCAGATGTATCGTCCGAGGAAGGACGAAGTGCCATGGTGCAGCTTATTTTTTCCAATCCCGTCTTGGGTTGATGGCTGAGGGCTCAACGGCAGCCAATGAAGGCTGTTGTGTTGCACGTGTTGGGTTCAGGATTACTAACTCCTATTTGCACTAGAACCTTATAGGGCCGGTAAGCAATAATAACTACAAAGACTCTTTTGTGGCACTTCATAGCAATTATAATACAATGCAATCATCTATACTCTAATATAGGGCACGAACATGTTTAAAACATGTTTTTTGACTACCTTCTTTAGGCTAGCTCAAAGCGTGTTTTATACACGCTTTTTGATGAGGTTTAAAACACAGGGGTTATATTTATAGTAGCAAATTAATAGAGGGATTAATTTGCCTACAGGTTGACCCCTTCATCATGTAAAGCAAGCTTCAAAAGCACCTGGCCGTCGCTATTCAAATACTCGTTGAGGGTATCCTCGCTCGAAGGATTTAGCCTGGCCATAGCAATTTCCTCCTGCAATAGTCTATCCTCCATTTCACATAGGTAGCTCCTCTTCATCAATTTCAATGCTCTGTGTATAGCGAAGCTTCCTTTTTAGATCCTTCGGCCGATTAAGCGTTCGTTCCGGCCATATGACAGTGACGGCACTGAACAGTAGTAAGCCTTCCAGGTACGATTATCTGCTGGAAGTTATCGACGACGAGCTGGTTCAAAGGCCTACCGCCACGTTGCGAAGGCATTGCTGGAGGTAGAGAGGTAGAGGTCTGCAAGCAGGTTAGCTAGTAGAACTGACGACAGCGAGGGGTCAACAGCAAGGTGAATCTTCCTATCATAATCCATGTCTAGCTTACATAATAAAAAACCAAAAAAGCGAAGCAAAAAAGCCGCTAAGAGGTATTATACATGCTTTTTGTAGAAAAAGCGGTTTTATTCGTGCCCTACTCTAATAGGTTCATGAAAAGGCTGTAAAGTGACTTCCCGTCCCGCAGTCAGGTGACCGAACATCAAAATTTTCGATCAGTACACGTCTACTGTACACGCGTCTTCTCAGTCCTTACATCTTTGCTTATTCTTTGCTTATATGATTATACTGAGTGAGTTGCTGACTGAAGAGCATATATGAAGCACTGATCATACATGGAGCATATATCGAGCACTGGGTGGAGCACTGAGTGGAGCACTGAGCGAAGCACTGAATGAAAGATTTACAGTGTGGGATAATACTGATATTGATTAGATATTTTGGGAATTTTCACTCAATTTTGACGTGCGTCTCAATGAAATCTAGGTATTCAGGGAAATTAATTATAAAGATTCGATTACATAACCGTTTACTACCTCATGCTTGATGAAATGTAAATCTGATAATTGTCTAAAGGTGTGTTTTCTACAGTAGGAAGCTATCTACGTTTTGTGCTGCAATTGGCGCTAGAGTAGACCCGACTGGGCTAGCGGGCAGTGTTCCTAATTGGACGACTACTCCTACTATTGCTCCTACTACAACTCCTATTGCTTCAACAATGCTGAGGTGGTTTTCCCCTTGTATCACCATAATGTGAAATTCAACAGCACCTACCCAAGAGAAGAAGTTGAATTCTCCTTCTACGCTTGACGGGCATCCCCTCACACTGACCCTGGTACACAGTCGGTACAAGTAAGGTACGTACATGCCCTTATGAGGCCGGATGAGCCGCAGGATGAGATGCGGCAGCGGAAAAACCTACCTATTCCTGATGTTGAAAATGTTGGAAACAGGGAACGGTACTGTTACCCCTGTGGTTAGTAATCTCCGCATTGATCCGGCGCTAGTGGATGGGTATTTACCCTTCGCCCACTTCTTTCCTTCCTTCTTCATCCCGTATGCTCTACCTACTAGATAGTCAATATACCTACATGCACATATTCGCTCTGACCCTCATATACCAATATCCTGATGACAAGTAGATTGAACGAGGTGTAAAACAAAACAACGAAGGGGTAGCGAGAGTGTAGCGAAGGCGCTGCGTAGATGTATAGTCGTAACACGGCGTCCTTCATGCTAATTAGGTAGACGAGGCCCCCCTTGTGCTCTCAGTGCTCCCTCTAAAGCGGCCCTGCTACCTTTCCCGGACCAAGATGGCAACCCGCAATCCTAAGTTCAGGATATGTAAATTACAATAGCTGAGCCTCATCAACAATCCTTGGACCAGCGGCGGAGCCTCCAACCCAATGCAGATCTCTACCACTCATTGCTCAAGATGAAGTGTGGTAGAGTATAGCTATGGAGCTTCTGATCCTTATGCAGGAGGTTGTGGAGCAGCAGAAGTGTTTGATCGTTCTGCTAGATTTCGCCTCCATCTGTTGTTTGGATGTTGTATTGATGGATATAAATTGCAAATATGGCAGTCCGCTGAGCTACTAGACCAAAAACTCCATCAGCAATATACGAGTCAGCTCTGTTATCAGCGGTGGGCAATGACTTTTGTTTCCATCCCTCGGAACTTTATTTCGCTTTTGGAGGAAGGGAAGAAATATAGCCATATACCCTTACAAACTAGATCAAAAGGGAAATACTTGACCTCACATCCCCAGTCATGTTCTACCACATCTAACCCCTTGCGAGGAACCTCACCCTACCAGTCCTAAGCTCCTCCCTCCTCTCCTCCGAAACTCCTTCCACCCATAAATGCAGCTCTTTCCCAGCATTCCATTCTCCATCCATCATTGCGCGCTCCATATCCGTTTTCCAAAACCCGGTCGTCCGACCGTAGATACTCTCCGGCTTGGCCCACTTCCACACGGGGGCCGGGCCGCCGGTCAACAACGCTTCCGTACTGTCACGCGAGGATTAGGAATAGCGTTCTTGGTGATCGGTCGCAAATCAGTTGAAGTAATTCGGCATCCGGAAGGACAGGAAGCAATAGATGAGTGGTACGTTGCGGCGGCAAGCTGACTCTCCTGGAAGGTTTTTGATTACGGGTAGTAATCGAGGATGAAGCTATTCAGAAATGTTATCTTAATACAGATCGTTCTCGACTCCACGATGTCCTTGGTATTCCTCTCCACACCATGTCATCGCTCTGATTATTGCTGCTACCTCAGCTCGGTTATAATAGCTGGTGCCTTTCATTGTCTGAGTGTGGCACAGCAGAAATGAAACGGAGGGGCACACAATTCATCCAGCATGGATGTGCCAAGGCTTCCATCCCAGCTCGACGAAAGCCATCATAAACATCAGACTTCGGCTGAGCCATCGTGAGAGAGGACACTCTACTGTGGAATATATATATCTAATCTTGGCCTCGATCATTTTCTCCGCGAATTCGTCCTTGTTGCCGTACTCTATGACATGTATCTTGCTTAGAGATGATATGTTCCGTATAACAGTCTACTGAACGAAAGCAGACGGTCATGACTATAGGCAAAAATTTAGGCAACGATGAAATTGTGCTCTTCTTTGTCCACGGCTGACTTCGTTGAGGACGTGTTGGATCAAAAGCATATTATTGGCAAGATGGATATAACGCCAGAATTTCTCGCATGTGAAAAGCGCCGAATCACCGACATTTTTGGTTTCTACAATGTCAACATGATTACCAACCAAATTCATATCTTTTTCAACGTCCAAAAAGAATTGTATAATCATTAATTAGAATGTATCAATGCCTTTCATTTGATCTAATCATGAGCACCGGATTTTAGAGAATTTTAGAAAACCCAACTCACTAAAAGTCACTCCAGACGTTTAGATCGACCTCGAATTTGTATAGAGAGTCTCATATGTACAAGGCCTCAGGCTTGAGCCTTCAATCTGCTCATCCGATCTAGCTGGTTCCAAGCTTTCCAGACTGGCTACGCCGGCGGGCACCTTGGCAAGATGACGGTCAATGGCAATGCAAAGATAGATTTTGACTCGATAGAGGACTGTATAGAAGCATTTAGTACGTTTTGGCATATCCTCTGAGCAGCCCCCCCACCTAGCCCGTCTCCATCCAACTCCCAAAGGACTCAACCATTCCCTCTACTGAGCCGGCCTCCAAAAACCCCCTTCCCCCAAGCTAACTCCCTCCCCCTTAGGAAACGGCTCCTTCATCATCGTCCTCGACTCCCCCTCCCGCGAAAACGAAGGCGACCTCATCATCGCCGCCTCCGCCGTCACCACCGCAAAAATGACCTTCATGATCCGCCACTCCTCGGGCCTAATCTGCGCCCCCCTGCCCTCCTCCCTCACCACCTCCCTCCTCCTCCCCCAAATGGTCGCCCACAACACCGACCCCAACCGCACCGCCTACACTGTCTCCGTCGACGCTGCCGACCCCACCGTCACCACCGGCATCTCCGCGCACGACCGCGCGCTGACGTGTCGCATGCTCGCGGACCCTGCCTCGACGCCCGCGAGCTTCAGGCAGCCGGGGCATGTGTTTCCGTTGAGGGCGAGGGAGGGGGGGTGCAGGGAGAGGGGCGGGCATACGGAGGCGGCGGTGGAGTTTTGTCGGTTGGCGGGGGTGGGGGAGGTAGGGGTTATCTGTGAGTTGGTGGAGGATGGGGAGGAGGTGGAGGGGAGGGCGGAGAGGAGGGGTGGGGGGATGATGAGGAGGGATGGGTGTTTGGAATTTGGGAGGAGGTGGGGGTTGAGGGTTTGTACGATTGAGGATTTGGTGAAGTTTGTGGAGAGGCGGGGGCAGGGGCAGGTGAATGGGAAGGTGTAGGGTGGGGCCGTTTGGGATGGTAATGCGATTGTGAGAAGGCAGTGCGTATGTACATGTGTGCGAAGGAGGGTTCTGCACATTTACACGGTACATATTACCTTCAAAGCCCTCGTCTCTCAATTATCATCTCTATAACCAGAGTCTCACTCATTTCACCCCCTTCCTCAACACCCCACCTCCTCCTCCAGACCATCCACAATCACTCCTCCGCAGCAAGTTTCTCAAATACACGTCAACCTCATCCGTCCCAAAGCCCTATTTAAAAAAAACCCCCACTCGACTAGCTCCCGAGCAGACAACAGAAAGCAAGCACAGCGTTAGGTCCTGAAGATCCTTTTCAAACGATCGCGGACTTTCCGCAGACATGCTCAACGAATATTTGTCGAGAGAGAGCTGCCCGAACTAATACTCCGAATCATAGCGCACCAACGACGGCGTTGTAGTAGAGTCATAGTCTTCCCGCCTGACGCAATGGGAATGGCAGAAAGGGGTTTACATGCGCTTTGGCCCATACAAAGCCAGCTAATCTTCAGTCTGCTTTTCCCAGATCTGTAGCTTACAAAATGTCCAAACACCTCCCTAGTAAATAAGAGCCAAAGACTCAGCAATCTCAAGTCCCAAACGCCGCGTGCCATGCCTGTTGTTACACCAGCAAACCTCATTACCTCACTGAGCCCACCCGTTCTGCCCATAAGGCGTCGCGCCATACGGCGTCGCACCACCCCCCCAGGTACTCGCCCCGCCCCCATTAACATACGGCGTCGTATACCCCTGCTCGCCCATGTAATCCCCTCCGCCACCATTCATCATGCCCCCGCCGGCACCATCGTCTCCCCCGCTAAAGCCATCCGCACCGCCTCTACCGCCATCCCCACTGCTGCCTTCGAGCTCCTGCAGCACGGCAGCAAGTTTCTGCTGCATTACTTTTATGCCTTGCTGCACGACAGCGTCGGGCTCGAGGTTGCCGACGGATTCGACTTCGAGGTAGAATTTTGACGGGTGGGCGTCGTAGTTGAAGGGGGCGCCGTCGCCGGGGGGGTCTTCCCAGGCGGCGTTTTTGGATTTGGGCCTGGAATGTTTAGGGTCTGGGGTGAGATGAATTGGGGAGAAGGGCAGCTTACCATTCCTTTTGCGGATCTTCTTCGTACCAATAATCCAAATGCTTTAGCTTGTTGTGCGGGTCATACTCGAAGCCCACTGCGCTCGTAGGCGCCCATTTCGAATGCTCCTTTGCAATTCCCTTTTTGGCCACACACTTCATCCTCAACTCTTGGCCCTTCCTCAATTTGCAGATCACAGCCCCCAGTCCCTGACTATCCGTGATTACCGGATTGCCCACCCACTCGTTTGGTCTCGGCTCCCCTACTACCAAATCCCTCGCATATACCTTCATGATTTCGTCGCCCGTACACCTCGCATGCAGCGTCAACGTTATTGAGCAGTTTTCGCAATATTGGTCGCAGTCGCAGTCGCGCGTATATAGCACGTCTTCGATTTGTTTGCTGTTTAGGGGAATGAGGCCAAGACGGTGGGCGATGAATTCGTCGGCTAGAACAGATGTATTGGCTTCGACTTCAACGAGGTCGATGGCCATGGTGGGGACTTCCGCGAGGATGGTGCGGCGGAGGGAGTTGGCGAATGCGAGGTCGACGTTTTCAAGGGTGAAGTCGACGGTGTAGGTACCTGCCTAGAGAGCTATAAGTATCCTCAAGACTGTAGCAGCTGAAGAGAATTTTACTTCTCGGACTGTCACTCGAGGACCTAGGTCCTCGATACCATCCATAGCGTCGTACTCCATGGTGGAAGAGTGCGCCCGCTTGGGGACGTCTTGATGCTGGTTATCTGTGCATGGACAGTTGCAATATGTGAGGAAGGGTTGAGTTCTCAGTATGAACGTCAATTATGTCTTTGTACAAGGGAAGTGTTTTATAAAGTTGAATGAAAATGGGATCTGTAGTCTGTAGATTCGCATTCCGCGCTCTGCCTTAGCGCTGCAGGGCTGAGCTAAGCCTTGTGAGACGATTTGGTATTTGCACCCATGTGAGGCTGGTGAACTTGATTTTTTAGCCATGGTAACACGTCCGCTTTCCTGCTGTTTGGTTTGACATTTCATGAATCTGAAGATCTGCGTTCAAGTTTCTCTGACTCTCAGCTTGTTTGACTTTCAACTAACTCAGCTCAAGCTGCTCTTGTCCAACCTACTTCACCTATGTGCATTGCTAGGGAAATGCTATCCAGCTCTTCTCATTGTCTGGGCTACAGTATAACCCAATCTCTTGGTGATGTCACAAAATCTTCCTTCAAGTTTTGAAGATTATCTTGAAAGCATGTCTGGTCTTTCTCCAGTCTGGAGAGATCTCACATGCGACCTGATCCTACTTGTTGTCGATCATACTAATGATAGATCTGCCTTGAGGAGCTAGTCGTGCGTCACTCAACTACTCGGCTTGAGTACAATCGTCGTATTCCATCTCGCTTAAGATGTTATATAATTGTATAGCTCCTGCTTTCGATAAGGGAGAACTCGATGCTCTCGCAAGAGCTTGTTATTACTACACTGTGGCGTCTGCTCGTCATCCACGTTCTGATCCAATTCTTTGATAGAAAACCTAGAAATACAGACTACAGGCAATAGCTGCATACATCATAGCTCACCATATTCTCGTTAACGACTCTAACGTTAACGCGCTTATATCTTCTCTGCAGAAAGTACGAGCCGTTGACTTATCCGGACATATCAATCAACCGATTTTCAGGAAATTTCTGGCTGTGTGTACTCCTGAGCGTATGCACCTTCGAGTACCACTTCGTATGAGAACCTTCTATGAGCATGAAGTTCTAGACATTACCCCAGATAGTCCACAGAGGTCCAGTTTCCGAACAAGCTATTCCGGTCTTCTGGATCTGCACCAACCGTTGAAGTTACAGCTCCTAGCAAAGCATCAGAATCTTCGCGTTCTTAGCGTCCACGGATTGCTACTTACTGAGACATTCGACCTCGCTTTTGTGGTTAGAACACTTTAGTTGACTGAATTGGATGTCTCCGCAGCCGGTTAAAATAACCATGAGAGATTCTCACCGCTGGGTACTTTCCTCAAGGGATTGGGTATGGATAATATACATCTATATACTGGTAGTGATTCGCCTCCGCCTCGTGTTGGGTTCCCCGTCACGTTGAAGAAGCTCATCCTTAATGAAGACGATGAGGATAGGCACGGGCAGATATATGGCTGAGTCCTTCTGTGCTAACAACTTACAGTTCCATGTCATATGATACACATCGATACTGGGCAACGCTACCATGGGATGCGACAACATCACATACCTTCATCTAGGCTTCCCCAAATACGAGATCCCTCCGTTATTATTCCTTCTTAGAGACCTCTGTTTGCCAGCATTGACGCACTTGAGTTTTACTGCATTCATGCACTTTACCCTTGAGGTGGTGGGTACCCTTGAACGTGTCAGCATGCTCAGCAGGCTCTGCGCAGCTTACAAACTATCATCCGTTCGCTTCGAAATCTGTCATGCCTGGCGAACTTATGCCCCCGAAGCTCATACCTCCCTAGCCAGTGCAATAAACAAAGTTCATATAGAAAGCCACTCAAGTCGGGTCTTGCTCATACATCCTGACTTCGACTCGCAAACGGGACAGCCCTCTCCGCCTCCTGGTGGTTGCTCAGAGCGATTCTACGATGGTACAATCTCGACAAGACAGCGTAATACTTATGAGAAAAAGGTCTTGGCGAATACGGCATCATCAGACGGATTCGAGAATATTAGTAATGCTGAAAGCAACAAGATCCACGACCTAATCAGAACTAAAATCAGGTACGTCGCCCGAGAGATTCGGCTAGCAGTAAGTGCGTACTACGAAGGACGCATTTACAACTTGGCCGATATCCTCTTCTGTATGGATCCGGTCAGGATGGCAACTGAAAAGAAATCGAAACCGTGGAGCATTGAATTATCTCGTATATGCCTCGACAAAATCTTTAACGATCAAACAATCTAGAATTTTGATCACGTAGACAGCCTTTCGAACCCGCGAATCATGGCCGTGAACCAGGCGAGCCATTCAAAAGCTTCCTGCATCGGACATGTAGATGCTTGCTGGAGCCTGTCCTACGATGGTCACCTATGTAAGGAATCTTCAGCGCGATGAGATGGTGATGATTCCGCCAACGCCTGTCCGGCGAAGAGAAGGGTTCTCAGATCCATAGTGGAGGCGCTGTTCCAGCAGTGTGGGGAGCAGATACCATCTCTTCAAATGATTTACTTGGATTCGGGGCGCTTCTGGATCGAGAGATATGACGGGGAAGTGAGGAAGGTATGGCGCTTGTGGGATGCTATAGATCATCCAGTGCAAAGAGTGAATGTTGACTGCGATATTTCACTTGAGGATTGGGCCTTCTTAACTTGCCAAGATGTAGATGATACGGTTGTTTTTCGGCGTGAGGAGATCAACGAAGAGATGGGTAATACATGTCAAGAACATGGACCATCGACTCGATTGAGCCATCAATAGACACCACGGAACAGATATTACGCGAAGCCCCAAACAATATGAGATCAAGTAAGTAAGCATGCTGAATTTCCCCAAGACATAACCGCGTAGGCTTCCGCAAATTTGGCCCCCTTGACGGGCTCAGAAAGTAACTGATTCTCCGGCGCGGACGTAAGCGACCAAAGCCATTCAAACCCAGGCAAGCTGGTGGCCATATGCGAAGCTTGACGCCTTACACATTGCTACGTTCCTGGGCACCTGGGTGAGTCCAGTGTGAGATTACGAAAGTTCTCCTCTCTGTTCTTTGTTGCTTTTGCCCGAACTAGCTCCACAAGAGACTTCATGTGCAACCCTAGCTCTTTGCTTGGGATGACGGTGAGTACCGAGTCTTTTGAGTCACCAATGGAGTAGAGGGTGAAAAAGGCTGAGATAAACCATAGAAACTGAATCGTCCGAGTAATGTTCGGCGCTGGTATCCAAATGTTGAGCAGTCTCAAGGATTCCGCGCTGTCGCCCTTGACTGGTTTGGATGACAGACGCTCTTTGGGACAAGAATCATTACGGCAAAAGACCGTATAGCTCTGATTGTCTATTTGGGATCCCCTCTATTCTATCGATAGATGTTCGGATCGTTTCAGGACATGACTCCAGTAATTAGACTTACCAGAGCTTTTGACGCTGCCGTTGAGATCGTAGTAGATTCGATTATGGGCTCTTAGTTGCAAGACTCTATCTTTGGAACTGGCGAGTTCTGTATTCCATAATCTGGAATAAAGAGAAAGGGATAACTTCTACTCTCAGAAATCGTTTGATACCGCAATGGTGAAGCCCAACCACATATGCCCGAACACGAGCAAGCAACGAGACCCATGGACGCTTCATGTCATGCCTAGGTAGTCAGCCTTGAAATCTCATCTCGGAAATTCAGTCCAGGTAACATATCAGGGCCGGTCTAGGAAAGGAGTACATCAGAGCTGGGATTCACACCGTTGTGTATTATTGACACTGACGTAGATTTCGCCACCTACTCAGGCACACACTGACGTCACCTAGCTAGCTGTCCACAGATTTGCCCTTAAATCCTCCTTAAGATATTTCCTGTAGTAATCATACCTTACTCGTCGAGAGTCGAGCTAGCTCCTCTTCGAGATCCTCAGCGCCACACCGATCAAATAACAATGTAAGGCTTGTAGGAGGAGCAGCTTCTTTGCGTTTTGGTTCCGCCTATCGATTGCTTCGTGCAGGCCGTGTTAGTGATGAAATCCGCATGCGCGCAGAGTCGTGCCAAGTCGCTAAAGAACTACATTGGTCACGGAATAGCTTTCAAAAGGAGCAATGGGTGTGGGTTGGTTGGCATCGAAAGTTCCGGACCAGCTTCATTTTCCGCAAGATGTGATGTGGTATTCACTGAATTTGATTTATGATTGCGTCATTCCAAAAGTACTTTTTATTATGATCTTTGGAATCTTTGCTGGGGTCTTTTATATTCACTTGGGTTAAGGTAATATTCTTCACTGGTTGATACAGTAAGTTAGTCGTTGTTCAGATTTGGTCCTAGTTTCAGACCCTAGAACCCAGCAGTCGACACCCCGAAGGCATCTTTCTCTCAGACCGAGTAATTGTTGAATGTCCAGTGATGGAGATGATTTCGAACTCTGCGGCTCGTATGCGCATATGTGAATCAGCCCCTTCAGACGCTTCAAAGGAAGCCACTATCGTCAGCCAACCCTTCTCCTCCCCTGGGGACACTTTTTTGATGATCCACAGGTCACAAAGGTAGCTGAAGATGGGGTCAAGCATACCGCGTTGTTGGCATGGGAAAACATCCGTGAGTGGCGACTGCTCTTCCCTCACATACATGTTTCAAGACACTTATGAAGGTTAAGCTATTTGGCAACAGTCAGTCACCCGTCTTATATCACAATATTCTTGAGTAATAACTTAGCCGTTAGGGGAAACAAATACATCACCTCTGGCTATCGGTAGAACCATATCAACCCATTTATTTTCCTGAGCATGAATTTCTAATTGTGCCTTCTAGCCCTGCTTCTGAATCCTTGCGTCAATGTTTGAGCAGCCTAGGATACCTTCATAACGAAACAGGTGCGTAGTCGACTTCTTTTGTTGAACGGGAGTTGACTGGTGAGTTATGATGTCACAGTCAACATCTACTCCCACCTTTTGGGGTCCCTTATTTTCGCGATTCTACCATGCTATACCTATTATGAGGTGTTTCCACGGTATCCTAGTGCGAGCTTAGCCGATTTCGTAGTTTTCTCGACTTTTTTCTACGGTGTAGCCATTTGCTTTCTTCTCTCAGCGACGTGAGCTGTTGCTAATGGCTTATTACTTCGAACGTTCATGCTGAAACAAAGCAGCTTCCACTTTTTCGCTAATCACAGCAGAGAAGTTGCTGCCTTTGGCATCCAACTTGATTATCTGGGTATCGTGCTGCTTATGTGGGGATCCATGATACCGACGGTCTACTATGGGTTTTATCGCGATCAGCATCTGCAGAGATGCTACTGGGCTATGGTCAGTCAAGGGTTACGGTGAGACTTGAAGGCCGGCATACTGATTCCGAGCCCGACAGGTATCCTTTCTAGCAGTCGCTTGTGCACTTATAACATTGAATCCAAAGTTCCACCATCCAACCTTTCGTCTATACCGTACCGCCATGTATGTCGGTCTCGGATTGTCTGCACTTGTCTTTGCCGTTCATGGTATCATGCTCCATGGTTTGGAACTTCAGATAAAACGCATGCGACTGGATCGGATGGGACTAATGGCAGCTTTGAATCTGATAGGCGCCAGTGTTTATGCTGCGAGGGTATATGCACCGACTACTAAGAACATTTGTGGACGATACTGAATTTGGGATAGGTTCCCGAACGATGGTATCCAAGGAAGTACGATATACTTGGCAGCAGCCATCAGATTTTCCATGTCGTGGTCATTCTTGCTGGTCTGGTGCATTGGGACGGTCTGTTAAGGGCGTTCAGTTTCGTTCATGCACAGGAGCATTGGTGTAAATAATTACCAGCAGGATTTATCAATAGCCTCGTGCATGAGCTATGTTATAGCTTTGGAATGCTCGATTTGCGTGGGCCGAGTCTGTCCGAACAGATAGATAAGTACTCGTACCACACCCTCGTCTGGGAAATGCCAAATGAAACTTCTGGGCTGCTATTGGGGCCTGGCCGAAAGGATGCTCTCCTCCAATATATATTCTCGCTGCCTTGACCAATCAGGCCCCGGTTCGATCCTATAGGGAAACTCATGTTGAAAAACCGTTCCTTCTATGCTGGCAACTATAATCGCGACCAGTAGGGAGACACCATTTGCCGGCCCACGTAGACCCCCGTGGTGCTGTGCATCTCAGTCCATACAAGTTTGCGGCCCGTGCAGCTACGTGCTCCGGTAGGACAAGGCTGGACGGCATTTCTGTTCTCTCCGAACTCTATGCCGGGGTTACAGAAATCTACAACACAGGTATCTCCACTCAACCTTTCTTACTATTTTGCGGTATAGATCTTGCATAAAAGGTGATCTCTCTCATGCACAGAAGGCCCAACATCACTGAGAAACAGTGTCATCCATAGACGTTACGTTACACCATTATTCGGGATCTGGATGCATATACCGGTATGACTGCATATCTTAGACGAGTTCGTGCAGCAGCAGGCGGTAGACACAGCGGCGCGGAGGTCAAGCAGGTCAAGTAGCAGTCCAGTTGTGTTACACAACTCGGTCGTGGTTGAAACTAGGTTACACTAGAGTACCTTAGCGGAGGCGCAACCCGCCATTCCGTCCCGATTAATAGCCGAATTGGGAAAGACCTTCCACCAATCCTCTACTAGAGCCGAGCAACCACTAGGCACCCACGGCACCTTCTCTCAAAGTCCACGCATTCCCAAGCATTCCATGCTAGTGAATCTTCGCAGCTAACCTTGTCGGGACATTGATCGTACTCATGTGTATAGATGTGCATACAGGAAGTACTCTATTGACTGGAGCCCATCCCACAAGTCTCGCTGGATGGATCTGCAGTTCAGTGTGCAAAGCTGTCCATGCTCTGTATGCATCCAGTCCTCAAGAACAATATGCGGCCATGTACTTTAATTGTTGAATTGGCGAAGCATTCTTTTGTCTCATTGATGTGGTTGGATGTTGAGTTGTACTCGACGGTCCCTGAGGGGGTAGCACAGACCCTGTAGGTCCAGCGAGATGCTTTCAACCCCCACTAGGATCTAAGCCTACTCCGCCTACTAAACGAGTCTGCTGGCCCCAATTGACCGCCACCATCAAAAGCTCATGCAGACGACCGCACGCAAAACGCCGTGACAACGCTTATAGGACTCTCTGCTTAGAGTGTGGCACCAATGAAGTCGGAGCCATCGCTCATCACTCGTTGTGAGATGATAATCCATGAGAGCTCGCCCAGTACTTTGCTCTCAGCTACTTAATTCATTTCGCTGTCTCCTGTCTTGTGATTCTGCGGTCCGTTGATACTGCTCGCGTGGTCAAGATATATCGTACACTGTTCGAGCCTTTTGTGTAGCCTCTATTCACAGTGAGAAAATACTCGAGATATTTTCATTTCCTTCGCCTTTCGTCTAGCGGCTTACCACGGAGAGGATTCCTGCTTTGATTGTTGGAGCCTCTTCAGCTCAGAGCATCAAAAGCGTCTCTAGTCCCTCCTCCGTCACACCTATAGATGAATGTTCGCCAGGAAGAACAAGAGTACCCATCATATCACGATTGCAAGCTCATATCCATGTGCCATACATTCTCAGTAGGAAGGCGTTGCCGAATTCGGCGCGTGACATGTCTTTGGAGAATGAGTGTTAAGCATGCAAGATTCGCTGACGCCTCTGTCTCAGAGGCCGCCTATTTAATGATACAATCAGACACTCTATAGCCCTTGCAGAACACAATATGCCGCATGCCACACTTCTCAGGTCCACGCCCGAAACGTGTTGAATGTCAAAGGGAATAGAGAAAAGCAACGAACAATGAACAGCGAAAGCAATAGCTGATGGTCAAGGGAATGGAAGATTGAAATGGAGAGGAAACAAGTCCAAAGGAAAGTTGTCTCAAGTCCCACTCGTCCTCAAGAATTTATGAAGGCACCGACGCGGGACTAATGTAATGTGTGCAACAATCCTTGATCAAATTAATGGCCTATTGCCTTTTCCCAGGATATTGACTACTTTCACTTCCGATCTCTATTCAAAGTCATTCAGTAATCTAGACTAGTCTATGGATCCCGTTCGCAATCAAGGAAAGCTTATGCCAATCTGTCGGCCTAGCTCTTTACCAAGATTACTTCGTATCATAGCTCTTTCGGACATCCTATCGTCCGTCCGTTTGCTTACGCTGTGGACCGCTCCTGCTTCAGAACCCCCAAGGGTGTTCTTTCGTATCTATCAGATCATTCCATTCCAATCCCTTTCAATATCGACGTCATGAATCCTCGATCATGCTGTCATTGATAGGCATGATGTACTAATGTTCTTCTTGACCTTTTTCTTGTAATCACTTCTTATTCTTCCTGCACACTCCTATTCATGTTTATCGTTTGCACTCTTATATCTTCATTTCTGGCTTCAACATCGTACGCCCAGCTGCATGTACAATCTTGGACGTCACCCCAGAAAAACCTGACATATAGCTAAACATTTTCTGTCTTGCAATAGCAGTTTTTGTCTATAGTTGTTAATCTTTATGACTCTCTTTACCTGCTGGTACTCAAATCGAATACTGCCTTGAGTGTGGATGGTGAATTTCCAGTCGTTATATCTGTCGACAAAGATCAGCACTCGCAACATAGGGGGCCTCAGAGCAGGCTGAAGGCAAGTCTTGGGGAACGTGCTCAGGAATGCTCAGGCTTCTGGTGTAAACCGTGCTAGACAATTGGAACGAATGACGGTTTGGTTCAAGATTGACTTGCCCAATTTGTGCCTTTTCTAATTTTCTCATCATACATGCATTATAGTTGGTCCTGAGCCAACAATTACACTTTCTATAAAAGTCAATATGACAGACTGATGATACAGAGAGATAGAGACAAAACTGTCAGTTGTATTAACAGCATGTAGCCATCCTCCTTTACGCAGGCCAGTTGTATATGACCGATTGTGGATTGTCTAGACGCCGCCGCCTTACAAGGCGACGGGACTATCCGTTCGGTTGACCTCATCACCAATCACCATCTGCGGATACATGGCCGCAACAAGGAACAAAATTTGAATAATTATTGCGACTGGAAGATCTCTAATGTCATGGAGAACCTGTCGCTACAAGATCATCCACAAGGCGGAGGCCTGGACAATGTGCACCCATCCGGAGGACCTCCACAGCTGCCACCGCAGGTATGAAGCTTCACATTGTGTGGATGACGATCACAAAGAATGACCGGGTAGATGTTCACTACCGCCGCGCAGCTGCTGGACTTGACCGACAGTGAGACTTACCAAACACTGAGCTAACTAACTGATCTGGGGGGCTGACCGAACGACCGACGTTGGGCGATTTGCAGAGAAGCTTGTGCTTGTTCTACGAGATGGGAGAAAGCTAATCGGTGTCCTGAGAAGCTGGGATCAGTTTGGTATGCATCACTCAGTGGCTCCATCTCGGCGAAGCGTTACTAATGCTCTGGAATTATACAGCCAACCTTGTTTTACAAGACACCATCGAACGGATTTTCGTGCAAGACCTATATGCCGATGTCTTAAGAGGCATATTCCTAGTCAGAGGGGAGAACGTATTACTGCTCGGAGAAATAGTGCGTTCTTCGATTTCTACCATCAGCCTCAGCGCTTTACTCACCATTCTTTACCTCAGGATCTGGATAAAGATGACTACATTCCGGAACCCTACCGCAAAGCATCTCCAGAGGAGGTACACGCGCTATCGGTGAAAGAGGCACGGGACAGGAAACGAACGGACAAGATGAGGCAGGGAAAACTCCAAGATCTAGGATTTGAGGTTGAACACACCGGAGAGATCCTTTTCTGATGGCTGTTCAATGCTGCCTGAATTTCGAGTCCCACCGCTGAATACCAGAGTGCTTTATCGTTGGCGCACAGGAAACAATTCGAAGAATGGTCGAGCAGGGACAGAATATTGTGAAATGTTTCTGCCGGCAAGAGAAAGAGTTGACGAATTTCGTTAGGCAGTTTCGTTTTGTATCCACCAGATCCGATTCAGCCATACAACGAACAGATGTCAAACCATCTAAAAAATATTTGACACGACTACATGGTATTTGTTCCCCATATTCTTCCTCCTGGGGACCTGCTATGCTTGTCTTGGCAGATTGTTTCTCTTTTCCATCTTCGCTTTCGATACCGCTCATCAACGTCCGCCCAATCCAGCTTCCATCTTTCGATCCCTGACGCTAAACCATCCTGATCTTTTGTCGGCACATATGGAAGCGTTTGGATCTCGATAATTCTCAGCTTTAACTTTAGATAAGTAAGCTCTGCTTCGTCGTCTACTACGTCATTTTCCCTATATTTCGTCGTGTAAAATCAGTACCTGATGTTCTTCATGAGGAAGAAGTCGATTTAATAGCTCAAGACTTACAACTGGTCTCTTTCCCTTCTGAGAATCAAGATTTGCTGTGCTGCTTTCTCGGCTTTGGCGATCGCGACATCATGGAGATGCTTGCAAGGGATTAGTGCACTGGTCCTACCAACACCGCTTCGATTCACAAACCTTGAACTCTTGCTGTCTCTGTCGGAGCTGTTCCACTGCCTGTGAAACTCGTTCGAGGAGTGCCGAACCACGGCCCAGTCTATGATCGTCCACCAGGGACAACCTCAATTGCTCCGGCGCATCAGATGCGGGGGGCGTCACTTCTTCGGTTGCCTCCAAAAGCTGCTCTGCGTCAACCGTATTTGTGATTCCTAGTCCACACTCATACTCTTTCGCTTCATCCGTCTCTTTTTCTAGCATAGGCCACCCCGGCACTCTTTCTACTTCATCAAGTTTGCGGTTCAATGCAACCACTGTCTTCCACGACATATGACCGGTAAAGAGATTGGATCCCAGTATTTTCCATCTCTCCACCAACAGCGCTTGAGGATCCCCTAGAGCAGCTGTGGTAGTTGTGGTATTTGTCGTTTGGGTGAAGCAGTCGGATATGGGGGATGTCGAATGGAAGGAATGCGCCAACGTACGCGCCGGCGTGCGCAGGCTGGCGGGACTGCAGATGTCCATTATAGCTTGCATAACAGATCAGTCTCGACCAAGTCCCAGACTTTTCATCGCATAACTCGGAGTGCTTCCAAAGCTATTGTCGTCGAGGAGGAGGGTGAGCTTGCGCAGCTGTAAGGTTGTGGCTGGGTTTAGGGCTGAATGTGGGGTCTGCGGGAGTGTCATAATCCTTGTGCACATCAGGGTTCTCGACAGGGCTAGGCGGGGCTGACCTCAGATTGGAAATCAACAATTATTGCACTCGATTCAAAAAGCAAAGAAACCTTGGGGAGGGAGTAAAGAAACAATGGCCCCTCATGTCAGTCAACTTCCCACGTATTTATCGTTCCATACTGATTGACAATTAGAAAAACATCCAGCCGTCGTTGGAAACAGTGCAAGAAATCATATCAGCCTCAGAAAATTCGCCCAGACCGCCAAACCTCGTCCCTCTTTGTGCTACGATACCATCTGATTTCTTGACGCCCGAGACAGCATATCTAAAGCTTTCATCTAAGTGTGGAGTCAGTTGAGGTAATCATAGAAAGCTACTAACATATTATAGAACAAAATCCAAGCTCTCTTTCCTATTCGAAAGCGCGGCGTCACCCACATCTATTGGGAGATATAGCTTCGTCGGCGCAGGTAAGACTCGGAGATGTACAGAGTGGTAGCATCATGCTTACACCTATAAGACCCTAGAAAAGTGCTGAAGACGGGTCCTGGCCATGGCCCTGAAGCCGACCCCCTTACAATCCTCCAGGAGGAGCTCGCCCAGTACCGCGAAGCCACTATTCCAGGTCTCAATCTCCCACCCCTTACTGGCGGAGCCGTCGGCTATGTTGGCTACGACTGTGTCCGCTACTTCGAACCCAAAACGGCCCGACCCATGAAAGATATCCTGAAAGTCCCGGAATCTTTATTCATGCTCTCGGACACCATCGTCGCGTTTGACCACTTCTACAAGAAACTCCAGATAATTACATACCTCCACGTTCCACCTTCACCAATCTCCCAGGATGCCCTCTCCACGGCTTACACCACTGCATGCGCAATCCTTACCTCCACAATCTCCACCCTCCAATCCCCTGAAGTCCCCCTCCCCCCTCAACCCCCTATACAACTCAACCAGAAATATACCTCCAACATCGGCCGATCCGGCTATGAAACGCACGTACGTACTCTCAAAACGCACATCACACACGGCGACATCATCCAAGCCGTTCCCTCCCAACGCTTCTCCCGCCCAACATCACTCCACCCCTTCAACATCTACCGCCACCTCCGCACCATAAACCCCTCCCCTTACCTCTTTTACATCGACTGCTGTGATTTTCAAATTGTCGGCGCCTCCCCAGAACTCCTCGTCAAAGCCGAATCCGGCCGAATCATCACCCACCCCATCGCCGGCACCGTCAAGCGCGGCAAAAGCGAGGCCCAAGACGAAGAGCTCGCAAACGAACTCCGCAACTCGCTCAAAGACCGCGCCGAGCACGTCATGCTCGTCGACCTCGCCCGCAACGACATCAACCGCGTCTGCGACCCCCTCTCCACCCGCGTCGACCGCCTCATGGTCGTCGAGAAATTCTCCCACGTCCAGCACCTTGTCTCCCAAGTCTCGGGCATCCTCCGCCCGGGGAAAACCCGCTTCCACGCCTTCCGCAGCATCTTCCCCGCCGGCACCGTCTCGGGCGCGCCCAAAGTCCGCGCCATGCAGCTGATCGCCGAGCTCGAGCAGGAGAAACGCGGCGTGTATGCGGGCGCGGTGGGGTATTTCGGGTACGGGAGCGTGGATAGCGAGGGTAGGGAGGGAGAGGGCGCGATGGATACGTGCATTGCGTTGAGGACGATGGTGGTGAAGGGGGGGGAGGCGTTTTTGCAGGCGGGCGGGGGGATTGTGTTTGATAGTGATCCGTATGAGGAGTGGATGGAGACGATGAATAAGCTGGAGGCGAACATGAGCTGCATTAAGGGGGCGGAGGGGAGGTATGTTGAGGGGTAGGGTGATGGTTGTGAGTGGAGGCAGGTGGTGGGTGTGGGATCATTCTGGGGGTTTGCGAGTGAGCGCGCTGATTGTATGGTAAAGTGGATATACTGAAAAAATACTGGATATATAGGTAGCCAGCGAGTGACGTTCACGTTCGAGGACGTGAAGGATATCATGAATATCAAAGTCCTATACAGTCTGATTTGGTCAGTCAAAGCCTGATGAAATACACAGTTTTTTGCCAATTTATTATTGCTGACAGATATTCTAGACACTAAGCGTTGCGGCTTCTCGTTCAGCCTGATTGTTTATCAACGAGCAACGGAGCATGATTATCAAGGGACAAGGACGTAAGTAGTGGTCTTCAACAGCAGATTTACGGGGGATATCCAGCGAGAATTTGGCCAGCGATGGAACCCACCTGTACACGGTGCTGGCTACGAACCTTCTGTCTAGTTACAGAAGAGCCTAGAGGTTACCAAACCGACATGTCGATTGAGATCGAGCATCGCGACGCGATGCTCACAAACAACAAGTTCACAAGGCTATATGACCATGTGGCCAAACAGCGAACGGAAGCTCACGTCTAAGTGGCCAGCTTTCACATACACAGACTAAAGCCCACCTAGCCCGTTCAGCTTGGTGGCCATGCAGCGAATTGGAAGCCCACGTCGAAGTGATCAGCTTTCACAAATTTCGAGTTGTCTATGTGATCACTTGGTCATATAGACAGTTCACGGTAAACGCGAAGCTCGTGATCTGTTACTCGCACGACCAGCTCGCAACCTCGGGCATAGCTCTTCGTCGCCCATTTTATCGGTGTGATTGCACAATGTACAACTGGTCTACGGGATATACTGTCTAGGATTTTGAGTCGGCTGCTTGCAGCAGAATTTCCTTGAGCTCATCTGACTGGGTATGGAAAGTGGATTCAGGTTACAGCGACTACTAGAATAAACAACAGTGTGGTTTTTTAGCTCTAAGAGCGTGTTTCACGCAGAGAGCTTTTTCATACTATATACATCGTCAGTACGACTCTATGTGTATCTATATACGTAGATAGTATGCTGCGCTTCATAGTTAGAGATCTAAAATCATCGTCTTCATCAATTCTCTATTCTTTCTTTCTTTCTTTCTTTCAATAATACCATCAGGACAAACCTTGCGATTTATACACGCAGCAGTTGCACGCTATGAAATGGCTGGTCAGATTGTCCCAACAACCTCTCAGCCTTCTGCTTTCCAACAGCAAGGGTCTACTTCTTGGGATAACCTTGCCTCTTCAACTGTGCAATTCTCTGTAGGAGTCTTGAGTCGCATGTCCAGAGCTGGGCTTGAGGCGCTCACTGTTACGGTGGGGCCAGCTCTTTGCTCCATTTTCATCCTTGAACCGAAAGTGCAGAGACACTTAGGAGAGATCCTCCGGAAGATAAAGGCCTTCAACTCGTTCGGAAAGGTTATATGGTTCGGGTTCGGCCTCAAACATATCATTGCGGATCTCACACAAACGGAACAAGGACTTGCCTGTGTAGCGCTATGTTCTTGCCTCACAACTTCGTATGACTCATTCTTTGCAGCGAAAGTTCTCCGCGAGCTTTGGATAGCTCGAATCGGCAAACATGATCTCGCCCCGTCTCTTCATCAGTGGCAATCCCTTGTCGATGTCTGCGCCGGCAGTCTCTCTCATTCCAAGTTCCCTCGTCTTGTGGAAGGCCTTGCACGTCTAAAACCACCATCCGACAGCCCAGCTCATCTTCGCCACTGCCATACAACTACAGAGCCTCAAATCGTCGCCGAAAGGCTTCTATGTTTAGGACAGGTCACTTATGGCGAGCTTCTTACGGTTACATTCACCGGCGGGGTCGATTGTGCTTGGCTTACAGCCTTCGCAGAGGGGAAGATGATCTCGGACGAATCAACGCTTTTCCGAGGTGTTCGAGCTGGTCAACTCTTCTCAAAGAGAGTTTCGGTTCATCGCTTGATGATATTCTTGGACTTGGCTCGGGGACGACAGTCACCTCGCTCTTAAAAGCTGTCGCTCAGGCATCAGAAAATGCGTACTTCGACGCCGATAGAACAGCATTATCTCCGATTGAGGTCATCTGGAGGCCTTTCAACTTTGCCCACGAAGATAGCAGAGGAAGAGGATATTTGAAATTTGTTGCGAGCCGTTTACCCGAGTTAACGAAACATGTCAAGTACCGGTTTCTTCCAAGCTCGGGGCCAAGGGAACTTTCGGGGGGATTGAATCTAAGAGATAATCTATTCAGTCTACAGGAGGCTTGCAGCTGCAGCTTGTGCCGTCGTTTAAGTGCATCAGCTCAAGAGACTTTCAAACTGGAAATCCCACTTATTACTTCGCCAGACACAAGCTTCTGCCTACGCGTGCTTGCTGAGACCATTATCAGCTATTCTTGGCTTCTATCGAGGGTCGAAGCACATGCAGACGTGCTACCTTCGTCATCCGCCTTACAGCTCTTATATTTAGAAACTTTCCAAGTCGTTGCCCACGGGCGGCATTTATTAGAGTCACGTACCATATGATTGGGATTTCCTGCTCTGGAACGAAATGTCTCGGTTCCTTTTTCATTCAAAATTTTTATAATTCGCAGTGGAGCTGCAAGTGGATAGTGCTTCGTGCATCATGTGACGCCAATAGTGACCCTCAGGAGCATTTTGCATTCCAACCACAGCTCTCAAAGCAGTGGTGTTTATCGGTCTTTCATGAACCACAATCGTACCGAAAGAGATGCCGGAGAAAGCATCCCGGCAAACCTAAACTTCAGTATGGTCGATTGTGGGTTATGAATATTGAACAATCTGATCACCGGCGTCTCTATTTGCAATTCTGCGGTAACTCTCAACCATATACAAAATTAAGAAATGGCTGCGTTAGGCTGATGCAAGCTCAACCTTGTTTTACAAGTGCCGTCAAGCTCACTGGCTCTCATGCATTGAAGACATTTTTGCCTATTGATACTTTGCGAAGGGAAACCATCGGCGTAGCAACCATTGTCACAATTCACTCTTTGGAGGCCAACCATCAAACATGCTTGTACGTCGTTCGCAAGAATACGCATCAAGTTGGACCGGATGAAGTGGAGGATGATATGGAAATTGATAGCCGGGAATCTACACCATACGATAGCGCGACGCTCTCGCCGCCCCGACAAGCCATCAATGAACGGCATCGAAGGTGGGTAGAAGAAACAAGGTCAGAGTAGCGAACTAAACATATAATGACGCTTGTGCTATAGCTATATGAAAGTGGATAAAACCGGGCGTTGTCGAGTGGGAAATTAGGTACGCAGATTGTACAACTCAATCTCCCCTTAATCTGCGCAGGAAGTTGAATTCAGAAGGAGCTATCTCTCGACTCGGGTCGAGGTACAACCTCAGTTCTCGACGAACGCGTATACCCTCTCTATCTTCTCGGTACAGAGGCAACTACTATTGGAAGAGTAGCAAACTTGAATTGCTTTTACCCATTGGGAGAGAAAGCATGGATGTCTCCCTTCGAGCAGCCATGCTCCCTCGTCTTTAGTCTCGTCGTACTCTCTTTTGATGTCCGCTTAAGACAATTTGTCTAAGGCCGCGACGATACCGGACGTCCCTTGAAATGTGCACCAGTCTCATGAGGGATTGCAGCCTTTGCTGACGTCTTCGGGCCAATGTTCAAGGCTTCAGAATGATTTGGGTGCTGCTGTTGGTCCAGGGTAGATGGCAACTTGGATTGGAGATTGTACATCGTCACATTCCTGAAGGGCTGGGCACGATACTTAGCAACTGCTATCGGTTCTTCTACAGCCGAGAGACTTCGAGAAGTTCCTACCTCTAATATTTCCAGAACAAACAATTACCAGAATCAACATGTATTCAGAGAACCTAAGCAAATTCAGCTTATTCTGACCCGCAGCCCAGATATCCAAAGCCGCTACCTTACTTGGGCAACACTACCTCACGACTGCCCCAATGGTTCACCTTGCTTATGTCGACATCTGAGGCACTCCGAAATGTACTGCGGATACCAAACCTGTACCTTGTTATTACATTCATCGATATAACTGCACTTTGGCTGTTTTTCAACGTGATCAGCAAGCTCTCTCACAGAACCGGAAAAGTACTCACGCATCTCCAAGCATCAAAAGAGCCATTCGGACGGGAAGGGAGCCAACGCATCAGTCCAGAGTCTTGTAGATCCTCGAAATCATCCATGGTTTCGACCAAATACTTGACGGAGGGCCGCTGGCGACGGTTTGGTGAAGGAAGCGCTGATAGTTGTAGCGTTGATGGAGGGCAGGCGAGCGACCATTGTACGGGTCCAGGTATCCCTATTTTTCCAACTGGTGTGTCATTTTCATCGCTGCTCCATTCCTTCGCGCCCGCTACGGTGTCTTCATCATCGCGAGCTGCTGCTTGGTCTGATTCGGAGGAGTGGACCGCGTTGGAACTTCGCATATCTGCGATGAGTTGAGACTAATAGACCTGTATTCAGGCCCGTTGAGTCTGGATCTACTCGGGTGAGAATGCTTTCTGGTCTGTAATGCCTCAGTCGCAACGAAGACCGACGCCAATCTTATACCTAGCAATTGTTTGCGCTGCCTGCGTTAGCAGTAATGTCAACGAGCCACCAGCAAGCAGCGCTGTCCTCTTCGCTCCTCGGTAACACCTGGTATGTGGTATAAATCTCGTCAAGGAGTAAAGTTTGCTCAGATGTAGACCTCCCTCGGCTAATTTTTGTCAGCGTCGTTCCACTTCAACATCTATGCAGTTATAAAACTCGCTGTACTGATGGACTCAAACGTGCCAACAAGCACCTCCAGCACTACTACCCCGGATCGTCTCGCTTTCGGCCAGCAGCAAAGCCGCAGATTGACGGATGAACGGCGCAGCGCAGCAACACGCCATCTTCTTTGCACTTCAGATCATTACCGTCAACAGATCTATAATCTCTGATTGCCTGCACATCTTCGTCTGTTCCGAAAAGCGCCACCAGCCTAGGTCGTACGTTTCGCTTTGAGGTAGCGAAGCCTACATGGTCCCAACGTCCTGTCCTGAATGGCACATAATTTGGAATCCTAATAGGACCGGTATTCAACAGCTTTGTAGACCAAGGGCGTTTAACTCCTCATTATGGATCTTGTCATTGTGGTTGTGTCTGAACACTCGATGCGGTTGGAGAGCAAATACTCGACAATCACTAGAGCGCTGGCTTGGAATTGGATCTTCATACGTGATGCATGAGCTTCAATTTCTGATAGATCCTCCTTCAACCCTACCTGCTCTCATACATCAACCCCTAAATACTATACGCTTCTTTTATGAGATCCTCCGGCGTAAACTTATATGGTAGAAAAGCACAGCGCGGGCATACCATGATACTATCGGGTAGCAAAACGTGCACCTCCTTATGATCTTCATCCACATACCTACACATTGACTAAGGTTCGGAAAATCAGCAAGAACCCTCTTCCGGGGAAAATAGTAGGGACTTACGCATTGTCGGCAGTCCGCCTTGTCAGTCGGGCGGCCAGGGCGATAATAGATGGTTTGGTTTGGTCGTTGGTTCAGGACACCGGAATGATGCTCAACCCAGAAGAGATTTAATAGAGGACCGAGGCTGCCTTGCTTCAGAGGAGGAAACACGGCTACGATGTTGTGTGCACCTTCGATTGCCAATTTGATCCACGGCACGAGTTCGACATTCTCTGCATGCTCATTCTTGCCTTCTCCCACATGGTGATGATCACTGTCATCTTCGCTACATTCGCTACTGCTCGCGCCAAGCGCATGAGAGGTTTTACTAGGTTCTTGATTATGCAATGCTCGTTGAGAAATTATCCGCAACTGGATCGTCCGTGGTTGGAATAGCGATTCATGTGGGAAGTTGTGGCTCAGTCCCAGTTGACTATCTGGCGACGAATCTGCATCTGCGCTTAAGGAAATTGAGTGCTGATCAGTGTTCCTGGGAACATCAGGGGCTTGCATCGGTGTCCCGTAAGCCGATACCTGCCCAGGGTTCTGTACATCGCCACGATCAGGCATGTTTGTAGCGACTCGAGGCTAGATAGGAATATATAGTTTGGGATGCCTCAGTCTTGTTAGCGTATAGTGCTTAACGTACCTGAATATCTTTTCGGTAGATTTGGCAGCTGAGCTTTCCTCGTCATATATTGTTCGTGATCCTGGAGAGTCATCAACATACGTTGTAAAAGGTTGAAGGTTGTCCTAACTCAGAGGCCTTATCTGTCAATTTTTCTCCAGGTCATCATCTATGAAGTATAATTATTCACGGGCCCTTGTATGCTGAAACATAATCCCAAACATGTCCAACGCCAGAGTGAAATACTGCACTGTTCGATGAGTGTGTAATCTCAAAGCTGTTTGTTGAACGTAAGAGTCACCAAGGCACTTCACTTTTGTATACCTGAAACTCTGACTGGCCGCGCTTCACCCACGTATCCAGATAAGGGTGCAAATCAGACATTGAAATTCTGTGACTTCATCATGCAAAGGCCCGGGAAAGGCCGAACAATTGAGAGAATATATGCTATTTCGAGACCAACTCTACCTTGAATAATATGGCACTGGAAAAAGACGGATGGATGACAGATAAACCATCCGGTATCTCCTAAGGCCTGAGTCGGCCGTCCTTGTTAGCAATCTACAGTGGACTGCTAGCGAGTCCTTCGACTTCGGGAACCTTTGTCTTTAATTCATCGACAATTTCTGACCATACTTTTTGCTGTAGTTGTTTGCCCTCAGCACTCGTGATCAAGCCACCAGGTCTAATGGTAAAAATGGCGTTAGCAGGTGCCCCAAAAGCTGGAAACCCCTGTCAAGTGCCCTTTTGGCATAATGTGCGTCGAAACGAAGACAGCCTACCTCAGTATATGATCATCTTTCCAATATCCTCCATGGCCTTCCAACCCCAACCCCGCAGCACTCACCAGTGTTCTACTCCCCTCCTCCTGACTCCTTCCAAATGTTTTATAGAATAGCCAAATGAAAATCCTTTCGTACCATGCATCGTACGGCCTAGCCAGATCCGACACGCAGAAACCAGGACAGCAAGCCGTGACTAGCACCTGCGGTTCGCCGTTTTGAGAAGTTGCTAATGCTGACAGGGCCCTGAACACGTACATGACGAATACCTTGGAGATATTGTACTGGAGCTGGCCATTATAGGTACCAGTGTTGGCATTACAAGCCCTCAGAACGTTTTCCGAAGAGGACGGGAGCGAAGAACGCTTGACCCTGGTATGATTACCGGAAGAGACGACAACGAGGTTTGCTAAACCCCAAGAGCCCGATTTTGCGGCTCGTAGTTTTGGCAACAGAAGGAGGGCAAGCAGAGCAGTAGATATCGTGTTGACCTGCAACGTCTCCTCCCAGCCCTCGGGACTCTTGCAATATGTTCGATTGAGTAATCCAGCATTCAGTACAGCAACGTCAATTCGTTCGAAATCGGCGTTGATACGCTCAACAAATGCTACAATGCTAGCATAGCTATTCATGTCGAGAGGTAATACTGATATGCTTCCCTCCTTGAGGTTTGGAAAATCTGCTTCGAGCAAATGAGCAGCTTTCTGCCCTTTTGACGGAGAGCGGACTGCTAAAATGACCCTTGACGCAGAAAGGGCAAGGAACCGCCGGGCAGCTTCGAAGCCAAGGCCGGTATTGGAGCCAGTGATGAGAACTGTCTTTCCTGCAAAAGAAGTTGTAGGAATAGCTGGAGGAGACCACTTCGCACGCAGCAACTTCAGAAAACCTGACATGTTGTTTAATATTTTAGGAAATATACACGTTCCAATAGTACTCTCGTAAGTTGGTAGTCGAAGAATGAACTGATAACAGATCAGGCTAGACGTCAGATAGACCTATAAATGTTCATTGACAATATCGTCCTTAAGCAAATTCTGAAAGAGTGGTTTGGGATGCAGCGAGTATATAGATAGCAATTCTAAACCAACAGAAGTAATTCAGATCGCGAAGCAAAGCTGCCGCATTCTACTTCAAGATCAAGCGTGGAAGAACATAGAAGTTCATTATCAAGCAATGGCAGACGCGTCTTTTCTGTTGGAAACAGGGAACAGTATTCTTGCCTCAGTTCTCAGACGTGCCAACGTCGCTAAGCCCCTTCGAGTTAGCGCTCTGCTGACTTCGCAGCATACGGGCGGCACGTCTGAGTGCAAACCTCTGTAAGATAGGTTGATCTGCGTTAATTTGAAATAATATCGAACTTTGCCGTCATCTTATCTAATTCAGACGTAATTTACAGTATTAATGAGATATTCACATATTTTAAGTCTGCATCATTAATCTCAGCAAAAGCGTGTTTAACAGTGAGTTGAGTGTCGTTTTTCGATTGAAGTGTGATTGATCTACAAAGTGAGCAGAACTTTAACATTTCATTAAGCTCATAATACAATAAGAAAAGAGAGATCTTTCATGTTCAGCAACAGATACTATTCTACAAAGTCACGAAGTGAAAGAATGAAGTGATCAAAGAAAGCTTCACATTGCTATCAAAACTGCTATCTAAAGAAAATCTATTGACAAAACTGCGTGATGTGCATTTGTCATTCAAACACATCTTCAATTTCAAGTTGAGTCAAAGATGTTATCTTGCTTGAAATCAGCTTAATATTGAATTATGATCTTGAAGTTAATCTTGAATTCAAACTCATCACACTTGAACTTCTTAAAGCTCAATTGAATCTGATACAAATTTGCATCTAAATTCTTCTTGCTTATCATGCAATGTAATTCTCTTCATCACATATAATAGTAGACAATTTCAATCACTACTTTCTCATCAATGTTGATATCATCGACTAGCATTTTTCTCTTGTGTGCATGTTTCAGAGAGACATGAGTTGCGCGAATCATCTTCGCGTTATTGAATTCAACAAAATATCTCTCATGCAACTTCTTGATCGCAAGAATTGACAGAGCTATGATTGCAGTACAATCATTCAAGCAAATCTCAAATTGAGAAACTTCATCATTGAGAACAGTTCAAGACAGCTTAAAATTCATGTACAAAGTGAAATCATCATACTGACTGAATGATTTGAATCTGCTTGTGACAGAGTGCTCGACATTTTGTTTGACTAAGTTGAACAAAACATAATGATCTGTATGAAAGTTGCACAGAATTATGAATGAATTGCGCGAAAAATTATTAATTTAATGCTTCTTGAAATAAGTCTTCTTCTTGAAATTTTTGTTTTCATCACTCAAGATAGTCTTGTGACAACACTTTAATTCAAACTTCAATTTCAACTCTGTCTTGACTATTTTGAAATTAAATGATTTCTTGATCATTCTCATTTTACATTTTTTCATGATCTTCTTCTTCTTGTTGATCAATGTGATTTTACTCTTCTCAGCGTTGAACACATCATCATCAGACTCATCTGAAATCTCATTATTAATCTCATCATTGAATTCTTCATCTAAATTTTTCTTAAATTTCTCAGAATCTTCATTGATCTTCTTGTGCTGCTTGCGTTTTTGATGCATCTTCTTGTTGAAATCATGTTTAAATCATTCAATCAAAGAGACTTGAGACTGATATGTATGTATTGCTCTTTAAAGATAGCTATAACAAGACATTAAGAATACAGAAGAGAAAGAGTGCAAGCTCTTTTATAAATAATGGCTTGAAACTGCGCTAGACTCAATACAGATGTGATGTAATAAGTCAGATGTGTTTGTCTAAAAGAATGATGAAAGAGATGAATGAAGAAAGTGCTGAACAATGAAAAGAAGTGCTGAGAATGACTTGAAGAAATGCGCTAGGTTCAAACTAGACATAGCATCATGACTTGCTTTAATCAAATTGATTAGAGTTAGATCTGAACTTTGATCAATTCAGACATGTTCATAACAGTGTTAAAGATCAGCATAGAATGAGTCAATATGAGTGTCATTTAACTAGAAGATAAATGCTAAGAAAGAAAGATAGCTACAGAAAAGAAGCTGACTACATATGTATGTTTCTCAGTCGACGCTAGACTCAATAGAAACTAGTCAAGATGACAAAGTGAGAATAGATCTGACAAGACTAGAATCGTGATATTACTTCTTCTCTTCGACGATTCATGTTCACATGAATGTATTTTCTGCTCGACTCGATTGATTGCTCAATCTAAATCGTGATTGATTGAATTGTTGATTAGTGCAGTTTGTTCAAGTATTGAATATGAAAATCATCAATGATCTTTTGAGCGTTCATAAATTCATCGTCATCAGCGTTGTATCAATTGAGATCATTGTCATAGTCATTTCATTTGACTCTATACTGAAGTCGTCTTTGATATCAACGAAAATTTAATATATCATTGATTTTTCACTCGTCTTCATTGTTTATCACTATTGAATCTGAGAATTCGTTCTTTTGATCAGACAAGAGATCATTGACGACAGAGCGAAGCAGATCAGAATAAAATACATCATGAACATGCATAGACTCTGATAATTTCAGTTTATATGAAGAGTCGACAAGATCTAGATTGATGAAAGAATCGAGCATTTTGTCATTTAACTTCTTGAAAGATTTCGCTGTAACGATGTTTCTTTCATTCAGAAACATCTTTGATTTGATTTCATAATCAACTTCTTTTCTATGCTTATTGACTTGTTTCATCATTTGTTTTCGTATTTTGACTAGCGACTTGCGAGCAAACTTCAGTGTTTTGTTCATATGTTCAGATATATTCTTGACTTTAGTCGTCTGCAAGCGTTCTCAAGAACTTTCATATTTGATGACATCGAGTTCAAAGCTCATACAAGAATGAAAGTCTTTGTTTAGAAAGAAAGAGATTGAGAAGATGATTGAGAACAGAGCATTATTGTTGATGAACTCAATCATGAATAGTAGCTTAGCTCAGTCATTCTGCATGTACAAACAGAAAAATCGAAGATATCTTTCAACGTTCTGATTGACTCATTCACTTTGATCATCAATCTGAGAATGATAAACTGTGAAGAGTTGAAGATTAATGTCTAGTCTTTTGCAAAGCAACTTTCATAGAATGAAGATAAATTGAGAGTCTCGATTCAAAACAATGAAATCGAGTAAATCATGTATTTGATATATTCACTGAAGCATTAGCTCAGCTGTTTTTTCTGCTGTGATTCTCTCGTCATCAGTGAAGCAAGAAATATAATGTCGTTTCTTTGTTAATTTACATATCACTGTTAGTATGATGTTTTTGCCTTCTGAAAGAGATAAGTCAATGATGAAATTCATGACTATGTTCTTTCATTGCTGTTTGAGTATGAATAGAGAATGTAGTAGTTCATTGAATTTATTTCGAGAAGTCTTTGATCGCTGACAAATGTAGCAGTTTTAAATATATCGATCTATTGTCTTCTGCATTGAAGATCAATAGTAGTATCTTCTTATGATCTTCATTGTTCTGAGAATTTCGAAATAATCAATAAAAGATTGATCATAAACTTCTTGAATTAGCTTCATTTGAAGATGCTCATCGAAGAAAACTCATAGAAGATTATCTCAATATAGTATTCTGTTCTGAACTCGACAATCTTTTAATTTAGTATCTTCGTATTGAGCTTCATCTTTTAATACGACTTCACGAAGTAGCGTACAATTCTTGTCGATTTCATTAGTCTCAAGAATCTGTTTATAAATTGATTTCTCGATGTTCTTCTTTAAATCAGCAATTTTCATTCAATTTGAAGTCAGAATAGTGATTCATTGATAGCGAACATGCTCATCTTCTGAGCTTCTAGAAACTGAATCGACTCAACGAGTCAATGCATCGACTTTGATGTTTTGTTTGCCTGAGCGATACATGATTTTGAAGTTGAAGTCAACGAGCTTTTGTACTCAGCGTATTTAACATCTACTTAGCTCTTTATCTTTCATTAATGACGTTAAAGCTTGATGATCAGTGAACATCTTGATGAGTAGCTCAGTCAATTTCAGCTCAGATTGTCAATGCTTGAAGACATGAATGATTGCTAGTAATTTCTTGTCATAGATCTTGTAATTGCACTCAGCGAGACTCAGATTCTTGCTGTAGTAGATCATTGAATGCAATGTTTTTTCGTCGTCGTACTGAGAAAGTATGTCATCGTTGACGTAGTTGAATGAGTCTGTTTCAAGAATAGTCTTTCTATTCTGATCAAAATGACGAAGAATAAAGACTTCAGTCATTCATTTCTTCATATGATCAAAGATCATTTGACAAGCTTAAATCTCATTCAAATATCATCTCTTTTCGAGTTAGTTGAATCAGAGAATGAACAATCTTCGAAAAGTTCTTTATAAAACGTCGATAGAAGTTGCAGAAGTTGACGAAGAACTGCATCTGAGTGAGATTTGTAGAAGTAAATCATTCGACTACTGCTTATACTTTTCTGAGATTCATCTTTAGTTCTTCAATGAATAGCAATAGTTTCAGAAAGAAGATTTTCTGAACATGAAACTTGCATTTGTTTATATTCATCTGAAGATCAGTCTCTCGTAGTCTATGTAAAACTAATCGTACGTGTCGCTTATGTTTCTTCAATGTTTTGCTGTAGATAATGTCATCTAGATAAATCTGACAAAACTGATGAAGATAGTCAAATAGCACGTCGTTCATATAGTGTTGATAGAAAGTCGAGTCGTTGATTAATTTGAAAGACATCACGTGATATTTGTAGAAGTCAAAAAAGATAATAAAGATAGTTAAATCTTCGCTTCTTGAATGCATGCGTAGTTTGTTGAAGACGACTATTATATTCAATTGAATCAGATACTTGCTATCTTGAATACGAGCGAGAGTTTCGTCTATTAAGAGTAGAGAGTAGCAATCTCGTTTGATCATGTCATGATTCTAGTCTTGTCAGACTCAGTCTTCTAGCCTTGTCAGATTTATTCTAGCTTTGTCATCTTGACTAGTCTCTATTGAGTCTAGCGTCGACTGAGAAACATACATATGTAATCAGCTTCTTTTCTGTAGCTATCTTTCTTTCTTAGCATTTATCTTCTAGTTAAATGACACTCATATTGACTCGCTCTATGCTGATCTTTAACATTAGATAAATGCTCATCATCTACTACTCTGCTATCAATGAATAGATGATATGAAACAATCTATTCAGTAAGAAAAATTTGCAAGAAATTCTTCAAATTTGCATCATCATTTTAGATTGCAAAAGATTCTTTGATTCTACATTCATTTTCACCAGTCTATTTGCAAGAAATTCTTTGAATAAAGCACTCAATTATTATCTGAAATTCACAAGAAATTCTTTGAATTTTCACTCATCAAAAAACATCAATTCAAAACATCAATTCTTCATCTATTCTTATCTCAACAACTTCTATCTTCTCTCATCATGACACGTGACGTCAAGTCAGTTGAGCTTTGAACAACTCGTCTGCTTAAAAGCACTGTCAGTAGAAGAGTTTCACTTCTACGCATTGATGCTTCAGTCGAAGCTGAGAAAGCTGTCATCGCATGAAACATAAACATCGAAGAACAACTGTTTCATTGAGTCAGCAATCAACTCAACGAAGTCATCAATATGCTGAACGAGCTTCGAAGTCAGCGAGACTTGACTCTACAACTCAATGAACACTGACTTCTCATATAAGATGATCACAAAAAAAGAGCGAAACAACTAGAAGTCGCTTTTGATAAAAACAATGAGCTAGAGAAAAAGATCAGTCAGCTACAAGACGAGCGATTGAACTTCAGAGTGAAACAACGTCAAGTCGATCGATCTATGTCTCGTCAAGATACTCAGTCAGCTGAACAACGAGTCAATCAGAAAGAAGCTCACTCTCAACGAGAATCTTCTACTCTATCTGATAACGAGAATGATCATCACAAGTTCATCAAGCTTTCGAATTCACTCATCTTTATCAAAACAGATGACTTTATCTGAAAGACATGAAACATCAAAATAGCTGACAAGCTCGATGTCAACGCGAATCATTATTCTACTGAAAAGATTCATATTGTCTATGTGATTTTCAGACTAGAAGACGATGCTGATCAGCAAATCTATGCAAAGCATCATGTTGATGCTTTCTTATTCTATCAGTCACTATCAGAGCTACTGAAACATCTGAAAGAAATTTACGAAGATCAGAATCTGATTCGAAAGTGTCGTTGCAAATACGTTGCTCTGAAGCAGCTCAACAAGTCTTTCAGCTCTTTTTATTCAGAATTCACTAGAATATTCAGCTTTTTGAACTACGACGATATCACTCTGATGAACGACATTCAGAATAAAATCAATAATCATCTTCAGAATGTGTTGTCAGTTTGTCTCATAAAGTTTAGCTCACTTGATAAGCTTAAGATCTTTCTTCAAGA